>ENA-ORNY01001663-ORNY01001663.1-human-gut-metagenome-genome-assembly--contig:-NODE-1663-length-12462-cov-7.844846_pt1 | contig 12462 bp, 11 predicted proteins | sample MGYA00242122_ERZ509036 | MGnify/ENA primary metagenome ERZ509036 (study PRJEB26280, sample SAMEA2338696) | human gut metagenome | biome: human gut; feature: human-associated habitat; material: faeces... | reverse complement strand
CTTGCATGTGTTAGGCACGCCGCCAGCGTTCGTCCTGAGCCAGGATCAAACTCTCAATAAATTCTATCTCAATGCCTTTCGGCTTTGAAATCTTTTATTGATTGCTATATCTAGCTCTCAAAGAAATTTTATGCAAAACTCTCTCGAGTTTCACAAAGAACCCTTTCTGGTGCTTATTCAAACATAAGCTATCTTACTTTGTTCAATTTACAAGGTACACAACTTTCGCTGCCATTCTCAAGACTTTTTCGGTTCTTTCGCCCTGTCTCTCGGCGACAGCTTAGCTAATATAACACACTCGATTTCGGTTGTCAACACCTTTTTTCGATTTTTTTCAAAAAACTTTTTTCGTTTTTTGATAGCCTCGAAATCGGCGTCTGACGGGGTTCGCCGGGCGAATGAGCCGCCCCCGATCTCTCACGGGAGCGGCTCATTCGAAATCCCTCTTTTTTCTTAAAAAGAGCGATCTCAGACGGCCCGCGTGACCTTGCCGCTGCGGAGGCAGCGGGTGCACGCATAAACGTGCTTCGGGGTACCGTCGACGATGGCCTTGACGCGCTTCACATTGGGCTTCCAAGTGCGGTTGGCGCGGCGGTGGGAATGGCTGACCTTGATGCCGAAAGCGACATCCTTCTCGCAGTATTCACACTTTGCCATACTTGCTGCACCTCCTCATCGAGAAATGTGCTGCCCTTTCGGGGTGCCGGCGACCGGTCTCCCGCGGACAGCTTACTTATAATAGCAGACCGCGGCGCCGAATGCAAGATGAAATTTCATTTTCTTTTAAAAAACTTCTCTTTACTCGGCTGTTGCCAAATTGGACGGAATTGATTACAATATAATATTATATCACCTATCACCTTGATACGGAGGAACGCTCATGGCTCAGTCCTATTCCGTCAGTCTGGATACCATCGTCCGCGAGCACAATCTGGCCATCGTCAACCGCGCGGTGGACTATGACCGCGTGCAGATCACCACGTGGGAGGTATCGCGTCCCGGACTGCCGCTTGCCGGGTTTTACGATTACTTTGACGCCACACGCGTACAGATCATCGGCAAGCTCGAGATCACTTATTTAATGGATATGCGTCCCGAGACGCGCAGCCGCAGCATTGAGAAGTTCATCTCCTCCGGGATCCGCTTCTGCATCGTCGCGCACGGCATGGATATCCCGCCCGAGATGCTCTCCTCGGCGCAGCGCCATCAGGTGACGCTGCTCACCACCGAGCACTCCACGAGCGATTTTATGGCAAAGCTCATCGTGAGTCTCAACCGCTGGCTCGCCCCGCGCACCACGATGCATGGCGTGCTGATGGAGGTCCACGGCGAGGGCGTGATGATCACGGGCGAGAGCGGCGTCGGCAAGAGCGAAAACGCCATGGCGCTTCTGAGCCGCGGCCACCGTCTTGTGGCGGACGACGCCATTGAGGTCAAGCGCACCGCGCCGGACACGCTCGTCGGCTCCTCGCCGGAGCTGATCCGGTATTTCATGGAGATCCGCGGCATCGGGCTCATCGACGCGCGGCACATGTTCGGCATCGGCGCGGTGAAGCCCGACCAGGTCATCGACCTTGTCGTGCATTTTGAGCCGTGGGACGAGAACAAGGTCTACGACCGGCTCGGCAACGAGACGCATTTCACGGAGATCCTCGGCGTGAAGATCCCGTACTTTGTCGTGCCGGTGCGGCCGGGCCGAAATCTTGCGGCGATCCTCGAGCTTGCGGCAATGAACAACCGCGAGCGCAAAATGGGCTACAACGCCGCGCAGGTGCTCGTGGAGCGCCACGACCGGATGGTGGACGAGGGATGAGAAACGCCGAACTCCGTTCCTTCCTCCGGGAAGCGCGCTCCCGCTGCCCGGAGCTCACGATCCTCGAAAACGAGCCGATGAGCCGCCACTGCTCGTTCCGCATCGGCGGCCCCGCGGCAGTCATGGCGTTCCCCAAAACCACGGAGGAGCTGAAGCAGCTGCTGCAAGGCGCTGCCGCAGCAGGCGCGCAGCCGTATATTCTCGGCGCAGGAACGAACATTCTTGCCCCGGATGAGGGCCTTGATGCGCTTGTGATCTGTCTTAAGGATGCGCTGTGCGGCATCCGCCTCCTGGATGAGGCGCGGATCGAGGCTTACGCGGGTGAAAGCATGGCGAAAGCGGCGGTTTTCGCAAAAAATCACGCGCTGACGGGTCTGGAATTCGCGCACGGCATTCCGGGGACGCTCGGCGGTGGCGTATATATGAATGCGGGCGCATACGGCGGAGAACTGAAGCAGGTCGTGGAATCGGTCACGATCCTGACCATGGACGGCGAGGAGAAAACACTGTCCGGCGAAGAATGTGCGTTTGGCTATCGCACAAGTGTATATCAGAAGCTGCCCTGCGTGATCGTTAGGGCCGTCCTGCAGCTGCATCCGGGCGACCCAGAGGAAATCGGACAGACCATGCGCACGCTGATGGAAAAGCGCAGGGCCTCGCAGCCGCTGGAGCTGCCGTCCGCCGGAAGCACGTTCAAGCGTCCGACAGGATATTTTGCAGGCCCCCTCATCGAGCAGGCAGGACTCAAGGGCTGCGGCGTGGGTGGCGCGGAGGTATCGAAAAAGCACGCGGGTTTCGTCGTGAATACCGGCGGCGCGTCGGCTGATGATGTAAAGAAGACGATCGCAATGGTGCAGTCGCGCGTATGGGAGGCATCCGGCGTCCAGCTCGAGCCGGAGGTTCGGATCTGGTAAAAGGAGAAGACTATGCAGTTTGTTATCATTTCCGGTATGTCCGGCGCAGGAAAGAGCAGGGCCGCGTCCGATCTGGAAGACCTCGGCTTTTACTGCGTCGACAATATGCCGGCAGAGATGATCCCGCAGTTTGCTCAGCTGTGTCTGGCAACGAAGGGACGATATGAAAAGGTCGCGCTCGTCACGGATATCCGCGCGAGCATGACGTTTGACGCGCTGTTTCAGGCGCTGCAGAAGCTGGACGATATGCATCTGCAATATTCGATCTATTATATTGAAGCGTCTACAGCGGTCATCATCAAGCGCTATAAGGAAACGCGCCGCCTGCACCCCCTGATGAAGGATGGCTCCACGCTCGAAAATGCCATCGCGCGCGAGCGCGAGCTGCTGGCCCCCGTCCGCAACCGTGCCAGCGCCATCATCGACACGTCCAATCTCTCTACTGGCAAGCTGCGCGGACAGCTCATCGATCTGGTCGCGGGCGGAATGCGGGAGCATTCAATGGACGTGCGCGTCGCGTCCTTCGGCTTCAAATACGGTCTGCCGCTGGAGGCCGATCTGGTCTTCGACGTGCGGTTCCTGCCGAACCCGTACTATATCCCGGAGCTGAAGCACCAGACCGGGCTGGACGAGCCGGTCAGAAGCTTCGTGTTCAAATACCAGCAGACGCTGGATTTTGTGACAAAAACCGAGGATCTGCTTTCCTTCCTGCTGCCCAACTATCTGGACGAGGGCAAAACAGATCTCGTGATCGCCGTCGGCTGCACAGGCGGCAAGCATCGGAGCGTCTGTATCGCGAAGGAGCTGTTTGAGTTCGTATCCAAAAAGGGCTACGCGGCCACGCTCAGCCATCGCGATATGGGCAGAAGGTGATTGCTATGACGGATTTTACAGAACAGATCCGGCTCTATGAGCCGCACCGCAGGCAGCCGCGCATCGCGGCCATCGGCGGCGGACACGGGCTGTCCGCCATGCTGCGCGGCCTGAAGGCCTATACGAGGGATATCACCGCGATCGTGACCGTCGCGGACGACGGAGGCGGCTCCGGTATGCTCCGGGAGGACCTCGGAATGCTTCCGCCGGGCGATATCCGCAACTGTATTATGGCGCTTGCCAATACGGAGCCTACCATGCAGCAGCTGCTCAATTACCGCTTTACCGATGGGAGCCTTGCAGGCCAGAGCTTCGGCAACCTGTTTCTGGCGGCCATGAACGGCATTTCCGGCTCCTTCGACGAAGCGGTCCACCGCATGGGGGACGTCTTGGCCATTACGGGCCGTGTTCTCCCTGTGACCAATCAGGACGTGCGTCTGGAAGCGGAATTTCACGACGGCAGCCGCATTCTTGGCGAAAGCAAGATTTTTTACGCGAAAAAGATCAACAATTCCCGTATCCGCAAGGTGCACCTCGTGCCGGAACGTCCGGCGGCGCTGCCGGAGAGCGTCCGGGCGATCCGCGAGGCGGATATCGTCGTGATCGGACCGGGAAGCCTGTATACCAGCATCATCCCGAACTTTCTGGTCAGCGGTATTGCAGACGCAGTGCGGCAGAGCCGGGCCTTGAAGATTTATGTGCTGAACATCATGACGCAGGACGGCGAGACGGACGGCTATGACGCCGACGATCACGTCCGCGCGATCCTGGAGCACGCGGGTCCCGGCGTGATGGATGTGTGCATTGCAAACGACGCGCCTGTGCCGCCTGAGATCATGGAGCCATACGCCAAAGAGGGCGTTTCGCAGCTTGAGCTGCGCCGCGAGGATCTGGAGCAGATGGGCCTTGCTGTGCGCACGTTCCCGCTCCTTGAGCCGGGACGCTATATCCGCCACAACTCCGACGCGCTGGCACGCGCGATTTTGTCGGTGTGGCGGGAATTCAGAAACTGAAACAAGCGAGGAGGCAAACGCCGTCATGTCTTTTTCATCCAACGTCAAGCAGGAGCTGTGCCGTCTGCCGATCAACCGGAAGCTGGAAGCCGCCGCAGAGCTGTACGGCATTTTGCTCTACTGCAACGCGTTTACCGCAGATCTTGTCCGCATCACGACAGAGTCGCGCGATCTGGCTGAGCGCCTGCCGCGCCTGATGAAGAAGGTCTTCGGCTTCTCCTTCGACCAGGAGCCGGAGGAGAGCGCGGGAAAGCTGCTGTTCGTGATGGAATCACAGGAAAAAATCCATAAAATGTTTGCGCAGTTCGGCCTCAGCGCGGCCAGAGACGTGACGCTGCACGTCAATTACGGGATGCTGGAGGAGGACGAAGAGCGGCTGGCGTTTTTGCGCGGCGCGTTTCTGTCCGGCGGCTCGGTCACGGACCCGGCCAAGCGCTACCACCTGGAGCTGACGACCTCTCACTATAAGGTCAGCCGCGAAACCTGCGCGCTGCTGCTCGACGCCGGATTTTCCCCGAAGGAAACGACGCGCGGCGGCAACAGCATTCTGTATTTCAAGCAGAGCGACATGATCGAGGATTTTCTGACGGCCATCGGCGCGCCGGTGTGCGCAATGGGCGTGATGGAGGCGAAGGTCGAAAAGGATCTTCGCAACGGCATCAACCGCCGCGTCAACTGCGAAACGGCAAATCTGACCAAGGTGGTCGACGCGTCGATTGAGCAGGTCGCAGCCATCCGGAAGCTTCAGAAGCAGGGACGACTCAAGGAGCTGCCGCCGAAGCTCCGCGAGACGGCAAAGCTCCGTCTCGATAATCCGGAAGCAACGCTGCAGGAACTTGCCGCCATGCAGGACCCGCCTGTTTCCAAATCCGCAATGAACCACCGTATGCGCAAGCTTGTCGCGCTTGCGGACGAAAGCTGAGAGGAGAAAACTGCCATGGCCTTTGTGCATCTGCACGTCCACAGTGAATACAGCCTGCTTGACGGAGCCTGCCGCATCGGCTCCATGATGGACCGGGTGCAGGAACTCGGCCAGAACGCCATCGCCCTGACCGACCACGGCGTCATGTACGGTACCATCGATTTTTACCGCGCAGCGAAAAAGGCCGGGATCAAGCCTATTATCGGCTGTGAGGTCTATGTTGCACGCAGAACGCGTTTTGATAAGGTGCATGGCGTTGACAAAGAACCGTATCACCTGGTTTTGCTCTGTGAAAATGAGGCTGGATACCGGAACCTCAGCTATATGGTTTCGCTCGGCTTTACCGAGGGGTTTTACAACCGCCCCCGCGTGGATATGGAACTGCTGCAGGAGCATCACGAGGGCCTGATCGCGCTCTCCGCCTGCCTTGCGGGCCGGATCCCGCAGGCGATCATGCAGGAGGATCTGGACGCGGCAGAGCAGGCCGCGCGTGAATACGCGGAAATTTTCGGCCCGGGGCATTTTTATCTGGAACTGCAGGATCACGGCATTCCGGAGCAGCGAACCGTCAACGGACATATTCGTAAGCTTGCTGAAAAACTGAACCTCCCGCTTGTCGTGACGAACGACGCACACTATCTGCGCAAGACAGACGCAAAAATGCAGGACGTGCTGCTCTGCATCCAGACCGGCAAGACCGTTGACGACCCAAACCGCATGAAATTTGAGACGGAGGAATTCTATCTCAAGAGCGAAGAGGAGCTTCGCAGCCTCTTCCCGGACGTGCCGGAGGCGTTTGAGAATACGGTCCGGATCGCGGAGCGCTGCAATGTGGAGTTCACGTTCGGCAAGTATTTCCTGCCGGAATTCAAGCTTCCGGAGGGGGTAACGAGTCTTTCTTATCTCAACCAGCTCTGCAAAGAGGGCTTTGACGAGCTGTACGGCACGGCGCACCCGGAGTATATGCAGCAGCTGGAATATGAGATCGACATGATCGAGAAAATGGGCTTTACGGACTACTTCCTCATCGTGTGGGATTTCGTGCGCTTTGCAAAATCCGCCGGGATCCCGGTCGGCCCCGGACGCGGCAGCGCAGCAGGCTCGATGGTGACTTACTGCCTGCATATTACCGAAATTGACCCCATGAAATATGGCCTCTATTTCGAACGCTTCCTGAACCCCGCCCGCGTGACCATGCCTGATATCGATATGGACTTCGGCGATACGAGAAGGAGCGAGGTCGTCGACTATGTCCGGCAGAAATACGGCGAGGATCACGTCGCGCAGATCGTCACCTTCGGCACCATGGCAGCCAGAGCCGCCATTCGCGACGTGGGCCGTGTCATGAACTTCACGTTTGCCGAGACGGACGCCGTCGCAAAGCTCGTGCCGACGACGCTTCATATCACACTCAAGGACGCACTGAAGCAGTCCCCGCAGCTGAAGCAGATGTATGACGGCGATGCGCGCGTTAAGGAGCTTGTCGACACGGCCATGGCCCTTGAGGGCATGCCGCGCAATACCTCGACACACGCAGCGGGCGTGGTCATCACCAAGCGCCCCGTGGTCGATTACGTCCCGCTGGCGACGAACGACGACGCGGTGGTCTGCCAGTATGTGATGACCACGCTGGAGGAGCTGGGCCTTTTGAAGATGGACTTTCTGGGCCTGCGGAACCTGACGGTGCTGGACGACGCCGTGAAAATGGTGCAGACCCGGCAGCCGGACTTCACCTTGGATGACATCCCGGAGGGGGACCCGGAGACCTACAAAATGCTCTCCGACGGCAAAACCAACGGTGTGTTCCAGATGGAATCTTCCGGTATGACCGGCGTCTGCGTAGGACTGAAGCCCCAGAGCATTGAGGACATCACCGCTATCATCGCTCTGTACCGTCCCGGCCCCATGGATTCTATCCCCAAGTTCATCGCCTGTAAGCATGACCCCAGCAAGGTCAGCTACATCATCCCGGAGCTGGAGCCGATCTTGTCCATCACTTACGGCTGTATCGTCTATCAGGAGCAGGTCATCCAGATCTTCCAGCAGCTTGCCGGGTACACGCTGGGACAGGCGGATATGCTCCGCCGTGCCATGAGCAAGAAGAAGGCCAAGGACGTGGCCAAGGAGCGTGAGGCGTTCCTCCACGGCGATCCCGCCCGCAACATTAAGGGCTGCGTGGCCAACGGCATCGATCCCGCCGCAGCCGAAAAAATCTACGATGAGATCTTCGCCTTCGCCAATTACGCCTTCAACAAGGCCCACGCCGTTTCCTATGCGGTGGTGGCCTATCAGACAGCGTACTTCAAATGCCATTTCCCACGGGAGTATATGGCGGCGCTGCTGACCAGCGTGCTGGATAACTCCGACAAGGTTTCCGGCTACATCGGTGAGTGCCGGGAGTGCGGCATCGCCTTGCTGCCGCCGGACATCAACCGCTCCGCAGACCGATTCACGGTAGAGGAGGGGGGCATCCGGTTCGGACTGGTGGCCATCAAGAACATCGGCCGGGGCTTCATTCAGGCAGTGATGCGGGAGCGGGAGACCGGGGGCGACTTTACATCCCTGTACGATTTTTGCAGCCGCATGAACGGCAGCGAAATGAACAAGCGGGCGGTGGAAAATCTGATCCGTTCCGGTGCCTTTGACTCCATGGGTGCCAGACGTTCCCAGCTTATCAAGGTTTATGAGTCGGTGATGGACTCCGTGGCAGCCCAGCAGCGGGAAAACGTGGAGGGACAGATGGACTTCTTCTCCATGGCCGCCGACAATGATGAAAAATCAAACTCCGTAAAGGAAATTCCCCTGCCTGATATTCCGGAGTATACACCGGAAGAATTGATGACCATGGAGAAGGCCACTACTGGACTGTACCTCTCCGGTCACCCTATGGACCATTATCGGGACGCTGTGCGGAAGCTCCACGCTCCCACCATCGTTTCAATTATCGAGGACTTTTCCCGGGAAAACGGTCCGGAGCGCTTCACCGACGGCCAGCGGATCACCATTGCCGGCGTCATCACCTCCAGCAAGACGAAAACCACCAAGAACAACAGCCTTATGGCCTATGTCATGGTGGAGGACGACACCGCCTCCATGGAACTGCTGTGCTTCAGCCGGGTGCTGGAGACCTGCGGTGCTTACATGAAGGAAAATCAGGCAGTGGTGGTAAAGGGGCGGCTGTCCGTCCGGGACGAAAAGGCCCCCCAGATCATGTGCGACTCCATTTACCCTCTGTCCACGGTGGAGGGCGGCATCCCGGAGCCACAGCCCAGGCAGGAGGCACCGGGGGAGACCCTGTTCCTGAAATTCCCCAGCATCGACGATCCCGCCATCCGCCACATGAAGCTGGTGTTCCAGATGTTCCCCGGCAAAAGCGTGGTGAAAATGGTCATGGCGGACACCCGAAAGGTCTATGTTACCCAGGCGTTACTGCACCCGGCATTGGTGCAGGAAGCTCAGGAGACGCTGGGTCACGAAAATGTGGTAGTCAAATAACAGCCAAAGATCCCAAAAGCCCGGCTTTCGGAATATTCCGGAGGCCGGGCTTGGTTTGACTGTCTTGACAAAGGCAACCCCCGGCTATGCCGGGGGAGAAAAAGAGCTTATAGCGAGGGGCGGAGTAGACAAGAAAAAGTCTCCAAGTTAGAGTGAATGAAAGGTTTGCCGACCAAATTCACAAAAACAAGGAGACTGATTCATGAAAAATCCAGATATCAGTAGTTTAGAACATACCAGTTGGCGGTGTCAATACCATGTAGTATTTGCGCCTAAGTATCGAAGGATGGAAATCTATCGGGAAATTCGAGCGGACATAGGTGTAATCATAAGAAAATTATGCCAACAAAAGGGAGTAGAGATTATAGAAGCAAATGCGTGTCCGGATCATATCCATATGCTAATCAGTATCCCTCCAAAGTATAGCGTATCGCAGATCATGGGGTATCTAAAGGGAAAAAGCAGCCTGATGATATTCGACCGACATGCAAATCTCAAGTACAAGTATGGAAACAGACATTTCTGGGCCAGAGGGTATTTCGTAGATACAGTAGGGCGAAACAAAAAAGCAATTAAAGCTTACATCCAAAATCAACTGCAAGAGGACCAAATAGCCGACCAGATAAGCATCAAGGAATTCGTAGACCCGTTTACGGGTAGCAAGAATACCAAGGCATAACAAAAACCCCTTAAGGGGTAGCCCGAGAAAGCAATGCGATCGGCAAATCTTTTCGGGCCCCTTAAGGGGCTTTGTCCGCATAAAGCCCTTATAGGGCTTACTCAAGCCTCCGGCTTAGCCGGAGGTTTTGACTTGGCCAGCTTTGCTTTTAAGGTCTGCCACAGCTCCACTGATTTGAATTTCAGGATATAGCCCTCGTCCGCCTCCGTGATGAGGGCCACCTCCTGATCCGTCAGTCCCGCATCCAGCGCGACGGTGGGAACATCGCTGGCCGCCGCCGTACACAGGGGCGGAAACACCACGCACCACCAGTTCTGCCCCCGGCCCTCCCCGATGATCACCCGCAGGGCCAGGTATTTCCCGGCGGGCAGGGAGAAGCCGTCATAGTCCTTGGTGGGGAACTCCGCCGGCTCCAGCCGGGCCTGGACCGGTTGGGTGCAGCCCTCTGCCGCCAGGGTCTCCCGGGCCTCCCGGGTCAGCTCCGGCAAGGCGGCGGTCAGGGCCTGCTCCGCCTGCTCCATGTCCGCCGACTGCTCCAGAATTTCCTGGGCCCGGGCCAGCACCCGGTCCCGGACCCGCAGTTTCAGGGCCTGATCCTCCGGGGAGTCGGAGTTGGCGATGACGTGGAGGCGGATGACCTTCCGGCCCAGCTCCTCCTGCTGCCCCAGGGAAGCTGCCCCCCACAGAATGGTCACGGCCAGGGCCAGCAGCAGCGCCAGCTCCCAGTATCGGAAATGTGATTTTTTCATACAAAAACACCGTCCTATGCAGGAATTTCCTACAGTATGGACGGCGTTTTCGTATTTTATACCGGTTTCACAGCCGGGGGGACAAAAAAGTCAGGGGATAGGATTTTTCCAGCTCCCGGGCGGCCAGCCGGGCGGTTTCCTCCCGGCGGAACAGCCCCATCACAGCGGAGCCGGAGCCGGTCATGCACGCGGCGTCGGCTCCCAGACGAGAAAGCTGGCGGCGAATGGTGAAAACCTCGCTGTCCTCCGGCAGGGCCTGCTCAAAAACGTTCCCCACCAGGCGGCAAATCTGCGCCAGGTCGCCAATTTCCAGCGCTTTGGCCATGGCATCGGAATCCGGGCGGTTTGCAATGGCGATCTCGTCCAGCTTCCGGAACATCACGGCGGTGGAGTGGGCCACCGGGGGCTTCACAATAACGAACCAGCACATAGGAAGCGGCGAAAGAGCGGTAAGCCGTTCACCCCGGCCCCGGGCCAGGGCGGTTCCGCCCCGGACACAGTAGGGAACGTCGCTGCCCACCCGGGCGGCCATGGTTTCTAACGCTTCATCGGACACATTTGCGCCGAATAAACGCCTCATGCCCCGCAATACGGCGGCGGCGTCACTGCTGCCGCCTCCAAGACCGGCCTGGGAGGGGATCTTCTTCTCCAATCGGATGAAAATCCCTGTATGGGGGATATTTGTCTCCTGGAAAAAGACGTCCGCCGCTTTCCAGGCCAGGTTGTCCGGCCCGGTGGGCAGGTCGGTGCCGGGGCATTCCACCACAATATCGTCTGTTTCGACGGTTTCCAGCGTTACAACGTCATATAGAGCGGCGCTCTGCATGACGGAGGTGATCTCGTGGTACCCGTCCGGGCGGCGGGCCCCTACGTCCAGGGTCAGGTTCAGCTTGGCCGGAGCCAGCTCGGTGATGCTCATGTTTCATCCTCCTGGTCGTCAAAATACGCTTTCAGATTGCGCTCCACCGGCAATATCAGGGCTACCGCCCCGACAATTTGCAGAATTACGGCGATATACAGCAGAATCTGCTGCCCAGTGCTTGCCATCAGCCGCACAGAACGCATAATCATAAACGACAGGGCCGCAAAGACCAGGCCGGACTGCCGCAGCAGCTTCAGAAACAGGCCGTCAGCGAATTTCTGCCGCTCGGGAGCCAGGGGGCCCTGGGGACTGCGGTATTTCCGGCCCGGCAGCAGCTGCCCCGCAAAGCCCGCCAGCACCATCAGGCCCGGGACAATATACGCGGGCCACCAGATATAAAACATGAACTTACCTCATTTATCGCGAATTTTGTCCCGATACACCCTGGGATGTCCCGGGCTTTGACCCGGGACAGGGCAGGGACACACCGGGTCAATGCATACGCTTGAGGGTCTCCACCACCATGGCGTACACCCGCTGTACGGAGGCCACGGACATGGACTCCCGGAAGGTGTGAATTTCCTTCAGGTCGGGACCGAAGGACACGCAGTCCAGACCCGGCAGCTTGGCGGAGAACAGACCGCACTCCAGACCGGCGTGGATGGCCTCCACCTTGGGGGCGTAGCCATACTGGTCGGTGAACACCTGAACCATCAGGTCCCGCAGGGGGGACTGGGGCATATACTCCCAGCCGGGGTATTCGCCGTGGGTGCTGACGGAGCCGCCCAGCCGCTCCATCAGGCAGCGAAGGCGCTGGATGAGCATCTGCTTCTGGGTGGCCACGCTGCTGCGGACGCTGAAGGAGGCGTGAACGGCGTCGTCACCGGTGGTGAGGATGCCCAGGTTCAGGGAGGTCTGCACCAGGCCGGGCATATCGGCGCTCATGGCCTGGATGCCGTTGGGCAGGCAGGTGAGCATACACACCACGCTGCGGCTGGAGCTTTCGTCCAGGGGTAGCAGGCCGGTTTCCGCCGGGCGGACGGAGACGGTGATGGCCGGGTCGTTGACCCGGTATTCCTTTTTGAAGGCGGCGTCCATTTCGGCGCAGACGGCCTGGGCGGCGGCAGCATCGGCGGCCACCA
>ENA-ORNY01001650-ORNY01001650.1-human-gut-metagenome-genome-assembly--contig:-NODE-1650-length-12511-cov-7.270873_pt1 | contig 12511 bp, 7 predicted proteins | sample MGYA00242122_ERZ509036 | MGnify/ENA primary metagenome ERZ509036 (study PRJEB26280, sample SAMEA2338696) | human gut metagenome | biome: human gut; feature: human-associated habitat; material: faeces... | reverse complement strand
TCCACGCCAGTTCAAATCCGGCGATAAAGCTGTCGATGGAGGTATCCTCCGCAATATGGTCTTTGGCGTCGATGATCTGCAGCACCAGCCGCCGTTCCGGCTTTTCCAACACTTCAATGAGTGCCTGATGGCATTCCTCGATTTCCTTCTTCTGTGCTGGGAGCTCTGGCGGAGTATAGAAGCAATCGTACAGGTCCTTGAGTAATGTTTTCATGTGTTGCACCTCCTGGTAGCAACACACCATACCACAGAACGAGGGGAATAGCCAACAAAATATTTAAAAAATCACTCGTAAAGAAAAAAGCGTTTAGATTCGCGATAACTTTAATTCATGCAATCGAAACAACTCGCGAAAAAGCGAAATATGTTGAAAACAGATGTGGTTCGTAGTAGTATAATTTTATAAATCCTTCTTATTCGGGGTGAAACCATGAAAGTAACTTACAAAAAATTATGGGTCCTTTGCGCTGAACGAGAGATGAGCAAAGCTGAGCTACGCAAGCGTGCAGGACTTTCTTCTGCTACATTTACTAAGCTCCGAAAAAATCAAGAAGTGAATCTATCTATCCTCCTTAAAATTGCCACTGTTATGGATTGCAATGCGGGAGAAATGATGGATTTTATCAAAGATGACACTCCTGTGGAGAGTACAGAACCATAAAGGGAGTACGGGTGACTAAATATGCCGTTAACGCATGTATGTGTATGGGATTCTAAAACTGGATATCGTCGTGTCACGGTCGAAGAAGCATGCGAAATGTACCCTTATGGTGCGTCAGCACGAAGCGGCCATTTTGTATGTGAATTATGCGCACAAAATGTTTTACTTACCGCCCCTGGTATGAATGTTCAACACTTCCGTCATGATCCGGCCTCTCCCAATAAAGAATGCGACGAACGCCAAGCCTCTTTTGATCCAAACTACGGTCGATCGCTACGAGCACTTAACAGCCATATGCTTATTGAGCCGAAAGGCCTTTATAATTACATGCTCCCCGTCCTGAGTGAATGTTTTATAGGAAGTTTACCTGCTCTCGAGACATGGCCAAGTAAACGCGCTGAGAAGTTCCAACCATATGTTTCTGAGGAAAAACAGTCTCTCCGGATATCTGCATTTAAGCGTTTGGGCCTTAGCAAACTCCTATTGGGCCAGTTAACCCGTGTCCTGTCCGATGCAAAATGCATTTTGGAGAATCCCGCAAAAGATAAGGACTTGGAACTGCTCTTTGGTGTGCTTCCTCTCTGCGTACTTACCGGGAGATTGGATGTCTTAAAGGATGTTATTGAAGGCGAGAGCGGAATCTCCAGTTCGGTAAAAGCTGAAGTTGCAAGATATATTGAGGAAGAGTGAACGATATGATAAACGACCTAATTGTTTCAATTGGAAGACAATTAAATATTCCGCAGTCAGATGACAACGAATGGGTTTGTCGGGTCGTTTATAGTGTTGCTGGGCAAATGGCTCTCGCTTCGCTTTGGGATCACACCGAGGATGGAGGTTCAGTTTCTATTCAGCATTTCAAAAGCAGAATTGACCAGATTTTTGATGCTTATGAGGGCATTTATCCGAAGATTGGATTTCTCCTCCCGCATGACAAGACGGATTTGATTGAGGAAATATACTCTATCTATCTGCGAAATGGGTTCTTTTATCATTCCGCTTATCAAATATCCCCAGCCGCTCTTGCAACTGGAGGAAATGGGGATCTTGTTCTTCACAGAGGTATTTCACCTGACTTGAAGTTATTTATGAGCGGATTGGGTTTCTATTCCGTTCAAACTTCAACTTCCGACAGGACAATATCATCAATGTTTGGTCTACAGGAGCAGTCGTTTGAAAGCTATCTCGAAGAACTGTTGGCGCATTGCGAATGGAAACAAATAGAATGGCCAGATAACTCAGAGTTTCTGCGGCTTGATCCTCCATTTAAATGGGGGTATTGGCAACAGATTCCCGAAAAAAATGACCATATATCCCTTGCAAGATATGGTGAACCAAATAAAATTTTTGTATTTTATCGATACAGTAATGGGGTATTTCTGAATACACCGATTCCAGAATGGAGAATGCGGGACTATTTTTCGAATGTTCCAAGCAACCACGGCGAATATAGAAGGATTGCAATATCACTTCTAAAAAAACATGGAACACTTCCAGAAATCAAAACGAAGGCAAAGGGAAGTCTGATAGAAATCAAACTTGGCTATCGTCTGCCACCTTCGGAAGAAAACTTCTTCAAACTCTATAGCTGGCCTGTGCGATATGATTTTACATCAAAAACGCCCCAAGTCTTTACAAGAATGATGGCAAGGCAAATCTATCCTATGTTCAAACATGAGTTGGAATCAATGGGTTACTGCTTTGTGGAGGAATGATTATGTCCAATGGTGCAAACGGAGTTCACTTGCAACTGCGTGAAGCTCTGGAAAACTATATAAAGTCGCAATATTTTGGGAAGTCGCCTATCTTGCTGTCCGCTGCACAAAATAAGCTGAATCAAGAAGGTGTTCTTTATCAAAAACCGTATGTTGAATCATCACCTGCTTACAAAAGTACGACAAACGGAATCCAGTCATCTCCCAAGTTACCTGATTGGCTGAAAGACTATTTTAAGGCGCTATCAGATGCCAATCTTGGCGTATACCCATCACCTTTTTGTCACCAAATTTCCGCTTTGGAAGCGGCATTTGAGGGTCAGGATCTGTTTGTGTCAACAGGTACAGGCTCTGGTAAGACGGAATGTTTTATGTGGCCCTTGATGGCAAAACTTGCTTCAGAAGCAAGAAATAGCCCGGATAGCTGGGCTATGCGTGGCGTCCGAACGATTATCATGTATCCTATGAACGCCCTGGTTTCTGACCAGATTAGTCGTTTGCGCCGTTTGATTGGTGATCCAGACCACCGATTTATAAATATATTCCGCACCGCATGTGGAAATAATTCCCGCCGCCCTCAATTCGGCATGTATACCGGAAGAACTCCTTATGCAGGTAAGGAGCCCCGACGTAGTGAGGACCGTTCACTTGCGGCAACATATTCCCGTATGGTCAATCCTGAAAACGATGAAGAAAAAGCTTTTTTAGAGAAACTCATTAAGGACGGAAAACTACCGGCCAAAGAAAATTTTGATGAATTCCTTGAAAAACTCTATAACGGAAAACATATTCCGAACGATGAGGATGCAGAACTGGTAACTCGTTTTGAAATGCAGCAATTCTGCCCCGATATTTTGATTACAAACTACTCCATGCTTGAATATATGCTTCTTCGGCCAAGAGAGCATAAAATATGGTCAGATACTCAGGCATGGCTAAATGCAGATCCGAATAATAAGCTTCTATTTGTCATTGATGAAGCGCATATGTATCGTGGTTCTGCAGGCGGCGAGGTATCATTGCTCATACGGCGTTTATTCCACCGTTTGGGCATTAATCGCAGTAGAGTTCAATTTATATTGACTACCGCAAGTATGCCCAACAATAACGAGAATGACCGGAAGGCCGTCAGGACATTTGCAAATGAATTGACTGCATCTGACGACATGCATCCGTTCTGTTATCTCACTGGTGAACAAGAGGAAATTGGAAGCGGAAGTGCGTTCACTATCCCTTTCAGCAAATTCAACGAATCGCTTCCCGATGAATTTGAGGGTGATAACCCGAAGAGGCTCATGGCACTCAATCGCTTTTGGACAGGCATCGCAAATAGTGCTGCACCATTTAGCTCCTCCGAAGACGCATATCAGTGGCTATATGACCACCTGATTGACTATGTGCCTTTCTGCGAAATGTTCAAACGTTGCCGTGGTACAGCGGCCTCTCTACAAGAACTGGCAGAATCCATTTTCCCAGACAATAATCTGGAAGACGCCCTTCAAGCTGTCAGTGTCATGCTTGCAATTGCACCCTTGGCACGAAGCGAAAGTGGCAGCGTGCTATTTCCGGCGAGAATGCACATGCTCTTCCGAGGAATCAAAGGTGTTTATGCTTGCACAAATCCCAAGTGTTCTCATTCCCGCACAGAAAATGGTTTAACATTGGGGGAAGTCTATTTTGCGGATGGCAATTTGACCTGTAAGGAATGTGGAAGCACAGTTTATGAGCTGTACAATGATCGCCGCTGCGGTAGTATTTTCTTCAGAGGCTTTGTCCTAAAACAGGATTTTGAAGCCAGAAAACGCACTTATCTTTGGCATCAACCTGGTATGATGAATGAAGATGAGGTCAAGGAAATACACCTCTTTATTCCGTCTGCCGACTATCGGCTGCCGGAAAGACAGGGACAGAATAAAATTTTGCCTTGTTATTTGGATGTGTATAGCGGTTTTATTGATTTTTTGGATGATTCCTTGGAAGGAAAGCCGGGCATCAGAAAACTGTATTATAGCAGTTTTACCGCAAAGGCTCGTCCTGATATTCTGACATTTGCCACTTGTCCCCATTGCCGTCATGAGTTGTCCAAAATGCAGCTTACCTCTTTCAGTACAAGAGGCAATCAGTCCTTCTTCAATTTGATCAAGGCACAGTTCCAGGCGCAGCCTGCGGTTCCCGGAAAAACAGGAGATCCGAATCGGCTGCCTAATGAAGGGCGAAAGGTCCTGCTGTTCTCGGATAGTCGGCAGCGGGCAGCGAAGCTGGCAAGAGATATGTCGGATGCTTCTGATATGACAGCCGCCAGACAGCTTGCTGCGCTTGCCATCGATCGAATGGAACAAGAAGTTGTGGAACAGTCCATGAATTATTTTTATGACTACTTTGCCATGGTAGCCGTGGAGCATCATGTTCAGATTTTCCATGACAGTGAAACCGAAAAGCAACGAGCAAGACTGATTGAGCACGGCACGCAAGCATTGAAGAATTACACTCGCGCAAAGAAACGGAACCAGCAATACACCCCTCGCTTCACCATTGATAATGCGCCGGCACAAATGAAAGAGCAACTCTTTCGTTTCTATTGCGGCGGATATAATACGCTGATTGACTCTGCACTCAGCTGGATAGAGCCTACAGATGCGGCAAAATGGGATGCGATTGACGCATTGGAGGAGGCAGGCAATGAAGTTACTGAGGAAGAATTTATGGAACTGTTCAATGCATGGATTCTTTCCACCTGTGATTCCTCTGTGGTCCTTGGCCATACGATCCCTGATGTAATCCGCGAAAAAGTACGCCCGAACTATGTAGGATATGGTATTGATAAGGATAAAAAGTTCTCTACCGATATACGAGGAATAATGGGATGGGGCGATAATGATCCTATCGCAGCAAAATGGAGTCGGATTTTGCGGGAAAAATTCATGGACGAAGGGCAGTCTTCTAATGGAAAGTATTATATCGATCTGTCCCGTGTAAAACCGCGTTTCGATTTAGAGCATACCTGGTTCCGGTGTGAGCGCTGTTCGGAGCTCACTCCGTATTTGCTGAGAGGAAAATGTCCAAGTTGCCAGTGTGAAAAAATCCATCCCATGACAGCGGAAGAAATTGATGCACTGGATTTCTGGCGCGCACCTATTGATGAAGCGCTCCGGGGTGAGACTATCCGTGTAATTGATACGGAAGAACATACAGCACAGCTGTCCCACAAAGATCAGCGGGATGAGCTTTGGTCCAAAACAGAACAGTATGAACTCCGTTTCCAAGATTTCCTACAAGATGGTGAGGCACCAGTTGATATTCTGAGCAGTACTACTACAATGGAAGTGGGTATCGATATTGGCTCACTGGTCGCTGTTGGACTACGAAATATTCCCCCTATGCGAGAGAATTATCAGCAGCGTGCCGGTCGTGCCGGTCGTCGTGGTTCAAGTCTGTCTACAATCGTTACGTTCTGTGAAGATGGACCGCATGATTCTCTATACTTCTCTAATCCTGTGCCAATGTTTAGAGGTGATCCCAGGAGACCTTGGATTGATATCGGCAGCGAGAAGATCGTCCAGCGTCATCTTGGTATGGTCGCACTTCAATCCTATCTGAGAACAAAAGCCAATAGTCTGGATGCAATTTCTGCTATTGAGTTTTTGGACGACCACCTACAGCCTTTTAGCGGTTTTCTGACGACCTTCAAAATCAGTGAAAATGACATTCTTGTTCCTGCAAATTCCCAAGGCGCATTGTACAGCTACAAAGGCGATCTCGAAAAATCTCTGTTTGCTTTGAAACAGAAACGAGACAATCATCCCGAACTGTTCGAAACAGATGATAACAGTGACTCCGGAAAGAAAACGCTACTGGATGCGCTCTATGAAGAAGGCATCATTCCAACCTATTCTTTCCCCAAAAATGTCGTTAGCACCTATATCTCCGATATGGGGGGGAAAGTAAAATACCAAGTTGAACGAGGTTTGGATGTTGCTATCGGTGAATATGCCCCCGGAAGAGCCATTGTTGTTGATAAAACGACCTACCAGATCGGTGGTCTATATTATCCTGGTGGAGAGCGGAGCGAGCGAACAGCTGCATCTCCCGCAAGATCCTTCATTAACGATGCAAGCTATCGAAAAACAATCCGTACATGTGGGCAGTGTGGATGGTTTGGCTTGGAAGAGGATAATCACGAAGCCTGTCCCTTCTGCGGTAATTCGGTTTTGACGAATATGCTGCCAATGTTACGCCCGTGGGGATTTGCGCCGAGAAATGCTACATCGATTGAAACGGCGCAGTTGAACGAAGAATATACGGCAACTCAGCAGCCCTTATATTCCACTTTGCCTGATGCTGACGATGTTATAGATGTTGATGACTGTGCTAATATTCGCATGGCAGTTCGGCCAAATCAGCGAATTATCATGCTCAATAAAGGTGTTGGTGGCAAGGGATTTACTATCTGTTGTGATTGCGGGGCGGCAATGCCTGGCGGTGACCCAGTTGTGCTAAAAGATATTCTTCGCCCCTATCGCTCCAAATTCAATAAAACACGTTGCAGGCATACAGATACCGATAATGTGAATCTTGGCTATGACTTCGTTACTGATATGCTTGTGTTAGAATTCGCCTTGGACAGGCAGTTGATTGATATAAATCCTCAACGGAACTCCTGGCTTAATCGGGCAGGTCAGTCTCTTGCGGAAGCGCTGCGTTTAGCTGCATGTCAAGAACTGGATATCGAATTTACTGAGCTTGTCACTGGCTATCGTGTTAGACACAATCAAAACGGTGACTTCGTCGATGTCTACTTATATGACAGTCTTTCGAGTGGTGCTGGTTATGCCGTCAGCATTGAGTCCTCCATTCAGAAACTGCTTACCAAGACGAGAGCGTTGCTTGCCGGTTGTTCTTGCGATAGTGCATGCCATAAATGCTTGAAGCATTATCGCAATCAGTATATCCATAGTGTTCTTGACCGCAAGGCTGCGCTTGATTTGTTGAACTGGGGTGAAACAGGCATTAGGGCATCTGCACTCCCCGATAAAAATCAACAGTATTTACTTCAATCGTTGGAGCAGATACTACAGATTTCCGGTGTCCATATCGATGTCAAGCATGATCCTGTTAGGGCAGAAGGCCGCTACAGCAAAAAGAAAGTAGTGGTTTACCCTGCCATGTGGACTAAGCCTGTAGAAGAAAACACTATCTTCGTAAGCGACGCGCATTTGAAATATGCGAAACCATATGCGCTAAAAACGATATTGGATAACCTATAAAAACAATAGCCGCAAGACATCATTTTGATGTCTTGCGGCTATTTTGTTTGTTCCGTACCGGTAGTGCCCCCGGGGGTTCAATTCGTTTCCCTATGAGATGGAACCCTAGTGCCGGAGAGGTTTTTATTCGCTTGAACTTATCAGAAATGCGTCTCCACGAACTTGTTGAACTTGGCCACATCCATCTCGTCCTTATAGGTGTTCTTGAAGCGCTTGACCGTTTCACTGTTGTACTGGACGATGGCGCGGTACTTCAGCAGGCCCACCACCAGGCCCACGCCGCCGCAGATATAGCCCCAAGGGGAGGCCTTGGCACAGGTAAACGCCAGCACCGCCAGCATGATCAGTGAGATCACCACACCGGCGATCTGCTTCTTGGGGTGGATGCGGTCCACGTCCTCCTGCTTGACGACGCCCTCCTGGACCATGGCCTGGGCAAACTGCTTCTGTACGCCAAACAGGCTGGCCGCCTGCAGCATCATGGGCGCCACCACAAAGAAGGCGAAAAACGTATCCACGACGCCGATGATCAAAATCCCTAAATCTCCCATTGTCTTACGCTTCCTCCTGTTGATGTTTGAATAGGAGCCGCATATCGCTCCGTGATGTGGCATACAGCATATGGCTGTAGCACAGCGAGAATTCCACGATATCGCCCACTTGCAGACGGCGGGGGCAGTCCTCCACGTCCACGATGCAGTGGTCGGAGGATCCGCCGATCACTGTCAGCCCCGGTTCGCGGGGGAGCAGGCTCTCCAGGTCGCCCACGTCGGCCCGGCCCAGGGCCAGGAGGGCGCGGCGGCGGACACCGCGGTCCACATAGGTAGGCTTGCGGCCGAAGGCATCGATGGCCAGCTCGCCGATGGGATAGGTGGGCTTGTCCTTGACCTCCACCACCTCGGCCCGGAGGGTAAAGGTGTCCATGCGGAGGTAATCCATATCACGGATACCCCAGTCCACCTGCAAATCCTTGCCCAGCAGGATGCCCTCGCCGATTCGGAGGTGGTTGATACCGGCGGGCATGGTGCCCCAATGGACCAGCGTAAAGGAGCTGGTAGCGCCGCCGGAGACGACCTCCAGCGATCGGCCGATACGCGCCTCCACCCGGTGAGCCAAAGCGACCAGCTCGTTCATCTTGTCCGGGGTGGGCTTAGTGGAGCCATAACAGGACAGGTTAACACCGATACCGGCCAAGTGTACATGGGGCAGGTCCTGCTCCACCCGCTGGCAGACGTCCACCAGCTCGTCCTTGTCCCAGAAGCCCTCACGCAGGTCGCCCAGGTCTGTCATCACGATGACGCGGTGGGTCCTGTTCTGGCGGAGACACTCCTCCTCCAGCGCCAGCAGGGTGGCCCACTCGCTCTGCAGGGACGTGTCGCACAAAGCGACCACGTCCGGCAGCTCCGTCAGACCGGGGATTCGGATCAGGAGCCAGGGGCCGGGCACACCGGCGGCACGGCATTTGGCCACCTGCTCCAGGCGGCTGGTGCCCAACTCTGCGGCGCCGGCAGCACGCAGGGCCCGGGCGATCTCCGGCAGGCCATCTGCACCCTTGATAACGCCGCAGACACAGATACCCGCGGCATTGCAGCGGGAGATCACCGCCCGGGCATTGCTTTGCAGCAGAGAAAGATCGATCTCTAATTGGGGATATTGCCGCACAGCGACACCTCCTATATACTCAATAGGGACATTGTACCACATTCGTTGCGGTTTGTCACATCTTTTCGCAAAATTCCCGCGGCGGACAGCTTTTGCTGTCCGCCGCCGATACGAGGTGCCCTCCCCTGCCCTGCACGCAAAAAAAGAGACCGCTGAAGCGGTCTCTTTTTTTGCTGGAGTATGTACTTACTTGGCAAGAGCCTTGTTGGCTTCGGCCATTTCGGCGAAGATGCCGGCGTGCTTCTTGGCAACGATGGCGCGGATGACCAACAGCGTACCGACCATCAGGGCCACAGCAATCAGCAGGTTGACAAACACGTTCTGGATCAGACCGGCCAGGATGAAGCTGACGAAGGACACTGCGGCCACGGTCAGCGCATAGGGCAGCTGGGTGAACACGTGGTTCAGGTGGTAGCAGTGGGCACCGGCGGAAGCCATGATGGTGGTGTCGGAGATGGGGGAGCAGTGGTCGCCCATAACGCCGCCGGAGCAGGCAGCCGCCAGACCGATGGTGCACAGTATGGGCTCCACGTCGTAGTTGAACACGGAGACAACGATGGGAGCCATGATGCCGATGGTACCCCAAGAGGTACCGGTAGCGAAGCCGATAGCCGCGCCGATGATGAAGATGATGGCGGGCAGGAACATACGCAGATCGCCAACGTTGGCCATAGCATTACTGACGAAGTCAGCGGAGTACATGGCAAAGCGGGTGAAGGAGCACAGGGTCCAGGCGAAGGTCAGGATCAGGATGGGGGCGATCATCTGGATGAAGCCCTGGGGCACGGACTCAAAGGACTTCTCGAAGCCGATGGCGCCGCGCAGCCAGAAGTAGACGAACGTGAACACGCAGCCGATCAGACCGCCGATGCTGCTTTCCAGACCGTTGGAGAGTTTCGCCGTCGGAAACTCCTTGTTGAGCAGCGAAGCGAGGTGATCCATCGGGCTTTCATTGGCGTTCGCCTTGGTCAGGTCGCCGCGGACAAGGATTTCCACCTTGCTGTTGTCGGTCGCCGCCGCCGCGTTGTATTTGTAGGTGACGGTGGCGTCGTAACCGGCTTTCTTCAGCGCGGCTTCCAGCTTCTCCTGCGGAATCTGTTCGGCGTAGGTGAAGGTAACCTGCGTGCCGCCGGTGAAGTCGACGCCGAGCATCGACTTGCCGCGGACGAAGAAGACCACGATCGAGAGCAGAATCAGAATGCCGGAGATGGTCATCGCTTTGCTCCACATCCGGTTGAAGTTGAACTCCGTCTTCTTGAAGAACTGCATCATCGGCAGTGCGCTCAGACGGGTGTAGCGGAAGAGGTAGTCGAAGATCAGCCGCGTCACGAAGAGCGCGGTGAAGAGACTGGTCAGAATACCGATGCTCAGCGTCACCGCGAATCCCTTGATCGCGCCGGTGCCGACGCTCATCAAAATGATCGAGGTGATGAGGGTGGTCAGGTTCGCGTCAAACACCGCCGAAAACGCCTTCTGATAACCGTAGTCGACGGCATTCATGAGGCTTTTGCCGCTCTTGAGCTCCTCCCGGATTCGTTCGAAGACCAGCACGTTGGCGTCCACCGCCATGCCGATGGTCAGGATGATACCGGCGATGCCCGGCAGTGTCAGCGTCGCATTGAACGCCGCCATCGCTCCGAGGATCAGCACCACGTTGAGGGCGAGCGCGACGACCGAAATCACACCGGCGACGCGGTAATAGACGCACATGAAGATGGCGACCAGCACCAGGGAGATCGCTCCGACCCAGATGCCGTTCGCCACGTTGGAGGCGCCGAGTTTCGGGTCGGTGTCGAAGACCGCATCCACCTTGATCTGGAAGGGGAAGCTGCCGCTGACCAGCGCATCGGCGATGCTCTTGGCCTCCTCATTGGAGAAGCGTCCGGAAATCTCCGCGCTGCCGCCGGTGATCGCCTGATTGACGACCGGTGCGCAGTAGAGGTTGCCGTCGAGCACGATGGCGAGCTGGCGGCCGATGTTGCGGGAGGTGACCCGGGCGAAATCCTCGGCGCCCGCCTGGCTGAAGCGCAACTGGATCTTGCGCTGGCCGAACTCATCCTTGGTGGCCATCGCGTTGGAGATTCCCTTGCCGGTCATCTCCGGAATCTTGTTGACGAAATAATACTCCACCTTCGGCTCCTGGCCGGGGCGGAATTCGCTGGTGGTCAGTAGTTCGTAGCCGACCGGAACCACGAAATTGTTCTTGTCGGCGAGGTATTGCTTGACCAGTTCGGCGTTGTTTTCGTGGACGAGGCGGAAGTTCAGCCGCGCACTCATCTTGATGAGGTTGAGCAACTTGAGTTTCTCATCCTTGGCGACCACCGGCGCGCGGAGCGCGACATAGGAGCTGCCGGAGGGGGCGATTTCCGCTTCGAAGATCTTCTGCCCCTCCAGACGCTTGCGCAGAATTTCGATCGCAATGTCGCGGTAACGGTCGAATTCGGACGCCATGCGCGCCTGCATCTCCTCGCGGGAGGCGGCGTTGGTGTCGTCCTCCTTGAACATCGCCAGAAACTCCTGGTCCGGAACCAGCTGAAGAATGAACTCCACGCCGCCGTTGAGGTCGAGTCCGAGACGGATCGAGCTCGAGGCGTTCTTGCGGATCAGGCTCATCACATCGCGGTTGTCCTGCAGGTCGTTGCCGTTCACTTTCTTCGTGAGATCCAGCCCTTTCGTGTCGGCGGCCTGCAACAGCGCCTGCGACTGGTAGAGCTGCGGATTGGCTTCCTGGAGCGCTTTCGCCTCCTTCACCACCTGATGGGCCTCGGGATCCTGCTTGTCCTTGAGCATGCCGAGGAAGGTTTCATAATAGTCGCGCTGGAAGAGCGGATGGATCGCCAGCGTAAAGACCAGCACCACCACCACGGTGATCAGCGTGCGCAAAATCAACGGCCGCTTGTTCATACGTTCAACCTTTGTATCCGGAATTGATTACGCTTTTTTCTCCGCGGCGGCCTGCTCTTCGACAACATCGGCGATACCGTTCTTGACAACTTCGACCTGAACTTTGTCGGCGATTTCCACGACGAAGGTCTTTTCCCGGACCTCAGTCACGTTGCCGAGCATGCCGGAATTCAGCAGAACGCGGCTGCCTTTGACAATCTTGTCGAGCATCTCCTGACGTTTCTGCTGCTGTTTCTTCTGCGAACGCATCATGAAGAAGATCATGACGGCGAAGACGATGATGATCGGCAGCATCCCGGTCCACA
>ENA-ORNY01001645-ORNY01001645.1-human-gut-metagenome-genome-assembly--contig:-NODE-1645-length-12539-cov-4.359420_pt1 | contig 12539 bp, 13 predicted proteins | sample MGYA00242122_ERZ509036 | MGnify/ENA primary metagenome ERZ509036 (study PRJEB26280, sample SAMEA2338696) | human gut metagenome | biome: human gut; feature: human-associated habitat; material: faeces... | reverse complement strand
GCTGTCCCGTCAGGAGAACGTAGATAGTATCTGGGCGCAGGATGCGCTGCAAAGCGTAATCGACACCGCTAAAATGACTTCGGAATACATGGCGATTCTGGAAACTGCGCCGCTTCTCAAAGCCGGCGGTCTCACCGGCGACTACCGCGTTCTCGCTGACTTCGGTGATGCAGTACTGGCAGGCCACCCCACCGAGCGCGGCGGCCAGTTTGTGACTTGGATCAAGTAATGATAATCCGAACTACATTATCCAAGTGGGTAATGTGTTCGGTTTCATCATTTCTATCGAGAATATTCTTTAACGAACAAGGTCAGAAGCGTCATAGTTTCTGGCCTTGTATTTTTAGGTGTATCTTGATATAATTTATAAGTTCTATGGAACAAATTTATCCAATTATCGTCTAAAGAAATATTACTAACTAAGAGGTCAATTATGAAAAAGTCATTTGCGTTTATTTTCGCTCTTTTGCTTTTCCTTGTTGGTTGCAATAGTGCAGATAACTCATCGGCACAACAATCAGATGATTCTCCGCTTGAAATGACTATGCCGGAATTGGAAAAAACAGAGTGGCTGGCAGTTAGTACAGATGCCGAAGTATTTAATCTTAACGGGGGTCCCGACAATCCGAATTTTGAATATGTCTTTAATCATACAGACGCAGCGCCTTTAGACCAGCTCATTGCTTTTGCTCTGGTGTCCGATGCGCTTAGCGAAGTAGCATATGAAGAATTGCGGAGCCGATTTTTAGAGGCACCCAATACTGTGCTGGCCTATCTTGTTCTCATGGGCGACCAAACAGTTGATTTCTGGGATAATCCTCCCGCAGCAGAGGTTATTTGCAAAGAAATTGCCTCCGCAGATGCCGCATGGCATGGTGGGACAGCAGAATTTACCCAAACAATGGAAGTTTGCAGAGAAACCTATCCCAGCGGACCGGTTGCAAAACTGTTGGATGTGATGGAAGAAGAATACAAAGCCAGCATAGAACGAAATCAGTAAAGCTCTATCAAGTATAAGATCAGGCGGGAGCATCGGTTAAGATGTTCCCGCCTCTGTTATACCTTATTCTTTTGTTCGGCCTGCTGCTTTGCTTTCCACTCGGCGTATTCCCGCTGCCCGTCCTTGCTCTCAAAGAACGCTTGAATTTTCGGGAGCAGGACGCGGGCAAGGGCCTCTACCTCGTGATAGGGAATCCCTGTGCCGTAGTCATTGGGCTTCTTTCTGCGCGGCATCTACCGCGCGCTAAGGTTTGTCCGTGAACAGGATGAAAGCCTTTCGTTTGGACGGGATCAGGAACTGGCGGAGCTGATGGAACAGGTCGGCGGACTGCTGCCCCCGAATGTGCCGCGGCAGCGGGACGCGCCGGAACAGAGCGGCATGACAATGAAATAAGCACGCGCACAGGCCGGACAGAAATGTCCGGCATTTTTTATTTTACGAGGAGGAAAAGATGATGAAAATTCATGGCACGATCCACTTCAAACTCATTCTTCCGCACTTCCCCGGCTTTCAGCAGGAGCCGCTGCCAGCGCCTGTTTGCAGCCGTTCGCCGGAATGTGACGGCTGCCCTTACTAAAGTGTACGACCTAACGATCCATCCAGAACTTTTGGAACCGTGCAGCGGATACCTTGGAGGAACTGATGGCGTAGCAACTTATATGTTTGATGATGGAAGCTTTCATGTAGACGGCAGTGCAAATATTTCGAACACAGAGGTGTTGTATCAGCTGCAGCGCTGCGCCAAAGGGACACTAAATGAAGTTTCTCTCAATGTTATCGATGCAATGAGTTATCAGGAATGGCAGTATCAAACATCACGCGGCATATCGGCCACATTGGCGCTCGGCCCTAGCAGAGCACTGATTCTGACTGATTTGCCGGACAGCTTTATGACCATCATTATTTTGGCGGGAAGCACCGACGGCTTGACGCGGGATCTGCTTGAAGAACTGGCTGACAGCTTCGATCTTTCAAAGCTCACTCCGATAGTGCTGCCGGGATCTCTCTACATTCCATCACCTTAATTTTTTATTTCAGAATATGCAGGAGGCCTTTTATCATGCGCCAAATTTCGAGACTTTCGGTCATCGCCGTAAGTACCGCTCTCCTTATGACATTAAGTTCATGCAGCAGCACACAGAGCACGCTGGAAGCCGATGACCAGCCGTCCACTCCAATAGAAAATAGAGAAATGACAACCGATGTGCAGGAGAACAAAGCCAGCGGCGAATCTCCGCAGGGATCTGTCACCGACGCCGCAAACTTTGAGATAACGGAAAACGAGGATGGCACAGTTACCATTAGCCGGTATATCGGTACTGAAACAGATATTGTGATTCCCTCACAGATCGACGGAAAAACTGTTTCCGCGATTGGAAACGTCACGGGTACGACCGGAGCGTTTGAAGGCTGCACGAGCATAACCGCTGTGGTAATTCCGGATGGTGTGACGGAAATTCAGGACAACGCCTTTTACGGCTGCACTTCGTTGGAGACGGTGACGATCCCTTCCAGCGTTACACTCCTGCGCAACTGTGCTTTTTGCGACTGTCCAAACTTGCGTGCGGTCTACTTCAAGGGCGATGCACCGCAGCAAGCCAATTATGTATTTGATTCCACCGAAAATGTCACCATTTATTATCAGGACGGGACCTCCGGCTGGGAGAATCCCTGGCACGGACGTCCTGCGGAAGTATATATCCCAGAATAAAAAGTGCAAGGGCCATGCTCAAATCTAACATCAAGAGGACAAGCACCATGATGAAACGTCTATTTCCCACCGCGCTTGCGGTATTGCTCCTGCTGCTTGCAGGCTGCACAGCAAAGCCGGATACATCCGATCAATCGAAGCCCACAGATTATTATTTGACCGATACCGACCTTCCGCTGGATGATGCTGCGCGGCTTTGCGCCGCGCCGGATTTTCTGACGGCGGAACAGCAAACACTTTACAGGCAGGCGTTTGCGCTCTACAGCGCAATGTTTGACGGCGAGACGACCGGCATCGATGACGCCTTCCCTGCCGCAAATTGCCAAACCGAGTACGACGAGTACACGCCGGACGGCTCCGACTATACCTATATCAGCTCCCACAGCCGTTGGCAGTCCTGGGCTGACTTTGACCGAGTAGTCCACGCGCTGTTCACCGATACGTTCTGGTCTACCTGCAATGACGACGGCAACGCACCAATCTACATTGAGCACGACGGTCGGCTTTTTATCCTCGACTGCGCCTACGGCGACCAATATTACAACAGCAACATTCCAGATGAATATATCCGGCGACGAATAACGTCGGCTGACGGTCCCCTGACGAGGGGGAGCAGCGATGCGGCGGGTGCGCGAAGACCACCTGCATCGGACAAGCCTCCGATGTCAATGAACGGCCTTTTAAGGTGCCAAGCGAAACTCACCCAGCCAAAAGCAGGCGTGGCAGCCTGTTTTGCAATGATCCCGTCAGCCCTGAACAAACAGCCTGTCCAGCCACAGTCTCAAGCAATGGGGGCAGCTCGGAGAGATCCTCGGAGGGGTGAGATTCCCGTTGGGCGCTGCCAAGCGCCGGTTCGTTCAGCCGCCCGACAGTCCGGGAAGTAGTGTCGAATAGGACTGAGCAAAGACAAATTTCAGAAACGGCGAGGGCCGCTCCATATCCGGTTATAGCAGTATGCTTCCAACCAAGACAGGAGCGGCCCTCTGTTCTTTCCTCCCTTAATGTGCTATATTTTTTTAAATAGATCTTATTTTGCGAGGGGGAGGTTATTCAGTGAGAAACTACAGTTTAAACCCTACGGAGGAAAACGCGTATAAACTACTGCGGGAAAATCCTATACAACGAAATGAATATGTGTTCCAATTTGTCCGGCTGTTGACACATATGGAGGATAATTGCTATTCCGTTGCGCTGAATGGGGATTGGGGCAGCGGTAAGACCTTTTTTGTGAAACAGGTCAAGTTGATCTTGGATGCGCACAATCCGCAATTTCGTATGGAAGATGAAACTCGCAGAGAAATTCGGACATTGTATAAAGCAGACGAAAAGCCAAACTCCTATGCTACCGTATATTATGATGCATGGACCTATGACAACCATGACGATCCGATTTTGTCGCTGGTTTATGCTGCCAGTCAAAGTGGGCAGAAAGCTGATTTAAGCGATAGTCCATCTCATGTACTCGAAGCAGCTGCCGCCGTTTTTGATGCGTTTACAGGGAAGAATTTAACCTCCCTAGTCAAAGGCCTTGGAAAGGTGGAAATCAAGGATCGCCTTTCAGAGATCAGGGATACAGAAGAACTGAAAAGCAAAATACATGAGTTTATCGACACGCTCACCGCAGAAAAGGCAAACCGGTTAGTGTTTTTTATTGATGAGCTGGACCGATGCAAACCCGACTATGCGATACGCTTTTTGGAGCGTATCAAGCATTATTTCGACGATGAGCGTATCACCTTTGTATTTTCAGTAAGCCTTACGCAACTGCAATGGACGATACGGAATTATTATGGCAATGGATTTGATGCTACAAAATATTTGGACAAGTTTTTTGACCTTCGTGTTTCAATTCCAAATGCCGACTACGAAAGATTCCTTCGAGATCGACTGGAGATTGGCTCGGATGAAACCGCAGGCATTGTTTGCCATGAGGTTGTACGGCAGTTTAACTTTTCGCTTCGGCAAGCTGAGCGATATGCACGGCTGATAAAAATTGCTGAACCACAATTTGATTGGCTGCGTAGGAGCACAAGTTTTGACCTTGATAGAGCCTTTACGGCAAGTTATATTATTCCAATCATCATAGGACTTCAGATGTATGATTTGGATATGTACCACCGATTCGTAACAGGAAACGACTCCACCCCAATGAAAAAAATCCTTATGGGAATAGGCATACTTGAATGTACTCCGTTCTTAGCCAGGGAAGAATCTCTCATCCATAATGGTGAAGATATCGAGATACGCGATGAATCGGGCGTAAACCTTGTGAAAGTTGCAGATAGACTGGAGGAAATCTATCAGGCAATATTCGGAAGAAAAGATGTCTTTGGAGATCGAACAAAGTATATAGGAATGATGCGATTTACAGACAGAACAAGATCATATGTCGAGGGCATCACAGCAATGCTTTTCCCTGGTGCGAATTATAACTAAAAGACACATAACGAGAACTCCCAAACTCGCTTGTAAAGTGAGCTTGGGAGTTCTTGCTATAACTTAAGTTGGGTCACAAAAGAAGTGTGATACACTTTCAGCAAAGGTAAAATCTATCGTTTTATCTCTGAGCCAGCAAATGTGTTTTCAGCAGCGCGTTTTGCAGCGCTCTATGATCCTCATGCGACTGCCACCAGCAGGGCTGGAGGAAGTCAAGCGCCTTTTCCGCCCACCGGTAATCCTCGCGCCGAAGGTCACCCCTCGCGGCGCTGCGCTGAAATCTCCGGTTCTGCTCCCGCACGGCGCGATCAACGCTGTCGCGGTTTAGGTACAAATCCAAAAAGCCGCACACGATCGCGGCCTCCTCTGTGGTATAAAACATTCTTCCTCCTCCAATCACAAACGCGTTCCATTGTAGCATGACGTACGCACTTTTGAAACTGACTGTTTCCACAAGATTCCTCGCAAAAGTTTTATACAAACAGTTGTTCGATTTATAGCGTTATGCTATACTGGTAGACACTAAGAGCGAGGAGGTGCACCATGCGGCGGACATATATTGCAATTGACTTAAAATCGTATTATGCGTCTGTCGAGTGCATGGAGCGCGACCTTGACCCGATGACGACCAATCTGGTCGTAGCAGATCTTAGCCGCACGGAGAAAACCATTTGTCTCGCGGTATCGCCTTCTCTGAAGGCATACGGAATCCCCGGCAGAGCGCGGCTTTTCGAAGTGGTTGAGCGCGTCAAGGAGGTCAACGCCGAACGGCGGCGCAAAGCAGGCGGCAATCTTTTTGAAAAGAGCTGCGATGCCCACGAACTGGCGACTGACCCGTCGCGCGCGGTGGGTTATCTTGTCGCGCCGCCACAGATGGCGAAATACATTCAGATCAGCACGCAGATCTACAATGTCTATCTCAAATACATCGCGCCCGAGGACATTCACATCTACTCCATCGACGAGGTGATGATGGACGTGACCAGCTACCTCGAGACGTATCATATGACCTCCCGCGAGCTGGCGAAGGCCATGATCCTCGATGTGCTGCGCACCACGGGCATCACGGCCACGGCGGGCGTCGGAACAAATCTCTACCTCTGTAAGGTCGCCATGGACATCATGGCGAAGCACGTCGCGCCGGATGAAAATGGCGTCCGCATCGCGGAGCTTGACGAAATGAGCTACCGCAGGCAACTCTGGGCGCACCGTCCGCTGACGGACTTTTGGCGCGTCGGAAGGGGTTACGCCAAAAAGCTCGAGGCCATCGGTATCTACACCATGGGCGACATTGCAAAATGCTCCATCGGCAAGCCGAGCGAATACTACAACGAAGAGCTGCTCTACCAGATGTTCGGCATCAACGCAGAGCTGCTCATCGACCATGCATGGGGCTGGGAACCATGCCGGATGGAAGACATCAAAGCGTACCGGCCGGAGACAAACAGTATCAGCTCCGGGCAGGTTTTGCAGTGTCCGTATCCTTACGATAAAGCGCGCCTCGTCGTGCGCGAAATGGCAGAGGCCGTCGCAATGGACCTGCTTGAAAAACGCCTCGTGACCGACCAGCTTACGCTGACGGTCGGCTACGACATTGAAAATACCGCAGGCGGCAGCTATCACGGTGAGATCGTGACGGACCGCTACGGCAGGAAAATCCCCAAGCATGCACACAGTACAGCGAATTTACCACGCAAGACGTCCTCTGCGCGCAGCATCATGGATGCGATTCTCGGGATTTATGACGGGAAGGTCAACCCCAAGCTGTCCATTCGCAGGATCACCATCACAGCGAACAAGATCGTGAGCGAGGATGATGTTCCGCAGGAAGCCGGAATGCCGGTACAGTTCAACCTGTTCGACGATATCGCGGCGCAGGAACAGCAGCACAAGGACGAGGAAATCAGATTGGAACGCGAGCGCAAAATACAGGAAGCGATGCTGGGCATCAAGAAGAAGTTCGGCAAGAACGCCATTTTGAACGGCGGGAGCTATTTAGACGGCGCGACCGCCCGAGAGCGCAACGGCCAGATCGGAGGGCACAAGGCATGAGCGGCAAATACGACGATATCATTGACCTCCCGCATCCGACCTCGCAGAACCATCCGCGCATGTCGCTGCACGACCGCGCGGCGCAGTTTTCCCCCTTTGCAGCCCTGACCGGCCACCACGCTGCCATCGCGGAAACAGGTCGGCTGACGGACCGGCGCATTGATCTTGATGAGAGCGAGATTGCGCGCGTCGACGCGGAGCTGCAGCACCTTCAAGAACTGCTCCCCGGCAGGCCAACGGTGTCCATCACCTACTTCGTGCCGGATGAGAGGAAAAATGGCGGGAGCTACCAGACCGTCACCGGCGAGGTCAAGCGCATCGACGCGGTCACTGGGGTGATCCAGATGACAGACCGGAGAGAGATACCAATCGAAGATGTTTTCAGCGCTGAAATCGTGCCATAAAAAGTAAACATCGCATCACCAAAACGAAAGAAGCGATATCATTCATTACCGTAATTTTTCGATTTTAATGACAGGCCTTGAAGTTTCCTTTTCCTGTCAAATATGATACAATATCTTATATTATTGACGAGGTGTTGTCTGCACGATGTGCGCAGATGACTCTGCTGCGAGGCAGCAAGGGGCCGCAGAAAGCGAAATTCAAAAGATGTAGCCATCAAATATAGAAAGAGGTGTGCTGAAGTGGAAGAAAAGACTGAGTCGGCCACGCCGGACAATGGCGTAAAGATTTTATTTGGCCGCAAAGAGTTGGGAAGCTACAGTTTTCTTTTTGACGCTATTGAAGACCGAACCCTTAGATTGCGTGCGTATTCAAGCCTTGCGTACTATATCAACAAGGCTGCTTTTTACAAATTAGCGTGGGGTCTCCTTTCTTTCCTTGGCATTGTTCTGCCTGCTGCCGCCACTTACTTGACCTGCAAGGCAGAGGTGAATGCCGAGCTTATCGCTTTCATTACTGCATTGACAACGGTGGCTTCAGGTACGCTTGCCCTTTTTAAGTGCGCGGATAAGAAAGGTGCTTATCGGAATTCGGCAGAGAACCTGAAAAGTGAGCTGAGTGAGTATTGCGCAAAAACAGGACGTTATAGCAGCGTGGAAGATAGTGAGCGCAATGCTATTTTTTCAGAGGCGATGGAACGGATCATTAAACAGGGCTACAGCAAGATAGCATCGCTGGAGAACAATGCAAGCGGAAAGTCTTAACTCAACCGAGATGCTCCTCTCTTTTCGAGATTGGCAATTATTTTGTAAGACGCGATTACCGGATAGATAAAATAGCGTGTAGTGAAAACACCCAAGCCCATTTGAAAAACGGGCTTGGGTGTTTTCATTACAAAAATCAAAAAAGGAGGATTTCAAATGAATCCCAACGCAGATTACCTTGGTATCGTCACCCTGCTCCGCAGGCTGCGGGAGCTGGGGCTTGTTAGCGGCAGCGAAGCAAAAAAGATTGCCGCACGGTTGAAAGCGAGGTTCGGCGCGGACATCATTATTTCTCTCTGATTTTTTACTTTGGGGTATAGCTTTTCCAGATGTTTCATGGTATTGTGTGTTGCTGAAAAAGGAGGTGGCAACAAATGAGCGACAAGGAGAAAACCAACGGTTCTCTGGCTATGGCTCCGCGAGTCATTACGATCCCTGCAGCTAATCAGAAAACCGCACGGAAGCTCCGCGTGGCAGCATACGCCCGCGTCAGTTCCAACTCCGAGGATCAGAAACACTCCTTCGCCGCGCAGAATGCCTACTACTCCAAGCTCATCACAGATAACCCCGATTGGGAGCTGGCGGACATATACGCCGACCAAGGCATCACCGGCACGTCCATAGACAAGCGGGATGACTTCCTGCGGATGATGGAGGACTGCCGGAAAGGGCGTATTGACCGCATCCTTGTGAAGTCCTCCTCACGTTTTGCTCGCAATACCAAAGAGAGTCTGGAAGCGGTGCGGGAATTGGCTGCGCTGGGCGTCAGCGTCTACTTCGAGGAACAGAACATCGACACCGCGCAGGTATCCGGCGAAGTTCTTATCGCCATGTTCGCGGCGCTGGCTCAGCGGGAGAGCGAAGCCATCTCCGAACGAATGCGGTGGAGTTATCAGTTCCGAATTCGACAGGGAAGATTTTCTACATGCAAGGCTCCATACGGTTACCGGTTGATCAAGGATCATTTGGAAGTACGTGAAGACGAGGCAACGGTTATTCGCTATATTTTTGAACGTTACCTTGCAGGAATCAGTGCAGATGATATTGCAAAAGAAATTACCGCTATGGGGCATTCAACGCGTGATAAAACCCCATATTGGCAATCGTCGACCGTCCTGTATGTCCTGCGAAATGAAAAGTATGTTGGCGATTCACTTTCACGGAAAAAATACACCACACAATATATACCGTGGCAGCAGAAACTCAACCATGGGAAATATGATCAGGTACTTGTAAAAGATTCACATCCTCCCATCATCAGTCGAGAAGTTTTCAGTAAAACACAAAAACTGCTGAAGCGGAAAAATGCCGGTATACAGTCTGATGCACAAATTGAAAAAGCATTCACTCGCAAAGTGACCTGCGGAAATTGCGGTTCCCTCTGCAAACTGAAAAACTGTAAAAGTATATCATATTGGGTATGCCGCAAACATGATAAGTCAGCGGCGGCCTGTCCCAATACGCAAGTTCCGGAGGAACAGCTAAAAAGCGCGTTCCTTCGTCTGTATTACAAACTCAAACACTATGGAGCAGATATTCTCACTCAATTCATCTCTGACCTATATGCTGCCAGAACCGGCAGTCTCCTCTGGAACGAAAACATCGTGGAGATCAACAAACAAATATCGGATATTGCCAGTCAGGAACGACTTCTGACCCAGCTCAAGCAGCAGGGCAGCGTCGATCCTGACATTTTTATATCCCGCGGCAATCTGCTTGCGGAGCGCCGCCGAGAACTGAAGCTCCAAAAGGGACGCATCCTGCGATCCGAGGAGGACCACACCATCCAGCAAACACAGGATATGCTGGATGTTCTTGAAAGTGGGCCGGACTGGCTGGATGACTTCGATGAGCAGCTATTCAGCGACCTGGTCGAGAAAATCGTGGTCGTGGACAATGAAAAACTGTGCTTCCGGCTTCTCAACGGGTTGGAGGTCACAGAAAAAATAGAAAGGACACAAAGGTAATGGGAAAACGAAAACAGCCATTCGGCTACAAAATGGAATTAGGTGAGATCGTACCGCAGCCGCAGGAGGCGGAAACAGTACGGAGCATCTACCTGCAATATCTCGCCGGAGCCTCCTTCAAGCAGCTTGCCGAGCAGCTTCAGACGGAGGATGTTCCCTACGATGTGGACAAGCCTTGGAACAAAAATATGGTAGCACGGATTTTAGAGGATGACCGATACATTGGTGAGAAGTATTTTCCTGCGCTCATCCCGACGGAGCAATTCCACGCTGCCCAGGAACGCAGAAAAGAGATGCGCCCTGAGTATAAGCAGACACCTGCGCAAAAGGAGTTGCGCAAGCTGTGCGGCGGCATCGTACCCGACAGCGTAGCACGAAAAGTCCTCAAGATACTGAATCAGGTGGTCGATGACCCGCAGCTCATTAAGATAGAATCATCCGGTGTTCCCACCACGGAAGACATCAGGCAACGCCGGCTGGAACTGGACAAGCTGCTGCAGACACCTCCTGTGGATGAAGAAATCGCACGCCAAAAGGCAATGGAGTTGGCGGTACTGACCCTTGTGAGCGTAGAGATGGAGGAATACGAAGCCCACCGGCTCCGCAGCATCTTCGGGAAGCAGGCAAAGATGCGGGAACTGGATGCGAACCTTCTGCGGCAGAGTGTCCGGAAAATCACTTATGGCAGTAAGACGGTCAAGGTCCTGCTGAAAAATAATCAAGTCTTAGAGGAGTGTGATGATGCATGACGCAGACCCGCCCTGAACCGAAGGTCATTATCATCCCCGCAAAGGAAGAATCGCTTCAGGATCAGGAAAAGAAGAAAAATCTCCGGGTAGCTGCATACTGCCGTGTGTCCACCAAAAAAGATGAACAGCTTGGCAGCTATGAAAACCAGAAAGCATATTACACGGAAAAGATCATGGCAAATCCCAACTGGACAATGGCGGATATCTTTGCAGACGAAGGTATCACTGGTACCTCCGCCTGCAAGCGCAAGGATTTCCTGCGCATGATCCGGCAGTGCAGGAAGGGCAAGATCGACATGATCCTTGCAAAATCGGTATCCCGCTTCGCCCGCAACACCGTGGACACCCTGAGTTATACCCGCGAGCTGCGCAGCATGGGCATCCCGGTCATCTTCGAGGAGCAGAATATCAACTCCATCTACCCGGAGAGCGAATTCCTCATCACCATCCACGGTGCCTTCGCACAGTCCGAAAGCGAAGGGATATCCTCCCGCGTCAAGTGGGGCAAGCATCAGGCGATGCGGACGGGAAAGGCAAACATCCAGTATAAGACCCTGCTGGGGTACGAAAAAGGACCTGACGGAGAGATGGTGGTCAACGCAAAGCAGGCAGAGACTGTCCGAAAAATTTACGAGCTGTACCTATCCGGTCAGACGCTGCGCAATATCAAGGAAACCTTGGAAACAGGCGGATTCAAGAATGCGGCAGGAACGACGGAATGGACAACCTCCAATCTGCGGACGATCCTCTCTGATGAAAAATACTGCGGTGACGTCCTGCTCCAGAAGACCTTCATTCGAGACTGCATCAGCAAGCAGGTCATCCGAAATACCGGACAGCTTCCCATGTATCTGATTCAGAACCACCACGAAGCTATTATCCCACGGGAACGGTTCGATGCCGTGCAGATGGAGCTGGCGCGGCGTCGGGCTCAGACCGGCGGCACGAAAAAGAGCGCCCCCACAGGTATGAGCCGCTACAGCGGCAAGTACGCGCTCAGCGGTCTGCTGTTCTGCGGTGAGTGCGGCACGGCATACCGCAGAGTGGTGTGGACGCAGCACGGTGAGAAACGTGCCGTATGGCGCTGCAGCAGCCGCTTGGATTATGGCAAGAAATACTGCAAAGAATCTCCGACGCTGGACGAAGCGCCGCTCCAGCAGGCGGTGCTGGCAGCCATCAACGCCTCCATGTCGGGGCGCAAGGTGCTGGCGGACCAGCTCGTGGATGCGATGGAGCAGGAATTGGCTCCGGTCCCCGGTGAGAGCATGAGCCTCGGAGACATTGACCGAGCGGTCACGGAGTTGGGCAAACAGTTCGATATGCTTCTGGCAGAGGCGGCAAATGGTGACGCGGACGAATACGCCGAGCGTTTCCGTGCCATCTCCACCACAATGGAGGAACTGAAACGCCGAAAGGCCGCTATCCTCAGTATCCGGCAGGAGCAGGAGCAGATCGGCC
>ENA-ORNY01001643-ORNY01001643.1-human-gut-metagenome-genome-assembly--contig:-NODE-1643-length-12549-cov-3.055066_pt1 | contig 12549 bp, 5 predicted proteins | sample MGYA00242122_ERZ509036 | MGnify/ENA primary metagenome ERZ509036 (study PRJEB26280, sample SAMEA2338696) | human gut metagenome | biome: human gut; feature: human-associated habitat; material: faeces... | reverse complement strand
CGGCGTAAACGCGCCCTGTTTCATGCACCCGCCGCGCAAGCTGATTGAGATTGTTACCAACCGCCCGTAACTGCCTCGTCAGTTCCGTCACTTCCATCGGAGGAGCCTGTACCGGCACCTTGAGCCGTATCAGTTGCCGTATCGTTTTACTGCGGTCATGATGGCAGAAGCCGGACAGCTCATCCAGCAATTTCAGTTCTTCGTCATTCAGATAGACCTCCACACGGTTCTGCCTTTTCCGCACGGCTCTGCATCCTGCTTTGTTTGCTTCTTTCATAAAAGCACCTCTTTCTTTTTTATTTTGATATGTATGTCGGGGGTCTCAGGGTCTCCCTGAACAGCAACTTGCATTTGATTCAAAAACGGCGTTTGTGCGGACAAACGCGATGCTGGCTAAGACTGAAAGACGGTAAAGGGCATGCAGAAATATTTTGATATTTTGATTTGGCCGGTATCGTCCGCTACTCTCTGCGCAAAGCTTTTTTGCAAAACAAAAAAGCCGTTACATATCACGGCAGGTACAGTTATAGCTATATCGTAGCTTATGTACTCTGCACGGATACGCCGAACGGCGTATTGATATGTAAACGGCTTTAAGCCAGCGGAATGAGTCCGCTATTTCGTCAGAGAAATATATTTATTCAGTTTCATTTCGCGACACAACGACGCGTCGCCTGTGCTTTATAAGATATCACAACAGATACATTTTGTCAAGCCCATTTTGAGCATTTCTCCCTTTTGCCGACGAACCACGCAAAAACTTAACAGACATTAACCTGTTTTGAACAAGAGTTAAACATCAAAGTATGCAGTCTGTTGCTGATCACCATCGCAATGATACGGTAATTTTTGAATTTTGGGTTTGAGCATCTATATTTCCGAAAAAAAGCCGATATTACGCTCCTCAAATGTGCCGGCTATCATCCCTCTGTCAAGAAAAGAATTTCGTTCTTCGCAACAGGTTTCCGGTAGCAAAGCACACGCATGACAAGCTGCAAGGTTTAATGAATCCCGCTCCTGTCCTTTGCTCATAATGCACACCGGATCATTTGAACATGTTTTTGCAGTGTAAACGGCTTTTCTGAATATTCTCGGAAAGGCATCGGGGCGACCCTGTCGTACAAGTCCGCCTAATGTTCCCTCTGAGTCACCGCTTGCTGTATAAATCAGAATTCCCGCCATCTTCTTTCCGTCGGATTCTTCAGCGCAATACAGCCTTTCACTCAGAGATGCAACGCTGTAACCGCATTCAAAGCTCAACTGTGTAATAAGCAGATGCGCCAGCGTATGAAGCATAATAAACTTCGGAGATATAGTTCTCGGATGATTTTTCCCGATGAACGATTCACAATAATTAAAATTCAATCGCTCTGCCCGTTCCCGAATCCGAGGATTGTCCTGAACCCAATGTTCAATATCGTCTTGGTTTAATTCGATAAAAATTCCTTCTCCACGCACTTGATATGCAGGGTACCATCTTGTACTGTCTTTTTTTACCGAAACAAAACCGGAGTCATCGCTGTTCACAACCGGTGTAATTCGCGAAAATCCAACTAACGCATTGACAACACGCACCTTATCAATCAGTGATATGGATTTGATATGCGGGAGATGATATTCATCAGTAGGCATAGACTCTCTCGAAAAGTCCCCCAAAGCGCCCTTCGGCGTAGAAATTTCTCCAGTTAATGCCATATATTCTTCAAAACGATATCCGACACCGGTTACATCAATTTTTTCATTGTCACCCTGAAGCCATTTTCTTGCGAGAATCTTTTCCACATCTTCCTGTGGTGCGCCGATTTCAAGTGCGATTTTTTCCGACCATTTCTTCAGTTTTTTCTCAATCAATGTTTTTTTATCATCATCCGATTCCTCATCTCCTATAATTACGATACAATCCTCGTATGACCTGCTGCCTTCGATTTTTGTATTGAGTTTATCGGCATAAGGCGGAATAACCAAAGAACTATGCACCACAGGGAAATATACGGATGAAGCACCGCGCTGTACGGTTCTCGGGTATAACCCACATGGCTCAATTGTATGTCGAAACGGATGATGTCCGTCACACTTGAAAGATATTGCATCATCTCCGGAACTCAAATGTTGGAATATATCCTTGGTAAAAGCATCTTTCAAAGTGGTTCTCGCTCCACAGGAACATTCAATGGATAATCCCTCAAGTCCCTCTGAACCGGAGGCACCGGTCTTAAATTTCAGTGACGGATTCCCGCAAATCGGCTTTTTTGCTCTTGTGTGTACCCATTTTACCCACGGAAAATCATTAAGATGCCCATGTTCACATACCGTAACAATACGCGCGACAACCAAGTCCTGGTTGCAATTTTGGCACTGCATATGTTCCACCATGTTGCCGTCAAATTCTAACAATTTCCCGCGTGCTTTTTTTCTATAATCAGAAATCCATTGTGAAAGCGGTTTAAAATCCCGACATTTGGGACAGAAATACCATTCCGGGAATCTGACATAAGAGATGTCCGTCGGCATTGCAAAGTAGTCGACTCCCAATGCTTTTGCAAAACGGTCATCAAATATTTTATCGGTACCGCTCCAATACTCAGGCGCTGATGTAACCAATGTTTGATCCGCAAAATCAACCATCGCACCGACACCGTACTGAAGGACTGCCTGAGCTGCCCGAACCGAATGCGTTACCCTATTCAACGGAACTTTATCTTTTATCTGTTCAGCCATTTTCGTCCTCCCATATTATTACGCTTCCTTTAACAGCTGTATCGACATTTCTCATTGAAGTCAATGTTTCGCGCGCTCCGTCTTTTCCCGGAGCATTGTATTGTCTGAATAACCGCTGTCCATCCTCTGACGGTGGATTTATCATATACCTTTTTCCGAAGCAAAGCGGCTTATCCTCTCTGGAACGGGCCTTTTCAACCATTGACTGCCAAAAATCAATAAACTCATGAATTTCTTCCCGTACATCGGAAATATCGTTTTCAAGGTCCGAATTCGCTCTTGAATTTATTGCTTCAATTCTGGATATTATGAAATTACTGATTTCTTCAATGTCCTTTGCAAAAATTTCACTATCAAAATGATTTGCGGAAGTATCATCTGTGAAAGATTCCTTTTGCCTGAGTAATGCCGTCAAAACCGCATGCAATGCACGCTCTCGGGCAGGTTTGGAAAACGGAGTGGCACCTGTCGGCTCGACAAAACGATAAAAGGAATCATGATACGCCCTGAATCTTTCGTAATGAGAGCGATCACGGCTTTTGGTTGCATCATACTGAACGAAAACAACGCCGGGATAGGAACGCCCAACACGGCTGGATGCCTGTATATACTCGCTCGTCAGTTTAGGCTGTCCGACCATCAGCATCACATTCAGCCTGGCAACATCAATTCCGACGGAAATCATATTGGTTGCCAACAACACATTGGAAGCATATTGTTTCTTTTCAATATTTTCTTTTGAATACTCGATTTTTTCAAGTTTATCCAATGTTTCGTTCAGTTCGGTAGTGGTCACACGGCTGGTCAGCTCATCGGAGTTGACAATCAGACGCCGCTGAGTAAACATTCTGTTTGCGGTTCGGATAATGAAATCCTTTACATCATCATCAACTAAAGTAGAAGCTTTACCGAGATCTTTCAGACTGTTGAAGTATACGGTAAGTGTCCACAGTTTGTCTTTCACTGCATCCGGCAAATCCATTGTATACGCCTTCTGAAGCAGTGCTGCCATCATGCGGATTTCCGTCATGGCTTTTGTCCTGCCGGACGGCATAATACCGACATATTTTCTGCCATACTTGCCTTTACTGTAATCAATGCGGTCTTCTCTTGCAAAAAACGAGTCTTCCGCATCCAACCCGGGAGCAGGAAATTGGACAACTTTCCGGTTATACAAAACAGAACATTGCTCCTTTGCACGGCGTATTGTTGCGGTTGAAGCAATAACTTTCGGAGCAACACCCTTCATTCCGGAAAGACCGTCAATTGCCGTCTCATAGAGCCCTACCATTGTCCCCAACGCACCGGAAATCAAATGAAGCTCGTCCTGTATAATCAGTTCCGGAGTTCTGTTCGATGAATTTGCACCGAAAAAATTGCCGACACGACCATCCCACGCCATCATGGCAAATTTATCGACGGTTCCGAACAAAAGCGTCGGAGGATTCCTATACAATTCTTCATCAATAATCTGGATCGGCAACTCTTTTGTGAAAGTACAGTCTTCATGGGGACAAAACATATAGAAATGATTTCTTTTCATTGCATAACCCCATTGTCCAACCAAACGACCGTTTTTAACATCCTTAACCAGCTTGGTCCCACACCATGGACATTTGAGAACCTGAAATTTATTGTGTCTTTCTTTTTCGGTTCTTATAGAGCCGGCATTATTTGCATCCTGTAGCTTTTTCAGATGTTCCTCCGCACTGTTTTTGCCGGTATTGTTGTTCGGTATATGGGATCCTCCTATCCACAACCCGATTGTAATCGGATGATCTCCAAGAGGATAAACCGGATATTTATGTTTCTTGCAGATACAATCCTGACGGATGTATTCACAGGCACAGATGAGTGTTGCCGCTCTTGTAAATTGCTGTGCAGCCAGCAACCTCAGAGTATACCGCATCATTACTGCTGTTCCGTCAGACACGCCTTGATGAGCCAATCTGCGATAAAAAATCGTAAATGCAGTCAACCCGAGATATGCTTCCGTTTTTCCGCCACCGGTGGGAAACCAGATTAAGTCTACCAACGGTCGATCCTCGGAATCATCATGAACAACGGAGTTAATATCCATAAGAAGAAATGCAATCTGAAACGGTCTCCACTTGGCATCCGAATCGCTTTCATTGCGATAATTAAGCGTATTGAGCCATACCGAAATATCTTCGTCATCCGGATATCGCTCGGCGTTTTCACGAGCCATTTCCGCCTGTTTTCCGATATGAATGCGTTGCATAAACATCGCACGGTTTGCAAGTTGGAATGCCGTATACACCAATTCATCACGATCCAATGTATCGATTCCGGCGTACATTCTTTCCGCAGCACTTTCGCACTCTCTGATATTTGCAAGAGCCGAGGTTTCATATCGTTTGTCAAGGGATTGGGCAGTAACTTTCAGGCCTGCAATCCATTGCGAATACAGATCGACAAGCCGACGCATAGAACGGAGTTTTTCGGTCTTCGAAGTATTATCCAGATCCGACAGATACTTCATTGACAGTTCTTCGTCATGAATCAAATCGTTATGCGGCAGTGAGAAATTCATAGCAGGAATTTCACGGATCGGGAAAAAATCCGTCCATAAGTTCCCGGTTCCGTCATCGGAAATATCCCAGTCTGCCGAAACTCCGAGTCCGGTTGCATATATTTTTTTGTGTCGGTACAGCAATTCGAGCGATTTTTCTTCATCGTCCATATGTTCCGGATTCGGGTTCGGATTGCTTTCGCAGAAAATAAAACGGTTATCTTTTGAGGCTATTTTTATGCGAGGCTGAAAAATGCACCGATTCGCTTTGGCAGGAATTTCTTCGATTCCGTTTACAAGCATGACGGTAACCGAATATATTTCTTCCGCAATTTTGGTCCTCAGAGCAACCAATTTAGCCGTAGTGCCATCAAGCAATGCCAAATTATCAACATAATCGGATTCGGCGAAGTCAATCACTGCATCTCCAATGTCGTGGGGAATTCTTACATATCCGTTACTCAAAAAATCATTCAACCTATATGTCACTTTTTTGATTACAGAAAATTCATCTTCCGGGATCGTGTCCCGCTCAAAAATTTCACGCAATTCTTTCAGCGTGGTTTTTCTAAGCAATCGGAAAGTTTTCCCGGCGTTATCATATTGTAAAACAGAGCATAATTCCGGTGGAACCGAATACTGCCTATCGTCTCCGAACACATACGGAAGGACACAATCCGTTACCAGCGCGTTTCTGTATGTGGCAAATGACACATTGCAATGCAGCTTATCGCAGTCTCCTTTAACAAGGAAAGTTATACCCATGGATGAAGGCTTATACTGCGAAGCCATGCCGATTTCCTCGTCAAGGTTTTCATCCGCCGTTTCATCCGATTCCCGCACACCTGCTCTCTTCTCCGATACAGACGCAATATCTTTTTCTTCTGCACCTTCCGCCTCGGAATGCGTTTCCGCATCGTCCTCTCCGGTAGCTACGGTTTCATCATTGTCCTGCTCCGTCATATTTCCCTGAGGAAACAGAATTCCAACAGAATATCTGCTGAGCGGACTGCTTGAAATCAGCTCGTGTGCCCCGTCAGGAACGGAAAATTCCGACCCGGGACCCATCAGTTCTGCCCTGATCCTACCGATATATTCATCCCGCGCATCGATAAGCTGTTGCCTGATCTCGTTTGTTTTCACATGAACACCTCGCTATCCGTAATGGGTCTGTTGACCATATTGTTGTTAATCGATACCGTTTCGTCAAGCCTACTGATATTGTCAAGTTCCAGGGTTTCCGAAAGCCTGTCCACATTTTCATATACGACTTCAAACGCGCTTCCCGGAGCCGGTTCTTTGTTGCTCAGTTTGTCATTAATTGCCTGCGCAATCAGTGCAAGAATCTTACGCCGATAATACCGGATGGTTCTGCATGCTTCAAAATGTCCCTCCGGATCTGCCAAAAGATATGGATCCTGAGTCAGTTTCGCAATCTGCTCTATAGTTTTCGCGTCCCGTGGACCTACGATATGGCTCTCATCTGCCAGCCACTGTCTCACGGTAATCGTTTGAAGCCGACTTCCGAGTTTTTTCAGTTGATTTGCCAATGCGGTATATGTAAGTTCATTCTTTTCTTTATATTCCCGCAGAATCTCTTTCCAGTAGAAAGCCTTCACGGCGGCCTCCTGAACATCAGGGTCGAGTTTTCGGGACTCTGTCAGTTGGTCAAAAATACGATCCACAATGTTTTTCGTATAATCATCATTTTTTGTAAACACCAAAACATCGCCGGGAAGCAGTTTATCCGGACTTTTTTCCGAAACTTCCTCGCTGTCTGGGTCAAATATAACCGCCGAGTAGTATTTTGAAAACAGAATCCTTTCTCCGTCGGTAAATGTTCCCACATAATTGACTTCCGACATAAAGTTACCGTCGCAGGTTCCGTTGCCCGCTCCCACGAATTTTCTGACATCAAACGAACCGGCAGACTCTACATATGCGTCCAAATCGGAAAATTCGCGAACAGTCTGCTCACTGATGTTGCTGTCATTTGATTCGGCATTCCCGGTAAACTCATTCACTGAAAGTCCTTTGATTCTCGCGTTCAGTTTCCGTTCGGAATTTTCGGATTTGCGTTTTCTGAAAGCGAAAGTTTTTTGCTCAAAATCATATAGCAACAACCAAATATCCGTTGCGGCAACACACTGTATAGCATCAAAGCGCTTTCCTGTGATATCACCTACGGAAATAATAATATCATAATTATTCTTTCGATCGAAACGGTTGGCCGTGATACAGTCAACATCTGTACTCACCTCGTATCTTAAGCGCCATTTTTTAAACAGTTCTGTATAATACGCCTTCGGAACTACCAGCGCTGCCTTCTTCCCGCCCGTATCTTTCAAAAGATTCGCCAAAGCCTCTGCCTTTGGCGATTTTTCATAGATGGCTAAGTACCAATCCGTCAGCTCGGCTACAATCATTTGAGCCTGATCCTTCATGGATACATTTCGGTCGACAATTTCCTGCAACTCTGTAATTCTTGCTTTCGGCGAAACAACGGTAGCATTGAGTTCGCCGTTACAAATTGCCCGTTCCATTGTTTTTATATCGAAAAAGGCGATAGAAAAGAGATTTATCAGAGCCATTGCGGATAAAACGAAACTATCCTTATCTTCGTTTGACCATCCGCACTGTTTTATTGCAAACAGATTTTCTTTCAGGTTCCTGTATGCGTCCCAACCGCACAATCCCTCTACCTCAACCGAATGAAGTTCTCTGGAAATAATATTGTTAATTTGCCGGTTCAGTTCTGCCGTGAGCCTATTATAAGATTGTATCTCATGAGTTGAAGATGAAAGCAATTCTTTTGTACATGCAAACAATTTGGCATCTTCGTACTGATTTATTACCGATTCACAGGACACATCCGAAAATGAAGATGTTACATATGCAAACTTCAATGATTTTCTTCGTAAAATATCGCTAAGTTCCGTTGATTGATACTCGGAAGTCGGGATACCCATAATCAGAATACCGATGACTTTGTTTCCCGTTCGGTCGAGAACAAGTTCCCGCGCAGTGGATATTGTTGATGCGACCTTGATTACCGGTTCTGCCTTTGATTGATTTTTTCCGATTTGCATAGACTCACCGGAGTTTGTAAAATACGAGACAGGGACGATGTCCGTAATTCCGACAAATTTTCCATCACCGTATCGAATTTTTATGTGTTTGCAAAGTTCGATAAATTCGGTCTTGTCTGCCACTATCACCACTGAAACATCTAAGATAGTCGGAACATCTACGAGCGGAATGTCAAGCATATCCGCAATGAAATCATTTCGGTTTGTATTGTCTTTTCTGAGTCCTCTACCGTCTGTTATAGATGAATTACCATTGTAGGGCTTAATCAAATGCTTATTGGCTTCATACGGAATCCAGGCTGTTGAGGGACCGTTTTTTCCTTTTGCATCCTGCATAAGAACAGCATACTTCATTTCAGGCATATCCGCCGACTGTTTTTTGCGCTCTGTTCCCATCCAACGATATCTTTCTTTTCTGAACAGAACCAGTTTGCCCGGTTCCAATTCGGCAAGAATTTCATCATTGGAGGAAAAACCATAAGCAAGGCAACCGATTACTACGGCAACCACGGATGCAGCATCAAAGCACAATGATCCCGTATGAAAAGCAAAGCTTACGGTACGTTCTTCGGAATTGATTTGCTTGGCGAAAAAGAGAAGATACTTCTCCAGAATTTTTTCCTTGGACAGCAATGCATCATCATAATACACATCACATTTTTCGGTTATCATTCTGATAATTTTATCATTCTCCATAGCAAACTCCTCATCAGGTAGTAAGTTGATTTATACAGTTCAATAGATAATCTGCCATTGTTTTTATTACCGGAATCGTTACAGAGTTTCCGAATTGCTTGTATTTCTGCACATCCGGCATCCCTTCCGGGAAAGAAAAATGATCCGTTCCCTCGGCATCAAGAAAAGCGTAATTAATAAATCCCTGTAGTTTTCCCCATTCGCTTGGTGTCATGACCCGTATACCTTTATCGTTGAGAGGGGTTTTCTTTCCATGGACAACCATACCGGCAATACCGTCTTTTGGATCGTATATCAGATTGCGTTCTCTTCCGGAACCGCCTGTAGCCAACAATGTATTGGCAATCGGATGTTCAACGGAAGGATCGTTGACAATTCTGTATCCGAACCCATATCCTTTTCCCTCCTGACGGGCACGGTGTCTTACGAGCGTTTCAAAATAACCGGATGCCATATAGTATTTCGGTTCTACATCCGGCTCGAGAACATCATTCAAATCGACATACAGATTTTTTGCGGAGTGAGTCGGCAGCTCGGTCGGAAGTTCAGCCAATTTATCGGGTCTGAATCTTTCCGTGTCAAAACCGATAATATATGTTCTCGGTCTGTTTTGCGGCACTCCGAAATCCCTTGAATTTCTGACAAACTTTTTCGGATCATATTCCAGGGCGCCGTCTTCTTTTCTGTAAATACCCAAGACATGATACCCAACCTGATTCACAAGTGTTTCGGCAATTGTACGAAAGGTGTTTCCGTTATCATGGGTAACAAGTCTGTCAACATTTTCAAGGAAAAACGCCATCGGACGCGTCCGCGTAAGAATCTCAGCAATATGAAAAAATATCTGTCCTTTTGTCTCATCTTCAAACCCTTCTTCTTTTCCCACACGGCTGAAAGTCTGACATGGAAATCCGGCAAGAAGAATATCGTATGGGGTTGTGTCGACTTTGAACTTGAATTCCGGCAATGTCAAATCGTTGTTCGGGTCATCGTGAAATAAAGTACGATATGTCATGCACGCATATTTGTCTATTTCGGCTGACAGCACATTTTGACAGGAGCCTGTCATTTCAAAACCACGCCTGATTCCGCCTATTCCCGCGCACAGATCAATTGTACGGTATGGTGCTTGGGGAATGACTCTAAGTGCGCCTTCAACCATGTCAACACACGCTGAGAGAGTCTTTTTGAGTTCATGCCCCCAAAAGCGGAAAACCGTCCATCCCTGTTCCGCCAATGCTGCGGTAACTCTGGCGTCCCGCGCAATATTTTTTTCAATCTTAGAAATCCAAAAATCCTGATGACTGTGAATGGTTCTTTTGGTTTCTTCCCAATTATAACCGTGCCAAAAATCGCCGTCACAAAAAACTGCTATTTTTCTTGCCGGAAATGCAAAGTCGGGCTTCCCGGGGATCCCTTTTGGATTTTTTACATATGTTGAAAATCCGCGTTTTTTCAGTTCCTCTTCAAATTGAAGCTCAATTGCGGTATTTTTATTTTTAATTCGGCTCATATTGTAAGAAATCTGATCCGATGTTTTTTTATGAGCCATAATAATTCTCTCTTTTGCTCGTATGTAATACCGTTTTCTTCACTCATCTTACTTGTAACTCTTTTCATAATCTTTTTTCCTCTCAAATTTTGTTTTCACCTTACTTTCAAGCAAAACAGGCACGAAAGGAATATGTCCGACCGTCTTTTTGTAAGTCTGTTATGAACACTCGTACCAAATAAAGCCGAAAACGAACCGTTTTCGGCTTTATTTTTTGCATTTTTGAGGCAAAATCGAGCGTTTTTCCACCACTTTCGCACTACCCGAAATTCCGAAATTTTTTTGACCACATGTTTGACCACAGTTGGAGCAAAGGCAAATCATTTGGTCGCTTCTGTTCCGGTACGCTCTGCCCAAAAAACTAAATTCAAAAGGTTCCCGGAGGTATTCCCTCCGAGAACCTTTTATGTAAAACTCAACTCATTTGAATTGCTGAATTACATCACAACAGCAATTCCTTGATGGCATTTCAATTTGTCCCGTTCTTTGCGCATATTCCACGATTACCGAATACATTCCGACAAACATACCATGACACATACGGTCGGCATCATCTTGCAAATGCTTCGGAAATAACTTTTTATACCCCTTAACAAACTTATTCACGATTTCGGAATACTCGTCAATATGCGGGATCAAATATGTTTCAACGATCTTATTAAAGTCTTCGGTTTGCTCAAGTGTGAAAGCAGGTGAAGTGACGAACAAGCCTCCGTCCTTTCGCCTGACAATATACCCGTCTTTAATTGCATTGGCAAGCGAATCAATATCATCGGTTTTGCCGCTGCAGAGTATATCTTCACACACATTGATGTAGTTATCATACATCATCGAACGGAATGTAATACCGTTGATAGAATTATACGTTGTATGAGAGCAATTTCCGCGGCTTCCGCGATTTGCGCAATACTGCGTACCGATTCCGATCCGCTTATGCTTTCCGGTTTCCATGTTGCCGATATATGCCCATTCGTTTCCGTCATATTTCACTTTGATACTCGGAAACGGAAGCGAACAGTACTTTTTGCCGGCATAAGCAAAGGCAAGCACTCCAAACAAATAAAGCAAATCGTTTTCACTTTTATCTGCTTTATAGAAATCAATCTTCATCGCTTCCTTTGTTATTTTCCGCAAAGCACTCAAGAGATTATCCATAATAGGCATGAGTGCCTTTTCGGCATTTTCTTCGCAGTAAATACCGTATTTGTCCGACCAAATAATAAAATCCGTTTGATATTTTCCCTTAGCAGGCTCAATTATCGCTTCACGCTTCAAAAGATTTCGGAGGCTATCCTCAACATAATATGCCGGAACTCCGCATAACTTTGCCAATTCTTCGATTGTACATGGTTTTTCATAAGAATAGTAGAGGATATTCTGCGATAGTGCGTCTTTAATGTAAACATCGGGGAAAGGAATTCTTTTTCCGTCATAATCTCCGCTTCCGTATATTCCGATGCTCATACAAATGGGACGAAGTGCAGTTCCGTTCATATCATTTAACTCCTTTTTCAGTTTCTTCCGACCTTCCGAAAGCCGCCATGTTATTGTCCCTTCCGGAATGTTCAATTTATCGGAAATCTCTCTCGTTGAAAGACCGTCATAATAGTAAAGAATGATGACATTACGGTAAATCTCTGACAGCATTGCAATCTTTGCGCGAAGAACGTCAAATATTTTCTCGCTTTCATAATCGTCAGAATCATAAAAAGGTATATCTTCCGGTACATCAAACGAATATACAGCCCGATATTTCCCCATAGTGCGTCTGAATGATTTGGTAACATTTGCGGCAACGCCCCATAACCATGGCTCAAATCTGCTGTCATCCCTGAGTTTGGGCAACTCGCGAATTGCCGTATACAGTATTTCCTGCGACAGCTCGTCAGCCTCATCGCTGGAATAGGTATGATGTACGGCATATCCGTACACCTTTTCAATGTAATCTTCAATTTTATCCG
>ENA-ORNY01001639-ORNY01001639.1-human-gut-metagenome-genome-assembly--contig:-NODE-1639-length-12556-cov-10.579634_pt1 | contig 12556 bp, 9 predicted proteins | sample MGYA00242122_ERZ509036 | MGnify/ENA primary metagenome ERZ509036 (study PRJEB26280, sample SAMEA2338696) | human gut metagenome | biome: human gut; feature: human-associated habitat; material: faeces... | reverse complement strand
ACGCGCTGGTGAGTTTGTCCACTGCCGTCTGTTGATCGGTGATCTGCGTGTCAAGTGCCTCGCTCTGGTTTTCCAGAGATTCGATGGAGCGCTCATAATTGCCGACGATGGTTTTTGCGGTGCTCATTTCACTGTTGGCCGCTTCAATTTTATCGTTGATTGTCGCAACTTTTATCTTATCTTGCAAAATGAGCAGCCCCTCTGTTTGCGGGTTCTCATAGCCGTAGTAATAAGGAGCAAGTTTGGCAAACGCCTCACGATATTTGATTACAATTTCTTCTGTCGATCCAGATGGATTCTCAACCGGATTTCCTTCTTTATCATACTTTGCAGATGTACTGTTCCCTTCAATTCGCTTAATCATCGAAATGCCTGATTTGTCCTCATAGCACTCTTTCATAATTGCGAAATCATTGTCACACAATGTACTAAACGCCGCAAATATCTTTTCATATCGCGTAAGGTTCTCTATATACTGTTTATCTTGCAATATATTGTCTATTTCAGTTTGATAATACGATGCGTTGCGGCAATCTTTATAAGACAGCGGAAGTGATTCCAGCAGCTTTTCTTTTTCCGCTTCCAGCGACTTCACCGTCGCTTCGTGCTCCGTGACCGTTGCCTGTGCATCCGTATACTCTTTTTCGGCCTTGATCTTCGTGATCTGATTGTCGACTGTGGTCTTCGCCGTCTGAAGTTCCTTCAGCTTCGCTTCGGAGGCCGCTTTCTGCGTGGCGAGCTGCGAAGCGTCCATGGTGCTGTACTGACGGTAAATCGCAAGCGCTTCATTATAATCATCGCGTGCATTCTGTACATCGCGGTTTTCCTGCGCCGCCGTGTTTCCGGCTTCAATCAGGCTCTTGTCGTAATTCTGCTGCAGCGTTTCCAGATCAGTCTCGGCCTGCTTGAGTTCGTCCGAATCCTCCGCTTCCAGCACGAAGAGGGTATCGCCGACGTTGATCTCCTGACCGGTCTTGACCAGCACGCTGGAAACCTTGCGGGTCTGCTTGATCGTGACGTTATAGACCTCGCTGGCCTCGACGGTCCCCTGCCCGCGGATGCGGGCGTTGATCGCGCCGGAGGACACCTGCTGCGTGGCGACCTCTGGCAGCGAGGCGTTCATGATCGTTTTTGAGAAAAAGGTCAGCACCAGCAGCACGGCCAGCAGGATGATGGCCGCGGTTTTGACCCATTCGCGTTTTCTTACACCGTTTTCCATATCTCTTTCCCTTATCCTTTCACAGAGCCAGAATGTGCGATACCCTCCACCAGATATGCCTCGCCGTGCAAAAACAGCAGCAGACCGGGGATCATGTAAATAACAGCGGCGGCGAAGGCAATGCCGATCTCGCCGGCGTTGATGCTGGACAGGAACATCGAAAGCGGCTGCTTTTCGACGTCGTTGAGCAGGATCAAAGGCTGCTCGACCATGTTCCAGTTGTCGATGAACACAAGGATCGCAATGGAATAGAGGGCGCTCCGGCACTGCGGCAGGCAGATGTTCCAGAAGATGTGCCACTCGTTCGCACCGTCGATCTTGGCCGATTCAATGACGGCCATGGGGATGCGGCGCATGAATTTGGTGAGCAGAAACACCGAGAACGGCGCGAACGCGCCGGGCAGGAAGATCGCCCACCGGGTATTGAGCAGGTGCAGCCAGTCACTGACCAGATAGTTCGGCACCAGCGTGACCTGATACGGCATGAGCATCAGGATCACATAGAAGAAAAACAGACTGTCGCGCACCTTGCCGCGCCAGCGCGTGAAGCCGTAGGCCGCAATGGACGCGACCATGAGCTGCGCGAAGACGATCGGCGCGGTTAGAATCACCGAGTTCCAGAATTTCAGCAGATAATCCGGGCTTTTGAGCAGAACCGTGAAATACTGCGTGAAGCTGACCTTATCGGGAATGAATTTCAGGTTGATGGTCTTGGAGATATAGCTCTTGCCGTCGTTGGCATTCTCGAAGACCTGCCCGTAGCTGGCCGTGATCTCGCTCTGGGTCATGAACGAATTTGTAATCGTCAGAACCGTCGGCAGCAGAAACAGCAGCGCGAACACCGCGCAGAGCACAAAGCACGTTGCCCGGGAAAAGTACCGCTTTTTCTTTCTCATCCCTCCACGTCCTTTCCGAAGATGTTCTCCACAAAGAACAAAAGCGCAATGAGAATGACGATCACGATTGCCAGCAGCACCGCCGCGGCGGAAAGCCGCTGATAGTCGGCGGAGTTGAACATATTGTTCATGAAATGCTGCATCATGTAAAGCCCGTCATAGGGATAATTGCCGGTCAGAAGATAAATTTCCCGGAAGACCTTGAACGAGTTGATGATGGACAAAATCGTCACGAACAGCACCGTCGGGGAAAGATACCGGAGCTTAATATGGAAGAACTGATACGCCGCCGACGCGCCCTCGACCTCCGCGACCTCAAGAAGCTCCCGCGGGATATTGCTGAGCGCGGCCATGAACAGGATCATGTTATAGCCGAGGTTTTTCCACAAAAACAGCACGACGATGACGACCATGCAGTAATCCGATTTCAACCAGTCGATCTTGTCCGCGCCGAACACGGCGAGAAATTCGTTCACGACACCGTTATAGTGGAACAGCACCTGCCAGATGAGGATGATGGACGCGATGGGCACCATCATGGGGCTGAGGAAAAACGTGCGGAACTCGCTCTTGAGCGGAATGCGCGCCTCGAGCATCAGCGCCAGTCCCAAAGACAGCACGACCGCCAGCGGCACGGAAAGGCCGGTGAACGTGAACGTGTTTTTGACCGCGATCTTGAACGCGCCGTTCTGCCAGACGTTGATATAGTTTTTGAGGCCCGCGAAGCTGTGGTCGGTCAGACCCGCGGTGAAGGAATAGTAGACGACGATCAGGAACGGGATAATATAAAACGCCAGCATGCCGAGAAAGCTCGGCCCGGAGAAGCACATGGACGCGAGAAAATCGCGCACCTTGTTGTTCATCCGCGTCCATAGCCCTTTCCCGGACGGTCTTGTTTCATATTTCCCGCGCGACCGGAGAGATAGCTTCTGCACGTTTTCGTGTCTCCTTTGCGTTGGAAAATGCTCATAACTCCCGACCGAATCTCAATCGGGATTTATCGGCATTTTCATTTTTCAGGGAATTCGTATGCTCACGCATTCCAGCGTAGGGGCGGACGACTCTGTCCGCCCGCAGTATGCAGTGACTTTTCGGAAATCCACAGCAAATTCGCAGCATTGCTCGGGCCGACAGAGTCGTCGGCCCCTACAGGCTGCTCCGCAGCTTCCCCCTTGCCGCGTTAGGCACGGCAAGGGGAGCTTTTTTTGTTGTTTTACCGCTGCTCCTGTACGTACAGGTTCACGCGGCTCTGGATCATGTTGGCGGTGGTCTGGACGTCCTTGTCGCCGGCAAAGTAGGCGGCGACCTCATCGGTGATGATGTCGAGGATCTCCTGATCGTAGTCATAGACGCTGCGCGTGTTGTTGATCACGCCCAGGATCTGGTCAATGTCCTCCTGCGTCAGCGCATAGACATCCTTATAGACCGTTTCGCCGTTTTCCATGGTCTCATAGCTGCCCCGGATGGCCTTGTCGGGCTCACCGTCGCCGTCCCAGTCGACCTGTTCGCCGTTTTCGTCCAGCTGGTACTGCTCGGTCATGATGTCGGTCATTTCTGCGTCAAACGCGGCCTGACTGATGGGGAAGCCGTAATAGTAATTGTTCTCGTCTATCGTGTTCATCTTTTTGATGATCGAGCAGACGAAGTCCCACGCGGCGTCGGGGTATTTCGTGACGGAGGAAATGGCCATCGGCATCTGAAGCTCGAACGAGCTGCCGGAGCCGTCCTCGGTCGGATATCCGGTAAAGGTGATCTTGTCGCGGATCGCGTAGACGTTCCAGATATAGGAGTCAAAGCTGTACATCCCGGTCGTCGACATGAGCTGCTTGCCGTTCGTGATGCGGGTCGCGTCAGATTCCCACATCGCGTCGTCAATGGCAATATCGGCGGAGGAAGCATAGGCAATCGCGCCGTCACCGTCACTGGTTTCTGCCGGGAAGGAATTGCAGAAGGCCAGCAGCTGCTGGAACGCTTCGGAGTCAAATTCGCACTTGCCCGTCGTCCAGTCGACGAAAGCAGACAGGTTGCGGGACAGGCAGTTCGACAGAGCCGTGTTCTTCGTCCAGCCGTCAGAGAAGACCGTCGCGCCCTCCTGCAGCTGTGTCATGGCGTCCTGCACGGCAGCGACGTTCCATGTGTCATACTGGCTCGCGATGGAAGACAGCGCGTAGGCCGTCTGCACGGAGAAGCTGGTGGGCAGCTCATAGAGCTTGCCGTCCTTTTCCAGCGCACTCATGACCTGCGGGACAAAATAGTCGCGGCTCAGGCCGTTTCCGCCGTCCATGAAGGTATTGAGGTCGGCGATGACGCCCTTGGCGGCATACTTATCGATCGGCAGATTGCTGGTCAGGAAGATATCCGGCACGCTGCCGCTGATGATCTCGGTGGTGAGCTTGGTGACGCCGGCGTTGTAATCGTCGTCGGTCGCGTACTCGCTGTAGTCGACGACATTGATGCGGTACTCGTCGTTCGTCTTGTTGTATTCGACGATCATGCTGCGCAGGTTCCAGTCGAGATACATGCACGCGAGCGTCAGAACCTTCTTTTCCTTGATCTCAGACGCGTCCACACGGTGCAGGACGATCAGCTGATAGGTCGTGGGGTCGGTGCTCCAGTCCTGCATGAGGGCGGCCACGCGGCTGTCGGAGAGCATGGCATAGCCCGACATATTGTTGGTGTCAACGTCGCAGGCCAGCCAGTCGACGAGCTTCTCCTTCGTGTCCGTTTTGGCGGCATAGCCATAGATGTTATTATTGTAGGCGTAGTAGAAGTCATAGGCATCGTCGCCCGGGAAGATGCTCCACACGTTGGACGGCAGCTTGACCTTCTCTCCCCAGTCCTTTGTTTCCAGATCGATGGGGACGAAGTACTGGCCGTTTTCATCGGCAGCGTTCACGTCGTCCGTGTAGTTGTACCACATAACGCCAACCTGCTGTGCGTTCAGCCGGCACAGACTACCGTTATACTGGCTGCCGTCGAGCTTGAACTGCACGTTGCCCTCTGCATCGAGGACGTAAATATTATTATAGTCGCTGACGTAGAGATTGCCGGCGGCGTCGACGGCGAAGGAGCTGAGGTTGCCGCTCATGCCGTCCTCGTTGTCCTCGTTGTTCGTGTCGGAAAGGTCGAGGCTGGCGATCGTGCTGCCGTCGGCAGCGATGTGCATCAGATACGAGCCGTTGATATCCGTGGAGGGGTAGTTCCACTTGCTGTCCGTGTTGGGGTCAAAATCGTCGGGCAGCTCATACTGCGTCGCATAGACGTTTACAAGCATCCAGAGCGTGCCGTCGTCAGAGCCGATCATGTTGTAGCAGTTGACGCTGCCCTCCGCTCCCTCCGGAACCTCCGGCAGCTGCAGGTTGGAAAGCTCTGTGCATATGCCGGTATCCGGGTCAATGGTCAGAACGCCCAAGCGGGAGTTGTAATACGACCAGGTTTCGCCCGTGTCGGGGTCAGTGTTGGTGATTTCTTCCCCCTGCATGCTGGCCGTCAGATAGAGCGTGGTGCCGGCGGCGCAGATCTGGTTGACGTACTGCACGCCGTCCGGAACGGCAAGGTCGAAATAATCGGCCTTATAGGCGTATTTTGCCGTTGTCTGGGAGGGCTTGGTCTGGTCGATCAGAGAGCCGCTGGAGTCGGTCTTGCCGGGGTCCTTCGTCCCGTCCTTCGAGCAGCCTGCGAACAGGCCCACGATCATCAGCGCCGCAAGCAGCAGCGCAAAAATCCGTTTTGTTTTCATGTAATACTCCTTTTCATTTCATGCCCAATGTCCATAATCTATATCTTGTGCTGACGCACAGTACAGGCGGCCTATCTTGCCGTCTGTATCATACCAAAACAAAGACGCAAAAGAAAGCCCGGCGTTGCATTTTTCATATTTTTTTAAGAACTGACTTCGGCTGCCCGGATGGGCAGGATGACCTCGGCGGTAAATTTCCCGTTTTCCGTGTAGCGCTTGAAGCCGCCGGCCATCTGGGCCATGATCTTTGCACAGGTGCGCAGGCCGATCTTATTGGACTCGATGCGGCCGGAGGCGGGGTTCACGCTGTTGGACAGGCAGATGTGCAGCGCGCCGTCTTCGATCAGGGCGGCGATGGCGACAGACTGGGCGGGGTCGGCATATTTGCGGATGTTGTCGAAGAGATTGTCGAGCACCCGCTTCAGATACATCACGTCGGCCTCGATCTGCACCTCCTGCTGCGGCAGCAGCAGCTGCACCATAAAGCCCTGCTGCTGCAGCTGGACACGGCTCTCGCCCAGCAGCTGCTCCAGAAGCAGCCGCGCGTCATAGATTTCCATCTGCATGGGCAGCTCCTTGCATCCAAACAGCAGCGAATACCGGAACAGCTCATCCGTCAGCGTCTTGAGCTGCTCGGCCTTGCCGTAGGCGGCGTCCAGAAAGCTTTGCAGTTCTTCTTCCGATCGATACTGTCCGTTTTTTGCCAGATCAAGGTAGCCGAGCAGCGCCGTGAGCGGATTGCGGATATCGTGCGACATGGCGGTGATGAGGTCGCTGTTCTGCTGCAGGGCGCGCTGCTCCTCGCTGGTCTTGCGCAGGAGCGACAGGCGCATCTGCTCGACGCTGGCTGTCAGCTGTGAGATCTCGTCGCAGCCCTTCGGCTCGAGCTGCAAATAGAGATTGCCCGCGCCGATGGACTGCACCTCCTGCGAGACGGCGACGACTCTGCGCGCGATGCGGCGGTTATATGCCAGCAGCGTCAGCGCCAGAACCGCGCAGCCCAGCAGCAGCGAAACGATCCACAACAGATCGTAGAGCCCGGAATCGGAATTGTCGTAGATCACAGCGTAAAACGTGCCGTCGCGAAACACGATGGGATAGACGACGCTGGCCATCTGCTCCTTGAGCGAATACGCGTCGACCGCCGCGCTGTCCGCGCCCCACCAGCCGATCTCGAGGATCTGCCGCTGGTCGTGGTAAAGCATGATATAATAGTTTTTTCTCGACTCGCCCCAGCGGGCCAGCATATCCGTGTCGCGCGTGGAGATGCTGTTCTGCCGCACAAAGGACTGGAACTCCTGCGCAGCCCTGTTCGTGCGCTTCAAAACAGCCTTGTCGCTCATATAGCTGCGTTCGATGATCTGCTCGCCGGTGAAGTTCGCCAGCAGGCAGACGCACACACCCAGTACCAGCCCCAGCAGCAGCACAAACAGCGGCTTGACGCTCAGCGAAACAAAATGCTTCTTCTTTTCAGTCAATCTGATAGCCCTTTCCCCAGACGGTGCGGATCAGGCGCGGGTTGGCCGGATCCTCCTCCAGCTTCTTGCGCAGGTTCACAATATGCACCATCACGGTATTGTTTGACGCCGGCATATACGTCTCGTGCCAGACCGTCTCATAGATCGTGCGCACCGGCACGACGCGGCCCCGGTTCTCCGCCAGACAGTGGAGAATGGAAAACTCCGTCTCCGTCAGCTCCAGCGGCTGGCCGTTTACCAGCACGCGCCGGTTTTCCTCGTCGAGCACGATGCCGGGCCGGAGCGTCCGCCCGCTCGATTTGCTCTTATACACCCGGTAGCGCCGCAGCAGCGACTCGACCTTCATCATCAGCTCCGCGTGGGAAAACGGCTTGGCGAGAAAATCGTCGCCGCCGGAATCATATGCGCGGCGCTTGTCGCCCTCCTGCGTCTTGGCAGTCAGAAACAGGACCGGGGCTGTGGAATACGACCGGATGCGGCTGCACGCGTCATAGCCGCCCAGCTCCGGCATCATGATATCCATTAAAATAAGATCAAGCTCCGGGTGCTGCCGGACCTGCTCGACCGCCTCCGCGCCCGTCGCGGCCTCCAACACGGTATAACCGCCCGTCTCCAACAAGATCCGGCAGATACGCCGGATATCCGGCTCGTCGTCTACCACCAGAATGCGGATCGCCTCTTCCATGGCTGCTCCCTCCTTTTTGTGGCGCTATTATATCACACTTCCGCAAGCTTCCGGGCAGAATTAAGAATTTTTAAGACATTTTTTATCCCGTGCGCAAAACTGCGTGACGAAACGGGGAAAGCGTGCTATACTATAATAACTTGAGCATAGATGCACGCGCCCGTGCATCACCTCACAAATCACCCGCCATAGGAACCGCAAATGGAGCTTTTATACACCGACAATCGAATCGTCGTCTGTCTCAAGCCTGCGGGCGTTTTGTCCACTGACGAGCCGGGCGGTATGCCGGAGCTGCTGCGCCGGGCGCTGGGAGAGGACGAAACCGGCTGCGTGCGCGTCGTGCACCGGCTCGACCGGCCCGTGGGCGGCGTGATGGTCTACGCGCGGTCGCGCATGGCTGACAGCATCCTGTCCCGGCAGGTGCAGGCGCATACATTTGAAAAGGACTATCTCGCCGTATTGGAGGGGATCCCGGACGCGCCGGAGGGCGTTCTGGCCGATCTTCTCACGCGCGACGCAGCGAAAAAGCAAACCTTCGTCACGCACACCCCCGGCCCTGACGCACGGCCTGCCCGGCTTTCGTACCGGGTGCTTGGCGTGAAGGACGGGCGCGCGCTTGTGCGTATCCGGCTGGAAACCGGCAGGACGCATCAGATCCGCGCGCAGTTTTCCTCCCGCGGCCTGCCGCTCTGCGGCGACCGGAAATACGGCGCACAGTCAGACAGCCCGCTCGGCCTCTGGTCGTATCAAATCGCGTTTTTCCACCCGCAGACGAATGAACGCCTCGTCTTCGCGCATGACCCGCCGCAGGCTGAACCGTGGCTCGCATTTTTTGACACTCTGAAAGAGAAATAGGAGGGCACCATCCCCATGGCAGCAACAAAAGCAAATTCGATCGTGATGACCGAGGGCAGACCCCTGCCGCAGATCATCCGCTTTTCCGTCCCGCTGGCGCTGACCGGCATTTTACAGCTGCTGTTCAACGCCGCCGACGTCATTGTCGTCGGCAAATTTGACAGCAGCACGGCCCTTGCCGCCGTCGGCGCGACAACGTCGCTTATCAACCTGCTCATCGGCGCGTTTATCGGCATTTCCGTCGGCGTCAACATCCTTGTCGCCCGCTATCTCGGCTGCCGGGATGACGAGCGCGTCTCCCGCTCCGTGCACACCTCGGTCGTGCTGGGGCTTGGGCTTGGCGTCGTGGTCTTCCTGCTGGGCTTTTTCCTGGCCAGTCCCCTGCTCCGCCTGATGGATACACCGGAGGACGTTCTGCCCCTGTCCGACCGGTATTTGCAAATTTACTTCATCGGCGTGCCCGCCTCGCTTCTGTATAACTTCTGCGCGGCGGTGCTGCGGGCCTTCGGCGACACGAAAAAGCCGTTTTTCTTCCTGTCCGTTTCCGGCACGGTCAATGTGCTGCTGAATCTGTTCTTCGTGATCGTCTGCCGTCTCGGCGTGGCGGGCGTCGCGATCGCAACCGTCGTCTCACAGTATCTCGCGCTGGCGCTCGTGCTCGTCTGCCTGATGCGGCTGGAGGGCTGCGCGCAGCTGGAACTCAAAAAACTCCGCTTTTACCCGGACGAGGCCCTGCGCATGATCCAGATCGGCCTGCCTGCGGGTCTTCAGTCCGTGATCTTCAATATTTCCAATGTCATGATCCAGTCCTCGATCAACTCCTTCGGCGCGGACGTGGTCGCGGCGAACACGGCGGCAGGCAATCTCGACTCGTTCATTTATACGGCCTGCAACTCCGTTTATCACGCCTCCATGACCTTTACCAGCCAGAATCTCGGCGCGGGCAAGCCGGAGCGCATCAAGCCCGTCTACCGCGACTGCATCCTGACAGTCCTGCTCATCGGCGTGCCGATGTGCGCGCTGCTGTACTTCTTCGGCCAGCCGCTGCTCGGCATTTACATTGCAAAGGACGACCCGGCCTATGCCTCCGTCATTGCCAGCGGCATGGTGCGCGTGACGTATATGGGCATGACCTATTTCGTCTGCGGCATCATGGAGACGTGCTGCGGCATGGTGCGCGGGCTTGGCCGGAGCTGGATGCCGATGGTCGTGACGATCTTCGGTGCGTGCGTGCTGCGCATCATCTGGATCTACACGATCTTCCAGACGCACCACACGCTTGACGTTTTGTATCTGTCCTACCCTGTCAGCTGGGTCGTGACGAGCGCGGTGCACGTGCTCTGCTTTGTTCTGATCTACCGCCGCATGATGGCGCGGTGGAACACACATAAGGAGGAAAAAAATGCGGGTTATTGATATTGAAGACGTTGTCTACGCCATGCGGAACCAGACGCAATTCGTTCTGCGCTGTGAGGAGGTCTTTCACGACAAGATCAGCTCTGCTGCCGCCGCGATCCTGAGCGCACAGCCGCGCAAGCCCTTCGTCTGCCTGACCGGCCCCTCCGGCTCCGGCAAGACGACGACGGCGATGCGCCTGCAGACGTATCTCGAAAATCTGGGCGTCAAGGTCTGCCTTTTGAGCATGGACAATTTCTTTCTGCCGCTCTCCGAGCGGCCAAAGGACTTGACCGACTGGGAGTCGCCCCTGTGCGTCAACCGGGAGCTGCTGCTTGACACCATCGACCGGCTGTCGAACGGCGAGACGGTGCAGGTGCCGTGGTACGACTTTCCCAACAACCGCACGCCCCGGCGGCTATCCCCCCATGCAGGGCAGCCGCGAGGCCGTTATCATTGCCGAGGGTATCCACATGCTCAATCCCCTGCTCTTCGATCCCATCCGCGACCGCGCCACCGGCATTTACGTTGCGCCCAGAACGCGTATCATCACGCCCGGCGACCGCATCATCCACCCCGAGCAGGTGCGCGTGGCGCGCCGCATGATCCGCAATTATCAGGGCCGTGGCAATTCCCTGCGCGACACGATCCTCCGCGCCGAATCCGTCAACGCGGGCGAACAGAAGTATATCGCGCCCAACAAACCCAACGCCTCCATCCACATCGACTCGTTCCACGATTACGAGCTGTGCATTCTGGCAAAATACCTGCGCCAGATCCCACAGTTCGCGTCCGATCTGGACGACGCGTTTATTGCGGAGCACGGCCTGACCGTCCTGATGGACGTGGTGCGGAGCCTGCCGCCGCTCGATACGCCGTATGTCCCGCGCGACTCCATCGTGCGCGAGTTTGTCGGCGGAAGCATTTTCCAATACTGACACAAAGGAGAACACACACATGACAGTCGTTGAACGCTTTTTGAAGCTCGTTTCCTATCCCACGACCTCGGACGAAGCGTCCGAGACGTGCCCGTCCACCGCGCGGCAGCTTGCGCTTGCGCAGGAGCTTGTCCGCCAGATGCAGGACATGGGCATTGCCGACGCGCACGTCGATCAGGACGGCTACGTCTACGGCACCGTGCCGGCGAACTGTGACAAAAAAATCCCCGTCTATGGCCTCATCGCCCACATGGACACCTCGCCCGACGCGCCCGGCGAGAACATCCGCGCACGCATCACCGAGCCCTATGACGGCGGCGACGTGGTGCTGAACGAAGAGAAAAACATCATGCTTTCTCCGAAGGAATACCCGCAGCTGAAAAACTCCGTCGGCAAGCGCCTGATCGTCACCGACGGCACGACGCTGCTCGGCGCGGACGACAAGGCGGGCGTGGCGGAGATCCTGTCCGCCGCGCAGCTGCTGCTCACGTCCGGCAAGCCGCACGGCACTGTCAGGCTGGCCTTTACGCCCGACGAGGAGATCGGACGCGGGGCCGACCGGTTTGATGTGAAGGGCTTCGGCGCGGATTACGCCTATACCGTCGACGGCGGCGCACTCGGCGAGCTGGAATATGAGAACTTCAACGCGGCCAGCGCGAAGATCGAGATCTGCGGCAAGTCCATCCATCCCGGCTCCGCGAAGGGCCAGATGGTCAACGCCGCGCTCGTCGCCATGGAGCTGCACAGTTTGCTTCCGGCGCTCGAAACGCCGTTTTACACCGAAAACTATGAGGGTTTCTATCATCTTGTCGCCATGCGCGGCGAGACGGAGCAGGCGGAGCTGCAGTACATCATCCGCGACCACGACCGCGCGAAATTTGAAGCGCGCAAGGCCGTCATGGAAAAAGCCTGCGCGGAAATTGACCGCCGCTACGGCGCGGGCACCGCTGTTCTCACGCTGCGCGACAGCTATTATAATATGAAAGAAAAGATCGCCCCGTGTATGTTCCTGATCGAGAACGCGAAAAAGGCGATGGAATCCGTCGGCGTCACGCCGAAGGTCGTCCCCATCCGCGGCGGCACGGACGGCGCACGCCTGTCCTTTGAGGGCCTCCCCTGCCCGAACCTGTGCACCGGCGGCGAAAACTTCCACGGCCGCTTTGAGTACATCCCCGCAGACGACATGGAAACCATCACGAACCTTCTGGCCCAACTCATGTGGCAGCTTGCCGAGTGATCTGCAAACCAAAAAATCCGCTCCACGGCGGATTTTTCGGCATATTAAGAACAAGGATGATATTCGCATGGATTTGGAATACAGTAAGGCCGTCGGCGCGGCGATCCGGGCCGC
>ENA-ORNY01001636-ORNY01001636.1-human-gut-metagenome-genome-assembly--contig:-NODE-1636-length-12561-cov-6.211978_pt1 | contig 12561 bp, 8 predicted proteins | sample MGYA00242122_ERZ509036 | MGnify/ENA primary metagenome ERZ509036 (study PRJEB26280, sample SAMEA2338696) | human gut metagenome | biome: human gut; feature: human-associated habitat; material: faeces... | reverse complement strand
GCCTTTCGGCGGTGCTCTCTCGTGTCGTGTATGTGAATTACTCCTCCGTCTCGATCAGGCCGTAGCCGCCGTTGTTGCGGTGGTACACCACGCACACGGCGTTCGTCTCGATATTGCGGAACACATAGAAGGAGTGCCCCAGCAGGTTCATCTGCAGAACGGCCTCGTCGGTGGTCATGGGCTTGACGGAGAAGCGCTTGGTGCGGATGATGTCGAAGTCGTTGTCCTCCACCACGTCGAATTCGGCGGGCACGGTGGACACCAGCGCGTCGGGACGCAGGTTCTTGGCCAGGCGGGTCTTGTTCTTGCGGATGCGGCGGTCGATGAAGCTGACGGCCTCGTCGATGGCGCTGCGCATATCGCCGTCGGGGTCCTCGGTCTGGGCGCGGAACAGCGTGCCGTTGGCGGCGCGGATGGTCAGCTCCACCACACAGCGGTTTTTCTTCTCCACAGCAAAGGTCACAAAGGCGTCTGCCTCCTCCGGGAAATACTTGTCCAGCTTACTGATCTTTTTCTCGGCGTATTCCTTGATGGAGTCGTTGAGAGAGATCTTCTTGCAGGCGAATGTGAACTTCATAGTGTTTGCTCCTTTCCGTAACGGGTAACGGTGCAAGGGTCGGGGAGTGGTTTCCCCTTATCCTTGACTAATTATAGCAAATATGTCTTGCGTTGAAAAGAGGGTTTGGAAGAATTTGTGAAATGTTCACAAAAAATTCGCGGAACGGCCAAATTCGACAGCCTTCGACTTTTTCCGCCAAAATGCGGCAAAAGCTCCTATTTACAAGCGCTTCGACCCGGTGTACTATACGGTTCGGAGGCTTTCCAATATCCCACCCGCTTGCGCCGTCCCTTCCGGGGGCGGCGTCTTTTTGCCTATGGCCCCGCCGTCCTTGTATTTCCGCGCCGGGTGTGCTATACTGTCCACGATATTTCAACTTCGCCCCCGCCGGGGGCAGGGAGGTCCTCTTGGAAAGAACACAGGTACAGATCCCCGCCGCGCAGCTGGACCGCCAGCGGGATTTTGAAGCAAAGCTGAAGGAGATGCACGCCGACCGGCCCCTCCGCGCGCTGGTGGATACCTTCGGCTGCCAGCAGAACGTGGCCGACAGCCAGTATATCATGGGTATGCTCCGGGCTATGGGGTGCTCGTTCACCGACGATCCGGCTCAGGCGGACGTGGTGGTGCTGAACACCTGCGCTATCCGCGACCACGCGGAGAAGCGGGTGTACGGCAATCTGGGTGCGCTGACCCACACGAAGAAGGCCAACCCGGCGCAGGTGATCTGCCTGTGCGGCTGCATGGCGCAGCGGCCGGAGGTGGCCGAGAAGGTGCGCCAGTCCTACCGCCATGTGGATCTGGTGTTCGGCCCGCAGGCCCTGTGGAAGTTCCCCGAGCTGCTGTATCAGGTCTATACCCAGCGGCGGCGGGTGTTTTCCGTGGAGGATGAGCACGGCGCCATTGCCGAGGGTATGCCGGTGGTCCGCGAGGGCCGCACCCGCGCGTGGGTGTCCATCATGTACGGCTGCAACAACTTCTGCTCCTACTGCATCGTGCCCTACGTCCGCGGCCGGGAACGCAGCCGCGACCCGGAGAGGATCATCGACGAGGTCCGGGAGCTGGTGGCCGACGGCTTCCGGGAGATCACCCTGCTGGGGCAGAACGTCAACTCCTATGGCAAGGATCTGGGCACCGGCTATGACTTCGCCGATCTGCTGACCGACCTGGACAAGATCGAGGGCGACTATCTCCTGCGCTTCATGTCCTCCCAGCCTAAGGATGCCACCTATAAGCTGTTCGACGTTATGGCAAAAAGCCGCCATGTGGCCAGACAGCTGCACCTGCCGGTGCAGTCCGGCTGCGACCGGGTGCTCCGCGCCATGAACCGCCCCTACGATGTGGCCAAATACCTGGACCTGATCACCTACGCCCGCAGGGTCATGCCCGAGCTGGTGCTGACCAGCGACGTGATCATCGGCTTCCCCGGTGAGACGGAGAGCGAGGCCATGGAGACGGTGGCCCTGGTGGAGAAGGTCCGCTTCGACGCCCTGTTTACGTTTATCTTCTCCCCCCGCCCCGGCACCCCGGCGGCGAAGATGGAGGATCCCGTCCCCCGTGAGGAGAAGCAGCGGTGGTTTGACCGGCTCTGCGCCGTGCAGAACGGCATCTCCGAGGAGCTGCACCGCCAGTATGTGGGGCAGACGCTGCGCTGTCTGGTGGACGGCGAGAGCGACGACGCCCGCTGGCCCCTGACGGCCCGTACCGCCGGCGGCCGCCTGGTCCACTGCACCGGCGACCGGGCTGATCTGGGCGAATACCGGGATGTAAAGATCACCGACAGCAATACCTGGGCGCTGTTCGGCACGATCGAATAGAGCAAAAAAAAGAAACCGCCGCAGGGTAGCAGCGCATAAGACAGGTTTATAAGGTTTAGAGAGAACAGCGTGGCGGAAGTCACGCTGTTCTGCTTTTTGATGCGTGAGTGAGCATTTCGGCAATGATGCTCTCCGGCAGGAAACCAATGCAGGCAAGGCTGATATGCACATCCTGCACTCGCTGCCCGCTGCTCTTATCCGGCGCGGAAACATTGACCCTGTTCACAAGATCATGCAGCACAGCGGGCGTCAGTTCCTGCAAGTTGGGATATTTCTTCGCCCGGAGGATGAACTGCTCAATGCTGTCGGCTTCTTCCTCCTGCTGGGCAATCTCCTGTTCCAAAAGCTGCATTTTCTCCGTCAGCTCTGTTTGCTCATTTTCATAGTCGGCGGACAGCTTTTCAAATCGGCTATCATTGATTTTGCCGGAGATATTGTCCTCATAGAGCCGTTTGAACAGACGATCAAGCTCTTCCATCCTGCGCTGTGCCTGCGTAAGCTGTCTGCGCTTTGCGGCGAGTTCTTTCTTGAAGTCCTCCTTGCGCTTTGCACCCAACTTATCCCGGAACAGATCCTCGCAATCGGAGATATACCAAAGCAGGATTTGCAGAAATTTCAGCACACCCTTTTCCAGAACAACCGCGCGGATGAAGTGCGTCCCGCACACGTCTTTTCCCTTCTTGCGAGAGGTAGAGCAGACGAAATGATCCTGCCGGTCTTCAAAGTTCTGCGTGGTGCAGTAGTACATTTTTTCTCCGCAATTAGCGCAGTAGGCAACGCCGGAAAAGAGGTTGCTCTTGCCCGTTCTTGCCGGTCTGCGTTTGTTGCGGCGCAGCTCCTGTACCCGCTGAAAGGTATCCTCATCCACAATGGCTTCATGGGTGTTGCGGAATATCTTCCATTGCTCCGGTGGATTCTCGATGGTCTTCTTGATTTTGTAGGACTGCCGGTGCGTTTTGAAGTTCACGGTATGCCCGCAATACTCCATCCGTTCCAGAATTGCAGCAACGGTACTGCCGTTCCAGTTGTAAGGATTGTCAGGCAAAGCGCAGCGGACTTTTCGTTTTTGCCTGTCCTGATAAACGGTGGGCGTCAACATATGATCCTCTTTCAGCATCCGGGCAATCTGCGTCGGACCGTTCCCGTCCATGCAGAGGGAAAAGATGCGCTTGACCACCTGTGCCGCTTCCGGATCGACGAGCCAATGCTCTGAATTATCCGGGTCTTTGACGTAGCCATACGGCGGAATTGTTGTCAGGTGTTCGCCGGATTCTCCCTTGAGCCGGAGCGAGGTACGCACTTTCTTGCTGCCGTCCCGAACGTAGTATTCGTTGATAATATTGACGAACGGGACGAACTCATTGTCTTGCTGGTTAGCGCTGTCCACACCGCTGTTGATGGCAATGAACCGCACGTTATTCTGTGGGAATGTGATCTCGGTATACATCCCCACTTCCAGATAATTTCGGCCGATGCGACTCATGTCCTTCGTGATGACCGTACCGATCTTTCCGTCTTCCACCAGCGCCATCATGCGCTGCCAATCCGGTCTTTGAAAGTTTGCGCCGGAGTACCCGTCATCCACAAAATACTCAAGGTTCCGAAAGCCTTTTTCCTTAGCAAACTTCGTCAGAAATGCCCTTTGATTAACGATGGAATTGCTGTCACCCTGTTGGTCATCGTCACGGGAGAGGCGGCAATACAATGCTGTAATTTTATCAGACTGCTTCATAATATTTTCCTCCATATTCGGTGGGCAGTCTGCCAATACAAGGTTGCTGTGGATCATAAAATCACGCACCCTTTTGCTCATCTGCCAGCTTCACCGCTTTTTCGGGAAGTGTGTGTTTCCTGTCAAAGCTGCCGGTAAAGCGGTAGGTGGTATGCCCTTCTTCAAGGCGTACCGTAATCTGCGGCAACTCCTGCCACATAGGAACAGGAGCATGGCGAGTGCCGTCTTGGTCGATGCGGATGTTGCGTTTCTTTTCTTCCATTTCCACCTTCCTTTTCGCTTGAAAGACTAAGGGTTTGGGATATCCCAATGAGGAAAAATTTTCGAGTGTGGCAACACCGGATTTGCTTGCTGTTATGAAGTGACCTCTTGTCAAGAGCAAAATCAAGATCACAAAATATTTTTTCAGGCGTGAGGGCAGAGCCTCAGTATAACAGTTTCCCGGCATTGGCCACTCTGTTATACGCGGATTGGATACCGCAGGTCAATGGTCCGCCGTGGATTCTGCCATCTATTCACGCGAATCAAAGCAATTAAGCAATGTCGGCACAGCAAGCCCGCAGATCATCCAGACCCTGAATGGTATCTGAGGCCCTGCCCTCACGCCTGCTTTCCTGTGGATGAGATCCGGCTTTGACGGTTCTATCCGCTCATCTGCCTTCCGTAGTATTTCGTCAGCTCTGTCAAAGCCCTGCTGCCGCAGGCAGTGCAGAGCAGCCTTGCCAGGGACATTAAAACACCATGCTATGCAATCTCATCTGTCATTATCCCCCAGATAAAACACGCTAATTCTCTCGCCACGGCTACGATGGCGACGTTCCGCTTCGCTCCGTTTTTTAGCGTCATCCGATAATACCGGCGGCGCAATCTCTCATTCGCCCTGTCTGCATAGGCAACCACCTCCGGAGGGTTCCCTTCCTGCCGTTTCTTCAGTTCCTTTGACTTGAAGCCTATCGTTCCTCTGGAATAGCTCTGTGATGATTCTACCAAAAGCCGCCGCAAATGGCTGTTGCCCGCTTTCGTGATGGCAAGGCGGTTTCTGCCCCCGCCGCTGGAATCCTCGCCGGGGACAAGGCCGAGGAATCCTGCAAAGTTCGGCGCTTTCTCAAATCTTCGGAAGTCTCCGACCTCCACCAAAAGTGACAGCGCCGTATGCGGTTTGATCCCGATAAAGCAGCCCAGGCGGCGTACACGCTCTCCATACCGTTCATTCCTCGCCAGTTCCTCAATCCTCGCGTCCAGACGCTCCAGCTTGTCCGTCAGATAGTCGTATGTAATCAGATATTCCTGAAGTGTTTCTTTTTCTAACAGCGTAAGATCGAGTCCGCGCAGCCATTTCAGGTGGTTCTCCGTCCAGAGGCTTTTGCCACCCGTATACTGTTTTCCCAGCCGCAGGGCAAAGGCTGTAATCTGCTGTTTGATTTTCTTCAGCGCGAGTTTCTGATCGTCCCGCATCCGCAGATATTCCTTGACCGCATTGTCTTCGCCGTCCGGCACATAGACCGCGCTGTAGGTGTGGAAAGCCAGACACCGGGCAATGTTAGCGGCATCCTTTCTGTCGGTCTTGACCCGATTTGTATTGGTAATGCCCATGGTGGTCGGCGCGAGGATGATGCATTTGACACCGTGGTCGGTGAGCTGATGATAGAGCGAATAACCGAGGCATCCGGCCTCATATCCGCAGATGAATTCCACTTCTTCCGGATATTTCCTGCGCACCTGCTCCAGATATTTCAATATAAGCCTGTAGTCGGAGGGTACCGTCTGCCGGTATTCAACCTTATCCCTGTCAAAGCTGTAGCAGCAAAGTGTGTAGTTTTCTTTATGGACATCCATTCCTACATAAAGTATACTGTTCATCGTGGCCTCCCATTGTATGCGGTAATCCCTGTTACTCTGCCTTCCATTGTCAGTATACAGGTAAATCCGCGTCCCTACAATGGAGAGGTCACTTCATATTATCTATTCTGCTAATTTCCCAAGACCCGTTGACAAAAGGCTCAAAACTGCCTATAATATAGGTAAGATATTTGCCTAATTATATTATAAGCAAGTAATATTCCTCTGTCAATAGAGTTGGGCAAATGATAGGCAAATTATTTTCCGGGTGAGGTTTTCAATATGAAGTTTGGAGAAAAGGTAAGACTGCTGCGAAATGAAAAGAAGCTGTCCCAGACGGAACTGGGTAAAATGTGTGGTCTGTCCCTGCGGACGATCCGCAATTATGAGGTGGACGGACGCTATCCCAAACAGCGCGAGGTTTACGCCAAACTTGCCACTGCACTTGGATGCGAGATAAACTTCCTGCTTTCCGAAGACGAAGAATTTGTTCTTCAGGCACAACAGAGCTACGGCTACAAAGGTGCAAAAGATGCCGAAGAATTGGTTGCCGATGTGTCTGCGCTCTTTGCCGGTGGTGAATTGTCCGAGAATGATAAGGATGCCGTAATGCGCGCTTTGCAGGATGCCTACTGGATGGCAAAAGAACGGAACAAAGAAAAGTACACACCGAAGAAATATCGGAATCCAATAGAAGTTGAGGAATGATTTTTGTACAGGATGATTTCTGCATCAACTTTTAAAGCAGTTTATGTAGCAAGGAAGTGAAAGACATGATGTATGCTCAGGATAAGCAACATGTTCCTGACCGGGTGGAATTAAAAGGAATTCTATCAGAGTTCCGGGATGCGCTTGAAGAAGAAATTGATAAGATCAAAAAAAGCGGTCAGTCTTCCACGCTACTCTTTGGTGGGCGCCAAATCGAAAGCCATGGTGCCGACCTCTGGTATCGCTTTAATGTTGAATATGTCCCCTCTCTTCCGGCAGATACGCCCTGTAAGCTGGTAATCGGTAAGGATCAATTTGATGTTACCGTTATAAGCTACGAAGAGAACTCCATTGTCATCTCTACAAAAACGACTCTGCCTGACACAATCGGCAAGGCCAGACTTGAAAATGGCGCTACAGTTCTGATGGAGCGGCTGATCAAGTGTATCGAAGAGAATGCCGAAAAAGAAAATCCTGCAGGAAAACGTATGCTGTCTTCTGACTGCGGCGTTTATCCTGTAAAGAAGATATTCGAGTATGACGACTTGGCACTGAATACCGGCAACACCCAAAGCCAAAACAATGCTATCGTATCTGCGCTTTCAAGCGACATTACATACATCTGGGGACCTCCTTGTACTGGTAAAACCACCGTAATTGGGCAGATTATTGATGAATTATATAAGCATGATAGATCCGTATTGGTTGTGTCTCATACCAATACGGCGGTTGACGGTGCCATCGAAAAAGCCGACAAAACATACTCCAAATCCAATCAGGATAATGACACCAATTACCCGATTTTGAGAATTGGTACTCCTGCAAGGCCCTTGCCGGATCGGGTTTTGTTGGCACAGCATGTTGCCGCCTTAGGGGAAGAGCTTTACGAGCAAAAGGCGGCTCTTGAAAAACAGCAGGCTGAGTTACAGCACCATATCAACGAGATCCGTCCCTTGCTCGCCAAGGATGTTTGGTTGAAAGAAAGCAATCTGGATGTCATTCGGAAAGCACTTCAGAGTATTGCTGCACATGAGAAGGAAATCACCGAGATTCAGCGCAGGAGCGACGCCATCAATGTCTCCGTAGAGAGGGAAAAGGTGGCTCATCCTGAATACGCGAACTATCTGATCCTATCGAAAACGCTTAAAGCAAAAAAGAGCGATTACGATACCGTATGCGGTCAATTTTATAGAATTGAACAGGCTATTTCTGTGCTTCCGGATCAGATCCAAAGGGCGCAGGATGAGGTCAGAAAACACGCTCGATATACGGAGCTTCGCGCTCAAGAAGCAAAGTATATGTCCGTTTCCTTCCTTAGAGGTGAAATCAGCAAAGTTGATGCGCAGATCAACCGCCTCCAAAGCTCAATCAGTGATTTGACTCGGCAGCAGACTGCGGCACAGCAAACAATCTCGGATTATGAGAAAAAGAGCTCTGTCGCAAAACTTTTTGCCGGCAAGAGTGCTGTTACTCAGGCACAGACTACTTTGGAGCGCGTCCGCCGAGAGATTCCAATCGCTAATGGCGACTTGCGCCGTCAACAAGACCTGAAACAAGAGTATTCTCAGCAACTGGAAAGCCTGTTGCTTTTGCAGGAGCAGATCCGTGCAGTCACTCCCTCGAAAACTCCGGAATACTGGAATGCTGAGGTAAATAAGCTGCAGGCCGAACTTTCTGCCGCACAAAAGGCTCTTCCGGAGCTGACCACCAGAAAAAACGTACTGCATGAAGAAGTTCGCGAACTGGAACGACAACAGAGCCAGGCGAAGTCTTCGTTTGATGTTCTTAGCGAGTTGGGTAGAAAAGTCCGCCTGGAGCAGGACAAACTGGCTGAGGTTACGAAGCTGCGGGATAAGGAGAATAACGCTTGTTCTGAGCAACTTGAAAAAGAGATCTCTTTTTGTATTACCTTCCGGTACAAGCCGACTTCTGAAGGAATCTCTCCCCTCTTTAATGAGCTTTCCAAGCTGTTTGCATCTGTAAAAGCTGAGATGGCTTCTGTTGATATGGATGCCATCATAAAAGAAAAAGAAGATGCGGATCAGCAGTTGGTCGAAATCTTCCGGCAGCTCAATGAGCTGAAAGAGAAAATGCAGGAGCTCGAAAAGCAGGCAATTATGAGCGCCAAGATTGTTGGTGCCACACTTGCGAAGTCTTATTTGAGCGAAACTCTGCGAGAGAGAAAGTTTGACACAGTAATCTTGGACGAGGCCTCCATGGCTTCTATTCCTGCACTTTGGTGTGCCAGCTACCTCGCTGAAAGCAGCATTGTAATTGTCGGTGACTTCCTGCAGTTACCTCCTATTGTTATGGCAGATACCCCTATGGCTCAAAAATGGTTGGGTAAGGATATCTTCTACCATAGCGGGATGCAGGAGCGGGCTCGGAACAAGGAAACCTGTCCTGAAAATTTCGTTATGCTCAATAATCAGTTCCGCATGGAGTCTGATATTGCAGACATCGCAAACATGCATTACGGAGCATACGGTGGCCTTCTTTCGGATGATAACAACGATTTCAGAGTCAAGGATCGCGAGAAATTCTATAGTTGGTATTCTGGCAAAAGAACCAAGAGAAATGTTCACCTGATAGACACAGAGAGTCTCCATGCTTGGGTTACCGGTGTGCCTCAAGGAAAGAGCCATAGCCGGCTGAATTGTTTCTCAGCAGCCGTTTCTGTGGATCTTGCATTCAAGTTCTTGGAAAACAAACTCAAGAAACTCGATCCTGCTACTGCTGAACCGGAAAAAGAGGCTTCTGTGCTGATCGTCGCTCCGTATAAACCCCATGTTGCAAGGATCAATCAACTTGTAGAACTGGAGTATCACAATCGAGGTTTTAAAGAAAACCTCAATTTCATTAGAGCCGGAACGATTCACAGTTTCCAAGGCAGCGAGGCCGATATCGTAATATTTGACCTAGTGATCGATGAACCGCATTGGAAGGCAAATCTGTTTATGACGGATAAGGAAGTCAATGAAGATCTGCGCAAGATGTTCAATGTGGCTGTCACGAGAGCTAAGTTCAAGCTGTATATCGTCGGCAATTTTGCATATTGCCAAAAACGAGCCAAGAATAACGCTCTGTCGGAGCTGCTGGACAAGCTCATCAAAAAGGATAGGCTTGTCAAAGTGGATGCCAAGACTTTGCTTCCTGAAATTGTGTTCGCACGGCAATCCGATTTTGCTTTTGATGGAAACCTTACAGGGAAACACATCGTTTGCCGAGAAGATGTCTTCAATGACTACTTCATGGCTGATATCCATTCCTTCAAAAAGCGCCTGATTGTGTACTCAGCTTTTATGACGGAAGCACGCCTAAGCACACTTCTGCCGGCCTTCTCTGATGCCGTCCGCGCCGGAAAGCAGATCATTGTTGTTACAAAGGCTCTATCTGATCGTGGCAAATCCGAACTTGCGCAGTACCAAAAGTGTGAGAAAGAATTACGCGATATCGGCGTGAGTGTTCTTCACAAGAAGGGCATGCACGAAAAACTGATTTTTGTTGACAGCAATGCGGTTTGGATCGGCTCGTTGAATGCACTAAGTTTTACCGGTTTGACCGGCGAGGTTATGCAGCGGCATGCTGATCGTGAGCTGACTGCCGAATATGAAAAGCTTTTCGATATCGAGCACATCTGCAACGCAATAGAAAACACATACGAACAGAAGTGCCCCATCTGCGGCGATGAAATGATCGTGAAAGAAAGCGATGAAGGCGGTATCTACTGGCAGTGCGTTGCCGGCGATTATTCCAGAAATGTTGCTCAGCAATATCCACTGGATGGCATTCTTCGTTGCAAGTGTGGAGCACCCTATGTGTTCGCAATGAAAAACGAGCCTCGTTGGGTGTGTTCCGAGGATTCACGGCATTATCAGAAGATGCGCGAGAGCGATCTTAGGCTGGAAAAGATGGCTGCTCTAATTCCTACAAAGGCCGCTCGTAGCCAAGTAAATAAGTATTTCTTTGCAAAAAAGAAAGCTACAGCACCTAAGAAGACATCCGCTACGAAGAAATCACCCAGTGCATCTGAAGACGAGGACGATTCTAAGCAGATGAAAATGTTCTAGTGCATTACCCCTCTGAAGGCGAATGTCCTCAGAGGGGTAATATATAATCTGCAGTCCGTTTTATGGTACTTGGGGTTTTGTAAATGAATCTGGCGAGGAGGTTATTCCGCCCCAGTATATCTATGCTACTGACTTTGAAAATGGTATTGCTATCGTTGCAAAGGGCAAATGGACTATCGACCCTAAATGGGACAACAAGTATAATCAGGGTCGTTACTGGACGGAAGAGGAGCTCTGGGGTGCCATCGACAAGGACGGTAACGAGGTTATCCCCTTCATCTTCGATGAAATCAAGCACTTCTTCGATCGCTCCGATATGTTCATGGTCCATTATGGTGGCTGGAAAGACGGTCACTGGGGTGTCGTTGATTGCAAGGGTAACTGGCTCGCAGAACCAACCTTTGAAGGCTTCTCTTATGAAACCTGGAAGGACAGAATCCTGTTTTACGCTGAAGATCCGAATGCAACGGGCGATGGTCTCCCCATGGGCATCTATGATCTGGCACAAAAGAAAGTCCTGTTTGAGCCCCAATTCCTTGATGTCACCTTCCGCGACAACGGCGATATGGAAGTCGAGGTCTTCGATGAAGAACTCGGCCGGACGATTGAAAAGATCATTGACCCATCTGGCAAAGAGCGTTTCAAATCCATATATTCCTCGATCTATACCTGGCATGATCTGTATGAAGTGGTTATACGCGATAAGGATGGCGCCAGACATGGTTTGATTGATAAGGAGGGCAACGAGATCCTCCCCTGCATCTATGATGTCCCTTGGAATGGCTTCTACCATGAACAGCAGAGAATTTGCTTCGTAGAAAACGGCAAACAAGGCATGAAAGACTACGATGGCAACATCATCATTCCTGCTATCTACCATGAAATCCATGGGCGCAAGGATCCATATCTCACTGTCAGAGTTGGTGAAAAGGACAGCTACAAAGAAGGTCTTATCACTTATGATGGTAAGACTGTTATCGAAGCAAATCACAGTCGCATCGGATGGTGCAGCGACCATAAGCATTTCTTCTGTTGTGCTGATGGACGCTGTGAGATGTATGTCGTAGAAGATTGCGCGGCTATGCCTTAAGTTTATGTCGCGATAAAGGTCGAAAACGGCAGCTTTTCTGCGTTCTAAGCAAGAATCAGAGTATAGGAATGCGTACTCGCCGATGCGCGTTACGCCTTCTGGAATTTCAATGGATGTGAGGTCACAGCCGGCAAAGCAATAGGCGGGAATCTCGGTAATGCCGGGCGGCAGTTGGATGCTGTTTAACCCTGTGGCAAAAAAGCAATGCGAATCCAGAGTAATCACGCTGTCTGGCAGAGTTACCTGCTTTAGCTCCGGCAGATCATAAAAAACTGCGCCGATCGAAGTGAGCGTTGGGGGCAAGATGACGTCAGTACGATCTGTCAGCCAGTTGTCCAGGCAGTGATTGCCCAGCCTTGCTGCACTTGGCAGCGGATAATCGTGGCTGGACGGGGCGGCGTATAGCAGCGTGTTGGAACGCAAATCAAGCAAAAAGCCGTTTTCATATGAAAAATACGCGCTGCCGTTTGGAAAAGAGACTTCAGCAAATACATTCAAGAACCCTTCGCCAATCTGCTGAAGCGTGGAGGGAAGGACGAGCATCGTTGCGTTACAGCAGCTATCGAAAGCGTTTTCCTCCAAATATCGCACGCCCTCGGGCACGGTGATGCAAAATCGGTTTCGATGATCAAACTGATAGGAAATGCCCATCGCATATGCCCCAATGCCAATGAGCGGATGACCGCCCAGCGTATCTGGCAGGAGCAAATTGACATGCTCCTCTCCGGCTGGCCAACCCTGCCAATCCC
>ENA-ORNY01001632-ORNY01001632.1-human-gut-metagenome-genome-assembly--contig:-NODE-1632-length-12572-cov-2.767676_pt1 | contig 12572 bp, 11 predicted proteins | sample MGYA00242122_ERZ509036 | MGnify/ENA primary metagenome ERZ509036 (study PRJEB26280, sample SAMEA2338696) | human gut metagenome | biome: human gut; feature: human-associated habitat; material: faeces... | reverse complement strand
AACCGGACCGAATTTCTGGGGACTTACGCTTACGTATCAGATGTACCGGTTGATGAACGTGAATCTGCAATACGGCTTATCCTGCGCGATGTCCTGGTTTATCGGGATATTCATTCTGATTGTTACGAAAATCAATTTTGCGCTGAGCAAGAAATGGGTGAGTTACGATTAAGGGGGCGAAACGATGGAAAACGTAATAGAAAATAAAGCCCCCGTAGGGGCGGAACAACAAACGCCCGCAAAAAAGAAAAAGCCGGCAAAAACGATCGCGGCGGCGGTGCTTGATCACATGATCGTGATTTTGTTCGCGACGTTTATCGTAGTGCCGCTGTATATCGTGGTGATTACTTCGGTGAAAACAAGTGTGGAAGCGAACGGCACGCACTTTTACTGGTGGCCGCAACAGGGCTTTTCGGTGGAAGGCTATAAAACGGTGCTGCAAAATAAAAATATCCTCACGGGCTATATGAACACGTTGTTTTACCTTGTGGTAGGCACGGCCATCAACATGGTGCTGACCATTTTGGGCGCCTATGTGCTTTCGCGCAGGCGCATGATGCTCAAAGGGCCGCTGACGCTGCTGATCGTGTTTACCATGTACATGGACTTCGGGCTTATTCCCGCGTTTCTCAACGTTCGGGACCTGGGACTGTACGACAGCCGGTGGGCGATCCTGCTGCCCGTGGCGATCAACACCTACAACCTGATCGTGATGCGCACGGCCTTTGCCAGCGTGCCCGCCGCGCTGGAGGAATCGGCCATGATCGATGGGGCCAACGACTTCACCATCCTCTTCAAGATCATTCTTCCGCTGAGCAAGGCGACGCTGGCGGTGGTGGTGCTGTTCTATGTGGTGGAGCATTGGAACAGCTGGTTCAGCGCATCCATTTATCTGAGGGACCGGGAAAGGTTTCCGCTGCAGCTGTTCCTCAGAGAAATCCTCATTTCCAGCTCGTCCAGCACGGCGGCGGGCGAGGCCAGCTCTGTAGATGGCGTGATGTATCTGGAGGAGCTGATCAAATATTGCAGCATCGTCATCTCCACTCTTCCCATTCTGTGCGTCTATCCCTTTGTGCAGAAGTACTTTATTTCCGGCGTTATGCTGGGTTCGGTCAAGGAATGACCCCCGGCATCCGGCAGCATGATATTGGCGCGCTCGTGCGTCCATATAGAATCCGTATGAAAAATGAAAGGAGAGAAACCCCACATGTTGAAACGAATCCTCACCCTGACACTGGCCCTTGCACTCCTTTGCGGTTCTGCGCTTGCGGCCGAGCACCTTGAAGGATACTATACGCCCCCGCCCATGAACGAGGGTCAGTACCCCATTGATGAGGAAGGCGTAACCCTGACCTACTGGATGCCCATCAACCCGGGCGCGGCAAACTTCATTTCAAGTTATGATGAAAACCCCTCCTATCAGGCCGTTCAGGCCAATACGGGCGTGGATATCGAGTTTATCCATCCCGCGGCCGGCACCGAGGTGGAAAGCCTGCAGCTGCTGCTGGCCTCCGGCGAGCTGCCCGACATGATTCAGCTCCAGCGGGAGGACTGGTATGCCGGCGGGCTGAAGGCTCTGTATGAGGCTGGCGCCATCATTGATATCGCGCCCTATCTTGACGAGTATGCACCGCAGTACAAGGAAGTCATCAACCATGACGAGGTAGCCCAGCGCCAGATCATCGACGATGGCAAGGTATATGGCTTCTACAAGATCACCTATGCCGATCCCATGCCCTATGTGCGCTTTAACGTCAACAAAGACTGGCTGGATGAATTTGGCATGGATGAACCGAAAACCATCGCCGAATACGAAGCGTTCTTCCAGGCTGTGCTGGACAACAAGCCCGGCGTTGTGCCGCTGTATGTCTTGCGCACCTCCAACGAGCAGATCAACCTGCTCATGGGCGCCTTTGATATGCTTGACGAGTGGTACCTGGTTGACGACTCTACTGTAGGGTACTATGCCAATGCTGCTCAGTACAAGGATTTCCTTACCCTGATGCACAGCTGGTATGAAAAGGGCTACCTGATGAAGGACTTTGCCTCCCTGACGCAAAGCGAGGCTCAGGCCATGTTTGACGTGGGCCAGCTTGCCTGCATCGGCGACAGCGTAGACGCCACTTACAGCCGCGTGGCTGATAAGTTCACCGTGACCAACCTGCCCTATATGCGTAAGGAAGCAGACTCCGTGATTGGCAGCAACCTGCCCAACTGGCCCGTGGATGAGATGAACGCATGGGTCACGGTGATTACCTCCGCCTGCGAAGACGTAGAGGCCGCCGTACAGTATCTCAACTATGGCTATACCTACGAGGGCAGCCTGTACTTCTCCTTCGGCCTGGAGGGTGAGCACTGGAACTGGGGTGACGACGGCCTGCCGAAGTTTACGGATGTCATTCTCAATAACGCCGACGGCATGACCATCTCCAACGTCTCCTACGCGCTCAAGATTCATTTTGGCAGCCGCTACTGCTATCCCGACAGCATCGGCCATCCGGGCACCGCATCCGACGAGGAAGCCCTGCGGTTTCGCACCATGTGGAAGGACGATACCAACGAACAGTCCTATCTGCGCCTGCCGCCAATTTCTCTTACCACGGAGGAGGCTGAGGAACGGGCGGATATCATGATTCAGGTGGATACCTATGCGCAGGAAATGATGCTCAAGTTCATCACCGGCGCCGAGAGCCTGGACTACTACGATACCTATCTGCAGGAGCTGGACGCCCGCGGCATGCAGCGCGCCATTGAGATTACCCAGAACGCGCTGGACCGTTATCTGGCTCAATAACATTTTCTCTTTCACCGCCCGCCGCACAAAGAGGCGGCGGGCGGCTTCTTTTCACTTGCTGACAGGAGGAAATGCGATGGGAATTGCGTTTCAGCAGGCGACGGCGATTCGGCAGATGCCCGAACTTCGCGAGGCCCCCGAGACGTTTGAATATTCGGCGGAAATCTGCTTCCATCACCCGCAGGGAAGGGCCGGGCTGCTGCTTGGCATAAATGGCGGCGGGAACGGCTATGCGCTGATTGCCAGCGCCGAAAAACAATGCGTGCATTTTATGGAGTGTAAGAGCCGCGCGGTTCTGATCGACCGCGGCATGCGCAGGCTGCCCATCAAGCAGGAAACGTGGTATCCGCTGCGCGCACGCTATGACGGTTCCATTCTCCGGCTGTGGCTGAATGAAAATCCGCTGGACGGGGAGCCATGGCCCAAGTTTGAGTTCGCGCTGGAACTTCCTGGGCGCGGCGCGGGACTGTATCTGGAAAACGGAACGGCGGAGGTGCGGGGCGAGCGGCTTGTCCGGTGGACGGACGAAAAGCCGAAGGTTCCCACGTTTACCAACCCGGTGCTGACCGGAGCGGACCCGGATATTCTGCTCCACGAAGGCCGGTACTACATTTACAACCGTGTGCCCAACGACCCTAACAGCCGGGAGGATGCCTACCTGCTTCAAAAAGGCGAGCATGCCGGACTGGACCGCATGGGGGATGCCAACGCCATTTTCCGCGTGGCCTGGTCGGACGATCTGGTTAACTGGAGCCCTTATCAGCCCGTGCTGTACCGTGACAAGAGCCTGCAGGGCGCCTTTTGCATGAGTCCCAATGTGTTTGAATACAAGGGATACTTTTATCTGCTCTTTGCGGCGGGGCGCTTCAGGGGCGAGGAGAACTTCCATGTGTATTATGCGGTGGCGCGTTCGCCCATGGGGCCCTTTGAAATGCGTACCACCCGACCGCTGCATCCGAATACGGAGGAAATTGGCGGAATGCCCTTTGTGGATACGGACGGGCAGTGTTACATCACCTATGTGCGCTTCGATCGGGGCAATCACATTTACCTGCAGCGCCTGACGGTGTCCGAAGGGGTGATTACGCCCCAGGACGATACGCTGGTACATGTGCTCAGTCCGCAGGAGGACTACGAGGCGGACGAATATGGCCGCATTGTGGAAGGCGGCGTGATCATTCCCCATGGGGGATGGTATTACATGATCTATGCCGACGGGCATTATCTGGGCCACTATGGTGAGTCCTACGCGGTGGCCGATAATGTATTCGGCCCTTACCGGCGCTACGGACACAATCCCATCCTGCACCATCATTTTCAGGCGGATGGCGTGGGAGACGGCATCGTAATCTACAACCGCGACCGCTCGCAGATGTACATGGGGTATCACCGGCATGTCTCTCCCACGGAGGTGGAGCCGCGGATGACCTGCCTGGACCCCATGAAATTTGTGCCGGATCCGGACGGCGGGCCGGACATTTTAACGGTTCGCGGCCCGTCGACCGTGCCGCAGCCCTTTCCCTTTACCAATGCATAGCACAGGCGCAGGAGGTCTTTGAACAATGGCGTTTCAATGGATTGCCAATGAGCAGGAACACCGTTTGATGTGGGATCAGGAAAAGGTGATCGTCATTCCCCGTGAGGGAAATTGTGAGGATATCTTTGAACCGTTGGAGGAGGGGGCATGGCGCTGGACCCGGCGCAGCCCGGCTCCCGTCGATACGATGCGCATGACGCTGGTGCAGCAGGAACCGCTCGTATACTGGCAGGTTCCCGCGGTCAACTATAACGGAAACGGTTGGGGGAGCGGCGCGCAGTATTCCGGATATGAATGCGGAGGGAAGCCCTGGACCTACGCCTGGCACCGCGTGGCGATTCCCGCGTGTACCTATGCAGAAGGTGCTCATTGGACGGTGGGACTGTTTGGCGGGGAAGAGGGAGGCATGAGCGGCTGCCTTGCCAAAGAGGGAGACGCGGCGTGCCAGAGCCTGCTCTGGCCGGAGCAGGAGGGGCCGAAGGTGCTGTTTAAGCGCTGCTGGGAACCTCCGTTTCAGGGAACCATGACGCCCCGGCAGAGCTTTCAGGCAATTTTGAAGGTCTCGGCGGTTCGTCAGCCCCGACAGGGCTATCATGAGCTGCTGGATTTTGCATGGCGTTATTTCGAGCGACCCCTGCAAATGGAGAAGACGCCGGAACAGCTGGTGAAGCTGGACACGTTGTATTTCAGACAGCTGTGGCGAAAGAATTTTGACGGCGTTACCGGATTTGCCTCCGGCATGCACTGGGATGACGCGAAAGCCGCCTTTGTTCAGTCAGGAACCTTTGAAATCGGATGGGTAGGCCAAAATGCGTCCGTTGCGTGCGGGCTTTTGAGAGAATACATCAAAACCGGAGACGCGGACCTGCGCGACAAGGCGCTGAGCGTACTGGATTCATGGGTCAGATACGCGGCACTACCCAACGGGCTCATGCTGGTAAAGCTTCAGGCGGACCCCGCCCATTTGGATTCCATCATCAACGGAGACATACCGGTGGATCTGGACGCCTGTAATTTGGGCACGGCGGCGACCTACTTTTTTAAGGCGGCCAGGCTGGCAGAACAGGCGGGGACTCCCCGCCCGGAATATGAAAAGCTGGCTCTGGGCATTTGCGATTTTGCCCTGCGCGCGCAGCTGGACAGCGGCGAATTTGCCAAGAGCTGGTTTATGGATGGCTCGATCAACGCCGCCCATGGCAGCGTCGGAGCCTTCATGATCCTTCCTCTGCTGGACGCTCATACCCTTACCGGCGAACAGAAATATGCTGATTGCGCGCTAAAGGCGTTTGCCTTCTATTATGGGGAATTTGCGAAAAACGGCTTTACCACCGCCGGAGCGCTGGACAGCTATTGCATTGACAAGGAATCCGCGGCGCCGTTGCTGCGCGCGGCGCTGGAATGCTACCATCTGACCAGGGATCGCGCTTATGTGGATGCGGCTGAGGAAGTGGCCTATTACCTGGCGACCTGGCAGTGGCATTATTCCGTATGCTTCCCGGAGGATTCCATGGCCAAAAAAATCGGCTATGACACATATGGCGGCACCTCTGTCTCGGCTGCGCATAACGCGCAGGACCCCTATGGCCTGTATTATGTGCCGGAATACCTTGAACTGGCGCAGCTTACAGGCAAGGATATCTGGCTGAAGCGCGCGCGCGCCCTGTGGTATAACGGAATCCAGCTGATTTCTGACGGCACGCTGGTTATCCATAACCGTGTGCGTCCGGTGGGCAGCCAGGACGAATCCGTGCGGCATACGCGTTGGGGAAGGCCCGACAAACGCATATTCGTATCGTCGGAATGGCTGGTCAACTGGCCCGGCACCTTCCGTCAGGTTGCGCTGGACCGCATTGAATCCTGGGATGTGCTGCGCTGAGCGCAGCCGCGGGCGGCGGGTCGTTGCAAAACGGCCTGCCCCCCATGATTTCGCTGCTTGCCTGAATCCTGTTATCTGAGAGGAGGAGAACCGCGTTGCATACCGTTGCGCGCTCCGAGTTTCCAAGACCTGATTTTGAACGGGAAAACTGGCTGCCGCTCAATGGCGACTGGCAGTTTTCAATTGATTCGCCTACGTTTGACCGCGTTATCAGGGTCCCTTTTGCTTGTGAAACACGGCTTTCCGGCATAGAAGAACGTGGCTTTCACGACCGCGTGTATTACCGCCGCACGGTCGAGCTGCCTGAAAGAATGAGGGAGCATAATCTTCTGCTGCATTTTGGCGCAGTAGATTACAGCTGCCGCGTCTTTGTGGACGGCCGGCTGGCAGTCGCACACATGGGCGGACAAACGCCGTTTTCCGCGGATATTACGCCCCTTCTGCGTTCAAAGGAACGCTTTGTGATTGAAGTGGAGGTGGAGGACGACCCGTTTGATCTGGAAATGCCGCGTGGAAAACAGTATTGGAAGGAAAAACCCGGCGGTATCTTTTATGACAGAACAACGGGAATCTGGCAGAGCGTATGGCTGGGAGCCGTGGAGCCGCTTTATCTGAAGAACTGCATCATTACGCCTCTGTTTGACAAGCGGGCGGTTCGCTTCGACTACACCCTCAGCGAGGGAACCGGTTGCACGCTGGAAACCGTTATCACACTCGACCGGCGGGAGGTTGTCCGCCTTTCTCATAACGCCTTCGGCCGGACGGGATCTTTTGCCGTTCCACTGGATTCGGCGGATACGCTCAAACAATGTGATTTCTTCGAGGAGCTGTGCTGGACGCCGGAAAGGCCTCTCTTGTTTGATGTGCAGTTTATCGTAAAGCGGGAAGGAGAAACTTTGGACCGGGTGCGATCCTACTTTGGAATGCGCAAGGTATCTGTAGAGGACGGTGTTTTTCTGCTCAACAACCGTCCGTATTATCAAAAGCTGGTGCTGGATCAGGGTTACTGGCCGGATTCTCTGCTGACTGCACCGGATGACGAAGCCTTTATCCAGGACATTCAGCTCATCAAGCAAATGGGCTTCAACGGCGTCAGAAAGCATCAAAAAGTAGAGGACCCGCGTTTTCTCTATCATGCCGACCGGATGGGACTGCTGGTCTGGGGCGAGATAGGATCGGCATACGTTTATTCCCCCAATGCCGCATGCCGTCTGTACCAGGAATGGCAGGAGGCAGTACTTAGGGATATCAACCATCCCTGTATTGTGGCATGGACTCCCCTGAACGAATCCTGGGGTGTGCCCGCCATTCATACGGATCCTACGCAGCAGGCCCATTGCCAAGCGCTGTACCACCTGACGCGTTCGCTTGACCCTACGCGGCTCGTGATTTGCAATGACGGCTGGGAACACACAGGCGGGGACCTGCTGACGCTGCATGACTATACGGCGGACGCGGAGCTGCTGGCAGCCCGTTACAGGGATATGGAGCAGATTCTGAAGCTGCATCCCGGCAAGCACAGCCTGTACGCCCGTGGGTTTTCCTATCGTGGCGAACCGGTGCTCGTATCGGAGTATGGCGGCATCAAATATGCAGCCGGACCTGCGGCTGACAATGCCTGGGGCTACTGCGAGGCGGCCGATGCCAAAGCGTTTGAGGACAAGTACCGCGCGCTGACCAGCGCGCTGCTGAACGCTCCCGACGTGCAGGGTTACTGCTATACACAGCTTACGGATGTGGGCACGGAAACCAACGGCCTTCTGACACAGACAAGAGAGGCCAAAATCCCACTTGAGACCATTCGCAGAATCAACAGGGGATAAATGCCGGATAGAAATCAGAAATGCGGTTGCTTTTGAGAAAGAGAGTGCGGACAGAAGGTTGGACAAGTTATGCCGCAAAACCAGGGTGCTATCTATATTCCAAAGGACTGAGACAGCCTAAGGGCAGCCTGGTACGCTTGCGGTTATACCTATTGATATAGCCATCAAGTTCCTAGGCAAAATCATCAAAGGATCATTCAAAACTATCCCAAGTTTTGTGTAAACCTCCTGAGAGGTGTAGAATAGAAGCACCGCATAGGAGGTTTTATATATGGCCAGAAAGAATCGCACCCCAGAAGAAAATGCCCGTCGAGAGAAGATCCGAGAGCTACTGCAGATGGCAAACATCGGCAGCATGGATGATATCCAGAATCTGTTCAAGGAGACCATTGCCGAATTCATGGAGAATGGCCTTGAAGCTGAACTGGACGATAAGTTGGGCAATATCAAGTATGACTACAAGAATAAGGACACAGACAACAGCCGAAACGGCCACAGCAGCAAAAGACTGCGCACCGGTTTCGGAGATGTGGAGGTATCGGTTCCCCGAGACCGCAAGGGAGAATTTGAGCCCCAGGTGCTGAAAAAGAACCAAACCAGTATCAGTCAGGACATGAGGATAAAATCCTGCCCATGTACGCCAAGGGCATGACCACTGGCGATAGTGAGGCCCATATTCAGGACATCTACAGCATTTTCGTCTCAGACAGCACAGTCAGCCGAATTACGGACAATATCTTGCCCATCGCCAAGGAGTGGCAACAGCGGCCTCTGGAATCCATCTACGCCGTGGTATTTCTGGATGCCATCCACTACCATGTCCGCAGCAAAGGACAGATCGTGAAGAAAGCGGTGTATATTGCCATTGGGGTCAATCTGGGTGGCAGGAAAGATATTCTGGGCATGTGGGCAGGCGAAAACGAGAGCGCCAAGTTCTGGACGACTGTGCTCAACGGTCTGAAAAACCGGGGCGTAGAGGATATTTTTATCACCTGCACGGACAATTTGACGGGATTTGATGCGGCCATCCACGCCACCCTCCCACAGACCGAGATCCAGAACTGCATCATCCACCAGCTGCGCAGTTTCAGCAAGTATGTGTCCTACAAAGATCTGAAGGCACTTATGGCTGATTTGAAGGCGGTCTATGCCGCTGTAGACGAGCAGGCAGCCCTGGATGCTTTGGACGCCTTTGGGGTACGCTGGGACAAGAAATACCCGAAAATCTCCCAATCCTGGCGGGTGAACTGGGCCAATCTCAGTACCTATTTCAAGCACCCCCCAGGAGGTGCGCAGACTAATCTACACCACTAATGCGATTGAGGGTTTTAATCGCCAGCTGCGCAAGGTAACCAAGGCAAAGCCCGTCTTTCCTACCGATGACAGCCTGCTGAAAATGCTGTATTTGGCTATGATGGATAGTACGAAAAAGTGGAGCGGATGGCGACAGGACTGGAGCCTGATCCACGCTCAGTTGGCAATCTATTTTGCCGAGCGCATGCCCGAATAACACCGCTGTGACCGGATGTCAAGGGCAAGATGAACGGCTTGAAGTGACCCCAAAAAGTTAGACAAGAGTTATGCGGCAAAGCCATTGTGAATTCTGTATTGGACAGGGCTTAACCCATTCAATTTTTCTTTGATTCGGTTGTGGTTATAGTATTCAAGATAAGCGACCAGTTCCTGGCAAAACTCATCTAATGATTGGAATGTCCGCAGATAAAACAGTTCCGATTTTAACAGGCCGAAGAAGTTTTCCATGACCGCATTGTCCAAGCAGTTCCCCTTTCCGGACATGCTTTGTCGAACGCCTTTTTCCAACAGCCTTTTTTGATACCGAGCATTTTGATATTGCCAGCCCTGATCCGAGTGGAAGATTAGCCCGCTTCCGTCCGGGAGTCGGGAGAAAGCTTTATCCAGCATTTCATCCACCTGACGGTAGTTGGCGCGGTCACTGATGGCATAGCTGATGATTTCACCATTGTACAGGTCAAGCACAGGCGAGAGATAAAGTTTACTCCCAAACAGGGGAAACTCGGTCACATCGGTTACCCATTTCTGATTCGGCCTTTCCGCACGGAAATCTCTTGCCAGCAGGTTTGGCGCAACCTTGCCGACTTCTCCGCGGTAAGAACGATACTTTTTCATTCGCACCATACATTTCAAACCTGATTCCTTCATCAGCTTTTGCACCGTCTTGTGGTTCAGACAAAAGCCTCTGTTGCGTAATTCTATGCCAATCCGCCGATACCCGTACCTGCCTTGATTCTGCTGATAAATTGCTATGATTTCCGCCTTTTCTTTTGCGTATTTATCCACAGCATTGGCTCTCCGGGAATGATAATAGTATGTACTTCGGGGAATGCCGGCCACTTTAAGTAAAGCTGCCAGAGGATACGTCCGCCTTAATTCTGTAATGGCAGCCACGACATCGCTTATTCGGGTTTTTCCCGCTTCTGAATCAAGGCGTTTATTTTTTTAGGTAATCATTCTCCATTCTCAACCGGTAATTTTCTTCTGACAGCCACTTGTTTTTCTGTTGCAGCTCCGCCTGTTCCTGCTTCTTCTGCCGTTTTTCGGTGCTTTTTGTCATCTGCTTTTTCATAAGTCCCTGTGTACCTTCCTTTTGAAAGTTCTGCTCCCACCGGCACACTGTTACAACATCCAAGCAAAAGTGCATAGCTGTCTGTGTACAGGATAAGTGATGTTCCTGCTTGTATTGTAGCACTTTCAAACGAAATTCGCCATCAAAGCCTTTTTGTCTGCCCACCAGATTTCGGCTTTCAAGTCCTTTTGTGCCATGTAGCTTATATAGGTTTACCCATTTTTCAATCGTCGTACAGGATACGCAAAACTTTTCTGATGCTTCTTTACGGGTATGCCCTTCCAGCACATATTGAACAACCGCTAATTTTAATTCCTCAGTAAACAATTCCTTCCCCATAGATTTCTGCACCCCTTTCATTGGTTCTTTTGTCCAACTTTTGGGGCGCAGTTCAGAACGGCTTCGCCGCCCTTGACATCCATCCCCACCGGCGTTATGATGCAAACAAGTCGGCAGCCGGACAAATCCGCTGCCGCCCTGTTATCACTTTGCTCTATTCCCACCCAAACGGAGTTTACACAGAACTTGGGATTGACCCTGGTGCGGATTCCGAGTATGCGGGCATAGCGCAGGCCATGCAGCTCTTTGGCTTCTGCGAAAGATCGTTCAATGGTTTCCTTGCGCCAGGCGTAGATGCGTTTGCCGCTGCTTGTCTTCGTAAACGCGTCCGCCTGCTCCAATGCATCCTGCCATACATGGCGCGTCACCTGCCTTCTGCTGGATTTGGCCGAGAAGCATTTCGCCCGTCTGGGGCAATCCCTGCATGTCCTGGATTCGCTCCAGTATTCCCGATAGCCTTCCCGGTTGGTCGTGCGCCATGTCAGCTCATGCCCTTGCGGACACAGGGATAGGAACTCTTGCGGAAAAAACACTCAGAACGGTTGAGATCAGTGGATCAAAATCAAAGGGGCTTTCCTTCAAATTGACGCGCTGCGCGAATTGTGCTATGATACCGCCAGTATGCACATGGGAGGACGGGCATGATCCGCTTGATCGCTACGGACCTGGATGGAACTTTGCTGGAGCCGGACGGCACCCTGCCGGACGGGACATATGAAACGGTGGAGGAGCTTACGCGCAGGGGTGTGCTGTTCACCGCGTGCAGCGGCCGGCAGTACGGCAACCTGCGCCGTCTGTTTGCGCCGGTGGCGCGGCATATGGCTTTTATCTGCGAAAACGGAGCGCTTTGCTTTTATGGGGGAGAGGTGATCGGCGTCATTCCCATTCCGGAGGATATGGCGCGAGAGATCATCGCGGATATTGAGGCGGCGGGCATGAACCTGCTGATCAGCGGCCGTCACACCACCTATATGCTGGATCGGAATCGCCGTTATACAGATGATATCGTCTATCGCCTGCGCAATACCGTTACCATCGTGGATCGTCCGGATGACATCGCCGAACCCATGCTCAAAATTTCCGGACAGATCGATGAGGGCTTGGAGGATATCGCTCCGGCGCTTTTGAAAAAATGGGGAAGCAGACTGACCGCGACGGTGTCCGGCCGCGACTGGTTTGATTTTACCGCAGCCAACAAGGGCATGGGCATGCGGATGCTCATGGAGCGCACGGGCATTTCAAAGGAAGAAGCTGTCGCTTTTGGCGACAACTTCAACGATGAAACCATGCTGGACAGCGTGGGCTATTATTCGCTGGAATGCTGGGGAGGCGCGACCTTTGACGCCTGCCTGCGCTTTTTGAACGAGGACCCCTGGGAGCGCCTGCGCGCCCTTAAAAGGGCCATGCCCAATACCAAGCTGCAGATGCTTTTCAGAGGTCAGAATATTCTGGGCTACAAGCATTATGCGGACGATGTTGTGGATAACTTTGTAAAAAAATCCATAGAAAACGGTATAGATATTATCAGGATATTTGACGCGCTGAACGACCTGCGCAATTTGGAGCAGGCGGTCAAATCCTGCAAGAAATACGGCGGG
>ENA-ORNY01001630-ORNY01001630.1-human-gut-metagenome-genome-assembly--contig:-NODE-1630-length-12577-cov-6.987382_pt1 | contig 12577 bp, 10 predicted proteins | sample MGYA00242122_ERZ509036 | MGnify/ENA primary metagenome ERZ509036 (study PRJEB26280, sample SAMEA2338696) | human gut metagenome | biome: human gut; feature: human-associated habitat; material: faeces... | reverse complement strand
CCTGCGCCCGCAGTGGCTCCACCTGCAATTCCAGCTCGGCGATCTTGTCGTTGATGCGCACCAGATTCTCCTCCGTGCGCTGGAGCTTCCGCTCAGACTCCTCCTTGCGGTGGCGGAACTTGCTGATGCCCGCCGCCTCCTCGAACACCTCCCGGCGCTCGCCGCTTTTCACGGACAGGATCTCGTCGATCTTCCCCTGTCCGATGATGGAGTAGCCCTCCCGGCCCATGCCGGTGTCCATGAACAGCTCGTTGACGTCCTTGAGCCGCACGGACTGGCGGTTGATATAGTATTCCGACTCCCCGCTGCGGTAATACCGGCGGGTAACGGCCACCTCGCTCTCGTCCCGGGGGAAGATGTGGCCGGTGTTGTCGATGACCAGCGTCACCTGGGCAAAGCCCATCTGATTGCGCTTCTCCGTGCCGCCGAAGATTACGTCCTCCATTTTGGCGCCCCGGAGCTGGCGGCTGTTCTGCTCGCCCATGACCCACAGGATGGCGTCGGAGATGTTGGACTTGCCGGAGCCGTTGGGGCCCACGATGGCGGTGATGTCCGCGCCGAAATTCAGCACCGTTTTGTCGGGAAAGGATTTGAAGCCCTGAATTTCCAGTGCTTTTAAGTACACGTTTCTGTCACTCCTTCCGCATATCCTGCATATCCCGGATGATGCGGTCAATTTGGCGGGCCACGGCGATGAAATCCTGCTCCGTGTAGCCCTTGGTGGTCATGGCTGCCGTCCCGATGCGGACGCCGGAGGTCTGCTGGGGGGAGCGGGTCTCGTTGGGGACGCAGTTCTTGTTCAGGGTGATGTGATGGCGGTCCAGCTCGTCCTGCACCGCTTTCCCGGTGAGTCCGGTGTCCGTCAGGTCCAGCAGGAACAGGTGATTGTCCGTGCCGCCGGTGACCACCTTGTAGCCCATGGAGATAAATTCATCGCACATGGCTTTGCAGTTGCGGACAACGGCGTGGATGTATTCCCGGAACTCTTCCGTGGAGGCCTCCTCCGCTGTGACGGCCTTTCCGGCGATGACGTGCTGCAGCGCGCCGCCCTGGCAGCCGGGGAACACGGCGCTGTCCACCCGCTTGGCAAGCTCGGGCCTACAGAAGATCAGTCCGCTCCGGGTGCCCCGCAGGGTCTTGTGGGTGGTGGTGGTGATGATGTCTGCCAGGCCGAAGGGGGAGGGATGGTCCCCGGCGGCCACAAGCCCTGCGATGTGGGCCATGTCCACCATGAAATACGCCCCCGCCTCCCGGGCGGCGTCGGCAAAGGCCGGGAAGTCGATGGTGCGGCTGTAGGCCGAGGCCCCGGCCAGAATCAGCTGGGGGCGGCACTCCCGGGCCTTCCGGCGGACGTCCTCATAGTCGATGAAGCCGTTTTCGTCCACCCCGTAGAACTCCATGTGGAACAGCTTGCCGCTGAAATTCACCGGGGAGCCGTGGGTCAGGTGACCGCCGTTGTTGAGGCTCATGGCCAGAATGGTGTCGCCGGGCTTCAGCACGCTCATATAGGCGGCCAGGTTGGCGGAGGAGCCGCTGTGGGGCTGGACATTGACGTGATAGTCCGTCTGAAAGACGGCCTGCCACTGGTGGCAGCAGTATTCCTCCAGCTCATCCACATACTGGCAGCCGCCGTAGAACCGGCCCCGGTTGCCGGAGGGGCGGTGGGCGGGATAGCCCTCGGAATATTTGTTGGTCAGGCAGGAGCCTACGGCCTTCATGACGTTTTCGCTTACGAAGTTTTCGCTGGCGATCAGCTCCACGGTGCTGTTCTGCCGGGCCTGCTCGGCGGCAATGATCTCAAAAACTCTGGATTTCAACGGTGTTCCTCCTCCATGGGACCTGCGGGAGGGGACGCTTCCGCAGCCTGCGGCTCCCGTCCCGCTTGTGTGCATATATAATCAGCTTATGATATCATAAATCCCGGTTTTTTTCAAGAAAAATCGCAGGACGGGAAGCCGTCCTGCGAAAATCGGTTATTCCGCCCATGCCGGGTTATTTTCCGGCGACAGGCATTGGGTGACCCGGGCGAAGGTGTCCCGGTCGGTGTAGTAGGTGTAGGTTTTTCCCTCCGGATTTACGAACCGGACGAATATGCCCTCGCTGCGGTCGGAGCCGTCCGGCAGGTGATAGGGCCACAGCTCCAGCACCGCCCCGTCGCCGTAGTCCAGGCGGAGGCTGTCCTCCTTGGGGACGTCCCGGCTGAAGGTGGCGTTCATGTTGAAGAGCTTTCCATACAGGGCATAGCCGTTTTCCTGGGTGATGCGCAGGTCCTGGCCGTCCACCCGGGCCCGGAGGGAGGTGAATTTTCCGCTGAAGGCGTAGGTGGTGCTGCTGGAGATGTCGCTCATGCAGCGGATGAACCGGTCATGATCCCGCTGGGGCTTGCTGATGGTCAGGCCCAGCACCGTCACCAGCGCCGCCGCAAAGGCCAGCGCCACCACCCACATGGGGTGCCACCGCCGCCGGGGTTTCTCCTCCCGGCGCACCGCATCATAAAGACCCATATCGTTCCTCCTATTCTTCGGGCAGGCACCGCACCAGCGTTTGCCATTGCATCCGGTCGGTGTCATACATATAGATTTTTCCGTTGGCTCCCCGGTACCAGACGAACACGCCGGGGACCCATTGGCGGTTGTACCCGTCCCACACGTCCAGACCCCAGAAGCGCAGGATGCACCCGTCTCCGAACTCCAGCTCCGCGTCCGGCGCAGAATCGGGGGCGCTGCTCTGGCGCTTGCCCATGCCGGCGGCATTCACCTCCAGATACAGCCGGGAGGCGGGCTCCCGGGCCCGGAATTGCCGCCCGTCCCGCCGGACGTACAGACTTCCCTGCGCCTTGGCATATAGGACGCTTTCTCCCAGCCCGCTTATAAAATGGCGGTACTGCCGCTGTAAATGGGCGGCCCATAGAATGGGAAAAAATGCCAGTAACACCAGGGTCAGTGCGATGGCTATGCAGGCAAGCAGCCTGGGGTCCCGTTTCCGGGGCCGGGGCGTGCGAACGGCATCGTACAGAGGCATGGCGTGGCCCTCCCGTTTTTTCCCTATTATACAGGCTGCCCCGCCTCTTGTCCAGCAAAACAAAGTTGCGCCGCCTTTTGGGCAGCGCAACTTTTACTTTACAGGTTACTTTTTGAAGCTGTCCTTCAGGGACACGCTGCGGTTGAACACCAGGTGATCCGCTGTGCAGTCCCGGTTATCCATGCAGAAATAGCCCGTGCGCATGAACTGGAAGGTGGGGGCGTTGATGCCGGTGCGGTTTTCCACCCGGTCGAAGTCTCGGGCCACGTCCACCATGGCCCGCTCCACCTTGCAGCCCTCCAGCACCATCAGGGAGTCGGGATTCAGGCAGTTCAGGAAGTCCTTGTCCGGGCCGTCGGGCTGAGGATCGGAGAACAGGTTGTCGTACAGCCGCACCTCTGCGTCCACGCAGTTTTCGGCGTCCACCCAGTGCAGCGTGGCGCCCTTGACCTTGCGGCCGTCGGCGGGATCGCCGCCCCGGCTGTCGGGGTCATATGTGCACAGGATCTCCACGATCTGGCCGTTTTCATCCTTGACGCAGCCGGTGCACTTCACCAGATACGCGCCCTTCAGGCGGCACTCGGGGCCGTCGGGATACAGGCGCTTATACTTGGGAATGGGTGTCTCCAGAAAGTCCTCGTGCTCGATCCACAGGTGGCGGCTGAAGGTGATCTCATGGGTGCCCTGGCTGGGATCAGTGGGGTTGTTCTCCACGGTGAAGGTCTCGCTCTGGCCCTGGGGATAGTTGGTGACGGTGAGCTTCACCGGATGCAGCACCGCCATGGTCCGCTGGGCGGAGCCGTTCAGATCCTCCCGCAGGCAGTGCTCCAGGAAGCCGTACTCCACGGTGTTGGGGGATTTGGCCACGCCGATGCGCTCGCAGAAGCTGCGGATAGAGGCGGCGGTATAGCCCCGGCGGCGCAGGCCGCACAGGGTGGGCATCCGGGGATCGTCCCAGCCGGAGACATAGTGCTCCTCCACCAGCTTGCGGAGCTTCCGCTTGCTCATGACGGTGTGGTCGATGCCCAGCCGGGCAAATTCGATCTGGCGGGGCTTGTGATAGGGGATGGACACATTGCTGACCACCCAGTCATACAGAGGCCGGTGAGACTCGAACTCCAGGGAGCAGAGACTGTGGGTGATGCCCTCCAGAGCGTCCTGGATGGGGTGGGCAAAGTCGTACATGGGATAGATGCACCACTTGGTGCCCTGGCGGTGGTGGTTGATGAAGCGGATGCGGTAAATGATGGGGTCCCGGAGGTTCAGATTGCCGCTGGCCAGGTCGATCTTGGCCCGCAGGGTCATCTTGCCCTCCTCCACCTGGCCGTTCTTCATCTTTTCAAACAGACGCAGATTCTCCTCAACGGGGCGGTCCCGATAGGGGGACGTGGCGGGGATGCCGATGTCGCCGCGGTTGGCCTTGAACTCCTCCGGCGTCAGCTCGCACACATACGCCAGGCCCTTTTTGATGAGCTCCACGGCGTATTCATAGTCCTTTTCAAAATAATCGGAGCCATAGAAGAAACGGTCGCCCCAGTCGAAGCCCAGCCAATGGATATCCTGCTGGATGGCATCCACATACTCGGTGTCCTCCTTGGCGGGGTTGGTGTCGTCCATGCGCAGATTGCAGAGACCGCCGAACTTTTCCGCCGTGCCGAAGTCGATGCACAGCGCCTTGCAGTGGCCGATGTGCAGATAGCCGTTCGGCTCGGGCGGGAAACGGGTGTGCACCGTTTTTCCGGCAAACCGTCCGCCGGGGGCAATGTCCTCGGCGACAAAATCATGAATAAAATTGCTGGATTCTCTGATCTCTTCCATATTGACTCTCTCCATTTTATGAAAGCTGAATGAATGAAAATTATTATACACGTCAACGCTTGAAATTACAACAGAATTATTGGATAATAGAAGCGCTATGAATCTTTCCGCCCTATGGCGGAACAAACGACAGGAGTATGCCATATGAAATATGATGCCGTGATCCTCGGCGGCGGCCCGGCGGCTGTCTCCGCGGCGCTCACGCTGCGCGCGCGAGGGAAGACCGCCGCGATCCTCTCCGGCGGGATCGACGATATCCCGCTCTCCCGCGCAAGCAGGATTACCAATTACCCCGGCTGTCCGGATGTCTCCGGCCGCGCGCTGCTCGAAGCGATGGAAAATCAGGCGCTCGACGCGGGCGCGGAAATCCTTCACGGCCGTGCCACGTCGATCGCCCCCCTCGGCGACGGCTTCGGCGTGATCTACGGCGCGGACTTCTGCGAGGCGGAAACACTCATCCTCTGCACCGGCGTTGCCGCCGGAAAAGTTTTCCCCGGCGAACAGAAGTTCCTCGGCCGCGGCGTGAGCTACTGCGTCACCTGCGACGGAATGCTCTATCGCGGGAAAAAGGTCTGCGTCGTGGGCTTCACGTCCGATACGAAAGAGGAAGCGGAGCTTCTGCGCACGATGGGCTGCGAAGTTGAAATGTTCACGAGCCGCACGGCGAAGTACGCCGTGCTCGGGCAGGAGCGCGTCACGGCGCTTTCCGTGAACGGCGAAGAGCATCCGTGCGAGGCGGTGTTCATCCTCCGCCCGGCCGCGGCGCCCGATACGCTGCTCGCGGGTCTTGCCATGGACGGCGTGCATGTCGCCGTGGATAAAGCGACGATGAAAACCTCCGTTGCCGGCGTTTTCGCCGCCGGGGACTGCACCGGCAAGCCTTACCAGATCGCCAAGGCCGTCGGCGACGGGAACATCGCCGCGCTCAGCGCCGCGCAGTATATCGAAGAAAGGAGCCGGGAGAAAAAGGCATGAACGAGAGCGAGATCAAATATCTGGAGCTTCTTTCCAAGAGCTTTCCGAGCATCCCCGCTACGGCGGCGGAGATCGTGCGGCTGCAGGCCATTCTGGAGCTGCCGAAAACGACCGAGCACTTCATGAGCGACATCCACGGCGAGTATACATACTTCTCCCATATCCTCAAAAACGCCTCCGGCGCGATCCACGACAAGATCAACGACAGCTTCGGCGATCTTCTCGGCGAGGAGGAGAAAAATTCGCTCGCCCGGCTGCTCTATTACCCTGAGCGGGAGCTTGCCGCCGCAGCGCACTCCGATTCCTGGTACCGCGTGACGATCCACCGTCTTGTGGCCGTCTGCCGGCAGGCGACGGACAAATATACCCGCGTCAAGGTGCGCGCCCGTCTGCCGAAGGAATATGCCTATATTATCGAGGAGCTCATTGACTCCGACGAGCACGATCCCAACAAGCGCAGGTATTTTGAAAGCATCATCAACAGCGTGATCGAGACCGGTATTGCCGACCGGTTCATCGTGGCGCTCGCGAATCTCATCTCCCGCCTGACGGTAAACCAGCTGCACATCGTCGGCGACGTTTTTGACCGAGGCCCCGCCGCGCAGATGGTCATGGACGATCTCATGGACATGCACGGCGTGGACTTCGTCTGGGGCAACCATGACATTCTCTGGATGGGCGCGGCCATGGGCAACCCCGCGTGCATTGCGAACGCCCTGCGAAACTCGCTCAAGTACGGCAACTTTGATATGCTCGAGGACGGCTACGGCCTGAACGTCCGTCCGCTCGCACTCTTCGCTATGGAGCAGTACGGCGACGATCCCTGCACGAACTTCCTCCCGACGCACGTGACCGACTGCGTGGCGGAAAACAGCGACGTTACCGCCAAGCTCCTCAAGGCCATCACGGTCATCCAGTTCAAGCTGGAGGGCCAGCTCATCCTGCGCCACCCGGAATATAAAATGGACGGACGGCTCCTCCTCGGAGAGCTCGTCCGCTCCGAAGGAACGGTCACGCTCGGCGGCAAGATATACCGCACGAACGACATTTCGCTCCCCACGGTCGAGCCCGCGGATCCCTATCGCCTCTCCGAGCGCGAGCAGCAGCTCGTCGATCAGCTCGTTTTGTCCTTCCTGCGCAGCGAAAAGCTGCAGACCCATATCCGGTATCTGCTGGAAAAGGGCGCGATGTACCGCGTGTGCAACGGCAACCTTCTCTACCACGGCTGCATCCCCATGGAGCCAGACGGCAGCTTTACGCGCGTGACGATGGGTGACAAAACATATTTTGGAAAGTCGCTCATGGATGCCTGCGACCGGCTGTGCCGCACGGCGATGTACGACCGCCGGACGGAGAATACCGACCTTCTCTGGTATCTCTGGTGCGGGCCGTATTCTCCGCTCAACGGCAAGGACAAGATCGCAACGTTCGAGCGCACGTTCCTCGACGATCCGGAGGCCCGAACGGAGCAGAAAAATCCGTACTACGATCTCTGGAACAGCGGGGAAACGGCGCGCACGATCCTCACCGAGTTCGGCGTGGACTTCGAGCGCGGCCACATCATCAACGGCCATGTCCCCGTGCGCAAAACGAAGGGCGACACGCCCATCAAGGCCAACGGCAAGTTCATCAACATCGACGGCGGCCTCTCGAAGGCGTACCAGCCCGTAACAGGCATCTGCGGATACACGCTGGTGTATTCCTCGCACGAGCTGTATCTCGCCGAGCATCAGCCCTTCGACCCGGACACCGCCGCGCGCGAAAGCGCGGACGTGCTCTCCCGGACGATCATGATCGAGCAGTATCCCGACCGGCTTCGCGTGCGCGATACCGACGGCGGCGCGGATGTGGAGCGGCGCATCGCCGATCTCAAAAAGCTGCTCGCGGCCTACCGCAGCGGCCTTGTGCGCACGCCGAGCCGCATGGAGTAAGGCTTGACAAATAAAACAAATAACGGTATATTGATTTAGTAAAAAGCGCAGAAGGGGAGGAGTAGGCTCCCGGCGGAACGCAGAGAGAGGGCGGTTGGTGCAAGCCCTTGGGAAGCCGCAGCCGAAGGTCGCCCCGGAGCAGCCGTTTTGAACAAAGTAGAAACGGACGGGTTCTCCCGTTACAGAGAATACGAGTGCCGCTTTCAGTAAAGCGGAAATCGGGTGGTACCGCGTAAGTTTTTGCGCCCCGGAGGTTATCTCCGGGGCGTTTTTGTTTGGAGGAATAAGAATGAAAGAACTGCCGAAGATTTATGATCCCAAGCAGGTGGAAAGCAAGATCTACCGCTACTGGACGGACGGCGGCTGGTTCCACGCTGAGCGTGACCCGGACAAGAAGCCGTTCACCATCGTGATCCCGCCCCCGAACGTCACCGGCCAGCTCCATCTGGGTCACGCGTTCGATGAGACGATCCAGGACGTGCTCATCCGCTGGAAGCGCATGAGCGGGTACTGCGCGCTGTGGCTGCCGGGCGTTGACCACGCCGGCATCGCCACGCAGACCAAGGTGGAGGCCGAGCTCCGCAAGGAGGGTCTCACGCGCTTCGATCTCGGCCGCGAAAAGTTCCTGGACCGTGTGTGGGACTGGAAGCAGCACTACGGCGACCGCATCGTGGAGCAGCTCAAAACGCTCGGCTCTTCGTGCGACTGGGAGCGCCAGCGCTTCACGATGGACGAGCAGTGCGCCAAGGCCGTGCGCGAGGCGTTCTGCGAGATGTATGACAAGGGCCTTATTTACAAGGGCAGCCGCATCATCAACTGGTGCCCGCACTGCCTGACCGCACTCTCCGACGCGGAAGTCGAATACGTTGACAAGCCCGGCCATCTCTGGTATATCCGCTATCCGCTCTCTGACGGCTCCGGCGATATCGTCGTCGCCACGACCCGCCCGGAAACCATGATGGGCGACACCGGCGTGGCCGTCAACCCGAATGACGAAAAATTCAAGCACCTCATCGGCAAGACCTGTATCCTGCCCATCATGAACCGCGAAATTCCCATCGTGGGCGATGAATACTGCGAGATCGGCTTCGGCACCGGCGCGGTCAAAATGACCCCGGCGCACGACCCCAACGACTTTGAGGTCGGCCTGCGCCACAACCTCGACGTTATCCGCGTCATCGCCGACGACGGCCATATCAACGAAAACGGCGGCAAGTACAACGGCATGGACCGCTACGAATGCCGCAAGGCCCTGGTAAAGGACCTCGAAGAGCAGGGGTATCTGGTCAAGACCGAGCCGTATTCCCACAATGTCGGCACCTGCTACCGCTGCCATAACGATGTCGAGCCGCTCATTTCCGCGCAGTGGTTCGTCAAGATGAAGCCGCTGGCAGAAGAGGCCATCCGCGTCGTGAAGGACGGTACGATCAAATTTGTCCCCGAGCGCTTCTCCAAGACGTATCTCAACTGGATGGAAAACGTGCACGACTGGTGCATCTCCCGCCAGCTCTGGTGGGGCCATCAGATCCCCGCGTGGTACTGTGACGAATGCGGCCATATCAATGTCAGCCGTGAAGACCCGACGAAGTGCGAAAAATGCGGCTGCACGAAGCTGACCCGCGACGAGGACGTGCTCGATACGTGGTTCTCGTCCGGTCTGTGGCCGTTCTCCACGCTCGGCTGGCCCGATCTGAATTCGGAAGACCTCAAATACTGGTACCCGACGACCGATATGGTCACGGGCTATGATATCATCTTCTTCTGGGTGGCGCGCATGGTCGTCTCCGGCATGGAGCAGATGAAAAAGGAGCCGTTCAAGACCGTCTTCATCCACGGCCTCGTCCGCGACGACAAGGGCCGCAAGATGTCCAAGTCCCTCGGCAACGGCATCGACCCGCTGGAAATGGCCGAGAAATACGGCGCAGACGCGCTGCGCTTCAACCTCATCACCGGCAACTCGCCCGGCAACGATATGCGCTTCTACGTCGAAAAGTGCGAGGCCATGCGCAATTTCGCCAACAAGATCTGGAACGCGAGCCGCTATGTGCTCATGAACCTGACCGTCGAAGAAAACGGCCTTCCGGATGCCGCCGACCTGGAGATCGAGGACAAATGGGTGCTGTCCAAGCTCAATACGCTCATCAAAGAAGTCACGGAGAATATGGATGCGTACGAGCTGGGCGTGGCCTCCGCCAAGGTCTATGACTTCATCTGGGACACGTACTGCGACTGGTATATCGAGCTGACCAAGGCAAGACTGTATGGCGAGGACGAAAAGAGCAAGCTGGCCGCGCAGAAGGTGCTGGTGTATGTACTTGACCAGTTCCTGCGTCTGCTGCACCCGTTCATGCCGTTCATCACAGAGGAAATCTGGCAGGCCATCCCGCACGAGGGCAGCTTCCTCATGCTGGCTGACTGGCCGAAGTACGACGAGAATCTGAACTTCTCCGTCGAGGCGGCACATATGGAGTCCGTCATGAACGCCATCCGTTCCATCCGCAACCGCCGCGCGGAGATGAACGTCCCGCCGTCGAAGAAGAGCACGCTCTACGTCGTGTCCGACAAGGGCGAGATCTTCCGGCAGGGCACGGGCTTTATCTGCCGTCTGGCCTACGCCGATCAGGTCATCATCTGCGATTCGGACCCCGAGGGCCACGAGAACATGGTCTGCGTCGTCACGAACGACGCCAAGCTCTATATTCCGCTGGAGGAGCTGATCGACTTCGAGAAGGAGCTGGCCCGCATCGAAAAGGAAAAGGCGAACTGCCTCAAGCAGATCGCCATGTTCGAGGGCAAGCTTTCAAACGAAGCGTTTGTCTCCCGCGCACCGGAAAAGGTCGTGGCCGAGCAGCGCGAAAAGCTCGAAAAGAACCGCGCCCTGCTTGCACAGCTCGAAGAAAGTGAAAAGCGTCTGCGCCGGTAATCCCTTTGACAAAACCCGCGCGTAAAAGCTTCTATAATGGACACACAGGAAAAAGTCCTGTGTGTCCATTTTCTATTTTGGAGGCGAACAAATGAATCTTACAAGCTTTTTGCAGGACAAGCATCTGACCGTCGCACTGCGCGGCGAAATTGACCACCACAGCGCGAAGGATATCATGCGCGTCCTGGGCAACAAAATCGACCTCTATCTGCCGCGCGTGTGCGTGCTGGATTTCAGGGAGGTCACGTTTATGGACTCTAGCGGGATCGCCATCGTGATCTCCTGCGTGCGCCGGATGCGGCAGTTGCGCGGCGAGGTCATTCTCCGAAGCGTTCCGCCGCAGCCGATGAAGGTGCTCAAGGCCTCCGGCATTGAGCGCATTGCAACTCTGGAAGATGAAAGGAGCCTTGTCCATGAAAGCTGAAAATGAAATGACGCTGACCTTCCCCAGCCGGTCCTCGAACGAATCCTTTGCCCGCGCGGCAGTCGCGTGCTTCGCCGCCCAGCTCGACCCCAATCTCGAGGAGCTGAACGATATCAAGACCGCGGTGTCCGAGGCCGTGACCAACTGCATTGTTCATGCCTACCGCGACTGCCTCGGCACCGTGACCATCCGCTGCCGCATTCTGCCGGAGAACGTGCTGGATATCGTCATCCGCGACAAGGGCTGCGGCATGGAGGACGTGGAAAAGGCCCGCGCGCCCATGTTCACGACCGGCGGCCCGGAGCGCAGCGGCATGGGCTTTACGATCATGGAGAGCTTCATGACCTCGCTTCAGGTCACGTCAAAGCCCGGCAAGGGCACGACGGTACATATGAAGCGCAAGATCGTGCAGCGGAGGAAAACCGCTTGAGCGACACCATCACGCTCATCCAGCGCTCCCAGCAGGGCGACCGGGACGCGTCCGAACGGCTCGTGACGGAAAACACGGGCCTCATCTGGTCGATCGCCCGGCGGTATTTTGGTCGCGGCGTAGAGCCGGACGATCTGTTCCAGCTCGGCTGCGTCGGCTTTTTAAAGGCGGTCGAGGGCTTTGATACCGCCTACGGCACGCAGTTTTCGACCTACGCCGTCCCCAAAATTGCCGGAGAGATCCGCCGCTTTCTGCGCGACGACGGCGCGGTCAAGGTCAGCCGCAGCGTGAAAGAGCGCGCCGCCGCCATCAAAAAGGTCCGTGAGCGCCTGACCGGCGATTTCGGCCGCGACCCGACGGTCTCCGAGCTGTCCGAGGCGCTGGGCCTTTCGCCGGAGGAGATCGCGGCTGCCGAAACCGCCACCAGCGCGACTGAGTCCATCCAGCGCCAGACCGGCGAGGAGGGCTTTTCCCTCGAGGATGTCCTGTGTACAGACGGCATGGAGGAAAAGCTGCTTGAACGCATGGCCCTGCAGGAGGCGCTTGCCCGCCTGAACGACAAGGAACGGCTCGTCATCCAGCTCCGCTATTACCACAGCCTGACCCAGCAGCGCGTCGCGGGCCTCATCGGCGTGTCGCAGGTGCAGGTCAGCCGCATCGAAAAGAAGGCGCTGGAACGGCTTCGAACATTTTTTTGATGTCGACAAACCGGGCAAAATGCGGTAGAATATCCGTAGTTTATTGAAAAGGCAATGTCATACCACTTGATACTGTGTCCTGTCACGCAAACACGACGAAACCTCGAACAAGGTTGGTAGGGGCGGGGCTCTGCTCCGCCCTGCGGGACGCACCGGATAATCGAAAATCTTCGGCGAATTCGCAGGCACTTGCTTGTGTGATTGTAGGGGCCGATGCCCACATCGGCCCGTTTGGAAGTTACGAATTTGCCGCAGACTACCGTAAAATCGGTGCATTCTGCCGGCCGATGTAGGCATCGGCCCCTACAGGGCACCATACGGATTTGCGGCTGCCCATCGGGCGGAGCAGAGCCCCGC
>ENA-ORNY01001629-ORNY01001629.1-human-gut-metagenome-genome-assembly--contig:-NODE-1629-length-12579-cov-4.232514_pt1 | contig 12579 bp, 16 predicted proteins | sample MGYA00242122_ERZ509036 | MGnify/ENA primary metagenome ERZ509036 (study PRJEB26280, sample SAMEA2338696) | human gut metagenome | biome: human gut; feature: human-associated habitat; material: faeces... | reverse complement strand
AGGGAGATAGAGTTGTTTGGTGGTTATTATTGTAGATGGGAAGAAAGGAGGGAAAATAAGGGAATAAAAGAAAGGGGAAGGAATAAATCCTTCACCCTTTCAATTAGATTATTAGAATGCAATTGGATCGTCTGAAATGGTTACGTCGTTTCCTATTACAAACACTAGTCCACCTGTTTCAGGATCATTGTATTCGAATCCTGGGCCATCAGTATTAAAGGCAATAACGTTATAACTCTTTTGATTTCCATCGTAAATATACCCAGTGCAGGAAATATAAGCATTTCCGAGAATAGAGACGAGTTCATCTAATGTAGTTATTTGAGTATTATCTGAACGAGGTATACTCATAAACGCTTTGAACGTGCTTCCGAGTTGCATTCCTTCTAATACCAGGTTGTGTTGGTATTTTGTCTGTATAGTTTGCGAAATACTTGCAATCGCATCGTCCACGTATTTCTTATTTGCACAAAGATCTGAAGGAGAATCAGCTGTTAAATCACCAACTGAAAAATTTAAATTATTAGTTCTAATAGGAATCGAACCGTATGATGCATATTGATTAACTCTTTTCCATTCAAAATTTTTACCATCATAGTCTGTACTATATAAAAATCCTTGATTAGAAGGTTCTCCTACTGGTAATCTCTTTGGTTCAAAATTATCGTCCACGTATTTCTTATTAGCCGCATGATAAGGTTTAGTCGGAGTTGCAGTAACAAGAAGTCCACCTTGCGAGTTATCTCCAGGCCATTGGTTTTCATCGTAGTATTGTGCAACTTTGCCAACCTCGTTTCCTGCGCTTAATCCGATTTCCGAATCTGTACCGTTTACATTTGTATAAATCAACGTCCCAGCTGTTGAAGATGTTTTCTTTACATAATTATCATCCACGTACTTCTTGTTTACAACCGAATAATCATTATTGAGAGTTGTTTTTGAGTATATTTCACCTTGACTTCCATAACCGACAAAATCTGAACCATTTGCGTGCACCACAAGATTAGCAGAATTTCTTCTAAAGGCAGTCGCCCATGTATCTGAACCGTGATCCTTAGCAGGAACAACTTGTGCACCAGTATTATTCCTTCCAGGTAAAGGATCTTCAATAAGGTTTTTACCTGATATTTCAATCTTTTCAGAATCTGCGGCTTTGTCGATTACGATTCCATCTTTACCTTGAATAGGAAGATCTAAGTCCATCGTAGCATCGTGATTTCCAGCAGCGTCTGTGAATCTTGCAACGGAATTGAGTTGTATACCGTTAGTAGTATCGTACTGTACTGTTGTATTGCCAACGGTAAGGTTTACGTCTGTAAGAGTGTCTAACCCTTTATTTGCGATTGCATCTGTTACGGCTTTTTGAGACATAACTACATCTGTACCTGTGCCTGTCTCTTGTACTATTGACGCTTTATCTAATTTATTAGTAATTATATCTTTTACTTTATCTGTTAAATAATCAACTTGTTCTTCAACAGAATTCGCACAAAAATAATTCTCCATTATTTTTCCTCCCTCATTTTCTTTTCTGCGATAATCTTTACTTTAGAAAGGCATATCTTCGTCTTGCAATTCGGGCATTCAACATAATATTCATTTTCATCTGACTACAAAGCTTCTTCAATAGTTCTTACCTTATCTTTAAGCTTTTTATTGTTTATATATGAAATTACATAAGAAAGCAGTGCTACTGCAAGAGCAATTAGCAACGAACTAATTTCTGCTGGCATAATTGTTACCTCCTTTAATTTTAATCTATTTCATTGAAATAAGTAATACCTGGAGTATAAACAAACGCAAAAAGCTTGTCGAACTTGACGAAGAACTGTTCAGAAACGTCATTATTTAACATATCTTGGTAATTTCTGTAAGCGTTGGTTTTATTCCTCGTGTTTAGTGTAACACTTTGTTGCTGTACAAAACCAAGTTCGTTTTTGGAAAGTGTTCCCTGGTGCTGTTCTCCGTCCTTTCCTATTGGTGTGGAAGGGTTGACACCTTGGTTGTATATCTGTGTACCACCGTCCAAAATATCGTTATCTGTAAACTATTGCATCTTTCTTTGTATATTGAGCTTTGCTTCCCAAGAAGGACCGTATTGCCATATTAATAAGAACATTTTATACTTAAACATTCCTACTGATTCTGATTGGATGCAGTCTTCTCCTTTTCTTGCAAGAAGTGTAAAATAAAGGATTTTAACATTTTCATCTGAAATAATAGCAGGAAACTCGCAAGCTTTATAGTCCGCAAGAAACGTATCTGCGTCTGGATAAAGCTCCTTAAACGTATAGTTAGAGTCCCAAGAAGGAAATCTCGTTCCTGGATAACATTTATTCATCGACATTTGTTTCCCCTCCTTCTGCTGGTGCAGTTTGCTGTTCAAAAGGCGATTCATCAATAGCAAGACCGTTCATGTCCATATCGATACCAACAATACTTTCGGAAGGCTCGTACGCAAGTAAACCACCTGTTTTATGGATCTGAAGTGGACCAAAAGCCTGATTCCACCAAGCACAGAAGTTTTTACGTATTGTAACGCCGTCCTGGAACGACAAACCTGTATTGGACTGTTGAACCATTGATTGAGCATTGTTTACGTACGTAGAAGGTTTCTCTCCTACGCCATTGGTTTTTATACCGTGTAACGAAAGGCGAAGATTTTCAAGCGTCTGGAAGGCCGTAAGGAAGTCTTGTATATTCCCTGAATTATTCATACCTAAATCTTCCAACGGAAATTGAGAAACAACACCTACGTAACGCTTACCATTGATTGCTGCTTCGTCTGCCATATTATTAGCGTCGATAATCTGACCAAGGCAAGACTTGTCCTGTACGCGAACACCCTGAACACCTGTGGAAGTCTTGAGTCTTGTGCGTGACATACATATAATCTCTGCCATATATTTCAAAATCGGGTCAATCAATTGCTGACGAGGTATACCGTATACGCCACCGTTTGCAATCTGCGGTGTATAATCGTATAAAAGTAACCCATACTCTTCTGGGTATTTCGGGTTGAAAGCTTCTGGAAACGCTCTGATTACCTTTCTTTCCAAACCTTCGATCCAAGGAGAAGGGTCTTTTTCGCCATAAGGAGTTCCCATCGGAATCGGCGTGAATTTTGTCATACGTCCATAACAATCAATATTTCCTCTTTTTGAAGGAGGAAGGAAATAAAACGTGCCAAAACCATCATCTTGATCATCGAGCCAAAAGCCACCAAGCTGATAGCGATAATAAAGAAATCTTTCGATATCTTGCGAAGTCAAACCGTCTGGAAGATTATACCACACACCGGAGTTGACGGCTGTCTGCTCGTCCAAGATACGTAAGTTCTTTAATACTGCGTCATATAAGGGGTTTACACAACTGCAAGGATCTGCTTTCTTATTACCTTTACATTCTTTTACTGGGGCATTGTTTACGCCTTGTGTAATATTTTTATAAGAAAGTACTCCCGTAGCTTCATCATATAAATTACTTACTGCCATATTAACGAATCACCTCCCCATACTGATCGTAAAGCAAAATCTTATTCTTCTTATCTTGTAACGCCATATCTTGTTTAGCTTTTTGTTGTGCACGGATATATTTTAATTTCTTTAATTCAAGTTCTTTCCATCTTCTATTTTGTTCTTGCGTGTATTCTTTATAACTTTGTTCAGCACTAACTTGATTCTGTTTATATCCAGAACGTGCATATTCAGTCTCTCTTGCACCTGATATAGCAGAAGCATAATCTTTGTATTCTCCTGCTTTAAGCGCAGCCTGAGCCTTTACTTGCTGTATATTACCAAGAACTTCTGCTGCAATCTCTGCTTCTCTGTTTAAAGAAATAGTAGCTTCTGTCTCTTGTTTATATATAGGAGATTCATCATCGTATTTAACAATATCATCCCAGTGTTCGATATAAACTTGTTTAGTATCTAACTATTCTTGTGCACTTGCAATAGCAGGATCGATTTCTTCGCTTGCTTTTTTATATTCTGCAGCGCGTCTTTTCTCTTGAACTTTCGCGGCAGCTTCTTCTTTCTTTGCTGCATAAGCAGCAGATTGGCTATATAGTAACTGTACTGTCGTCAACCCTTGAGTGACGGACTGTTTAATAGCTCCCATATTATTCCTCCTTATTTAAAGTATACGCCACGAGCAAGCTCTGTTGAAATAGCGTCTGATTCGTGATACGTATTTAGATCAATTTTAATCAATTGTGCCTTAAAATAACCTCTAGAAGTATTTCCATTATAACTCCAATCATTGTAAACATAATCGATTGGTTTGCCAATAACACCAACATTCATTGAGTAATCAATAACGTTCTGTGCAACTGCTTCTTTCTCTTCGTCTGTTGCATCGTATCTTTCGAGAACGGGGAAAAGCTGATTATTCTTCGTGTAAGAAGTGACCTTACTTATAGAGTTTGGCATTGCCTTAATATTGTCCAATTGATAATTATGAACATCTTGCTTGTACTTTTTGTTCAATTCGTATAATTGGTTGCCATAATTTATATCTACTTCGCCTGCAATACCAGTTAGTAATCCAGCTCCGACACCTGCTCCGATACCCCCTCCGACACCTGCTCCACTACCACCGAAGAAAGTTCCTGTTTGCAAACCTGTTGCAGCAGAACCAAGCCAGTTAGCAATTCTCTGTTGTTCAACTTGAAGCTCGTGAGATTTATCGTTCGTATTTATCTCTGCACGGAAGATATTCTCGTAGTTCTTATTGTTCTGCATGAATTGAATATATTGTTCTTTGACAGAATTTATACTGAACTCGCCTTTGCATATCAAACCGATAGGAGAATTGTCAGAATAATTACCGTATAAGCCTTTCAGGTTTGGTACTACATGCAGGTAGCTAGATACGGGAAGATACGTAATATCTACGTTGAAATAATCGACACCGTCGTTCTTCGCTACGCTGAATCCAAACTGTCCGTTATAGTTAGGAGAACACAAACGATACATCTCGCATTGATTTTGAATCTTCTTATTAGATACTTGAATATGGTGTTGAATGGTAAACGATTTCTCGTTAGAAGTACTCCAGAACATCCAGTAAACTGTCTAATCACCCTTCATAATTGCTGTACGTCTCTTTGCATCAGTTGAATTTATATCGAATATATTATCTGTGACTTTATAACCAGTCATTGGACAATAAGGAAGAAGTTGAATATCATAACAATAATTACCAAGATTTCTGCTAAGTTCAGAAGCAATTGACATTGCAAACTGTTTATTTGCTTGAACTTCTTTTGTACCAACTTTAATTTTCATATCATCTGCAAAAGGAATACAGAAGACATCAAAAGGAGCTGACTTATTGATCAAGTGTCCTGTCTTTGCAGGGTAATCAACTGTGTATTCACCTTCGACAACTGGTGTAAGAACTGGTCTAATAAGTGTTAAAGATAGCGACATTTTATAAACAGGGCTTCCTGTACCACTAACTCTTCCTGGTACATTGTCAAATATATTTTGCATATAAGTGTACAAATCGCCGCCGTTCTTATCTTCTGTTACTGTAACTTCTTGTGAATACTTCTCACTCATGTCAAGTGTTATCTTATAAAACGTGTTAGTGCCTACTTGAATAATCTTACCGTTTGTAGATTGAATACCGTAAAAATCAGTTTCATTTTGCGTTGGAAGGTTTGTAAAATAATTCTTGTAATTGTTTGTAACTCTTCCTTTGACACCGTTTCTGTAACCGTTAAGATAACTCTTCATATTTGTTTGATAGTTTTCATACGTGTACTGAGAAGTTACATTATCTTCGACTGTAACACCCATTTTCGTACTACCAAACGTCCATTTCTCCGGAATAGCTGCTACGTCGGGAGGTGTATTTCTTGTTACGTAAGCTCTCATTGTTGGAGACTCTTCTTGAGCCACACCGCTTCCCACGTACTTGTAATACTGCCAGTTTTCTAAATTGTCAACATTGAAGTCAGGAACAACTGTTGAATTGATTGAAATTGTCTTTGCTGGTGCTTCTCTGTCTACAAAACCAATAAGCCATGCCATTTTTGTATCGTCTTTTAGAAGCTCTGCAGATTTTCTCTGTTGGTTTGTGTTTATATTTTCACTGTTATATATAAGCGGGTTATCGTCGTTTACAATAGCTCGTTCAATAAAACAAGTCGAGTTCAGTGTTGCGTTATAATTGTCTGCAATTACGTCTCTTAAAAGCTATAATCTATAAAGTCCTGCACTTGGTCCTCTACAAACTCTATCGTGATCAATAATAAACCATCTTGAAACAACTTGAGTACCACTTGCAACAATTAGATAATCTCCGTCATCGATATCCATAGGAATATCGTGATGAGTAGCTACGCCGTCTCCAGGGTTAAAGTTTGTTTGGCCCAAAGACGCGTATATATAATCTTGGTAGTCTGTTACATTTGGAAGGGGTGCTTTGATCTCCCTGTTGTAATAGTTATTATATTTGAGGACGTATAATTCGTTATACATTTAACCCCTCCTTCTTAAAAAAGAAATTAAGCGACTTTTTTATACTTGAGTCGCTCGGAACAAGTTGGAGAAATATTATTTGGAACGCACGGTAATGATAGGTCTACCACTAAGGTGCTCGAGTGTGTTATGCCCAATAACCGTTACATATTTATCCGTAAGTGACTGAATATTATACATTGAACCAGCCGCTTCAAAAGCAGAAAGCCAAGGAATGGAATCTTTGGCAACTACTTTATAAAGAATAGTAGCGTCTTCTGTTACAGAAGTATTAGCGGGCGCAGTACAAACTGCAGGAACCAAGTCACCCGCTTTGAGTTCGTAAGTCTTTCCGTCAGTACCAAGAAGATCCTGATAAATTCTGGAACGAATTGTCTTACCGTCGCCTTTCTTTTCCGTAGTGTTCAGTTTGGAGAACCAACGATCAGGAAGAACGAGTTTCGTAACTTTACCAAAAATATCGTTGTGATAAATATCGGGAGTACCCATTTTGGTGAGTTCTGCTGCAAGGGAAAGACGAGTTACAACAACGAAGTCTTCTGCGTTGAAACCACGAATCATGCCGTTAGGACCATAATCGATAAAATCAGGAGTGTTGTCTGCAAGTTCACCAAACAACTTAACTTCGTCTGCGGCAATAGCCATAGCCTTGAGTTTTTCTGCTTCTTCACCAGTCTTTCCACCGATAGCAGTAGTAAGGTCAATAACTCTCTGCTGCTTACCAACAGAAGATTCCTCGGAACCGAAGAACGCGTTATACGTATTCATTTCATACATATCCACTACGTCGTTGATCCATGCAAGCATAACGCTGTTGAACGTTGCAAACGCACCTTCGTTCATCCAGGCCTGTTTCGTAAGGAACTTGTCGAGCACCAGAACTACTTTTTGGAATACATTGATTGTAACTGCCTGACATTCAGGAGATTTTACGCGATAAGGTTTAACGGAAAGCAATTCGGTTGCTTCGTCGTCACCCTTCCATTTAGAAATCTTCGGAGAATAGGTTTCATAAAATAACTTCTGATCACCAAACAAACCGACTTCCTGTTTTGCCATATTCAAAAGCTTTGCATATTCTCTTGAAATATTTTTTGAGTTTACTTCTTGAGCTAGTATCTGATTATATATAGCCCCGTAGATTTTGTTGACATTTAACTGTCCCTGAAAAGCTGCCATAATAATTACCTCTTAATTTTTGGATTAATTTCTGGAGCACCGCCAACGAGTCCATTGCCAAATACGGTTGTAAACACTTTATTATCCCCGTCTGCTTTATCAATACAATATTGAAAATAGTCGGCGACTTCTTGCGCGCTCGCAAAATCATCGTCCGTGGGAACATATAACTGTTTTCCATATCTAGGAGAATCAGGACTAATCTGTCCTGCCCACATATCCCAACCTTCTTCTTCGATAGTGCGGTTTCTGTATTCAAGCATTGTCTTCGCAAGTTCCAGATCATTTTTGCATTTTGTATTTCCGTCCATTTTATCGCCGTAAATATCGTGCTTTAATTCGTCTAGTGTCTTGAGATTATTTTTTGGTTGATTTTCGTATCCAGAACCATTGACCAATGCTTTGAGATACTTGTTCTTCTCTTTGACTACTTTGTCGTACTCCTCTCTCGAAACCGAATTCTGTTTTAGTTCATTTATTGCCTGGACCGGGTCGAATTCAGTTGCTTCACCCTCTTCAGCCGAAACGACATCATTATTTTTTACTTCTTCTGCCATAATAATTTCTCCTTTATTTTATACAATTATACATAATAATTCGAAAGGACTATCCACTTGAGAGAATTGAATTTGTTAGGTTCTCGCCATTCCGTACCTCCTCGGTAAACATCGCAAACGACGATGATTCCAGATATAAGCGGTAGTCTCAAATCTAATATATAATAACAGAGCCACGTCTTAGGTGGATGGTATTACCTTGCCTTTAAAGCTCTCATTCTCGCCCTGAAACAGGCTAACGATTGCCAATCACAATACTTGAAATACGAGACTTCGTATAAGTCCCATATTTGATTTATAATATCTACGTAATACGGCGCGTTTGTGTTACGTACCATTGAAACATATTTTTCCTTCTTAACTTTCTCGCCTTTATAACATCTTATATATTTCTCGTCCCATAACGTAAACCAAGCTTCTGGTTTGTCTCCGAAGCAGATAATCTTCGTAGGACGTACTACACGCTGTGTCTTAGGCTTTATAAGACCTTTGTCTACATTCAACTTGTTTGTGTAGTTAGGGTCACTGTCGTAGTTTGTAATAGTACCCATAATCGATTGCTTTCTGTCTTTTATATATTCTTCAGAAGGCTCAGGGCAATACATAACAAACCCTTTTTGTCTATTCTTCCACTTACCAAACTTGTCTGGAGGTGGTGCAAAGTTAAAGAACTGATAAAGGAAATCACTCGCTTCCGATACCTTATTCGCAAGATAAAAACATCTTACGGCAGGGTAATCTGGTTGCTTCTGGTTTCTCAATATCGTTTCATAATAATTATGCAAAAGGGCCGCAGTCGATTTAGTAGCAATTGATTGCTTCTCTAACGAACTGTCAGCCTCGAATTCGTCTGTCATCATTATTATAAATCTTTTCTTTTTCTTTCCTGTTTTAGGGTCTATTGGTGCGTGATCTATCCATTTATAATCGTATTTAGCCAAACCTTTATTTTTAGCCGCGGATACGATAGGAAGTACCTCACATAATTGAACACCACGGTCGTAAACTATATTGCCTTTTCTTGTTATAACGCAACCGTATTTATCTATTGTAACTGCGTCTACGAGTTGTGACGCGTCTTGTTTTAGTAGTTCGTCACACGACATTTTAGATAATCGGAAGAAGAAACACTTTACGTTTTCTGGTCCGTAGTGCTTTCGCAGGTTCATAACATAACCCCAACTTAAACACGATTTTCCAATACCACGAACGCCTGTAAAAACGACATGGACATATTCTCTTCCAAGTCCCAAGAAAGGTCTCTCGTTCCAATATATCGATTGTCTTTCCTTTAGTTTCTTTGTGTTATCTCTCTATAATCTAGGTCTCTTTCTTGCCATATCAATATATCGCCTCTCCGTCTAGAAATCCCATTAATCCTTCTTCGATACCGAGCATCCTAAGATTCATATAAATTGCTTGTCTTTTGGAATAAGCAACGTGAATTTTTCCTTTTGCGTCTTCCCAAGTCATTTCATCCATCCATTTCTCCAAATCATCTTTGGTATATTTCTTGTCGTCGTCTGTTGCATCTAAACCACGACTTTTTATTTCTTCTAACTCTGCTTTTGAAATAACTAGCGTATCATAAGCTTTTGTTCTTGCAATATTCTTAACTATTTTTTTATTTTCGCCTCTCTTTCTTGCAAGTGCGTTCTTCTTCTTCTGGCTGGAATATTCTGCCTCAAATTCCTTCTCTGTAAGAACGTCTTCTAAATATCTACCTGCTTTTTCAAACTTTCTTATATAATCCATATATACGTCATAAGGTTTTCTTCTTTCCGAGTACCCTTTATTCTTTCTTGCCATTGTTTTCTTCCTCCATAATTACTTCTCCGAGTTTGTCTCTTTTAATCCAATCATACATGTCTTTGAAAGATTCAGGAGGGTTATTACTAATCTCCTTATCTGTATCCTTAATATAATTGTAAGCTCCGTGTTTGAACTTCTCTAATTCACCGTTCTGATTGAACGCAATATACGAATTCATACCACGCATTTTAAACTTGCAATCTGTGAACTCCTGGTGGTATTCTCCCATAATCTTATCTTTAATACCAATCTCGAAATTACCTTTATAAATAATACCGTCTACACACGCGTGTAATACGTTCTTGTGGCCGATATAATCCATCATTCGAAGCTGCTTATCGTTTGCCCTGGCAATAATAACAGAAGCAATGTGAGCGTACTTGTAAGCCTTATAATTGTTTCTGTGGAAGTTACCGATTGTTGCGTTCATAACCAACTTCGCAACTTCGTCTTCGTGTCTTAAATCATAAAAGTGTTTCCATACGTTATCTAACGTAACCTTAGCAGGTTTCATAAGAACAGTTATATCATCTTCTTTGCCAATATCTGCTCTTGGATAAATATTCTTGCTATTATCATCGATCTTCAAAAGCCATGGATAATAAAACGATCTAACCCAATCATGTGTATCAAAAACACCGTACTCTGCACTGTGACCGCTCTTAATATAAAACGCAAACGGGTATTCTTCCGTTGGTTCTACGGTTCCTTCGTATCTTACAGCGGTATGTGAGTCAGGCAGTATACCACAACCACACGAAGGGTAATGACTAGAATCATCTATTGAAGAAACGTGATCGATTACCCTTTCGTTATATTCTTTGTCAGTATAAATACTGCTTATATAATATAATTGCTTTGGTACGCAGTTCTTAAATTCTTCTTCTGTTGTTCCGAAATACTTGGCAAAACACTTTCTATTATCTTTACCTTCTGTTTGCTTTGCAAATTCACGCATGAAGCTTTGAATTGCGTCTGTTCCTGAACTTCCATCTTTCGTCGTATCAAACCAATTGGTTGTATAAATGTATAAATCATTATTTTCATCACAAACGTATAATCTATAATACTTCTTTGTCTTCTCTAAACTATACTTAACTTCGTCCTTTAAATACCAATCAACCACTTTTGTTTTAGTAGCTGCGACTGTTCCTTTTGACGAAATTTCTTTAAACTTTGCTTCAAATTCGTCTGATTTCATTTTTACTAACGTAGCCATGTAATGCCACTCAATATAACTATACTTTCCCATAACTTCTCCTTATATATATTTTATTCCCTCAACCCGCCCTGCGAAACCTTCAATCGCCTATAATTCAATTACTTGTTTAACTCCTCGAAATGCTTTTCTCTTTCCAATTCATACTGCTTCAGAACTTCCATAAACTCGTCTGTAAGCTTGTAATGCCAAATCTTAATCAACTTCATCTTAACAGGATTCATTTCGAAGTCTACTCTTACGGGATGTATATCATGCTGGTCTAACAACTTCTTTAATCTTAACGACCTGGTCTTATAACTATTATTCATTTTTATTTTACCTCTCCGTTTTTATCTAACCAATCTTTATTTATCTTCTCGTTTACTTCTACACAACGAAGAACTATTTCTTCACAATTTCTTTCCTTCGCTTCTGTCATAATCATTCCACAAAGCCCTGTCATGCTCTGTATGCGTCCCAACGCGTCTTCTGTGCCTTCATCGATATATTCTTCGGCAACACTTAAAACCTGGTTTAATAGCGAGTTACGCATTTCTACGTATACTTCTTCTGGAACACTTTTACTTAATCTTTTAGCACTCATACAAAAACCTTTCTTTTTCCATATCGCTTTCCATATATTCGCTTTGTGTGACAACAAGTGCAAGTTTTCTGGAAGATTATTTAAAGGATTATCATCGATGTGATCTACTTCCATTCCTGCTGGTATGTCACCTTTAAACCAAAGATATACGAGTACTTGGAGCGATATTGATTCAAACCTGTAAGTTTCTTTGTTCCAATAACTAAAAGATATATAATTACAAGTATTACGCTTATAATAACTTATCTTTCTTTCTTTTTCCTTCCAATAAACATGGATATTATTTTCCTCGTCTAATTCAACCTTGAATGGATACTACTCAAAAAACTCTTCACTGATCAAATCTTTATTTCTCATAAAATTTAATCTCCTTATAATTTATTAATATATATAAACGGCTTTTACGATGCCGTTGAATCGTCTTATTTCTCTTTCTTTACTCATAAAGGAGAGGGGAAATGGTTACTGAATTTATTTATCTTTCTATTCTCTATCTCAATAAAAAAAGGGGATTTGGTGTCGTAACCTGTATATCAACTTTCTGTACCTATATTATATCATATATATAAACACTTGTCAAGCGATTTAAACACATTTTTCTTCTATTTCTTTACTCATAAAGGAGAGGGGAAATGCCCCGAACATTATTTATTTCTTTACTCATAATAAGAATTGGATATTTGGTGCGCACACCTCTTAATTCTCTTACTCATAAGACAGAGGATATTTGCTTATGAT
>ENA-ORNY01001628-ORNY01001628.1-human-gut-metagenome-genome-assembly--contig:-NODE-1628-length-12582-cov-10.892392_pt1 | contig 12582 bp, 8 predicted proteins | sample MGYA00242122_ERZ509036 | MGnify/ENA primary metagenome ERZ509036 (study PRJEB26280, sample SAMEA2338696) | human gut metagenome | biome: human gut; feature: human-associated habitat; material: faeces... | reverse complement strand
TCCCGCCGCTGATATCATCAAGCACTGGACGACCTATAAGATGCCTGGTACGGAGAAACCTGCCTGCAATTCAGGTGATAAGATCTCGCAGTATCAAGTAAAGCAATTGGACATGCTTCTGGATGTGGTCGCGCCGTATTATCTGAATTATCTGGAGAACCACCGTATTGTAGAGCCTACTGTCACATACTATGCAGTTGGTGGATCACGGGGATTGATCGACACCGCCAGCAAAACAATAACGCTTCGGTTGCCGGAAGATACCGATTGGAACAAGCTTCCCGCGCCTACGGTAAAAACCAACGATGAATGTCAATTCACCCAGAACATTGGCAGCTTGAGCGATGGACAAGTAATCGCTGCGGTAACACCGGGTGACCGTGCAACAGGCACCTATTATAATGGCAGTGATACTACTGGATACGGATTCAAAAAGAATCTGAGCCAAAGATGGACGATCAACGTCGAAGAGGGAACTCCTTACACAAAGGTACTTACCTTTGACATCGAAACAGCTGATGGTAAAGTTCGCTCTGCCCGCATCACGGATGGCGAGGACGGAAGCAACGGGACGATCAAGCTGAATCTGCCGGTCGGAATCGATTTGACCTCGTTGTCCCCTGAGGTGGATTATGCCGGTGAAGGCTTCTATTACACTGTTGACGACCAGAGAAGTGATAAAACCGAAGAGATCGACTTTACTAAGAAAATCGGACTGGTCGTTTACAACACGGAGTACGAGACAGAGGCCACATATGACGTTTTCGTCACGGCGGAAAAATCTGTGGAGAATGACATTCTCTCTTACAAGATTGGCGATGCGGTCGGTACGATCTCCGGCAGTAGTGTGTCCATAACGATTCCGTATGCCACAGACCTTACCACGGCAGAGCCGGAGATAACGGTATCCGAATTTGCGAAAGTGACACAGAAGCCCGCAGAGCTTCAGGTCGGTGAAAATCACTATACCGTGACCGCAGAAAACGGCGCTGAGCAGGACTATATCGTGACGATCACCCGCACTCCGGTAGCGACGGGGCGGCAGATCAAGTCTTTCCGCTATGGCGGGTATGAAGCCACGATCAACGAAGGTACGGCTGAGATCACCATGACGCTGCCAAAGGGTATCTCTCCTGTTTTCGCGCCGACCATCGAAATTTCCGAGTTTGCCACAGTTTCTCCGGCCTCCGGCGAAGTGCAGGATTTCAGCTCGCCTGTCAAGTATAAGGTCACGGCACAGAACAAGGCGTCTAAAACCTATACGGTCAAGGTCGCGATATCCTCTGAGGCTGCTCCCAATGCGTATATAGGCAAGCTTGAGCAGGTTCGTAACAATATCATCACCCGGTATCGCAGTGAAGCGAATGATGACTGGGAGTGGATGGACCTCGGCTTCTATGAAGACCGGCCAGAAAACTACAACACCTCCGAACACCCCTTCGACATTGCCGCAAAGCTTGCGAAGCTGGACACAACCACAAACGTGGCAATGACCGAGTTTGACCGTACCATCATGATGCTGACTGCCCGCGGCTTTGACTGCACGAAGCTCTCGCAGTACAACAATGGAGAACCGTACATTGACAGCAAGAACAACGAGATCGACAACCTTGTCGCAGCGCTCTACAACTATTCCGGTGAGTACACCATCAACGGCCCCATTTTTGCGTTGCTGGCTTTGGATATGGGAAACTACACCAGTCCTGATAATGCCAGATGGACGCGGGAGAACCTGATCAATGTCATTCTGGACTATGGCAATTATGACGAGTTCGGCATTGACATGGTGGGAGCTATCATGTACTCTCTGGCACCCTATCAGAATGATGCTGCTTATGGTGCGCAGATAAAGGAAAAGCTGAACTTGTGCCTGGAAATCATCCTGAGAAAGATGAATTCCGACTTTTCCTTTGGCGCGTGGGGTGCGACCAACAGCGAGTCTGCCGCATGGGTCATGATGGGCCTTTGCAGTATGGGCATCGACTGGAATGCCGATCCCCGATTCTCGGATGGTCAGGGTCACAGTGCGCTGCAGCACTGGATGGACAACTTCGTCAACGTAAACGGCGGCTATTTCCATCATACGACCAGCGTGACCAACGATGCCATGGCAACCTATCAGGGCTGCTATGCCACCATGTGGTATCTCAAATTCCTGGAGAAAGGTCAGGGGACTCCCTGCTACTTCTATTACCACCGGTTTGATTTCGCCCGTGAACTGTCTACGGATGCCTCCATCACCGACTTCGAGATCGAAGGAAAGAAGGGCGTTATCACCGAGGGCGGCGAAGGCGGCGAGAATACCATCACTGTTACGGTGCCCAACGGTATGCCCCTGACGAACCTGACTCCGAAGGTGACGATGGCGGAAGGTGCGACATTGCTGGCTCCGAGTCTGCCTACGACCTTTGTGGAAGGCGTTAAGCAGCCGTTTACCGTGCTGGCCGAGGACGGAAAGACCACCAAGACCTATTATGTCACCGTGAATCATGGTGATGTGGGCGCTTCCGGTGCCGAGTTGGATGCCAGCAGCATTAAGCTGAAAAACGGTGTACTGAACGTAATGGACATTCTGGAGAAGAAAGTCACCAAGGCGTCCGATGGAGCAACGGAGATCCTGCTTACGGTGAGAGCCGGTGTGGATACCTCAAAGATGTATCTCAGCGCCAGCATCTCCTATGCAGCGACAGTTGATCCCTCTCTGGATGGTAAGGATGCGATGAACTTCTCCAACTGGCAGACCTTCACCGTGACTTCCGGCGATAAGACGGTACAGAATACCTACCGTATTAAGGTCGTATCCAAGGCGCAGGCGGAGATTACCAGTTTCCGTGTTCAGGCGGTCGGTGAATGGTACAATGGTGTCATCGACAATGCCAAGAGCACCATCACTGTCACCGGTGTGGACGATTCCAAGCTGACCAGCACCAAGCTGGTCACGGACATCGAATTCACCGGAAAGACTTGTTCGCCGACCTCCGGTATCGCTGTGGACTTTGCCAATGCGGTCACGTTTACGTTGGGCGGCGACAATGATTTGGCAAGCCGCACCTACACCGTCACTGTGCTGAATAAGAGCGGTCAGCAGATCTCCGCCAAGAGCAGCGGAGGCGATGATGATACGCCCATCACCAGCACAGCGAAGATCACAGGCTTCTCCGTCCTGGGTGTGGAGGGTGAGATCGACCAGAGTGCCGGAACCATCACGGTCAAGCTGCCGGTGGGAACGAATGTCACGGCGGTCGCGCCGGTCGTTACCGTTCCTGCGGGAGCCGTGGTCAGTCCGGTATCCGGTGAGGTCGTGAATCTCAGCAACCAGTCGATATACACCGTAACGCTGGGTACGGAAAGCAGAAACTATACCGTCACCGTTATCTTTGAGCGCAGCATTTCCCAGCAGCTCTGGGATAAGGTGGCAGAGAACAGCGACGTAGCGGATCACCAGACCAGCTACGGACACAGATTTAATTAAGCAGAAAGGAGAGAGCCATGAAAGCAACAAAATGGCAAAGGGCAGTATCACTGCTCCTTTGCCTGCTCATGGCGATGAGCTTCCTTACGGTTACCGCACCCAAAGTGTATGCGGCAGACGATGCCACAGCGGCAGAAGTAACGTGGGCACAATTAACGAGTTTCAAGTTGGCAGATGAGCCCTATGTCTACAACGACTACACGGCGAAAAACCGCAATACTGCGTGGGAGATCAAGAGTATATACATTGATAATTACTCTGAACTCGTCACAAGAACAGACCGTGGTGATCGTCCCTATGCGGGAGAGATTCAGATCACAGTTAAGCCTCCTGTCACTGTAGAAGATGGCACGGTAACAAGCACGGCTGCCACAACGATACCCACTGAAATATGGGTGGCAAAAACTGATTTTTCCGGAGTTGTAACGAAGGAAGGAACTATCGCTGCAAACAATCTGAAAATGGTTCAGGATGTTGCGGGGACTTATAAGAGTAGCGCTTATAAGACGGAAGTTGCGATTAACTACGGTGATAGTAAGATTGTTTACTACAGCCTACTTATGACAGTTGACGCGGGAAGCGGCGATACGAACACCGCGCCTGCTCTCAAGGCCGGTGTGGATAGTAGTGCGACCGCTACGACCACGGTGGATACGGCATGGACGCTGAATCTGGCTGACATCTTCGAGGATGCGGACAATGACCCCCTGAGCTACAAGGTGAGTGTGAACGGTGCCGATTCTGTTGACGCGGATGTCAACTACAGCTACACGCCCACCAAAGCCGGTGAGACGACCACGCTGGTGTTCACTGCCAGCGATGGCAAGGCTGACAGTCCGACGTACACTGTGACACTGACTGCCACAGCGGTGAGCGAAGTAACCTATGCAATTACCGCCACGGTCGAAGGATCGTATATAATCAGTGTCGGGAACAAGACTTCACCGATGGGAAAAACTGAGATCACAGTAAACGGTACGTCTGCCAGCGAAGCAAAAGAAGGCGATCCCGTTGTGGTCAAGGCCATTCCTCAAAAGTACAGATTCGCTAATATTGATGACTTATTCGATGCCAAGTTCGACCATTGGGAAGTGGTGGCAGGGCCGACAGGTTTATTGTCCGACCCTGAATTGAAGAAAGCGGATCTAGAGTTCAACATGCCGGCAGAGACTGTCTCACTTAAAGCTGTGTTTGTGGCAGTCGGATCACAAGTCACTTTGACCGCAAACAATTTTGATGCGGGTGATGTGGCATTAAAGATTGGAGACTGGCAAACGGTTGCATCGACATACGATTCCACCTCTGGACAGCACAAGTACAACTCCGTTACTCGGACAGTGATTGCTGGTGCGAAAGTCTCTGCGTATATTGATACGGCCCCTACAGCTAATGCTGGCTTTAAACTGGACAGTTGGGAGATCAAAAACGTAACAAAGAATGAGATAGTAGTTCCTGAATATGTAGCATCGAATCATCCTGCAGACGGAAGTTCCTACATGATACCTTATTTTACCGTTGACGGAACCTCAGACTATGAGATCAAAGCCATCTTTAAAGCGAAGGACCATGGTAATGTGAATGTCACGGTAAATGATGAGAGCATGGGTACTGCCACTGCTCAGATCGGTGCAGGAGAGGCGGCTACAAGTATTAACGACGTAGTTGAAGGAACGGAAGTCAAGCTGCAGGCGCAGCCCAATCTCGGATATGTCTTCCAGGGTTGGAGTGCGACTTATGGTTCCGATAACACTCAGGTTGTTATTGCGAATAGCACTGCAGCTCAGACAACCTTCGTTATGCCGGCAACCAATCGTCAGCCCGTCAAGGTGGTTGCTACCTTTACGGAAGATCCCAACTATCTGAGTGAAGAATGTGATTTGGAGGAGGTTGCCCTGCTTGATGCCAATGGCAGTCCGGTCGGCACCTGCAATCAGGTTGGTAAGGTATTTACTATCACGCTGCCTGCTGATATGGATACAACCAATCTGGCCAATATGGTTCTTAAGCTGACGTATTCCAAGAATGCCAAGGTCTTTAGAGATGGAGATACAGCGGCGTGGAATGCGAACGGACAAGCCTGCAATATGACGCTGGGCACAGTAATAAAGTTCGTCGTGCGTTCGCAGAAGGATCTTACGGAAGACAACGAAGGCCCTACCCGGGAGTACACCATTACCATTCAGAAAGCTGCGTCTCCTGGTACCCCCACCCTGTCCAACGGCTCCGCTACCCGCACCAGCAAGACCGGTGCAACCGTGAAGTTCACCTCCAGCGAAGCAGGCAACTACTTCTACAAGGTGGTGGATCACGGCGCGACAGCTCCCACTGCGGATGAAATCATGAAATCCACCACTAAGGGTACGGCCAGCACGGGCGAGATAACCTTCACCCTCAGCAATCTGACTGAGGATGCACGCGACATCTACATCGTGGTCGTAAGCGCAGCCGGTGGCGAGAGCGCACCCCTGAAGGTGGAGATCCCCGCCTATGGCAGTGGCACCGATACGCCGGATACCGGCGCGTATAAGATCTCGATAAGCGCACCCAAGGGTGGTACGATCACCACTAACCGCACCAAGGCGGATAAGGGCGACGAGATCATCGTTACCGTAACGCCCGACAACGGCTATCAGATGGTGTCTGGTTCTCTGACCTATACGCTGGCAAAAGAGGGCGGCGAAACCAAAACCATCACTAACAACCGCTTTACCATGCCTGCGGGCGATGTGTCTATCACCTGCAAGTGGGAGACTGCCACAACGACCGCCAAGGGCATCACCAGCTTCTCCATCAATGGCGTGGCCGGTGCGGTGAACAACAGCACCAATACCATTACCATCACCATGCCCCGCGGCACAGATGTGACGAAGCTGACCCCAGTTATCGCCACAAACGGTGTCAAGTCCCTAACGCCCGGTAACGGCGAGACGGTGAACTTCACCAATGCCGTGACCTACACCGTCGCCATGGAGGATGGCAGCAGCAAGACCTATACTGTCACGGTCTACGTGGACAAGGGGACGCTGGCCGATCAGTTTTGGGATAAGCTGACTGATTTCGCCACCCAAGTTCCCTGGTGGCAGTATGCCGAAAAGCAGCAGAGCACCAGCAAGTATCCCAAGTATTGGTAAGTAGATGGCTCCCGACCCCACAGACACCCTGAAATACCAATCGCAAAACGAACAAAAGAGCAGCCATTCCTAGGAATGGCTGCTCTTTCTCTGTAATGACTCAGGCACGGGCGTGATGGGCGTTGGCCTCCCCGTGTGCCTGAACCCCGCCTACCCCCACGGCATGACACTATGGGGCTCTGAAGGGGCTGAGTGCGACTGCGAAAGCAATTGCTATACGCCGCGCGACTCACGAAACGTAAATACGCATTTGATGTGTCAGAGCAGGGATGCCAGTTAAGCATTGAGCCAGTTGTCGAGAATAGGCCGCATCGGTTGAATAAATGAAGGAAGACCACTTGCCGAAAACAGCAGGTAGCCTTCCCTTAGATAGAGAGTGATTTCCTTGGAATTTGTCCTTCCGAACGTATTGACAATATACTCGATTATGCTACGCTGGGATTAGGGGGCAGGTGCGGGGGTACGAAGTTACATTTCCCCGCCTGAGCGTGACTGTCTAGGCCGCTGGGGTCACTGCGGAGTTGCGGAAGGCACGGTGCTCGTGCCACTTCCTTGCTCAGACCGCTTTTTGAGCCCCAAATCTCCATCTGAATACTCATTAATGATGGTAGAAATTTCATCGTCAACCCGAAGAACAGTCAAAGAAGCATAGCGCAGATTATTTCTCCAATCCTTTCTGCGAAAGGTTTGCTTTACATCCTCAAAGGCGTTTTCGCTATTAAGAATGATAATCATATGAACCGTCGAAATATTCTCGTTGGATAGCAAGTTGAAGACAACATCTGAGGCAAGTGTGTCACGGCCTTTGAAGTAATAGAAGAACCATGCTTCTTCATTTGTGCTATTAATCAGAAAATAGCGCATATTCTCATAGCTTTTTTCTGAATCTTCCGTATCTTCCAAGTGCTTTGGTGGATAAGGAATAAGGCCAGCCGTTTCAAATGTTCCTTCTATAAAGCGAGTCAGACGCTCACCATAGTAGATTTGTTGCCAAGACCAAATTAACTCAATTAGTTCTCGTGCGTTTCTTATATACCTTGCTAAATCAATATCCAACCCCAGTCTATATGCTACCCGATTCCATTCTGCTTTTGATTTTACATTATCTGTCCTTAGAAATCGAGAAAACAGGCTTGGGGCGAGTTCATATTTGGTTGCAATATCCACCTGCGAAACTCTTGGATTTTGCTGTAGGAACAAGTTGATTACATCTTTTACCAGTTGAGGATCTTTGGGGAAATTATCTCTACTTCCTGTAATTTCCATCGTTCGCATATAGTAGTCTTCAAATTTTTCCAATTCTTTTGGCATCTTTGCATCTTCACCCATATACAAACCTCCCAATTTGTTTGATTAATAGTACCACAAGAACGAAAAAAAGTCAACGTAAGATAAGCGAAATGGCGTTTGGCAGAAATGATTGTATTAACATTTTGAGTGTTATGATTTATTTTTTTACATCTATATATTGACTTTTATCGCCACCTGTGTTATTTTAGAGGAGAAGACAGATAGTCTTCAAGTTATTTCTCTGAAATAACGACAAAATACGGGCCGGCTCGCCCGGAATCAACGCCTGCGGAGATACATCTATCTACGAAACAGGAAGTGGCTGATAGCCATCAGAGCCTTAAGCAAGAGTACGGGAAGGCCGTCTCGGAATTTACGCCTGTGGAAATGCTATCATTGACGAAGCAGGAAGGCTGAACGAAAAGCCTCGGCCAATAAAAAAGCACCTCCCGCTTGCCGGCGGGAGGTGCAGGATACAAGACAGCGAGAAGCCATCAAGTACCAGTGCAAGGTTATTTTATCATGGCGTCTCGGAAAAATCAATTAGAAAAGGAGACGCCATGAATCCCATTTTACTCGATCGCCGGGACTCGGCGAAATACTTAGGGATCTCAGTTTCAAATCTTGACCGCCTTCGCGCAGCGGGGGAACTTCCTGCTGTCCAATACCGGCGCAAGGGAAACGTCCGCTATCGCGAAGAGGATTTGAGGAAATTTATCGAACAGCGGCTTGATGGCGTGGCTCGCGGCAGAGCGGATTTTTGCCCCAGCTTTCGCGGTGGTAATGGAAAGAGGGGGGCGTAATTGATGCCCCGGAGAAAAGAAAAGACAGTAGTTCGAAATGGAATCGAGTACTATTATAAAAGCATTCGCGATGAACGCGGAAAGTATATCACTGTCTATGGTAGAACAATTGCAGAGCGCGACGAGAAGGTAAAAAAGCGGGAGGCCGAGATTCGTCTTCGCCGCAAAATTAAGGAATTCCCAACTTTCAGCGAACGCGCAACGGAGTGGCTGTCGGATAAGTCCGCTGACCTAAAGCGGAACACCTATAACAATTATGAACAGATCATCCGCACACACTTCATCCCTGTGCTTGGTGACAAGCGATTGATCGACATCACCGGCGAAGATATAAAGAAGGCTATGGCTGTAGCAGAGGCGCAGTCCGCGTCCGTTTATCGCAAGGCTTCTATGCTAATCAAACAGATTTTTGCCGATGCCCTCACCTGTGATTTGATCCAGGTTGACCCAACGACAAAGTATACCTTTAAACGCGTGAGGCGCGAAAAAGAGGATACAGGGGAGGAATACTTGACGGATGCGCAGGTTGCCACGCTACTTGCCGCGATCAAAGGAATTTATCCTCTGGAAACGTTTGTCAAATTGGGGCTTTATGCAGGACTGCGGCGCGAGGAGTCTCTGGCACTCCAATGGGACTGCGTTGATCTCAATGCGGACACTCCGCAGATCGAGGTTACGCGTACATGTATCTTTTGCCACAATCGTCCGGAGATTTCCAATGTGACCAAGACCGCAGCTGGCCACCGTAATATACCTATTCCAGTGCCCCTTTTCAATCATTTGAAAGGAATCAAAAAGAGCGTTGCCTCTGATTTCGTCATTTGTAATAGCAGTGGACTTCCCTTAAGTGAGACTCAGTTCCGGAATATGTGGCGAAAGATAAAGCGACGCAGCGTTGGACCGGACGAATATATCCGCTATAAACAGCATGGAAAGAAGTCTCATTCCGTCAATCGGGAAGCAGGCCGGACTGCTGCCCACAATCCCAATGTACGCTATATCATTGACTTCCCGGTTAAAACACACATGCTTCGAAAGACCTATATCACAAACCTGATTTATAGTGGGGTCGATGTTCGCACGGTAATGGATTATGCCGGGCACAAGAATCCCGATGTTACCCTCAAAATCTACGCACAGGCCAAGAGCGCAGAAAAACGGACAGAGTCTGCAAAGCAGATCAATGAGGTTTTCCCGTCCGATCCTACCACATAACTATCCCCCGCAGGCACCATACGCACACCTTAAAAGACAAAATCGACGACAAATTTCATTCGTCAAACCCGCAAGTCGTTGCAAATACAAGGGTTTCTGCCAAGTGAGCGTAAGAAGTACGGTCTGAAGGCCGCCCGTCGCGCACCTCAGTTCTCCAAGCGCTGAGAGATCGGGATTTTACAACAAAATCGAACGGAAAACGCCAGAAACAAGAAGTTTCTGGCGTTTTCTTGTATAATTGCGATTTGAATGATTTTGGAAGGTTTGGCAAAATCTGGCTGAACCAGACCCATGTTAACCCATTTTATAGGGGCTAAAAATTGATAGTATCCCTGACGATCATTTCATTGTCGGGATCGACTGCCATATTTGAGGGAGGTGCAAAGATGATTTTGAATAGAGATGGGGATTCCTTTGAATATGCAGGTGTCACATATATAGAAATGCAAGAGAATGCCAAGGGTTCCATGACGTAGGGGCCACTTTATGGTGGAAGATAATAAACCTTGTCACTTCACAAAAAAAGAGAGGCAGATATCGTAATGATATCTGCCTCTCCTGCCACTATTTTTTTGCTTTCAGGATATAAAGCGAAAGTAAAAAAAGCGCCAAATGTGTAATGATTAGGATGAAAAAATGATATTCAAAAAATTCAAGCTTGATAATCGTAGTATCAAGGGGTGCATTCAAAAGGTTAACGAACGAAAAAATGATTTGAAATAGTCCCCCGAATACAGCAATGACACATGCGAATTGCTTATTCCTACCGCATTTTTCTCGATTTTCTTTGTGTAATAATAAGCCTAAATAATCTCCGACGATTCCGCCAGCAAGGATCATGGATATCTTTAAATATATATTTGCGTAATTATACTCATTACGGTTTGTGAAGACGAAAACGGCCACAATAAGAGGAGCAACAGATAAAAGCAGTCCCGAGAGTTCTAATTGTGGCAATGTAGAACGGTTATCTTCCTTTTTGCTCATTTTACTGTTCCTTCCTGCAACCTCAGAAGTCCTGACAACGGAACGTTATGACTGGAGAATCGGTAGATTTATGGTTGAAGCCCGCCCCTGCATATAATACTGTACTATGCTTTTCCACACCAAGCGGGTCAATAGAACTGGAAATCCAATAACCTTTCACATTGTGCACATAGATTGTATCCTTATAAGAGGCTGCAGTCGAATACGGCGCTTTATCAATCATAACCGACGCAATAGAAAGTATTTCACTAAATCCGCAGGGAGCAAGGGCCGGAACTTCGGCAATAAGGATTGAGGTCAAAATAGTAACCCCTATGGATAGTAGTGCATTTTCAAGAAGAACATTACTATGCTCATCATATCTGTAATATGTTGAATAATCCGAGGCGCGACCATAAGGACACGTCGGAGTCCAATAAATCTCGTAGACAGCCATAGGCTGAATCTGTGGACTGACAGTTCCGATGTTTTTGTTATTCAAATACAACTCATTGTTGTTGGTAAACTTCATACTAGCTACCGTTGATCCCTCGGAAACTTCAAAAGTGGTGCCGTCACTTTCTTGAGTGACAGTAATAGCAGAAGCTACCCCGTCAATGTCATATGAAAACACAACCATTCCATCTTGGTTCACGGTCGTACCTGTCAGGTAACTCCGGGGAATCTTCATGAAACTTTCAATCAATTCAAGACCCTCGGTAACCTCCGCGTCGGACCTCAGACCGTGGGCATAGGCCGGTGTTGAACAAAGGGAGCAGGCGAACGCCAAAATGAGCATAAAACTTGTTATTTTCTTCATCAACTTTCCTTGCGTAAATTTTTTCATGGCAAACCTTCCTTTCTTTCTTTTTCAACATGATGGACTTTTTCTTCTTGGGATAGCACTGTGTCGTTGCCTGATATCATTATATAGCATAAATTTTATGCTGTCAACGAATTGCTATATGTATATTTTGCCGAATTTGATCCAGCCGAAGGAAGTGGAGTGTTTTGGTGTGTACATTAGAATTGAGCTTCTATAAAGGTATTTTTCCCTAAGGAAATTATCAAAATGTTTTGCGGTTTGTAATCGCAAAACATTTTGACTTTTGATAGGAATTGCGGTATACTATCTACAGACGGAGGTGGTCATAGTGATTTACAGACCTTTGTATGTAGATAAAATCATGGCGTATCAGTGATTATTTTCGAGTTTTACGTGCAAAAGAAGCGCGTAGTATCCCTCTGACACTTATCACAAAATAATGGGTGAGCAGATGGGTTAACCGAGAGCCGGGGATGCCGCAAACCCAGTAATACCAACGGTTTGCGGACGTAAGAGCAAAAGCAGTACGGCCTGAAGGCCGCCCGTCGTGCACCTCAGTTCTCCAAGCGCTGATCGGACGCAAATTCACAACTCAAAAGCTCAAAAACCCCGGAAAATCCGCATTTTCCGGGGTTTTCTTATGCTCATTTTTTCATAAAATATGACTGATTGTCTCCATCCTTTCCTTTGACCATCGACCGTTTTGCAAAGCTTATTATACCACGCAAGCATAAGGCCTATGTTAAGCAAGAGGTCTTTGGGGCGATTGGAACAGCGAAAGACTGGCTTTTACTACCCGGTTGACAAAACGGACCATTTCCTCTTTGCTGTACTTGTCATAGCCCTCCACAACGACATGCATCAAACCATTTGACAGAT
>ENA-ORNY01001625-ORNY01001625.1-human-gut-metagenome-genome-assembly--contig:-NODE-1625-length-12585-cov-2.603352_pt1 | contig 12585 bp, 9 predicted proteins | sample MGYA00242122_ERZ509036 | MGnify/ENA primary metagenome ERZ509036 (study PRJEB26280, sample SAMEA2338696) | human gut metagenome | biome: human gut; feature: human-associated habitat; material: faeces... | reverse complement strand
AGGCGACCATGCGAAAACATAGTCGCCTGCGGCGGACGGTAACGGAAAGAATTTCGGCCGGGGCTTTTCTGCCCGAGGTAAAATTTCAATCCGTCGCCGTCAGAGCGGAAATAATTCCTCGGGGAAAGCGGGCGCAAACTTCTTCGATTTTTCGTTTACTTTTTTTCTCAGATAGTACTTTTCCGTAAGGTTCCGCCTCCTTTATTTCATCAGACGCGCCGCCATTATACATCGGAAAACGGGAAAGTCAATTTTTTTGTGAACCGTTTTTATTTTTTTTTCGATATTCGCAAATCGTCAACCGCGAAAGTTTTTTTAATCCGGGTTCAGGAAGCCTTTTCAAAAATTCTCACGCAGAAAGCCGTCATGTCGTCTTTGGCGATTCCGCCGTCCAGCGCGAGCGCTTTTTCCAGAATATTATCCGCGAGCGTTTTGGGGTTGAGCGCGCGTTGTGTGGATAAAAAGTCGATAAGGTCGGACGAAGAGCCGAACGCGTCCGATATTCCGTCGCTGACGAACACCACAACGTCGCCCGAATTAAGTTTCGTTTTGCAGACGGTGGGGTGAAGTTCGTCGAGAATTCCGAGCGGAAGCGAACTCCCCTCGACGATTTTAACCGCGTCGCGCGTGATGACGAAGGAATACGGCGAGCCGATTTTGATGAAATCCGCCCCGCCCGAGAACAGGTCGATAACGCCCACGTCGAGCGCGGTGAAGTTGTCCTCGTTGTTGAACGAAAGAATTTTATTCACGGTGGAAAGCACCGTTTCGGACGGCAGGTTCGCCTTGTAAAACGTTTCCACGAGCGAAATTGCCGTGGCGGAAGTTTGCGCCGCTTTTTCGCCGCTGCCCATTCCGTCGTTCAGCGCGACGAGGAATTTACCTTCCGAAATTTTGGTGAGCGAGTGAGTGTCGCCGCTTTTCTCCTTGTCCGATTTCGTTTTTTGCGCCACCGAAAAAGCCGCGTCGAAAAGCGGCGCGTGTTTGAGCGTTACGGCGGTTAAGTCCACCGAAACGTTGAAAACGTCGCAAATCACCATGTTTTTGCCCGTAACTTCATTAACGGCTTTTAAAAGCAGCGGACTCGAAACTTGCTTTTGCGGCAGAAGAAGATTGATTTCTATGCCGTCGCCCTCGCCGAAAGCGAGCGTTTCGTAGGCGTAAATGCCCGCGCTCATCAGGTTTTTCGAGATTGCGTTGCCGGTTTCGTTTCTGCCGTCCAGCCGGAGACTAAGATTCGTCGCAAGGCTTTTCAATGCTTCCGAAAGCCCGTTCGTCTGCGCGAGAATGAGTTCTCGTCCGTTTTTCAGCGATTCGGCTTTTAAAAGTTCGCGTTCGCTTTGCGCGATAAGTTCGTTGGTTTCGTCCACGATACTTTCGGGGTATTTGCATTTCAGCGAGAACGCCGAAGGAAGATCGGCAAGATTTAACCGTCCTTTTGCCGTGGCGAGAGTGATGATTTTTCCTAACTCCTCGTCCGAGGGGAAACGGTTGTCGCGGCATGACGAAATATGTTTGCAGTCGGAACAGCACTTCATGAACAGTTCTTCCGCAAGATCGTTCTCGGCTTTTTCCTTAACGTCCGTTTTGTCGGAGAGTTTTTTTACCGAAACCGACATTTCGTCGAAAACGGACGAGATTTCAAAGAGTTTGCCCGCAAGGTCGAGCCGGTTGCGGTTTAAGGCGTACTTCCCGAGATTGTTATCTTTATAAACGGCGAGTTTTTCGCGGAGTTTTTTAAACGCGCGCGACGGAATAAACAGATATACGCACACGGGCGCGAGAATGAATAACTGTGAATAAAAACTCCAGCCGTCGTAAACGTCGGTAAAATTCCACAGCGCGACTTTGATCGCAAGCACGCCTATCGCGGCGGCGAGTTTGGAGCGAGGCGAAAAGCACGTCGTCACGAGCGAATAAAGGGCGAGCGGGGCGAAAAACGCGGGGTTTTCCGTGTTGAAGAAGAGCGGCAACGCGGAAATTATCGCCGTCACGGAGCAGCAACTCCGCCGCATTATCATACCGGAAACCAAAATCGCGGCTACTGCGAAACATTCGTAAACGGGCGCGGAGAAAAGATTTATCGCGCCGTAAGACGCAACGGAAAAAAGCGCCGCCGCGGAAACGATTTCGTCGGTGGAAAGGCGATATTTGAGCCCTTTGACGAGGAATACCTTAGCCGCCGAAACGAATACGAACACGAGCGGCACGCACACGCCCGCAAGAATCAGTCGGACGGTGAGATTGTGGCAATCGCGGACGAGAACGTAAGGCGCGAGCGCGACAGCCGTGATAAGGGCGAGCGAAAAATTCGGTTTTTTCCCGATTTTGTTCGTTATCAGGAAGAATATCGCAGCTACCGCTCCGCTCATCGCGGCCACCGCCGTAACGGAAATGCTGAGCGACAAAAGATACGCCGCGACGAAGAGCGCGCACGATAATAACGGCGAAAGCCCTATGTAAACGTTCGCGATGAGAAGAGGTATCGCGAACGGCGCGAAAAATTCGTCCGCGGCGACGAGAAGAACGTAGCCGACGAGCGATAACAGATACTTTGAGAATTTTTTGAGATTAAACGGCTTTTTCATAGCCCGATTATATACTCCGCCTGTCCGAGAAAATTTGCAACTGCTGTCGAATAGTCGAAATTTCGGTCGATTTTATCGAAACTCCCCGATAAAACTTGAAAAAAATCGGCGAAACAGGTATAATTACGTTATGAAAAAGTTGTTTTCGGCAATCTGCGCCCTGGTTCTGATTTTCGGCGCGTCAATATCGGGAGTTTTTACGGCTTCCTGCTCGGGTTTGCCCGGTTCGTCGGGCTTATCGGGGAACGGTTCGTCGTCGGGCAGTCCGTCGGCTTCGGACGGTTCGGGCGTTGCCGGCGAGCGGCTTATAAATTCCGTCGTCCTCGTGAATTTTGCGGGCGAAGAGAGTTTCGACGAAGAAAAAAAAGCGAACGTCAAAAGCGTCTTTTCGGAGGGCGAAAATTCGCTCGGGAGTTACGTTTCCTTTATTTCTCTCGGCAGAACGAGCGTGGTGACGGAGATCGTCGGCGAGGTTACGCTAGGCTTTTCCGCCGATTATTTCACGCCTGCTTACGCATATTCGACCGACGATGCGGCGTATGTCAGAATCAACGAAAACGGCTACGACAACAGGAGATTTAACGCGGACGGCAAGCCCGACGCGAACGGCGCGAAAAAAAGCGCGGACGAATTTTTGAGGAGCGAGGAACTCGTTGCGGCGGCGAACGAAAAAATAACCTGCAAAACCGAAACGGACGGCAACGGCGACGGCGCGGCAGATTGTTTCGCTCTCGTACTCGCTCTTGACGAAGCGCCCGCCGAGGATAGTTTGCTCTGGGCGAAAAAGAGCGTTTATCTCGCGGGTAAGGCAGACGATCTGAAAAGCGCTTACGTAGTGGACGAAAAATATTCCGGCGTGGATATTAAACCGCAAAAGTTGGGCAATAGGTCGATTAACGACTATATTTTCCTTCCTTATCCCATGCTTGAAAAGAGGGGCGATCCGAATTCCGCGGTGGCGTGTCACGAGTTTATGCACGTTCTCGGCGCGGCCGACGCTTATTCTTACGAGACGGCGGACGAGGAATTTGTGGGCGAACTCGACGTAATGGCTTCCGGTTACGGCCGCGAAACGCCGGGTATGCCGCTTTCTTACGTTCTTTATAAAATCGGATTTCTGAGCGAGGGCGAAAATATCGCGCCCGTTCTTGCTCCCGGCGAATACACGTTGTTTTCCACGGAGAGCGGACGAGGCGAAACCAAAGCGTATAAACTCGTCCTGCCCGATTATGAAACGAAACGCGAGAGTTTTTATGTGGAATACCGCGAAAAAACGGGTTACGGCGCGGGGCTTTCGAGCGGATTCGAGGACGGCGCGTTCATAGTTTACCGCGTCAACGAACGCAACGGTTACGCCCGCCCCGGCGGAGGCTTCGGCAAGGAATATCACGGCAACGCTTACGGCAAGCCGGAAACGTTCGCGTTCAGATTCAGGCAAAAATTACTTTTCGGCGGCTATTACGAAAACCCGCGCGTGTTGGCAAACGGCATTTCTCACGCGGCGATTTCCGATCTGCCCGGCTACACTTCTTTCGGCGAAAACAAGAGCGCGTCCGGCGCGATAACCTATTCCGACGGGACGGAAACCGGCGTTACGGTGAGTTTCAAAAGACGTAATTCCGACGGTTCGGCAACGTTTGAAATAAACTTCGATTGCAACGCGGAACCCCCCGCCGAAGTCGATTATCGCGGTATTATAAAAGACGAAACGGGCATTTACGCGTTTTTCAAAGCGCCGCTCGACGGCAGAAACGTCTACGTTCTGGAAAGAGATAAACCTCTTTCTTCTCACACGCCCGACGATATCGCGAACGGCAAATTCGGCAAGCCGTCGGTCACGCCCGCGGCTTTTATGCGGGCAAGGATTACGGGCGAAAAAAATTACGTTTACGTCGTTTACGAAGAGAACGGAAAAATTATCGAGAAAGCGTGCGTTCTCACTCCCGACGGCGATAACCCCGCGCTTAAAACGGTTCTCGTTGCGGTCGGCGCGCTCCTCGCGGGCGCGGCGGTAATAACCGTTGCGGTCGTGATCTGCATAACCGCGAAAAAGCATAAACTCGGCTGATCGCAAAAAACATAAACTCGGCTGATTGCAAAAGCATAAACTCGGCTGATCGCGAAAAGCAAAAAAACGTCCCGAAAAGACAGAAAAGCGATAAATTTTCCGCCAAACATTACCGAACGGCGAAAAAATATATAAATATTGTCGGATATCCGTGTAAAATCGATTGCAAAATTCAAACGGATATGATAGAATAAACAGGCTATAAAATTCACACTCGGGTTTTTGCGGCTCTTCGTGCCGCCAAATTCAAATCGGTCAGGGCGGTCATAGGCGCAACGAAAAAGGATCCGGGGAGGAATAACGGAGGAAACAATTATGGCAGTAACTTCTATGAAGCAACTTCTCGAAGCCGGCGTACATTTCGGCCACCAGACGAGAAGATGGAACCCCAAGATGAAAAAGTACATCTACGGCGAAAGAAACGGTATTCACATTATCGACCTTCAGATAACGGTCGACCTTGTGGAAGAAGCCTATAAATTCGTCGTCGATCAGGTTAAGCAGGACAAGACCGTTCTTTTCGTCGGAACGAAGAAACAGGCTCAGGAAGCCATTCGCGAAGAAGCGGAAAGATGCGGAATGTACTACGTAAACTCGAGATGGCTCGGCGGTACTCTTACCAACTTCAAGACCATCAGAACGAGAATCGACAGACTCAACAAACTCGATAACATGGAAAAGACCGGCGAGTTCGACCTTCTTCCCAAAAAGGAAGTTCTCGGACTTAAAGCGGAAAGAGATAAACTTCTCTACAATCTCGGCGGTATCAGAGAGATGAAGAGCCTTCCCGGAGTTATGTTCGTCGTTGATCCCAACTGCGAACTCAACGCCGTTAAGGAAGCGAGAAAACTCGGAATCCCCGTCGTTGCCATCACCGATACGAACTGCGATCCCGACCTTGTGGATTACGTAATCTCCGGTAACGACGACGCTATCCGAGCGGTTAAACTCATCGCTTCCATCATCGCGGACGCCGTAATCGAGGCTAAGCAGGGCGAGGACGCCGTAAGACGCAACGTCGTGGACGAAGAACCCGTCGCTAAGGAAGAAGCGGTTGAAGAAGCGGCAGCGGAAGAAGTTGCTCCCGCCGAAGAAACTCCCGTCGAAGCGTAATCGCGTATCGCGCGATCGCTTGATTGCGCGCGGGCGGCACGGGCTGAAAACTAACCTGCCCGAAAAACCCGAAACCGAAAGACAGATCGGACAGGTTGCGGAAAGCGACCGAGAAAATAATTTTAAGGAGAAAATCATTTATGGCTAATTATACGGCAAACGACGTAAAGACGCTCCGTGAAAGAACGGGCGCGGGAATGATGGATTGCAAAAACGCTCTCGTTGAATGCGACGGCGATATGGATAAAGCAATAGATTATCTCAGAGAAAAGGGAATCGCCAAAGCCGCTAAAAAGGCTGGCAGAATCGCCGCCGAAGGTATCGTCGACAGTTATATCCACATGGGCGGAAGAGTCGGCGTGCTTCTCGAAGTAAACTGCGAAACCGACTTCGTTGCCAACGGAGAAATGTTCAGAACACTCGTTCACGATATCGCTCTTCAGATCGCCGCGGCTAATCCGCAGTACGTCTGCAAGGAAGAAGTTCCCGAAGAAGTTATCGAAAAAGAGAAGAATATCTTAAGAGCGCAGGCTCTCGAAGAGGGCAAGCCCGAAAAGATCGTTGACAAGATGGTTGAAGGAAGAATTAAAACTTTCTATGAGGATAACTGCCTTCTCAATCAGAAATACGTCAAAGATACGAGCAAGACCATCGAACAGGTAATCATCGAGGCTACCGCTCAGATCGGCGAAAAGATTTCCGTAAGAAGATTCGTTCGTTACGAAATGGGCGAAGGACTTCAGAAGAAAGAAGAAAACCTTGCCGACGAAGTTCAGGCTCAGGTTGCCGCAATGAAGAAATAAGGGGAATTTTCCCCGAAGGGCTTTAAGCCCGCAAACGTTTAACCTTTAAACGTACGGGGCGCGTTTTTTTACGCGTCCCGTTTTTTATAATCGGCTTTTCGTTCCGTTATAATCGACTTTTCGTTTCGTTATAACCGGCTTTTTGTTCCGGGCGGGATAATCGCCCCCGAAAAGAAAATAGTCGCCCGGGCGGAATATTTATTCCCGAACGGAATTTACGCGGGAAACAGGAGAATCTTATGAAAGCGAAATATAAAAGAATATTGCTCAAAATCAGCGGCGAAGCGTTATCGGGCGCGGCGGGCCACGGGTTCGATCCCGAATCGCTTAAAAGCGTTGCCGAACAGATACTCGAAGTTGCGAAACTCGGCGTGGAAGTCGGCATAGTCGTCGGCGGCGGAAATATCTGGCGCGGCAGACAAGGCATGAATATGGACAGAGTTACCGCGGATCAGATGGGTATGCTTGCCACAGTTATCAACGCGCTCGCCGTTTCGGAGGCTCTTATAGGCGCCGGCGCGGACGCGAGAGTGCTTACGTCGATAGAAATTTCGGGCGTAGGCGAAAAATTCAACCACAAGGTTGCCGACAGATATCTCAAAGAGGGCAAAATCGTCGTGTTCGGCGGAGGTACGGGCAATCCGTTCTTCTCAACCGATACGGGCGCGGCGCTCAAAGCGGCGGAAATAGGCGCGGCCACTGTACTTCGCGCAGTAGAAATCGAAGCAGAAGCAATCCTTCTTGCAAAAGCTGTTGACGGAATTTATGACAGTGATCCTAAAACAAACCCGAACGCAAAGAAATTCGACGGACTCACTTACGACGAATACGTTGCGAGAGGGCTCAGGGCTATGGACACTTCGGCTGTCGTTATGTGCAAGGAAAACGGGCTTAAAGTTCACGCGTTCGGGCTTTCGGACAAAAATTCGATAGTCAAAGCCGTCGCCGGGGATAAAGAAGGCACGATTATTTATTGAAAATTTGACAAAAAATGGCGAGTGTTTTGAAAAAACGTTGAAAATAATCGCCGTTTGTCGTATAATATAGTTGAAAGATTTTTTTCGCGGAAAACTGCGGACGAAAACTTCAGAAAATCAAGGGAGAACAAAAATGGCATTAGACATCGAAAAAGTTGAAATGATAATGATGGAGGCGGAGGAAAAACTCGAAAAATCGGCAGACGTGTTCATGTCCGACCTTACGCAGGTGAGAGCCGGCAGAGCGAACCCGCACGTCCTCGATAAAATCAAGGTCGATTATTACGGAACGCCCTCGCCGATAAATCAGGTCGGCAACATCGCCGTCACGGACGGACAGTGCCTCGTGATCACTCCGTGGGATAAGAGCCTTCTTAAAATCATCGAAAAAGCAATACAGGTTTCGGATATAGGCATCAACCCCACCAACGACGGCAACGTCATCAGGCTCGTTTTCCCCACTCTCACCGAAGAGAGAAGAAAGGAAATCGTAAAACAGGTCAAAAAGATGGCGGAGGACGCGAAAGTCGCAGTGAGAAACGTTCGCCGCGACGCGCTCGACGCTCTTAAAAAGATGAACAAAGCGAAAGAAATGACCGACGACGAATACGCCGATTACGAAGCGAAAGTCGAAAAGAAGGTTGCGAAAGCCATCGAAACGATCGAAAAGGCAGCCGCCGAAAAAGAGAAGGAACTTCTCACCGTTTGATGGAAGAACAAAAAATCGTTCCCCGTCACGTTGGGATAATAATAGACGGAAACGGCAGATGGGCGAAACAGAGAGGCAAGCCGAGAAGTTACGGGCATAAAAAAGGCGCGGACGTTATCGACGAAGTTGTCACGGCGTGCTTCGAAAGGGGCGCGGACGCAGTGAGCCTTTACGCTTTTTCCACGGAAAACTGGGTAAGACCGAAAGAGGAAGTAGACGCCATTTTCGGTCTTTTGGGTATTCTTATCGATAAAAAACTCGCGAAACTCATAAAGAACGAGGTAAAACTCATAATTTCGGGCGATATTTCGCTTCTTCCGGAAAGTTTGCGGAAAAAATGTTCAAACGCCGTTCAAAAATCCGGGAAGTTTAAGGGTAAAGTTTTAAACGTCGCCCTTAATTACGGTTCGCGCGCGGAGATAACGCGGGCGGTTAACGTCGCGCTCGGGAGCGGCAGGTCGGAAATTACGGAAGAAGATATTTCCGCCGGGCTTTACACTGCGGGGCTGCCCGATATCGACCTCGTTATCAGAACGAGCGGCGAAATGCGGCTCAGTAATTTCTTTTTGTGGCAGTGCGCTTACGCGGAATTTTATTTTACCGACGTTTTGTGGCCCGATTTCCATAAAGAGGAACTCGACAAGGCTTTCGAATGGTATTCTCACAGAAAGAGAAGATTCGGCGGCGTGTAATTTTTTTATAAAGCATCTGGGTTTTAGTCGTTAATTGTATATAACGGCTGAAGGATTGACAATATGTTAAAAAGGATAATTACCGGAATCGGCATCGTTATCGTAACGGTCGGTTTCTTTCTGTGTAAATATTTTCTGACGTCGGAGGTTCTCGTCGGGGTTTTTCTTAAGCCTATAACCGTCGGTGACCTTATGTTCGACTTTTTCATTCTCGTAATGGCGGTTATCTCCACTTACGAATACGAAAGGGCTTTTTCGGGCAGACTTCTGAAAAAGCAAAAAGCGATTATTTTCATCTATCCTTTTGCCGTTTACATTGCATACTGCCTTAAAGGGCTGGGCTGGGCGTTCGGCGCGATGATGTTTTTGTTTCTGCTTCTTCTTTCGCTGCTCGTTTTCGAATATGAAAACGTAACGCTCGAAAGCATAGGAATAAGTTTGTTCGTAATGATTTACCCGGCGACCATTCTCATTTCCCTTCTCGTTATCAACAGATACAGCACCCCCGAGCCGCTTCTGATGGCGTTTGCGATAACGCCCTGCGCGGATACGTTCGCTTATTTTGTCGGCAGCGCGATGAAAGGCAAAAAATTATGCCCCGAAATCAGCCCGAACAAAACGATAAGCGGATTTATCGGCGGGCTTGTCGGCGGAATGATAGCGAGCCTTCTCGTTTACTTCATTTTCACCGAAAAAGGCTTGATTTTCGGCTCCGGCGCAATCTGGCTCGAAGCGATTCTTTTCGCCCTTTCGGGTATAGCGTGCGCCGTGCTTACGGCTTTCGGCGATTTGGTGGAAAGCGTAATCAAGAGAAAACTCGGCATCAAGGATATGGGCAAACTGCTTCCCGGTCACGGCGGAATGAGCGACCGAATCGACGGCTTAACGTTCACCGCGCCGGTCGTGGCGTTCGTGTTCACCATTCTTATTCCGATTATCAACGGCGGAATTCTCGGCGTTTAATCGGGGAGGAATCCTCGGCGTTTAATCGGGCCGAACGGAATTTCCGAGCATAAGTCGCGGACTTAAGGAATAAAATAATACAAATAATAAAACACGGGTTTGCCGTTTGCAAGTGGCGAGCAGCCGACGCCGACGACAAGCCTTTTTTAGTGGTAACGAATTTAATCCGTAGCCGCGCGGTTCGCCGTTGCGGCAAAGAAAAAGGAATATTGCGTTTATGATTAATATTTCGCTTATAGGCAGTACGGGTTCTATCGGCAGACAGGTCGTGAACGTCGCGCTTCGCCACAAGGACAAATTCAGAATAATATCCCTTGCCGCGGGCGGAAACGCGAAACTTCTCGAGGAGCAGGCCAATCTTTTGCGTCCCGGGATTATTGCTCTCGCCGATCCGGAAAAGGCTTGCGAAATAAAGGAGTTGCCGAAAGGCGCGGTTCTTTACACGGGCGAAAACGCCGCTTTGCACGCCGTGAGCGAAAAAGCGGATATCGTGTTCGTCGCCGTTTCGGGATTCGCGGGGCTTGCGCCCGTTCTCGAAGCGATTTCCATGGGCAAAAACGTCGCTCTCGCCAACAAGGAAACTCTCGTTGCCGGCGGAGAAATCGTAATGCGGCTCGCGAAGGAAAAGGGCGTTAAAATCATACCCGTGGACAGCGAACATTCCGCGATTTTTCAGTGCCTCGGCTTTAATCCGGACGCGGAGTTCAAAAAACTGATAATAACGGCGAGCGGCGGCGCGTTCCGCGATTTGCCGAAAGAAAAAATAGAGAAAATGACCGCGGCCGACGCGCTTCGCCACCCGAACTGGAATATGGGCGAAAAAATCACCGTAGACTGCGCCACTCTTTTGAACAAGGGGTTGGAAGTCATCGAGGCGTGCAGGCTTTATAACGCGCCGCTCGAAAAAGTCGAGGCGATCGTTCACCCGGAAAGCATAATCCATTCCATGGTGGAGTTTTGCGACGGCGCGATAATGGCGCAACTCGGCTATCCTTCGATGGAAATCCCCATTCAACTTGCGCTCACTTACCCGAAGAGATACGAAACGGGCGTTCCGTTTTTGTCGCTCGCGGGCAAAACGCTTCATTTCGGCGAGATAGATAACGACAGATTTCCCTGTTTCTCGCTCGCGCTGAACGCGTTTAAAAAGGGAGGGTTATACCCTTGCGCGATGAACGCCGCGAACGAAGCGGCGGTTGACCTCTATCTCAGAGATAAAATAAAATTTTATGACATACCCGAACTGATATCTTACGCGACGGACAGGGCGAAAAACGGCGAGATGACTTACCGTTCGCTTGTGGAAACGGATGCGCAGGCAAGAAGGGCGGCGTATGAAAAAGCGGAGAGTTTATAATTGTTGACTAATCTTTTAAAAGCAAGCGGTTTTGCCGGCGCGATGCAGACGGTAGGTTACGTTCTGCTCGCCGTTCTTATTCTTATGGTAATGATAACCGTACACGAACTCGGGCATTACGTCGTCGGCAAGATTTTCAAGTTCAGAATCAACGAGTTCGCCATAGGAATGGGCCCCGTGATTTTCAAACGTAAACTGAAAAGCGGCGAACAGTTTTCCATAAGGCTTTTCCCTTTCGGCGGCTTTTGCGCGTTCGAGGGCGAGGACGACGACAAGGACGATCCGAACGCTTTCAACAACAAGAAGCCGTGGCAGAGAATTCTCGTGCTTATCGCGGGCGCGACGATGAACTATATTCTCGCGCTGATTATCATAATCTCGTCTATGTTCGCTTACGGGCAGACGACGCTCGGCGTTAAGTATACGCGTGACGACGCAGGTATCTACGGTTCGGCAATCGAAACGCAAATCCCCGCCGATAAGTCGATTAACAACGGTGAATTCATAATCTCGATAACCCGTAACGGCAAAAAAACGAACGTTTATATGACGGTCGATCTGATAACCTCGCTTAACCACGCGAAGAAAGGCGACGCTGTTACCGTGGAACTCGCCTCCGGCGAAAATAAGAACGAAATTCAAAAAAGAGAAATTATTCTCCGCGCGGACGTGGAATGTAAAAATCTCACCGAAGTGACCAAGGTATACGACGCGCTCGGCGTGGGGTATGCAATGCGACTCAAAACTGCGGACGGCGCGGAAACGCCTTTCAAAACGGGCGACTTTCTTATAAAGATAGGCGAAGAGAACGCGCCTTACGAACAGGCGACGTTCGTTTATACGTTCGACGACGCGGCGCATGTTTTAAAGAACAAAACCGCAGGCGACACGGTGTGGTTCTGGACGGCAAAGAACGAAAAATACGTTTACGCCTTCCCCGAAAGTTGGAACGAAACGGAGAAAACGGGCGCCGGGGTTGCGGGGTTTTTCGGCGTTGAAGAAGCAGGCAGAAGTTATTATCTCGAATCGACGGATATAAAACTCGGGTTCTTCAAAACGATAGGTCACTCGTTCGGCTATTCGTTCAAAATCGGCGGCACGGTTTTAAGAACGCTCGGGCAACTGCTCACGGGCAAACTCGGCATAAACGCCGTCGGCGGAACGATCACGACGATAAAAACCACGTCCGAAGTTTTAAGTTACGGCTTAAAATACGCGCTGGAGATTATGGCGTTCATCGGCGTGAACCTTGCGGTTTTCAATCTTTTGCCAATCCCCGCGCTGGACGGCGCGCGCGTGGTTTTCTGTGTTATCG
>ENA-ORNY01001623-ORNY01001623.1-human-gut-metagenome-genome-assembly--contig:-NODE-1623-length-12586-cov-6.202378_pt1 | contig 12586 bp, 11 predicted proteins | sample MGYA00242122_ERZ509036 | MGnify/ENA primary metagenome ERZ509036 (study PRJEB26280, sample SAMEA2338696) | human gut metagenome | biome: human gut; feature: human-associated habitat; material: faeces... | reverse complement strand
CGGGCACGGGGCTTACAGAAACGACCCCAAAACGGACATCCCCGTCACAGTTGTATAAAAGACTCGAAATCAGTTTGCGAGCAATCGCACGAGGGTTCGAATCCCTCCCGCTGCGCCAAGAAGAGAAGAGACACCTGACGGTGTCTCTTCTTTTTTATTCTGCTGCGTCCCGCCTCTGCCGCAGGAGGGTTCCTGCCAACAGCGCCGCGGCGTAAAGGAGCGCGGCGGTGAGGACAATGAGCGAAAAATCGCGCTGCATCTGGTAGCTCGTCGTGACAAAGCCCTTGACGAGCAGGTGGCCAGTGAGATAGCACGCGGGGATCAGCGCGAGATGGCCGAGCGCTTTGCCCGCTTTTTTCCTGCGGCAGAGGAAAAATGCAATACTAAGCGTAATAAGAAGGGTGAACGATAGCAAAACGTAATAGCCCAGCGCCAGCCGCGGCAGGGAAATGACGCCGCCGTTCATGCTGCCGCAGAGCAGCACATCGTCCTGTCCGTTGTTCGGCGAATAGCAGACCGCCGTGCAGTTCGTCGCGTCGAGCGTGAAGAGCGTGCGTGCGGACTCCACTTTGGCGAGCACACCTTGCAGTGCGTCCGCCTCGCGCTGCACCTGTTCGACCGTATGCCCCGCCCCGGATTCGTCAAACGCGCCGCGCCATGTGTCGAGCGGCGTGCGCCATGCGGTGATGAAGTAGATGGTTTTGCCGCTGTTGGGGTCCTGCGTGTTCGTGACCTCTGCGCCGGAGACCGGCACGAGCAGGCTGACGGAGATGCTCTCCGCGCCGCTGAGATCAGAAAGCCCATCCGCTGCCGAGCCGTCCGCGAGCGCTCGGGGCGAGCGCGAGATCGCCCACTCTGTCTCGCTGTACGGCAAATACTGCGGCGCGGTGAGATACGCGAATCCCGCCGTCGCCAGCGTCAGCGCGAGCGTGACGGCCAGCAGCACGGCGGTCAGCTTCTTGTGTCGAAGCTGCCGCTTCAAGTCGCGCAGCGGCTGCGCGCTGACGGGCGCGGGCTTCACGTCCGCCTTCAGCGCGTCAAGCTCGGCGCGGCAGGCCGCGCACTGCGCTAAATGCCCGTTCACAAATTCCTTCGTCTCCTCGCGCAGCATATCCTCCTCGTAGAGCGGCAGAAGATCCTGCACGATGCTGCAAGTTTTGTCCATTTCAGTCGTCCTCCAATCCCTCGCGGATCATGCGCTTGGCCCGATGATATGTCACGCATGCCCAGTTTTCCGTCTTGCCGAAGAGCGCGCCGATGTCGCGGAAGCTCTTCTCGCCGTACACGCGCCACATGAAGACCTCCTTGTACGGCTCTCTGAGCGCGTGCAGCAATTCCTGGATGCGCGCGGCCTCGCTGTGATCTTCTAACTCCTCCTCGTGGCTCTCCTCGGCGATCTGGCAGTCTTCGAGCGGGGCAAGCCGCTTCTCGCGCCGCAGGTGCGAATAATAGAGATTCTTGGCGATCTGGCAGAGCCAGACGCGCACGCTGCACTCGCCGCGGAAGCGGCCGAGGGCGTCCATCGCGCGGAAAAACGTCTCGCTCGTCAGCTCCTCGGCGACGCTCTCGCTCCCGGAAAGCGAGAGAAGATAGCGGTACACATCGTCAAAGTACACGGCGTAGACCTCTTCAAAATCCGTCAGCACCCTCACCCCCTTCTGTCTATTAGACGGCGGAAAACCGGTTTTCTTACAAAAAAATCCGTCCCGATGGACGGATTTTTTCTCTCTTACGTTTTGATGACCTTTTTCCTGCCGCACTTCGGGCACGTCAGCTCGATCTTGCCCACGCCGCGCGGCACGCGGCAGTATGCGCCGCAGGAGCAGCGGACGTATTTGTGCGCCTTGTCGGCGCGGCGGGCCTGCGCGCCGCGAATGGCGTTCGCCTTCGGCGTCCACCAGGTCAGAAATTTCGCATTCTCGGCCTGACGGCGCGCGAGATCGCGCGAAAAAATGCGGAGCAGCACCACGAACATCAGCGCCGTGGACACAAAGTACAGCGCCTGCGACACGCCGCGCACGTGAATGAAGGCGCTCAGCAGGCTGAGGACGACCTCAAGCACGACGAGCGCCCAGCTCAGCGCGTCCACGCCGTTGCGGCCGTACATGAAACGGTAGAGGGCATTGCGGAATTTGCTCACAGTAACAACTCCCCGGAAAATCAAGATGGGTGTATTGTAGCACGGTTTGCAGGCGGGGGAAAGGGCTATCACAGAAAGTTTACAAAAAAGGGCCGCCCGTTTTCAAACGGGCGGCCTCTTGATTCGCGGGAAATCGCTGCGCGGAGATTCAGATCACGCGAGGGCGCGGTACAGGAAGGTCACAGCGTCACCGCGGTTGCAGGTGCCGTTGGGATCAAAGATGCCGCCGCCGTAGCCGGTGGTGATCTTGTTGTTCACAGCCCAGAGAATGGCGTTGTAGAACGCGGCATGCTCGGTCTTGTTGACGTCCGAGAAGTTCAGGGAGCCGTAAACCGCGGGGTTGCCCTTGAAGCGGTACAGGAAGGTGACGATCTCCGCGCGGGTGCAGGTGGCGTCGGGCGAGAACTTGCCGTTGCCGGTGCCGGTGGTGATGCCCTGCTCGGTGGCCCAGTTGATCGCCTTCATGTAGTCGGCGTGCGTGGTGGCGTAAACGTCAGTGAACTTGCTGGTGTTGCTGCGCGGCTCGGGAGAATGGGCGGCGCGCCACAGGAAGGTGACGATCTGCGCACGGGTGCAGCCCGTCTTCGGGGAGAAGGTGGTGGCGGAAGTGCCCTTGGCGATGCCGAGGTTGACGGCCCACTGGACGGAATCATAGAAGTAGTCGTAGGTGTGGACGTCGACAAAGTTCATGGTCTGCTTGACCTTGATGGCGAGCGTGCCCTCAGCCTTCTGGCCGGACTTGGTGCCGTAGGCGGTGAAGGGGATATAGACGATATCGCCGACCTTGGCAAACTTGGAGGTCACATAGGTCACGTCGTCGAGGTCATAGTGCTTGCTGCTGGTCTTGGGGTTGTAGTAGAACTCGTCCTTGGCGCTGACAGTGGCGTTGATGCCGGTGTTGCCGTTGTAGTAACGGTAGAGCGCGCCGGTGCCGTTGAAGTAGGAGGTGATGGCGCTGTTTCTGCCCACATCGAAGGTGACATAGTCGAGGTCAGCCTTCCTGTAGCTCTTGTCGGAATCGCGCAGGAAGTCGATGAACTTGTCGGAGCCGAGCTTGACCGCGCTGTTCACGCCGACCTCAAAGACGATGTCTTCCTTGACGACGGAGATCTCGACCACGCCGGTCATGCTGACCTTCTTGTCGATGACCTTGTCGTTCTTGTCGTACTGCTTGGCATACAGGGTGAAGGGAACCTTGATGGTGTCCTTGGCCTTGGCGACGGACTCGAAGGTCACCTTGTCGAGATCCTCGACCTCAGTGGAGGTCTTGATCTTGTCCTTGCCCTCGTAGAGGACACCCTCTCTGGTGGAGTTGGGCAGGGAGTCGAACTTGACATACTGCAGCTCAAAGTAGTCGCCTCTGTTGGTGTCGATGTTGTCATCGGCGTAGTCGTTCATGAAGGACTCGAAATGCTTCTGAGCGAAGGAAATGCTCTCGCCCGCGACAACGCTGTACTCAATGTTGTAGGACTTCTGGGAAACTTCGATGGTACCGGTGGAAGCAACGCCGTCCTTATCAACGCCAACAACGTTCAGGGTCACAGAGGACTTATCCTTGAACGCGGAAGCGGGAATGGTGACGGTTTTGTCCTCCTTGACGGGGCCGTCAAATTTGCTGACCTTGCTGCCGTCGTAATAACCGGTGAAATCGGACACCTTGGAGGTGGTGTAATAGAGATACTCATAGTCATCGTTGGTGAAGGTAACGTCCTTCTTGGCCTCGGTGCCGACGACGCTGCCCTTAATGGTATCAGCGGGGACAACGGGGATGGAAACGGTGATGACGTATTCCACACCGTCGCTGCCATTGACACTGACCTTCATGCTGTAGGTTCCGATGAAGCCGGGGGTGGACTTGAACACCACGCTGTCACCGGTGGAGAGGATGGGATTGGTCAAAGCACTGGTCGAAGTGCTGCTGCGGTAGAGCGCACCGCCGGAATTAGCGGTCTTGGGAGCGTCCAGAACCTTAATGTTGCCGGAAACCGTCACGCCGCGCTTGTTGATGGCGTCAGCGGCAAGGGTCTTGAGATCGTTGTAGCTGATTTCGAGCTTTTCGCCGTTCTTGACCTTTTCCAGGCTGCCGGAGAGCTGCGTGCCAATGATGGAAATCGTTTCCTCATACTCAGCACCCTTATAGGACGCCTTAACGGTGATGGTGGCATTGCCCTGCTGCTTGAGGGAGACCGTGGCGGTGCCGTCTTTGTTGTCCTTCAGATTGATGATGGACTTGTCCGTGGTGGTGAAGCTGTACGTCACATCCTTGGCGGACACGGAGGCATTGTCCTTATCGACCAGCTTGGCCGTGAGCGTCTGCGCCTTGTCGGTCTGATTCAGCGTGATGCTCTTGCCGGGCTCCACCGTCAGGACGTAAGCCGCATCGGAAACCGTGAGGGTAAAGGTGGCCTGTGCAGCGATCGTATCATTTTTGTCCTCATAGACGTTGCAGACGAGGTTCAGCACCTGCTTCTTGTTGGTTTCATTATTCTTGTTGAAGTTGATGCTGGGGGCGTCCGTGATGAACACGTTTTTGTCTACGTTCGTCCACTTGAATTTAGCGTTCTTGAGGTCGGTGGAGGCGGTCACGGTGATGTCGCCGTTCAGCAGAACCGTAGCCTTATCAACGGTCTTGGCACCGGTCAGGTCAGTGGTGAAGGTGACAGCGGGAGCAGTACCGCGCTTGAAGGTGAAGTCTACCGAGACATCATAGGCATCCTTCTTGCCCTTGACGGTAAAGCCGTTGTCGCCGTTCTTCTTGATGGTGACATTGCCGAAGCCGGTAATATCCTTTGCGAGTTCGAAGTCGGTCACAGCTGCATTGCCCTTATCGCCGAAGAACGGGATATAGGTGACAACGTTGTTGTTCAGGGTCGTTGCACGGTCTCTGTAGGTGAAACCGGCCTTCTTGACGGCCTCTTCGAAGTCAGCCTGCGCTTTGTCGACAGCCGAGTTGGTCACGGTGACAGTTTTGCTGACCTTGGCAAGCGGCTTCGTGAAATCCGTGCCCTTTACGGAAACGGTCACAGTGCAGCTGACAGTTTCCTTCTTGGAAGGAACATTCGTGTTATAGGTCTTAGAGAGCGTCTTCTCCGTAGAACCATCGTCCCACTTGTAGGCATACTCTACGCCTGTCTTGACCTCTTCGGGCTTAGCGCCTTCGGTGCTGGCAGTCTTATAGACCTTGATAGCACTCGTATCAGCGGTAAAGGTGATCGGAGTGCCGGACGCAACGGTATCCTTGCCCGTTACAGTGGCGTTGCCTTCTACAGAGTAGGTGTAGGTGACGGGCGGCTTTTCGGGTTCAACGGTGACCTCAGTTTTCAGCGTCTGCGTAGCACTGGTATTGAGATCCCATTTATTTTTGTAGTTGCAGGAAACGGTATACGTGATAGTCGCAGTACCCTGATCTGCAGCCGTGACAGTCACATTATTGCTGCTTTTGTCTACTTCAACAGTGGCAACCTTGGGGTCAGAGGAAGTAACATTGCTTAATGTGATATCAGATTGAAGCTTTGCATCTTCGCCTCCGATTTTCAGCGTGTCGCCAGACTTCTTGTTAGGAATGTTGACCTTAAGAATTGTGCTGCCGCCGACTTTGAGCTTGATAGAATCGGCAGAGACCGACACGCCCTCAATCTCAGCGTTTGCTGCGTTTGCCGGAACGATGACCAGACTCAGAATCATGGTCAACGCCAGCAGCGATGAGAGAAATTTCTTCATCATTTTCTTCATCCTTTCTGATTTTTGTGATTTGCTCTGCGCGCACAGAGCGCTTCTCATACGTCGGCATTATATCATGCCGTGGGAAATAAGGGAACAGGAAAACGCAAATTTCAGAAAAACTTTATTTTCCAATTTTTCCTGCCGCCCCCCCTGTATGTTATTAGACGCAGGAAAGGGGGGATTTGTTGCAGGAACGGACAAAAAATTTCAAAAATTTTTTGGAGCACGAAAAAAGCCGCTGATTTCGTAGTGAAACCAGCGGCTTGATTTGCGATGCGTTCAGCTGAAAATGGTCAAAAAAACTTCATGCCTGAGCACCGCGCCACGGAAATGCGCAAATGCCGGCGCATGAAGTTTTTGTGCATCATTTCCGGTTGCCCCACAGGGGCGAGGAAATGGCACATTTCTTATTTTTGCCATGCTTTTGCATGGCAAAAATAACGGTCACACAATCCAAAGGGACTGTGTGACCGTATTGCTATCAGTTGCTTTTCCTACGCTACAAGCGTCAACTTCTTATTGGCGCTGTTCGCGGATGGCAGCCTGTGCTGCCATCGGTACATAGCGCCAATCATTTCATATCCACACGCTCACATTCAAGTCCGACCACTTGTAGACTCTCCTGCGGGTCGAAAAGCTGTAGATATACTTCTTTGCATCGTCGATCGTCAGCGTAAAGGCGCCGATTTTGATGTGGTCATCAGGGTCAAATTCGCCATCTGCATTGTTTCCGGTTCTCAGATACCAACGGAACTCATCCTTTGACACCCAAATGCGCTCAATGAATGCCTCCACAATGCTTTCTGGGATAACCGAGTAATCAAATCCGGTGTACTCCTTCAAACGCTCTCGCAGTTCCAAGAGCTTGACGGAATAGTCCTCGTTGCTTGTCTGCTCCTTCTCAGGTTGCAAGCCTTTGATTTCTTCCGTGAGCTTGGCAACACGATCCTCGATCTCCTGCTTCTTTGAGCGAAACATTTCCTTATCAATGTCACCCTCGGCTCTCATCTCGATCAGGTTTGTCCGCTTATTCATCAGCTTCTCGATTTCGCCTTGCTTGCGCCGGATAACATCTGTGTTGTCCGGCAATTCCTCCTGATCCGCAATATGCTTTTCGAGCATCGCATAGGACAAGTCCATTACTTTGTCTGCGTTTTCGATGTACCGGTCAAAGACTTGTTCCGCCATCATTTCCAGCTTCCAACCCTGAATATAGGGTGATTCACACGAATGCTCAATATAGCAACATCTCTCTTTTGAAAATCGGAATTTAATCCATACATTACTTACCCTCACCTTCCTGCTTTTCCTTTTTGTAACAGGTGAAATCGGCAATGCAGACATCATCCTTGTATTCCTGAAGGATGTTCCTAAATACATGGCCGGGGATTTCGCCGTCAAGATAAAGCTGCTCAATGAGTTTCAGTGCACCGAAAATATTGTTTTCTTTATCTGCCTTAATCATATTCACTTTCGGACACCTCCTCAACGATGCGATTTTGGCAATCGCACATTCGAGGGCTTCTTCCAAATCGAATAGTCAAAGCCACGATATTGATTGCACACATCGCAAAGCTCTCGCACAGTTTGGATGGGGTCTGAGCGTTCGACCCAATAGGCAGGGTCGTTAAAGTAGATATCTGCGCATCTGCGGCACAAGCACAGTTCCATATACGGAGGGTGTTTTCTGAAATCAGTCATTTCTCAGGCCTCCATTCTCCGCAACGGATCGACGGATTCGCTTTTGCATGCGGGTGAGCCTGAGAGAAACAGCCGCAACAGAGGTGTGATATATCCGGTTCGCTACTTCTGAAAGTGTGTATCCATCCCGGTACAGCAGAGTCAGAAGCTCTTTCTGATCTGGATTGAGCTTGCAAACCGCACAATAAAGAGCGTTGTTCTCGATTTCGTCGATCCAGCCGTACCGACCGCACTCGCTCATATCCATCGTGCAGGTCATCGAAAGCAGGAACTTTTTGTGCAGTGCGTTTCTGCTTTCCTCACCGTCACTATCAAGCTCCTCAATGGACTGAATGTGGATGGCGAAAATACGGTTATTTCGGTATTCCTGCAAATCTTGCAGGTACATCGCCTGTATCTGTTCCTCGTTCATCCCGCATTTGCGGTATTCCTTTGCCTGCGCTTTTTGCTCCTGCTCAAACTTTTTTCTTTTGTAGCCGTTATTCCAGCTCATCGTAAAATCTCCTTTGAATTTTGAATTTGGTGTTCGGATTCAAAATTCAGAGATCACGGGTAGCGGGAAACGGCGCTTTGCCACCAGAACAGGGACACAACGCGCTCCTTTCCGCTCGGGAGAAAGCGAAAAGGGTACAAAAAAGCCGCTGGAGCTTTCAAGTCAGTGCTTGATAGCTACAGCGGCGTCTTCTTTCAGCCTGCCCTATTCCATTCGCTTTGCCTAAGCTGCCTATAACTTGGTGAAAATGCAATCTCGTTTCAAGAAAGCGCCTTTCACAGCCGCCGTCGGCAAGCAGGCAACAAAAAGCAGCTACAACCCTATAAGGCTGTAACTGCTTCGTGTAACCTGTTTATTTTCCTGCTGCATCCCAAGAGTGGATGCAATCCGGCAGCATAACCAGTATAGCAGAGGCAAAGTCGGACATTCCGTAGGAAATCGGTCGGATTTTCATCGGACCTATGTCGGACAAAGGTCGGACTTTTCTGTATTGGCAAAGAATTCGGGTATCTCGCTCTCATCTCCTTCCACATCAAAAATGCCACGAAATGCGGGGATGGCATAGCCCCATAGCGCTATTCCGAGCAGCATAACAGCCTCCTTCTTTCGATCATAAAAGGTGCTGCGCTCTAAATTAAGTATCTCCAGCAGCTCGCTTTCGGTGTAGCGGAAAGCGGTCAAATAGCTCTTGGAGAGGATTTCGTGGTAAAGCCGCCCGTTATTGTAGTAGTCATAGACCTTGCGCATAGCCTTGTCGATGAGATCGATCATCCACTTGTTTTCAAACAGATTGCACACACGGCGTTCAAACTCGCTGTGCTCAATATCGGGGGCAAATTCCTCTAAATAAATCAGGGCATCGCTCAGATCGTCACCATAATAATTGATTTCCGCATTTGCGCAGCGGCAGTCCGAAAGTGTGGCCCACACTACATCGCGGTAGATGCTCAAAAGCAGTTTCGTTTTATGGAATATATCGTCCTGCGATAAGCCCAACTGCTCATACATTTTTGCGATGTTTTTTGCTGCTCTTGTATTGTTCCTTCCCATTGCCGCTCCTTTTCCGTATGAACGGGCATACTAATCACGATTGCGTATATTCAACGCCTGGAAATTGCGGTATCTTTCCGAAACCTCTTGACAGGATACGCAAGTTCGAGTAAGATAAACACGCAATCTAATTGCGCATCCCTATTATACGCAGTTTATATGCGCTTGCCAACGGAAAACAGCAATTTAATTTCCTGAATACTTTGAACGCTACGGAGGACGGTACAATGCGGTTTTGTGAGAAATTAAAAGATGCCCGCACAAAGGCAGGCATGAAGCAGGAAGAACTGGCGAAGGCACTTGGGGTATCCCTCAGGACGATCACCAACTACGAGTCCGGCGAGTGCTATCCAAGAAAGCGGGACATCTATCACAAACTGGCAGAACTGTTTCACACCGAAGAAAATTATTTCCTGAATGAGGACGAGGAGTTCCTCCTTTCTGCCGCAGAGAAATACGGCGCGAAGGGCGCAAAACAGGCGCAGGCACTGGTGGATGAAGTCAGCGGCCTTTTTGCGGGCGGAAATATTGCCGATGAGGATCTGGATGTGATGATGAAGGCTCTGCAGGATGCGTATTGGATTGCCAAAGAGAAGAATAAGAAGTTCACGCCCAAGAAATATCGCAGGGACTAATTTTTAGCTGTCCGGTTAATTGGACACGTCTTATGTTAGAATGGCGATGTCAAAACAGGCAGAGGGGGGTGTTCGCTCTTGGATATTCAGACTTTGGAGATCGTGCAGACAGCAAACAGACTGGTCGATACGTTCGGCACGAGGGACCCGCACAGAATCGCCCAAGCGCTTGGGATTGAGGTCATCTCCGTGGATTTCAAACGGCAGCGTGGAGCCTATAAGGTTCTGATGCGCAACCGATTTATCTTCATAAAAAACGATCTGGACCCGGTGATGGAAAGAGTTGTTATGCTCCACGAGATCGGACATGATGTTCTTCACCGGAAGGAAGCTGTAAAAGCAGGCGGCTTTAAAGAGTTCAATATCTTTAATATGCGGGAGAACCGGATGGAATATGAAGCAAACGTGTTCGCTTCCCAGGTATCCTTAGATGACGAGGAAATTCTCGAATACATACACTATGGCTATGATATCCAGCGGATTGCCAGCGCGATGCACACGGATGCAAACCTTGTTGCGTTAAAGACAGACGCGCTGATTGCACAGGGCTACTGTCTGCACCATCAGGAGTATGAAAACAGATTTTTGAAATAGAACGGCAAAGGGTATCACGGCGTTGATAAACAACAATAAATTGTGAGGTTTGCAGGAAACTGCTCGAGTGTGCAATTTGTGCAGACGGCATTTGCACAAATCTCATGGGGTATACCGTTGGCTGCTTACGTGAAAGGTGGAAAGTCTTCTGCGCAGGAACAATAAGTGCTGCGAGATGGTTTACGTCCGAATAATTCAAAAATACTAACGCATCTTGGAACCAACTTGGAACCAACTTGGGACTAACTTGGAACCAACTTGGAACTGGCTTGCGTCTTTCACAATGTCATTTACTACTGAACTGTTGGATCAAAATACATTATCATCAGGTGTTTTACCGGCGATTTCAGATGTGTTTTGGCGTTCAACTTGCGACTAACTTAAAACTAACTTGCGACCTGATTAGCCTGTGGAGGCCTATCTGGAGGAGCGTGCGGTTTTCCCTGGCCTTCCGCTTCATCATCAGCAAATCCAGACAATGAATGAATTCAGCAGGAAGATGAAGCGAAGGGATCTTCATAGCAAGCCTCCTGCAATTTGAGATTTATTTGCAAAGTTCGCTGTAAAAAGTGTAGCTGCGCAGCAAAAGTTCGTCGTATTCCTATTGACCGCCGGGATACTGACCGATCACCTTGTAGATAGCAGGGAGCATGCACAGGAACTCTTTCTTCGGTTGGTAGAACAATACGCAGACTCCGAGGGCGTGACGGAGGCCTTGAAAGCCGATGACCCGATGGCGTGGGTGCGGAAGATGAACGGCATCCGAAACCGAGCGAACGAGATCGTGATGCAGGAAATTGTATATGGGTAACGAGCAAGCGGGGGTCGATGACCTCCGCTTGTTTTGTGTGCAGAAAAGAACAATGCTGTTTTGAAACGACATTGTTCCGAACTTTGTTGACATTGTTCTTTTATTCGGGTATAATGTACTTGTGATTTTATGCGTGGAGGTATCCCCTATGGCTGAAATGATCTCGGTAAGAGAGGCAGCAGTGCGCTGGAATATAACGGAGCGGAGAGTTGCGACGCTCTGCAAGAATGGGAGAATCGCCGGTGCGAAAAAGCAGGGCAATCGTTGGCTGATCCCCGCTGATACGCAGAAGCCGGCGGATCAGCGGCTCAAGACGGGCGCTTTCCGCAAGACGGAGCGCGCGCCGAAGCTGCCCCTGCCCATCGGCGTGTCCAACTACTGCCTTGCCTCGTCGGAATACTACTACATCGACAAAACGATGATGATCAAGGATTTCATCGACGAGCGTCCGATGGTGACACTGTTTACCCGTCCCCGCCGCTTCGGCAAGACGCTGAATATGGATATGCTGCGCACTTATTTTGAAAAGAGCGACAAGGATACCTCCGTCTACTTCCGGGATAAGAAGATCTGGGCCTGCGGCCAGAAGTACCGGGATTATCAGGGCAAGTACCCTGTGATCTTCCTGACCTTCAAGGATGTGAAGTTCGACACTTGGGAGGAGACCTTTGCGGCCATCCGGGATATTTTCGCAAAGGAGACCCGGCGGCACAAGGAGCTGCTGAACAGCGATAAGTGCGACGAGTACAGCAAAAAGACCTATGAAAAGCTGGCAGACGGCAAGGTCAGCGAGGTAGAGCTGGCTTCTGCACTGCTGGACCTGTCCGCTATGCTGCACAAGCACTATGCCGTTGCGCCCATTATCATCATCGACGAGTATGACACCCCCATCCAGCAGGGCTATCAGAAGGACTATTACGACAAGGTCATCCGGTTTATGCGAAACCTGTTTTCCGGCGGGTTCAAGGATAATCAGCACCTGTCCTTCGGCTTCCTCACCGGCATTCTGCGGGTGGCCAAGGAGAGCATCTTCAGCGGGATGAACAACCTGTCCATCAACTCCGTGCTGGACAACAAATACAGCGCCTACTTCGGCTTCACCGCCGACGAGGTGATGGAGATGGCGGAATACTACGGCGCTGCCGATAAGTACGACGAAATTTGCCAGTGGTACGACGGCTACCGCTTCGGCAAGACGGAGATTTTCAACCCGTGGTCGGTGGTCAACTACTTCAGCAACGAGTGTGAGCCGAGACCCTTCTGGGTCTCCACCGGAAGCAACGATATTATCGGGGAAGTGCTTGCCCAGGCGGACGAGGAGATTTATAAACGTCTGACCTCCCTGGTCAACGGAGAGACCTTCACCACCTTCATCGACACCGGTGTGATCTATCCGCAGATCAAGAGCAATCCCTCCACCATTTACAGCTTCCTGCTGG
>ENA-ORNY01001622-ORNY01001622.1-human-gut-metagenome-genome-assembly--contig:-NODE-1622-length-12587-cov-6.458187_pt1 | contig 12587 bp, 9 predicted proteins | sample MGYA00242122_ERZ509036 | MGnify/ENA primary metagenome ERZ509036 (study PRJEB26280, sample SAMEA2338696) | human gut metagenome | biome: human gut; feature: human-associated habitat; material: faeces... | reverse complement strand
CAGCGCCCCAGTCCGCCGCGAAAAAATGCCATATCGACCATGTACGTCTCACCTCCCGCGTAGTCTGCCGCGCTTTGCGCCGTCTTATGCCCCGGTGGAAATTTCCCCTGTCCTTTTCGCACCGGATGTGCTATACTGTCAGGTAGCTTGTTTCAGGAGGTGCCGCCATGCCATTCCGCGCGCATTTACATACCGTCAACCGTCACCGGCGCCTGGTGCGGCACTATTGCTTCAAGCTGGGTCTGGTGTGGCAGGGTCTGACCCACGACCTGAGCAAATACAGCCCCACGGAGTTTTGGCGGGGCGTAAAATACTACCAGGGCTGGCGCAGCCCCAACGACCAAGAGCGTCTGGAAAACGGCGTGAGTCTGGCGTGGCTGCACCACAAGGGGCGCAACCGCCACCACTTTGAGTACTGGATCGACTACTGCCGCCGGGAGGATGGGACCATCTATATCGGCGGATGCAAAATGCCGAAAAAGTATGTGGCGGAGATGTTCTGCGACCGGATCGCCGCCTGCCGGGTCTATCAGGGCGACGCATATACGGACGCCTCCCCCTACGACTACTACCAGCGGAGCAAGGACCTGCGGCGGACGGATGCCAGCCGCTTCATGCATCCGGAGACGGCGGCGCTGCTGGACCGGTGGCTGCTGCTGCTGAAGGAGCGGGGGGAGGAGGCGGCCTTTGCCGCTATTCGCGCCGAATTGGCGGACAGCGCCTACTGACGGCGGAGCGCAGGCGCTTTGTTAAGAAGAAAACAATAGATTTTTGAACATTTCCCTTGCTTTCCATCACTGTTTGTTTTACAATGTTTTGGTACATTTTGATGTGAGGTTGTCAACAACATGGCCCATCCCTATAAAACGCGGGAAGGCGGCGCCACCGTGACGGTGTTCGTACCCTACGACTGCCAGAACAACTGCCCCTTCTGCATCAACAAAAAAGAATACGCGGACTGCTCCGGCTTCAGTCTGGAGAAGATACTGGCAAGCATCCAGGTGATGGACGGCATCACGCCCCGGTGTGATTTTGTGTTCACCGGCGGCGAGCCGCTGGCCGACCTGAACGCACTGCAGCAGATGCTGGACGCCATCCCCGCCACCCACAAGATCTATATCAACACCACCTTCCCCGCCCAGACCCACACCTCCTTCGAGGAAATGCTGGCCTTCACGGAGAGGAACAAGGACAAGATCACCTGCATGAACATCTCCCGCCACCTGCAGCACTATGTGGAGGAGAGCCCTGACCAGGTGCTGGGGAAGATCGCCTGCCCCACGCGGATCAACTGCGTGCTGTACAAGAACTATCCGGCGGCGAAGCTGGTGGACTATGTGGAGCGCTTCCTGCCCTATCGTATCCCCATCCAGTTCCGGTATGATTATACCGAGACGACACCGGAGAACCTGTACGAAGAGGAACACGACAAGATATTGCAGGACCTGAAGCGCCTGTTCACCTACAAGGGGCTGGACGGCTGCCGGATGCGCAACGGCTTCCACTTCGAATACAAGGGCCTGCACATGACGTACCACAAGACGCTGCCCTACTCCACCATCGAGGAAAAGGGACCGGACGGCGTGACCTACGACATTCTGTACGACATCCTCATCAAGCAGAACGGCGAGATACACAGCGACTGGACGGGCGTGAAGATGGACGTGGACGCCTACCGCAGGGTGGTGTTCGAGCCCTACGACCTGAAGGTGCTGAACGGGACCATCGACTTTTGAAAAAGAGACCGCTTTGCGGTCTCTTTTTTTCGGAACCCGCGGCGGGGTCGCTCCGTCATAGGTAGTGAAAGCCTTGGCGGAAAATAAATGGCTTGTTTGTATTTACCCCCTTTTACTTCCGCACGGTTTGTATTATAATGATGTATTGAGCCGGTAACTCATATACCGGCGGGCAAAACAGTCTTGAGTGAATGATAAGGAGCAATTCTATGAAACGTTTTATGACCCTGCTGCTGGCCATGCTGATGGTCCTGTCCCTGGCCGCCTGCGGCGACAAGTCCTCCGCCACGGTGGATGCCGAGGGGCTGGGCAAGGCGCTGGCCGAGCGCGTACAGTTTGACAGCACCATGAGCGCTATCGACGCCGGAGACTATCTGGAACTGCCCGAGGGCAGCAGCGCTGCCGCCTATATGTCTGACGGCAGCACCATGGAGGAGATCTTTGTGGTGTCCTGCAAGGATAAGACGGACGCATCGGCGGTGAAGATCGCCATGCAGGAGCTGCTGGACAGCCAGACGCAGGAGGCCGGGCGCTACCAGCCCGAGGAGGCCGAGCGCCTGAACAACGCCGTTTTCGCCACTTACGGCACCTGCGTGGTGCTGTGCGTTACCTCTGACACGGATACCGCCAATGCGGTCATCAAGGAGTATGTAGGATGAGTCCGCGCTATGAACGGAGGCAGCGGGGCGGAGGCGGCGCGCTGCTGCTTCTGATCGCCGCCGCGGCGCTGGTGGTGGCGGTCCTGGCCATCTTCACCGATGTGTTCAGCGGCAAAAAGGCGCCGGACAAGGATACAGACAGCCCTGCCGTCACCCAGCCCGCGGACGGCGAGCCTGACGGGACCGGCGACGCGGACAACACCGCGAAGGACCCGGAGGGCGATCAAAAGGGTGGTCAAAGCGGAAATGGTGATGGGAACACTGATAAGTCCACCGTGACCACCACGAAGCCGGCAGCCTCCAATGTGATCACCACTGACGCCACGCCTTATCAGTCCGGCGGCGTATACATCGTGGGCAATGCCGGATATGAGATGTACAACTATGTGGGCTCCCTGGCGGAGAAGTACCAGTCCACGGTCAACGCCGTGGCGGACAGCCTCAGCGGCGTGAGCCAGGTGTACGCCATGGCCATCCCCCTGTCCAGCAGCATTACCCTGCCGGACAGCCTGCTCAGCGACATACCCGGCAGCGATCAGGCACAGGCCGAAAAGGATATTCTGGCGGGAATGGGGCAGAATATAAAAACGGTGCCCCTGCATGACGCGCTGAACGCCCATCGGACGGAGTACATCTATTTTCGCACCGACCACCATTGGACGGCGCTGGGCGCCTATTACGCCTATGTACAGTTCTGCAATGTCAAGGGCATTACGCCCCACGACCTCAGCGACTATGAGGTGAGCCAGTACACGGGCTTTTTGGGCTCCTTCTACAACGACGGCGGCAAGCCTCAGGCCATGGCGGATGATCCGGATACGGTGAACGCCTATCATCCCGTCAGCAGCACCGCCGCCATGAAGTACGGCAGCAGCGAGAACAGCGAGCTCACCGGCGGCAAGGTGATCTTTGACGAGTCCACCGCAGCGGCCAGCCTGAAATACGGCGCGTTCATCATGGGCGACAACCCCTTCACCGTGATCGAGAACCCCGAAGTCAGCAATGGGCAGAGCTGCATCGTGGTGAAGGAGTCCTTCGGCAACGCCTTTATACCGTTTCTGGTGGACCACTACCAGACGGTGTATGTGGTGGACTACCGGTATTACGGCGGCAGCGTCAGCGCACTGGCCAAGGCCAAGGGCGTGACGGACGTGTTGTTCGTCAACAACCTGTCCGCCATACGCGGCAGCTATCAGATGGGTAAGCTGGCCGGCGTGAAGTGACATCTGTTTTGAACAGGGCGGGCAAGCCCGCCCTGTTCCTTTTTCTGACTATCCGCAAAGGAGAACACATCACATGGTATTCAGCAGCACCACATTTTTACTGGCGTTTTTGCCGCTGGTGGCTATTTTATACTATATCTGCCCACGGAAGCTGCGGAACGGGCTACTGCTTGTCTTCAGCCTGCTGTTTTACGGCTGGGGCGAGCCGAAATACATTCTGATCATGCTGTTCTCCACGGTGTTCGACTACTGCAACGGTCTGGCCATCGGCCACTTTCGGAGCAGGGGGAGGGCGGGCGGCGCCAAGGCGGTGCTGGTCATCTCTGTGGTGGGAAACCTGGCGATCCTGGGCTTTTTCAAGTACACGGATTTTGCCATCAGCAACCTGAACGGTCTGCTGGGCACAGCCATCCCGGCGCTGGGGCTGCTGCTGCCCATCGGTATCTCCTTCTACACCTTCCAGACCATGAGCTATACCATCGACGTGTACCGGGGGCTGGTGCCGCCCCAGCGGAACATCGTGGACTTCGGCGCGTACGTGACGCTGTTCCCCCAGCTGATCGCAGGGCCTATCGTGCAGTACAAGACAGTAGCCTATGACCTGGAGCACCGGCGGGAGTCGGTGAGCGAGGCCAGCGAGGGTTTGCAGCGGCTGGTGATCGGTCTGGGCAAGAAGGTGCTCATCGCCAACCAGATGGGCGCCATCTGGGAGGACATCGCCGCCATGTCGGACCCCACAGCGGTCACAGCGTGGATCGGCGCCATCGCGTACACGTTCCAGATCTACTTTGACTTCTCCGGCTACTCGGACATGGCCATCGGCCTGGGGCATTTCTTCGGGTTCCACTTCCTGGAGAACTTCAACTATCCCTATGAGTCCCGTTCCGTCACCGAGTTCTGGCGACGGTGGCACATCAGCCTGTCCACCTGGTTCCGGGAGTATGTCTACATCCCCCTGGGCGGTAACCGCAAGGGCAAGGGGCGGCAGCTCCTGAACATTGCCATCGTCTGGCTGCTGACCGGCCTGTGGCACGGTGCCAGCTGGAATTTCGTGCTGTGGGGCGTGTACTACGCCATACTGCTGCTGCTGGAAAAGACGTTCCTGCTGAAGTGGCTGGACAAGGCGCCCCGGTTCGTAGGGCACGTGTACACCTGCTTCTGCTTCGTCATGGGCTGGGTGCTGTTCGCCATCACAGACCTCGGCGCACTAGGGGCCTATGTGAGCCATATGTTCTCCGGAACCTTTGCCGACAGCACCACGGCGTACCTGCTGCGGTGCGGCTGGCTGCTGCTGGTCCTGGCCGTCATCGGCTGCACGAGCCTTCCCAAGCGGCTGTGGGAAAAGCGGGAACAGGCCCTCTCCCCCGCCCTGTCGGACGGACTGCGAACGGTGTGGGTAGTCGTCGTACTGCTGGTGAGCATGGCGTTTCTGGTGGGCGACAGTTACAACCCGTTTTTGTACTTTAGATTTTAAGGAGGCGGCGCTATGAAGAAACAAAGCGGCATCGCGCCGCTGATCGCCATCGGCGGCATACTGTTGGCGCTGTCTGTCGGCAGCTTCTTCCTGACGCCGGACCGGGCATTCTCGGAGAATGAGAACCGCTATTTGCAGCTGACGCCCAGACTCACCTGGGACCGCATCATGTCCGGCGACTTCATGGAGGATGTGGAGGACTATACCAGCGACCAGATCGTCTTCCGGGACTTCTGGACCGCCGCCCGGTCGGTGCTGCAGCGGGCCGAGGGCAAGGAGGACATCAGCGGCACCTATCTGGGCGCGGACGGGAGGTACTTTGCCAAGGTGACCGACGACAGCTTTGACTGGGTAAGGCTGGAGAAGAACGCCGGGTATATCCGGGATTTCTTTGCCGCCAGCGGTAAGCCCTGCACGGCGCTGATCGTGCCCAGCCCGGCCGGAATTCTGAGGGATATGCTGCCGGAGAACGCGCCGTATTTCAACGAGGACAAGGCCTTCGGCCGGCTGGGCGATATTCTGGGCGGTACGCTGCTGGACAGCCGGGAAACGCTATCGGCGGTGGACGATCCCTACTACCACACGGACCACCACTGGACCACCATGGGCGCGCAGGCGGCCTATACACTGTGGGCACAGGCCACGGGGCACACCGCCCGCAGCTATGACCTGACGCTGGCCACGGACAGCTTCCGCGGCACGCTGTACTCCAAGGTGCTGCTGCCGGACAGCGTATACGACAGCGTGTACTACGCGCCGGAGATCACGGTGGAGAGCGTGGTGTGCGACGGGAAAGACGGCGCGCTGTACGACCTGTCCGCCCTGGAGCAGAAGGATAAGTATGAGCTGTTTCTGGGCGGCAACTACGGCCAGTGCGTCATCACCACCGGCACGGAGAACGGGAAGCACTTGCTGCTGGTGAAGGACTCCTTCGCCAATTCCTTCGTACCGTTCCTCACCGGCGACTATGAGACCATCACCATGATCGACCTGCGGTACTACCGGGGCAGCATGGCAGAGCTGGCGGCGGAGGCCGACAACATTCTGGTGCTGACGGAGGTCACGAACCTGGCGGGCTCGGGAGACTATTTCAAGCTGAGTAAGTGAAAACAGGCGTGCGCTCCGCGCACGCCTGTTTTGTCCCCTTTACAAACGGCTGTTTTTTGGTATAATAGTAAGGCTAAGGAAATTTACAGGCACAAGGAGAGACGATATATGGCCGTTATCGAGTACGACGAGTATAAACAGAAGCTGCAGGCGCTGGAGCCCACCCTGGGCGAGCTGGAGAAGGCGCTGGGCATCCCCAAGGCCCGTGAGGAGCTGGCCGAGCTGCAGAAGGAGACGGAGCAGGAGGGCTTCTGGAACGATCTGGAGCGCAGCCAACAGGTGAGCCGTCAGGTAAAGCGCCTGGAGAACAAGATCAAAAAGCATGACAAGCTGGTTTCCGAGTGGGAGGACACCCTGACCCTGTGCGAAATGGCCCAGGAGGAGGACGACCCCAGCCAGCTGGAGGAGGTCGTCAGCGGATACGAGACGCTGGAAAAGGAGATCAGCGAGCGCCGGCTGGCGGCGCTGCTCAGCGGTGAATACGACGCCAACAACGCCATTCTGACCTTCCACGCCGGCGCCGGCGGCACCGAGGCCCAGGACTGGACGGAGATGCTGTACCGGATGTACACCCGCTGGGCCGAGCGTCACGGGTACACCTACCAGCTGATGGACTATGAGGCCGGCGACGAGGCGGGCATCAAGTCCGCCACTATCCTCATCGAGGGCGAGAACGCCTATGGCTATCTGAAGAGCGAGAACGGCGTGCACCGGTTGGTGCGCGTGAGCCCCTTTGACGCCAACGCGCGGCGGCAGACCAGCTTTGCCGCGCTGGAGGTCATGCCGGAGCTGGACGACGACAGCGAGATCGAGATCCGGCCGGAGGACATCGAAATGCAGGCCTGCCGCAGCTCCGGCGCAGGCGGTCAGCACATCAACAAGACGTCCTCCGCCGTGCGTCTGACCCACCTGCCCACGGGCATCGTGGTGTTCTGCCAGACAGAGCGCAGCCAGTTCCAGAACCGGGACAACGCCATGAAGATGCTGCGGGCAAAGCTGGCGGAGCTGAAGCTGCAGCAGCACGCGGAGAAGATCAGTGATCTGAAGGGCGTGCAGATGAAGATCGAGTGGGGCAGCCAGATCCGTTCCTATGTGTTCATGCCCTACACCCTGGCCAAGGACACCCGCACCGGCTATGAGATGGGCAACATCCAGGCGGTGATGGACGGCGATATCGATGGTTTCATCAACGCGTACCTGACCGCCGCCGCCAACGGCGAGATCAAGAAATAAAGATTTTGGGAGGCCGCTGCGCGGCCTCCCTGTTTTTTCGGTGTACAAAAAGAAGCGGCTCTTAAGAGCCGCTTCTTTTCATTCAGTTCAGCACTTCTCGAAGACCACCGCGGTGCCCATGCCGCCGCCGATGCACAGGGTCGCCAGGCCCTTCTTGGCCTCGGGACGCTTCTGCATCTCGTGCAGCAGGGTGACGATGATACGCGCGCCGGAGGCGCCCACGGGATGGCCCAGAGCGATGGCGCCGCCGTTGACGTTGACCTTGCTCATGTCAAAGTGCAGCTCGCGGGCCACGGCGATGGACTGGGCGGCAAAGGCCTCGTTGGCCTCGATCAGGTCGATGTCATCGATGGTGACGCCGGCCTTCTTCATGGCGTTGCGGGAAGCGACCACGGGGCCGACGCCCATGATCTTGGGATCCACACCGCCCTGGCCCCAGCCGATCAGCTTGGCCATGGGCTTCAGACCGTACTTGGCCACAGCCTCGCCGGAGGCCAGCACGATGGCGGCAGCGCCATCGTTGATGCCGGAGGCGTTGGCGGCGGTAACGCGCTGGGTGCCCTTATCGGGAGCATCCTGGCAGCCGGTGGGCTCGAAGGTGTTGACCACCACGGGGTTGGGGGACTCGGGGCCCACGGGGAACGCACCCTTCAGCTTGGCGATGCTGTCCGCGGTGACACCGGCCTTGGGATACTCATCCTTGGCGAAGGGAACCATCTCCTTCTTGACCTTGACCATCACGGGGACGATCTCGTCATCGAACCTGCCGGCGGCCTGGGCGGCCTCGGTCTTCTGCTGGGAGGCGGCGGCGAACTCGTCCTGCTCGCGGCGGGTGATGCCCCAGATATCGTTGATGTTCTCAGCGGTGGTGCCCATGTGATAGTTGTTATAGGCGTCCCACAGGCCGTCCTTGATCATGGTGTCCACCAGCTTCTTGTCGCCCATACGAGCGCCCCAGCGGGCGTCCATGGAGGCAAAGGGAGCGGCGCTCATGTTCTCGGTACCGCCGCAGACAACGATGTCGCTGTCGCCGGCCAGGATGGAACGGGCACCCTCGATGACGGACTTCATGCCGGAACCGCAGACCATGCCCACGGTATAGGCGGGGACGGAATAGGGGATACCAGCCTTGATGGAGACCTGACGGGCCACATTCTGGCCCTGGGCAGAGGTCAGGATGCAGCCGAACATCAGCTCATCCACATTCTCGGGAGCCACGTTTGCGCGCTTCAGAGCCTCCTTGACCACCACGGCGCCCATTTCGGCGGCAGGGGGGTTCTTCAGGGAGCCGCCAAAGGAACCGATGGCGGTACGGCAGCAGTTGACAACATACAGGTCTTTCATGAAAGTTACCTCCTATAAAATATGTTGAAGATAGTATACAACAAAGGCTTGCGCCTGTCTATCCCTAATGATAGTCACAAATTTAACAATAGTCAATCCCAAATTGCAACTTCGTTAAAAAATCGTCAAATCGGGCATATCAAATGGCGGTTTCCCGTCATTTTGACGAAATGACGCATCCTCATGCCGCCGGCTCGGCGTCAGCTCCGGTATCGGCAGTGTCCTCCCCCGCCGTGTCGGTACCGGCGTCGGCGCTGTGGTCATGGCCATCATCGGCGGTATGACCACCAGCCTCCGCCATGGCGGCCTGCATCTCCGCGCGGAGCTCCGTCATCCGGTCATAGAAGGCTCCCACGTCCAGGCTGCTGTACAGCTTGGCATTGGACACCACGGAGGCGTTGGCCAGCCGGTCGCTCTGGACCTGCTGGAAATAGGCGTCCGCAGCCACGGACAGGTCCAGATCGGTACGCAGGATCACATAGCAGGAGCCATCGCCGTAGGGATCAATGACGGCGGTCAGCTCCTCCAGCTCCAGCGCCATGATAGCGTCACTGAGGGGATCGCCCTCAGCGGCGGTCAGGGTAACGGCGCCCACAGCCTCCTGCTGCAGCTCCTCGCACATGGCGGCGTACTCCGCCGCCTTGTCCTCCGCCTTCTGCCAGCGCTCCAGCAGATCGGCGGCCATGGTCTCGGCATTTTCGCCGGTGAGGGTCAGCACATAGACGCTGGCATAGCCCTGCTCCTGGGCGTAGGCGCGGACGGCATCCTCGTCATACAGGCTGCCGCCGGGGCCATAGGCCGTCTGCAGGCTGCTGTTCAGGTACTGGGCGGCCAGCATACCGTCGAAGGTCTCCTCGCTGATGCCCATCAGGGCCAGCTGCTGCTGATAGCCCTCCTCGCCGTAAAGGGACACCAGCTTCTGCCGCTGGAGAGCCAGGGCGGCCATGTCTCCGTCGGTGAGGGCGATGCCCTCCTGCTCTGCCCAGGCGCGGGTGACGGCAAAGCGCTTGGCGGCGTTCACCGCCTCCAGCTTTACATAGTCGCCGTAGGTGATGCCGCCCTCGGACACGGCGGCGTTCCAGTCCACGTCCGGCAGTTGGCTCGCCAGATAGGTACAGACGTAGTCCACCCAATAGAGGTACTCCTCACAGGTGACGATCTGACCGTCGACGACCAGCATCTCGCCGTCCGGGTGAAGGCCGCTAGCCTGATACAGCAGGCCCTCGGTGCTCTTACCGCCCTTCATGCCGCCGGTGAGGGCAAACGCGCCCACCAGCATGACGGACACCAGCGCGCCCGCCAAAAAACGGATCCAGTTATTCTTCATGTTTTGCCTCCTCAGGGGACTGCGCCCCGTTCATTTGTTGTGTATCTGTCTGATGGAGCCGCAGGGCATCCACCAGCGCGCCGGCGGCGGCCAGCGGTTCCTCCCCGGGCTGCATATACAGTGTCAGGCGGGGCGCTGCCCCGGCGGATAGCTGCGCGCGGCTGCGGTAGGCCGCCATGGTGCACACCGCCAGCAGTGCGGCGGGGTCCACCCGATCGTCAAAGCTGAACACCAGCTGGCGGCCCTTCTGGGTGATATCGGTGACGCCGCAGTCCATAGCGGCGGCACGGAGCAGCGCCACCCGCAGCAGCGCCGTCACCGGCGGCGGCACGTCGCCGTAGCGGTCCAGCAGCTCGTCGGTGAGCTCGGACTCGTCCTCCGGCGTGCGGAGGGCCGCGATGCGGCGGTAGAGGTCCATGCGCTGCCGGGCAGCGGGAACGTAAGACTCCGGGATATAGGCCGCCACGGTGATGTCAGCGGAACACTCCACCCGGGTGGGGGCGGTCTTGCCCTGCTGCTCCAGCACCGCGTCGTTCAGCAGCTTCAGGTACATATCATAGCCCACGGACATCATGTAACCGGACTGCTCCGGGCCCAGCAGATTGCCCGCACCGCGGATCTCCAGGTCGCGCATGGCGATCTTGAAGCCGGAGCCAAACTCTACATACTCGCGGATGGCAGTCAGACGCTTGGCGGCCACCTCGGTGAGCACCTTGCCGGCCCGGTAGGTCAGATAGGCGTAGGCCCGGCGGGGACTGCGGCCGATGCGGCCCCTCAGCTGGTGCAGCTGGCTCAACCCCATGTTGTCCGCGTCCTCGATGATCAGCGTATTGACGTTGGGGATGTCGATGCCGGTCTCGATAATGGTGGTGCAGACCAGCACGTCGATCTCACCCTCGGACATACGGGCCATCACGTCGCTGAGCTGGCCCTCGGCCATCTTGCCATGGGCTGTCTCAATGGCAACGTCCTCGCCCAGCAGGTCACGGAGATGGGCGGCAGTGGCATCGATGCTGTCCACCCGATTGTGCAGGTAATACACCTGTCCGCCCCGGCCCAACTCCCGGCGGATGGCATCCGCCAGAAGGCCCCAGTCATGCTCCAGCACGTAGGTCTGGACGCTCTGGCGGTCCTGGGGCGGCTGCTCGATGGTGCTCATGTCGCGGATGCCGGACATGGCCATGTTCAGCGTCCGGGGAATCGGCGTGGCAGAGAGGGTCAGGGTGTCCACCTGCCGGGCCACCTGACGCAGACGTTCCTTGTGGGTGACGCCGAAGCGCTGCTCCTCGTCGATGATGAGCAGACCCAGGTCTTTGAACTGCACGCCCTTGCCCAGCAGCTTATGGGTTCCGATAAGCAGGTCCACACGGCCGTCCTTCACCCGTTCCAGCACATCCTTGACCTGCTTGGGGGTGCGGAAGCGGGACAGGACCTCCACCGTGACCGGGAAGGCCCGGAACCGGGCGGCGGCGGTGGCATAATGCTGCTGCGCCAGCACGGTGGTGGGCACCAGCAGCGCCACCTGCTTGCCGTCCAGGATACACTTCATGGCGGCGCGGAGGGCCACCTCCGTCTTGCCGTAGCCCACGTCGCCGCAGAGCAGCCGATCCATGGGCACGGGTTTCTCCATATCGGCCTTGATCTCCCGGATGGCGGTCAGCTGATCGTCGGTCTCCGTATAGTCGAAGGCCTCCTCAAACTCCTGCTGCCAGGGGGTATCCGGTGAAAAGGCGTGGCCGCCCAAGCGTTGGCGCTGGGCGTACAGCTTGATGAGCCCGTCGGCCAGGTCCTTGGCCGCGGCCTTGGCACGGCGGGTGGTCTTGGTCCACTGGTCGCCGGAGAGCTTGTTGAGCTTCACCTTTTCGGTGTCATCCCCGCCGCCGATATACTTGCTGACCAGGTCCAGTGAGGTAGCGGGGACGTACAGGCAGTCACTCCCGGCGTACTGTATCTTGATGTAGTCCTTCTCCACGCCGTCCACCGGCAGGCGGATCATCCCGGCAAAGCGGCCGATTCCGTGGTGGATATGGACCACCAGGTCGCCCACCTCCAGGTCGGCGTAGCTCAGCAGCCGCTGGCGGCTGTCGGACTTGGGTTGGCGGGGCCTTTTGGCCTTGCCGGACAGGGCACGGGTCAGCTGCCCCTCCGTCAGGACGGCCAGCTTCAGGGCAGGCCACTCACTGCCGGCGGACAGCGCCCCCACGGAGACGAGCGTCTGGCCCGGGGCGGGGACGGCATCGCCCTCCAGCGCCAGGGCGGCAGGGATATGGCGCCGCTGGAGGAACTCCTGCATATTACGGCAGCGGACCGCGCCGCCGCAGAGCACCAGCACGCCCACGGCCAGCAGCAATATTCTGCCAAAGGACATAAAAAACCGCCTCCCGATTCTGCTATGGTTTTCACCGTTAGCATACCCGGAAGACGTTTCTTTTTTTCATGGAATTGTCCGAATCAGGATGGAGCTTTGACGGCGTTTTCATCCGC
>ENA-ORNY01001621-ORNY01001621.1-human-gut-metagenome-genome-assembly--contig:-NODE-1621-length-12592-cov-2.531626_pt1 | contig 12592 bp, 8 predicted proteins | sample MGYA00242122_ERZ509036 | MGnify/ENA primary metagenome ERZ509036 (study PRJEB26280, sample SAMEA2338696) | human gut metagenome | biome: human gut; feature: human-associated habitat; material: faeces... | reverse complement strand
CGGGATATCGATGGTCAATACACCGTGTTCCATCCTGGCCTGAATCTTCTCTTTTACCACATCATCGGGCAAGATCATCGCTTGCTGGAAGCGGGTATATGAAAATTCACGTCTCAGATAGCGTCCCTCTTCTTTTTTATCTTCTTTCCACTTGGCGTAAAGCGTTATATCTTTCGTAACAGGCGTTCTGAAATTGTAAAGTTCGGTGCATGCTTCGTCCGCATACCAGCCTTCGAACGTAAATCCTTCCTTTTTGGGGTTTGCCGGTTTGAATACGATATCGCCATCGCAAACGGTCTGCGGATTTACCGCCGAACCGCCGCCGGTCACAAACGTAACGGTATATTCTTTACCGACGACAGCGGTAACGGTTTCGTCTCCCCATCCTTTGTAAACGACTACCGAGTCTGCGCCGTCAAGTTCGTATTCCACATCTCCGACGAAAACCGACTTGGCTTTGTAACCCTTTTCCGCGCTGACGGTAACGGTAATTTTATCTCTGAATCCGACGCCTTCCGTCTTATCCGCACTGACGGTACCGTGTTCGGGCTGAACCACGGTGATATCGCTCTTTTGCGAAACGAGAGAACGGATATACTGCGTGGAGCCGCTCGTGGATACCGAAAGATACGCATAGCCGCCGATGAAATCGCTTCTCTTAACGCCTTCGAGGTCGGAGAACTTTTCTCCGTTTATCTTAACGTAGTTTTCCGTACCGTCCTCGCTGATATAAATCGTTATATAGAAACGATCGTTCTCGAACGGCTGTTCGAGAGTTGCGTCGGCAAAGAGCGCGCTCAGTTTACCCGAAAGCATATCCTGCATTTTACCGAAATTCTCGGCTTCTTTAACGGTTTCCGTCTGCAACAGAACTTTCGCGACAGAAAGGTCGGAACCGCCTCCTTTAAGCGATTTTAAAAGTCCGTCGTAAAGGGCAAATCTTATTTTGCCGGTGACCGCGTTGTTCTGGTAATCCCAGTTTCTCGCGCTCCATTTTATGGTTATTTCCTTGCTTACGTCCAGTTTCAGAAGGTTCGTTATCGAGCCGGAAGAACATATAAGAAATCCGGTTTCGTCCTCGTAAGTGTAGAAAGAAGTGTCGTGCTGATAACTGCCGTAATAAGAATTGATTATCTCGTTGCCGTCTTTATCGACGAACGAATCGCCTATATCCCACTGCGTGTAGTTCGCGTCCCAGCCGTTGTCGTCCGTGTCTATTTCATACGGATATTCCTCATCTACAACGCCGTGCAGTTTATGATAAAGAACTATTTCCTCTTCATACCATTTGAGGGTGAGTTCCATATCTTTCGTAACCGCGTCGTCCACGCCGAAATCGTTGCCGTTTTCATCCACGTAAGTGAATGCGAAACCGTATTCGTCGAAGTAGGTCGGCGTTCCGTAAAGCGTATCTCCGTCCTTGACTTCCACGCTTACGTATTCGTACTTGCCCGTTTTCGATTTGATCTTTACGGTGTGATAGGTCGCTCCGTTTTGTTTATATGCGGCGTAAATCGCCACGTCTTTATCGATAACGCTGTCGAAATCGAACTTAACCGTAAGCGACGAATCGGTGTAATAACCGAGGAAAGTATAACCGTCGATCTCCTGAGCGGCGGGCGCTTCCGCTTTGCCTGCCGATGAAAACCGATTTCGTGGTTTCTTCGTAGCCGGGAACGTTCGACTTAAACGTCACGTTCGCCTTTGCGGTGGATTGCGTAACCTTGATTTTGAACTGATTGGTGCCGAGCGACAAAAGTTGCAGATAAGCATAATCCGTTACGAAATCGCTTCTCTTGACGTTTATGCCGCAGATTTTGGCTCCGTTTGCCGCGACGAAACTTTCTTCCGCCGTCTCGCCGATATAAATCGACAACGTGACGAATTTTTCCGCGCTGTCGTCCTGATACGAGACGTAATCGAGAACTTCGCTCACAAAATCCCCTATTTGTATCCTGTTGTAAATCGGGCTTGCAGGAGTTTCGTCGCTCCCTTTCTCGGTACTTCCGTAAATAGGCAACTTGTTACCGAATTCGGGGTTCCAGCCGTTTACGTCCGCATAATAAATCTGTTCGAGACTGTCGAACAAACCGAATACGAAGCGCGCTTGTTGATCCCACGATTTCATGCTGTTCATCGCAAGCCTTATGTTTATAAGACCGGTGAGGTCGAGCGGCATTCCGTAAGTTACGTATCTCGCGCCGTCGAGTACGAAAATCGTTCCGTCCGAATTGACCAGAGTGCAATATTCGGTGTTATACATACCGTAATTTGCGGTTATGAGATCCTCGTCGTTCTCGTCGAAATATTTCACTCCGTTCTGATTTGCGGAAATGCCGTTTTCGTCGTAAGGAAGGTCGATTTTGCCTCTTACGTCGTAAACGTCGACGGGCGCTTTTTCATAGACTACTTTCAAAGTCAGATCGGAAGTTATCGGCGCGGTCACGTCGTATTCTTCGTCGCCGAGGTAGAATTTGGTTTTAAAGCCTTTCACGTCGATTTCTTCGGGAACAACGAGTGCTTCGTTATCGCCCGCACCGACTTCGACCGAAGTACCTCTTCTTTCGTCTTTGATCGTTACGGTGTGATCCCATGCCGATTCCTGCGTTATCTGAACTTCTATTTCCAGAACTTCGTTTATCGCAACGTGAAGATATGCGCCTTCCCGGAAATCGCTTCTTTTAACGTTCGGAGCAATAACCTTTATTCCGCCGAAGTTTACGTAAGATTCTTCGGCAGTTTCGCCGATATAAAATTCCAGTTCGCCGTAACCCGTCTTGTCGTAGTTCATTGAATTTTCCGAAAGCGCGCCGTTTACGCAGATTTTATTGGCAAGATGTCCGTAATCTTTATAGTTGGCGTCGGTCTCGACGTAATTCGAACCCCACATATTGATCTTAACGCCTTCCGTACCGAGATTCCACGTGTTTGAAGCCGCCTTATAAGCGTTTTCAAGCCCGTCTATAACGCTGAAAATAAACCACGAATGGTTAGACCAGTTCGGATCGAGTCTGAATTTTATCTTCGTCTTTTTCGTAAGATCGAGTTGGTTAATGTTTAAGTTGTTGCCGCAAGCAAGAACGAACGTGGAAGTATTACCGGTAACAAGATGGCTTCCCGCCGAGTTATACGAACCGAATTGCGTACCGATAATAACGTTACCTGCCTCGTCCATATATGCTGTTCCCGGGTTGTTTTTGTGCCACCCGTTCTCGTCGATTTCCGCAACAAATTTGTTTCCCGTACTGTCTTTATATTCTTTGGAAGTCTCCGCCGTCGCCATAATGACCGAAAGGCTGAGACAACACATTAAAAGACACGTGAGGAAAATCATTAACTTTTTTCTCATTTTGCCTCCCATATATATAGATCGGACGCTTGGATTTTTCAAATGCTTTTTTGAAACGCCCGACGCTATTTTTTTAATTTTATCGGATTTTAAAATTTTATTCGCCGAAATCCGTTAAATCCGCCGAACCCCGCTAAACCCGCCGAGATTCCGTCAATCGATTTCAGTGCTTTCACGCTCTATGAAGTCCGCGGTTATTTCGCCGACGTACGTTTCGTTGTTTCCGGTGAGATATTCGATATATTTTAAACCTTCTTTTTCGATATTGAGAGAAATCGTGGAAATGGACGGATTGAGCATGCCCGAAATAAGAATGTTATCGAACCCTACGACTTTGATATCCTGCGGTATCCTTTTACACTTTTTCTGAGCCGCCATGATCGCGCCGAAAGCCATCATATCGTTCAGGCACATAACCGCGTCTATTTTTTCCTCTTTTTCGATAAGTTCGCTCATCTTGGAATAACCGATGACGTAACTTTCCTCTTTGGGATAATTGCCGTACATTACGGTGTCTTCGCGCACCGGCAAATCGTGTTCTTTAATGTAATTATTGAAATAACGCACGCGGGTATCGCTTTCGAGCATTTCTCCGCTTATACCGGATATAAAATAGAAATGCCTCAATCCGCCGTTCAGCATTTTATCGAGAGCGATTTTCATCGCGTTTTCGTAGTTGATGGTCATGCAGAACAAATCTTTTCCGTGTCCTGCGTAAATATATTTGATTCCGAGTTGCCTTAAAATGTCGATATATTTTTCAGGGAAATGCGCCGAATAATTGAGAATTCCCATCACCCTTATGCCGATAAGACTTTCGAGTATGGTTGAAAATAACTCGGGTAACGGTCATGCTCGACACTCCCGCTTTTTCGGCAACCTCTTTTATAGTAATCATTTTTCCTCCGTTTTCTTTTTTTTGCTTTCGCTCTGTTTTTGTTCTTTTTTTCGTTCTTTTCCGTTCGGCAAAGCATTTTAGCCTTATCGACCGCTAATTTTGCTGTTTTTTAAAATATGTTACCGATAACATATTCTGTAAGTCAATTATAGCAGATTTGAATCCTATTTGTCAATACTTTTTTGAAAATTTTTTCCTAAGTTTTTTTAGATCGGGTTATCTGCATCGAAAAATTACCGGAAACAAAAAGAAATTTTGCCGGCTTACGGAACGCAAAAATCCCGACGATTCGGACGATACCGATAGTCGGGATGATAATTACGTTAATTGTTCGGACATCTTACCAATGTGTCCGTCTTTTTGGTTTGAAATAGCACGGGCGCGGCAACGAGTTGCCGTCGACCGTCAATTTGCCACAAGGCAAATTCTTGCCGAGGGGCTCCCGCTTGCGGGATACGGCAAACTATCAAAAAGTAAAAAGGCACGCATTTTTTGCGTGCTTTTTGCTTATTTTTCACTCGAAACACTCTAAAATTCTATTCAGCCATATTTCTTCACTGTAGACATTGCATTTCCTATCACCGGCTATTTTGCGGTGATAAGGAATACAATGCATTTAATAACACACAATAAAATAAGCGGGCAACCCGACAACCGTCGGACCGCCCGCTTATACGCGTATATGTTATATAATTGTTAATTCATTACGATTCGGTTATAAGGTCCTTATACGCTTTTTCGTTATAAGTGATGTAAGCGTTCTTTCCGTCCTTGCTCGTATCCATCGTGTATTTCTTGATGAAACGATCCGCTTCTTTGGATACGTAGTTGTTTTCGATAAGAGTTTCGTTTGCCTTCTTGAAGTTGTAAGCAACCGTTCCTTTGGTTTCGATCTCCGCTTCGAACGCCGCCTTATCGGCATAATATCCGTAACCGCCCTCTTTAGCCGTGCAGATAAGAACGTGCAAGCCGTAGGATTCGGACATAAACATTACCACGCTGCCCTCGCCCATTTCGACGGCCTTGGTTGCGGCCTCGACGAATTCGGTAACGTACTGCCCCTTGGAAGTGAGCGGCGAATAAACGTATCCGAGATACTTGTTGAAGTTGCCGGTGTCGGTGCTGTAAGCGAACTTGATGTCTTCGAATCTGTTGAGAATTTCTTTCTTCTCGTCGTATTTCTTCGCCTCGTAACCGGGAATGGCAACCGCTTCGCCAAGTCTGGGTTCGACGCCGAGCGCGCCTTTAACTATATTGACGAAATCGGTGTAGCCCATCACGTCGGGAGTGACGTTTTCAAAATGGAATTTAAGAATCTTCTCATCGTTGGTTTTTTCCACATAAGAAGTAACGCCTTCGATTTTGCCCTTGTATTCGGCAAGGTTCCATTCCTTATCCGCGGTGTTATAAACGTATTTATCGGAGAAAGTGAACTTTCTGTCCGCATAAATGCCGTAACCCGCTTTAACCCAACTTTCTCTGAGATCTTTCACTACGATGTCGCTCGCAAGGCTCTTAACAAGGGCGGCGATTTCGGTTTTCTTAACGTCCTTTTCGGCCTTTTTGTCGGAGATGGCAGTCTTTTGATCTTCGGTATATTCTACGACCATGTGCGAAACGTAGCCGTAACCGATTTTCGAATTATAAACGACGAACTTGCTATCCGAAACTTCGCCGAGCGCGGTTTCCAGAGCGGAAACGTTACCCGTGTATTCGGAACTCTGTTTTTCGGCAAGTTCACGATATTGATTCCAGAGTTCGTCTGTAGTGGCGACTCTGTCCGCTCTGAGAGCCTTTTCATATTTGTCTACGAGTTTGCTTTCGAGCGCGGAATTTATGTTATTCTTGAAATAGTCAAGTTGAAGAACGGAGAGAACCGTGGGGGCTTTCTTGCCTTCGAAATACTTATCGCCGTTGGCGTCGGTTTCGACAACGCCGAGTTCCTGAAGTCTTTTATAGCCCTTCTTGAACGCTTTGAGTCTGTCGCCCGCGATTTCCGCGTTAAGATATTCGCCGATAATCTTGTTGCATGCCTTAACGTCGATTTTCTCGTCCTTACTGTCCATAGTGGGAGTGGTTCTCGGCGAATAAGTTATTTCTTCGTGGTTATGATCGTCGCTATCGTCGTCCATAAACGAATCGATAAACGAATTGAGGTTTTTGATCGCGTCCGAAACGGCTTTGAGAACTTCGTTCGCGTCGCCGACGAATCTGAACGCGGCGTCCGTTCTCTTGAGCGATGCGTCGCCGTAAGCGTTTTTAACGTAAGCGGCAAGACCTTCAGCGTAGCCGTCGTCGCCGACAGTCTTGGCGGTGTAAGCGGCGATATCGTTATCGGATGCGATAAGAGAAAGCATGTCCGCGCCCTTTTCGAGAGCCTCTACGTCCGCGGCGGTGAGAATTTTCACGTCGCCGGTGTAAACCTTGTCTTTGTAATCTGCGGAAGAAAGTCTTTCTTTGGACTGCTGAATAATAACCGCGTTGTTCACGAGATTATCGAGAACAAGTTTGTACGCCTTTGCGGTGGTGTAACCGTTTTTCTGCACGTAGTAATATCCGTACGACAAATAACCCGCGATGATGTCGCGTTTGTAAATATCCGTGGCAACACCCTCGACGGCGCCGTCGGAAATATCGACTTTAACCGCTATCTGAGCCATATCTCTGTCCTGATTCACCTTGAAAAGCGCGCAACCCGCGAACGTTCCGAATGTGACCGCGACGAGAGAAATAACCGCAATGAGTTTGAGTAACAATTTTTTCATAACGTTCTCCTGTCAAGCAAAGGGTTCAAAAGATTCGTCTGAACGATTCAAATGAAAGCCCTCCGCTTTACGTAATGACAATATTATACTAAATTTAACAGACGATTGCAAGGCATTTACGGCTGTTTTTGAAGAAAAAACCAAAAAAATATTTTCACAGACGGGAAAAATCCCCGCCACCGTTCCGTCATCGTTTTGTTTTTCGCAGCGAAATCTCGCCGTGCGATTTGATTTTCCGCCACGAAAACACAGGAAACAATCGCCCCGCTCAACGAGTTTCCTCGCGTTAAAAATCAAGAAAAGCAAGCATTTATCCGACTTTAAAAATCAAATAGCCAAGTTTAAAATTCAAATATCCGACTTTAAAAATCAAAGAAATCGAGCATTTCCTCCGCCGTATCCCTCGGCGTTTCGCGAATGGCGAACTCGAGCGCGGGGTTCTCTCTGAACGCCGGCGTGACGACGTTTTTCCGCGAGTTGATTCTGTCAAGGAAGCCTTCTTCTTTAAGGCTGTCGATACCGTTGAGAACGATCTCCGCGCGCTTGCCGGAAAGGGAAATTTTAACGGCGTTATGCTTTCTCGCGGCGACCTTCAATTTTGCGATAAGTATGAGATTATCGACTTCTACGGGGACTTTTCCGTAGTTATCCTCAAGCGAAGAACGCACTCTTTCCTCGTCCGCGGCGGTCTTGATTTCGGCGATTTGCTTGTAACAATCCATTCTCGACGGCGGCGACGAAACGTAGTTTTCGGGGATGAACGCGTCCATGTTTACGTCGAGTTCCGTATCGAAATCCTTTACGGTTTCGCCGAGGCTTTCCCTGAGCAGTTTACTGTACAATTCGTAACCTATCCTGTCCATATGTCCGTGTTGTTCCCTGCCTAAAACGTTGCCTGCGCCCCTTATTTCAAGGTCGCGCAGAGCGATCTTGTAGCCGCTGCCCATTTCGGTAAACTCCATAAGCGCGGAAAGACGCTTATAAGCCGCATCGGAAATGACTTTTTCTTTTTTGAACGTGAAATAGGCGTGAGCCATAACGTTGCTTCTCCCCACTCTGCCTTTCAACTGATAAAGAGTGGAAAGCCCGAGATAATCGGAGTCGATGACGATAAGCGTGTTCGCTTTGGGCAAATCGATACCGTTTTCGATTATCGTCGTCGCTATCATTACGTTATATTTCTCGTCGTAGAAACTCATAACGCTGTCTTCGAGCGTCCTTTTGTCCATTCTGCCGTGCGCGACGATGATTTTCGCCTCGGGAAGAATACTTCTGACTCTCTCCGAGAACTTGTAAATCGTTTCAACCCTGTTATACAGAATAAGAACCTGCCCTTCCCTCGAAAGTTCGCGGCGAACGGCGTCCGCGATGAGCGCGTCGCTCTCCTCGGTCACGTAAGTCTGAACGGGAATTCTTACCTTGGGCGGCGTGGAAATGGTACTTATATCCCTTATCCCGGAAAGCGACATATGAAGCGTTCTCGGAATGGGCGTCGCCGTCATCGTGAGCGTGTCCACGTTGTCCTTGAGAAGTTTCAGCCTTTCCTTGTGTTCCACGCCGAAACGCTGTTCTTCGTCGAGAATCAGAAGCCCGAGATCTTTGAATTTCACGTCCTTGTTAAAGAGCGCGTGAGTGCCTATAACAAAGTCGATATCCCCGCCTATAAGCCCTTTAACAACACTTTCCGCTTGTTTTTGAGTGCGGAATCTGTTAAGCGCGGCAACCCTTATTCCAAAAGGAGAAAACCTTTTCACCGCCGCTCTGTAATGCTGTTCGCAAAGTATCGTCGTGGGGCAGACGAGCGCGACTTGTTTGCCGTCCGCAATCGCCTTGAAAGCCGCTCTGAACGAAACCTCCGTTTTGCCGAATCCCACGTCGCCGCACAGAAGTCTGTCCATAACCTTGTCGCTCTCCATGTCGGCTTTTATCTCGGCGACGGATTGAAGTTGGTCGTCGGTCGGCTCGAACTCGAACATATCGTCGAACTCGCGCGTGAGTTCGTTATCCTTTGAAAAGACGAAACCTTTTTTGTCTTTTCTCGCCTTGTATAACTGCTTTAAGTTTATCGTCATCTCGGCGATGGAGGCGCGCACGCGTTGTTTTATGCGGTCGAACTCCTTGCCGCCTATCCGATTGAGCGTAGGCTTGTCGCCGCCGACGTATTTCGTGAGCCTGTCCATCTGATCGACGCCGACGTAAAGCATATCGCCGCCGAGATACTGAACGGCAACGTAATCCTTGCTGCCGTCCTGAGTGGTTATTCTCTGAACGCCGGTCACGTAGCCCACGCCGTGAACTTCGTGTACGGCGAAATCGCCCACTTCGGGAGCCTGAAACAAATCGCCCCGCTTGCGTTTTATGCGTTTTTCCTTGCCGGTATCGAGATACATATCGCCCGTACCGATAACGACGAGTTTTGCCGAATGATAAATGAAGCCCGACGGCAGAAAATAACCCGTTACGGCGGCTATGCCGAAACGAAGTTCGGGAGCGTCCGAACGAACGCACGGAGAGCCGTGAGCGAGAATTTCATCCGCCATTTTATCCGCGCGCGCCGCGCTTCCGCAACAAAGAATTATCTTATAACCGGAAAATTTCCAGTTGGATATATCGCGGAAAAGATCGTCCGGCTTTGCCGAATACCTCGCGAGAACATTTTACGTTGAACGTTTTGAGCGGATTGAAGAAATTTACGGCGGTGGTTATGTTCTGTAACGCCATTCTCCTGAACCCGTTGAGCCGTTCGATAAGCCTGTTGCTGTCGGAAAGTTGCAGAATGGTGAAATCCATCGCTCTGCCAGCCCGCGAAAGGGTGAGAACCCTCTCCGTGTGTTCCTTGATAAGCGCGGAAAGCGAATCGGAAAGCATTTTACATTCGTCGTAAACGATAACCGTTTCCGGAGACATATAAGACAGGATATCGCTCGTTACCGACGGAAGTATCGGCAGAATGAACTGAAAGGAATCGTCGCACGCGCCGTCGTCGATTTTTTCGGAAATTTCTGCGGCTATGCGCCTCGCGTCGTCCTTAACGGCGAGAGTTTTGAATTTGAGAACGGACTCGCGCAGGCGGTCCTTAACCGTTTGCCTGTCGTTTTCGTCGATTATCGCGTCGGTGGCGGCGATTGCCGTAAACCCGCTCACGATTGTCTTTTCTTCCTTGTCGCCTTTTTCATACTCGGTGACCGTTTCCACTTCGTCGCCGAAAAAGTCCACGCGATAAATATTATCGCCGTTTACGGGATAAATCTCGAAAATATCGCCGCGGAGAGCGAACGTCGCCTTTTCTTCGGCAAACTCCTCTCTTCTGTAACCCATTTTCGTAAGAACTGAAATAAGCGAGTAAGGATCAAGCGTCTGACCGCGTTTTATTTCGACAGTCGGAATTTTTTTCGGGAAGAGTTGCAAAAGGCTTTCAAACGTTGCCACGACGTACTTTGCGCCGCGCTGAATTTTATAAATCGCCGACAGTCTCTCGTAAAATCTCGATTTTTCAAACGCCGTTTTAAAGAGCAGAACGTCGTCCTTAGGGGGAAGATAAACGACCTCCTCGCCCGTAAGCCCCTTTAACTCCTCCACGATTTTGGACGCGTAAACGCCGTCTTTTACGATATAGAGCGCGGGTAGACCGGTTGCCGATGCAACGTGACACTTCTCCGCAAGCGTTACGCCGAAAACCGCGGAGGGAATTCCTCCGCGGACAGCATCGACTATGGATAAGATTTCTTCGCCCGATTGCTCGGCTGTGAGATAGTTTTTCAGCATTTTATTCAACGTATTTAGCCGCGTTATGCGCGCACATTACGTCCTCGATCTTTTTTCCGTGAATAAAGTCGTCCGCGGCGGCGACCGCCTCGTTCACCGAAAATTTAAATTTCGGCTCGTCCTCTTTTTTCACGTCCGACAAAACGTAAGAAAGAATATCGTAACTTCCCTCGGGCTTTGTACCGATCCGCACCCGGGGAAAATCTTCCGTGCCGAGTTCTTTCACGATATTTCTCATGCCGTTATGCGTGCCAGAAGAACCGTTTTTACGTATGCGGAGCGCGCCGATATCTATATCGATATCGTCGTAAATGACGAGAATATTCTCGCTCGGCACTTTGAAATAAGCGGATATCTCGCGGATACACTCGCCGCTTAAATTCATAAAAGTCTGCGGTTTTAAGAAAATCACTTTTTCTCCGCCGATATTCTTAACGCCGAAAAGCCCTTTGAAACCTTTTTTGTCAAAGGAAACGCCGTGTTTTTCGGCAAGCAGTTCGACCGCCATAAAGCCCAAATTATGCAAATTTTTAAGATATTTGTCGCCCGGATTGCCGAGCCCCGCAACAATATACATTTTTATCCTTATATCCGATTTATCCTTATATCCGACGATGTTTAATCCGTTATTTAACGGGGTAAAAGGGTTGTCGATAATTCGGCAACCCTTTCTTTCGTTTTTTACTTCTTATTTCTCGTAAATTTCGGACATTTTCGCATCTTTATAAACGATATTGATCGCCTGAGCGAAAACCTTTGCGACCGAAAGGACTTCGATTTTATCGATTTTCTTTTCTTCCGTCAGCGGAATAGTGTCGAGAACAACAAGTTTAGTTATATGAGAATCTCTGATCCTCTGAATGGCAGGTCCGCTGAGAACCGCGTGCGTGCAGCAAGCGTAAATCTCGTTCGCGCCGTTGTTATAAAGCGCTTCCGCGCCCTGACAAATCGTGCCGGCAGTGTCTATCATATCGTCTACCATAAGGCATCTCTTGCCTTTTACGTCGCCGATAATATTCATTACTTCGACCTGGTTAGCCTTGGGACGACGTTTATCTACGATAGCCATCGGACAGTTGAGTTTCGCAGCGACGTTTCTCGCTCTCGAAACCGAACCTACGTCGGGAGATACTACGACGAAATCGTCGTCGACGTACTTCTGGAAATATTTATAAAGGATAGGTCCGCCGACGAGATGATCGACGGGGATATCGAAAAAGCCCTGAATCTGATTTGCGTGCAGGTCCATCGTAAGAACTCTGTCCGCGCCTGCGGAAGTGATTATATCCGCGACGAGTTTTGCGGTGATGGGATCTCTTGCCTTGGCTTTTCTGTCCTGACGAGCGTAACCGAAATACGGCATAACCGCCGTTATTCTTCCGGCGGAAGCCCTCCTGAGCGCGTCGATCATTATGAGAAGTTCCATGAGGTTCTCGTTGACCGGAGTGCAGGTGGACTGAATTATAAATACGTCCCTGCCTCTTACCGATTCTCCGAGATGTACGCTCGTTTCACCATCCGAAAAATGTCCGACTTCAACGTCGCTCAAAGGAATCTTCAATTCTTTTGCGATTGCCTCGGCAAGTTGTCTGTTGGAATTGCCTGCAAAAAGTTTTATCTCCGTGCTGTGTGTTATCATTGCTTCCTCCAAAATTAGCGCGCTGAGCGCGTTTCAAACTTAAGTTTTTTCTCGTGCAAGCCAAGAATACCCGTCACTTTCTATTATATATAATCATTCGATTTTTAGCAAGTAAAAACGTCGGCGGGCGAAAAATTATTTTATGTTAGGGATTCCATTCGTCATCACTAACTATT
>ENA-ORNY01001618-ORNY01001618.1-human-gut-metagenome-genome-assembly--contig:-NODE-1618-length-12602-cov-3.036503_pt1 | contig 12602 bp, 9 predicted proteins | sample MGYA00242122_ERZ509036 | MGnify/ENA primary metagenome ERZ509036 (study PRJEB26280, sample SAMEA2338696) | human gut metagenome | biome: human gut; feature: human-associated habitat; material: faeces... | reverse complement strand
GGTCCCAGTGACGACACGCGCGCGCTCAACGCCGGCATGGGTCAGGCGCTTTCTGCCGCCGGCCGTCCCTCCGACGCACTCGACGCCTTTAACGCCGCTACTGCCGATGGCATCTACCAGCTTACCTCCGAGCAGGCCGATGAGCTTGCCCGCGTGCACGATTCGCTTGCCGCGCTGTCTGCCCAGACGGCTATGGCCACGGCTCCGGCGCCCGCGATGGACGCTCCTGCCGTCGATCCGCTCGATCCTACGGGCGCGACCGGTCAGTTTATGCCCGATCCCTCGGACACCGGCTTCTTTACACTGTCAGAGTCCGAGATGGTCCAGCAGGACCGTCAGGATCGTAAGCAGGCCAAGGTCCGTCGTCGCCATCGCCACACGGGTCTCAAAGTCTTCATCGTGCTGCTTCTGCTCATTTTGATTGCTGCGGGCGGTCTGGGCTTTGCCTACACGCGCGGCTTTGGCTTCCCGTCCCAGGAGTCTGTCGTTACCGATCTGTTCCAGGCTGCCGGCGACGGTGACACCGCAAAGGCCGAGTCTTGCCTGGCCTCGAGCCTGTCCGAGGACGCCAAGTCGATGATCATCTCCTCGATTCCGCAGGGTGCCACCGTGTCCGTCGAGGGCATGGATCAGTCCATGACCGAGACGACCGCTAAGGTTAAGGCATCGCTGTCCAAGGGCGGCGAGCAGGAGTACACCGTCAAATTCGTGCGCTCCGACAATCATATCGGCTGGGCCGTTTCCTCGCTCGATATGGATTTCTCGGCTGCTGACAACCAGTAGTGACCTTATGGGATTTAGCTTTGCCCGGCGCTTCACCGCAAGTGAGGTGCCGGGCTTGCGCTAGTATGATGAGCTAGTAGTTTTCCAGCAATCATCCAACACATCAGGAGTTGCGTTGTTTTCTTTGATGGATATGTTCTTCGGTAGCTATGCGGGCGATCTTGCCATCGACCTCGGCACCGCAAATACGCTTGTCTCCGTGCGCGGCAAGGGCATTGTCATTCGCGAGCCCTCTGTTGTCGCCATCGACAAGAACGACGAGCGCATCCTGGCGGTCGGTATCGAGGCAAAGCGCATGCTCGGCCGTACGCCCGGCAACATCGTGGCCGTTCGTCCCCTGAAGGACGGCGTCATCGCCGACTTCGATGTTACCGAGGCCATGCTTCGCTACTTTATCGACAAGGCGTCCGAGAAGCGCTATCCGTGGACCCCGCGTCCGCGCGTTGTCGTCTGCGTTCCTTCCGGCGTCACGTCGGTCGAGAAGCGAGCTGTCTTTGAGGCCACGATCCAGGCCGGTGCCCGCCAGGCCTATCTGATCGAAGAGCCTATGGCCGCCGCTATCGGCGCCGACCTGCCCGTCGAGGAACCCACCGGCTCCATGGTCATCGACATCGGTGGCGGTACCACCGAGGTCGCTGTTATCGCTATGGGCGGCATCGTCGTCTCGCAGTCCATCCGTATTGCCGGTGACGAGTTCGACCAGGCCATCCTCACGCACGTTCGCGATGCCTACAACCTGGCCATCGGCGAGCGTACGGCAGAGGACATCAAGATCAAGGTCGGTTCCGCCGTGCCGCTCAAGGACGAGCTCGACGTCGAGGTCAACGGCCGCGACGTGATCACCGGTCTGCCCAAGACCGTGCGCATCGAGAGCGAGGAGATTCGTCGCGCACTCAACAAGCCACTCGACGAGATGGCCAAGGCCGTCAAGGACGCACTCGACGCTACGCCTCCCGATCTTGCCTCGGACCTTATGTACTACGGCATTTTGCTGACCGGTGGCGGTGCGCTGCTGCGCGGTCTCGACGTGCGCCTGCGCGATGAGACCGGTGTTTCGGTCAACGTCAGCCCCACGGCGCTCGATAATGTCGTTAACGGCTGCGCCCGCGTGCTCGAGGCCAATGCGTTTGATGGCGGCTTCGTCCAGACCAATGCTTAATTTCCAAAAGGTGGATTCCATTTGGCACGATCTTCGGGTTTCTCCACAAATCTGAATACCAAGCGACAATCAACGGGTATGCGCCCGTTGATTGTTTTCAGCCTGATTTCGGTGTTGCTGCTCACGTTTTACATCCGCGAGGGCGAGGCAGGGCCGATTCATGCCGTGCGTTCGGGCGTAACGACGATTACCTCTCCGGTGCGCTTTGTGGGCTCGGCTGTGGCGGCTCCCTTCAATGCGATTGGCAACGTGTTCTCTAACCTAACGGCGTCGCAGGACACGCTCGACGAGCTCAAGAAGCAAAATGAGGAGCTGACCTCTAAGGTCGCCGAGCTTTCTGAGGCTCAAAAGACTGCCGAGCGCCTGGAGGGCCTGGTCGGGTTGCAATCGACCTACAACCTCAAATCGACCGCAGCTCGTATCGTTGGTGCCTCCGGCGATGCCTGGACCTCGACCGTTACCATCGACAAGGGCTCTGCCGACGGCCTTACCATCAACATGCCCGTGACGAGTTCTGCCGGTGTTATCGGCCAGATTATCGAGGTATCGGCCAAGACCTCTACCGTGCGCCTGATTGGCGACGAGAACTCCGGCGTATCCGCCATGGTGCAGGACACGCGCGCCCAGGGCATGCTGCAGGGTCAGGCTGACGGCACGCTGCGTCTTGAGTACGTGAGCGTCGACTCCGATGTTAAGGTTGGCGATATCATCGTGACCTCTGGCATCGGTGGCGTGTTCCCCAAGGGCCTTCCGCTTGGCACCGTCTCGTCGGTTGAGAAATCGGCAAACGACGTGTACTACACCATTGTGGTGCGCGCTCAGACCACGGCCGAGAACAACGAGGAAGTGCTGGTCATCACCTCGCTGACCGACGAACAATCGGCCTCGGATGAGGACGTGAGCACGGCCAACAGCACGCCGCAGGGAACGTCGCGCGATGCTGCGACCAAGACGAAGGACGAGAGCTCGGATGACAGTTCCGACACGTCCGAGACGACCGATTCTGGCTCGAGCGAATAGGGGGCATGTCCATGGATCTACACGAGCAGGGGATGAGCTCCCGCACGTTTGTAATCGCCGCCATTGTGTGTGTGCTGCTGCAGGCAGGCCTGGCACCGCAGATCTCCATTGCGGGCGGTCGCGTCAACTTCATGATTATCCTGGTGTGCCTAAGCGTGTTCTCGGGCGACCCGACCCGTGCCGTCGTGTGCGGTTTTTGCAGCGGCTTGTTTTATGACCTGTCCGCTGCCGTGCCGGTGGGCGTTATGTCGCTCCTGCTGACCGTGGGTTCTTTTGCCCTGGTGCACAGCGCCGTCGGTCAGACGGGCGGTACTCCGAGTGCGCGCGGCATCACCGTGGGCGCCTTTGCGCTCGTCATTAATGTGATCTACAGCATCATCTTGCTGTTTATGGGTTTGGAGACGAGCTTTGTCGTGGCGATCTTTGGGCATGCGTTGCCGTCTTCGATCCTGACGGGTCTGGTTGCCATTCCGTTTTTGATGTCCGGCGTCGTGCCGCAGTCCGGCTATGGATTCTCCGCACGTGGCGGACGCCAGACGGGTATGCGCTTTAAGCCCAAGACCCGCAAGCTCAAATAGGGGAGGCCCGTAGATGTCTTCCCAGATGACGGTTATTATCGCCGGTATCGTGCTGGTTGTGGCCATCGTGGTCGCGCTGGTCGTCATGCGTCGTGGCGATTCCCGTTTTACCTACGATACGCAGCATGGAACGGCCCCGCGCGCCACCGAGGGCGAGGGCAATACCGCGTCGACCGCCTTTAAGGGCCGCTTTTCCATCCTCACCACGGGTGTGGGCGCGATGTTTGCGGCGCTCGCCGTCAAGCTGTGGGGCATGCAGATGGTCTCGTCGGACTATTACGAGAAGCAGGCCAATAGTAATCAGACTCGCACCGTTACAACACCCGCTGTGCGCGGTCGCATCCTCGACCGCAATGGCGTGGCGCTTGTCCAGAACCGTCCCTCACTTGCTGTCGTGGCCTACCGCGACCTTGCCGAGGATGAGGTTCTGGTTCGCCATCTTGCCAACGTGCTTGGAATGCCTTACGTGGCGGTCCTTCGTAATATTCAGGACAATACAGAGGGCGCTCAGAGCCTGCATACCATCGCGACGGACGTCCGTCGCTCCACGGTTGCCTATATTCAGGAGCATGCCGGCGAGTTCCCGGGCGTCAAGATTGCCGAGCGTACCGAGCGCCAGTATCCATATGGCGAGACGGCATGCCATATCTTGGGCTATACCGGCACCATTACCTCCGAGCAGCTCGAGGCTCAGAATAAGAAAACCTCTGGCGATGATGATGCTTCTGCTGGCAAGATTACGTACCAGTCGGGCGATATCGTGGGCCAGGCGGGCGTTGAGAGCTACTACGAAAACCTGCTGCAGGGTATTCGTGGCGAGCAGACCGTCAAGGTCGATGCCTCGGGCAATGTGACCGGTCAGGCCGGCGCCGTGCCCGCGAAGGCCGGCTCTGACATTAAGCTCACGCTCGACCTTAAGATCCAGCAGGCCTGCGAGACGGCGCTGGCGAGCGCTATCGAGCTTGCCAAGACCACTGGCTACAGCAATGCCGGCAACGGCGCTGTAGTGTGTCTCGATCCCAACAATGGCGAGATCCTGGGCATGGCGAGCCAGCCCAAGTTCGATCCGTCCGTCTTTATCGGCGGCGTCTCAAATGACGTGTGGACCGAGCTCAATGATGACAAGGGTTCCCACCCGCTGCTCAACCGCGCCATTAGCGGACAGTACATGTCGGCCTCGACCATCAAGCCGCTCTCGGCACTGGCCGGTCTTGAGTTTGGAACCTACACGTCGGGGCAGACGACCAACTGCACGGGTTATTGGACGGGTCTGGGCAAGTCGTGGGGCAAGTACTGCTGGCTGCATTCCGGCCACGGCACCATGACGCTGCAGTCGGGTATCGCCAACTCGTGCGACCCTGTCTTCTACGACATGGGCAAGGCGTTCTTTTATGACGAGCAACATCCCGAGGGTCTGCAGGAGGTCTTTCGTCGCTGGGGTCTAGGCAAGACCTGCGGTATCGATCTGCCGAGTGAGGGCGCGGGCCGTATTCCCGATGCCGAGTGGAAAGAGTCGTACTTCACCGACGCATCTGCCGAGGACCGCAAGTGGAATGCCGGCGATATGACCAACATTGCCATCGGTCAGGGCGACATCCTGGTGACGCCCCTGCAGATGGCGTGTGCCTATATGGGTCTTGCCAACGGCGGCAAACAGTACGTGCCTCACGTGTTTTTGTCTGCCGTGTCGCGCGATGGCGACGGCGATGCCTATAAGTACAACGGCAAGGGCAAGAAGAAGCGCCTGGAGGCCAAGATCAACAGCGATTCGGATTTGGCTCTTGTTCGCAACGGCATGCACGACGTGATTTACACGGCATCGACGTCCCTGGCGGCTCACTTTGGCACCCTGACGCCGCAGGTATACGGCAAGTCGGGCACGGGCGAGAAAAGTGGCGAGGATGAATACGCGTGGTTCTGCGCCTATGCACCGGCCGATGACCCCAAGTATGTCATCGCTACCGTCCTGGAGCAGGGCGGCGGTGGCTCAGATACCGCGATGCATGTCGTGCGCGACGTGCTCGGCGTGATTTATGACGAGCCCGATACCTCTTCGGCCTCGGGCGATTCTTCGGTTCGATAGGAGGTTGCGATGGATTTTTCTCCGGCGGATCTGTTCCGTTCAACCAAGACCGGCTCTCGCAGCAGCCTGGACCGTGTCAACAAGCAACTTTCGGCCTCGCGCGGCACGTTTCGCCAAAAGGTGCATATCGGTGTGCTCGTGGCTACAGTGGCGCTCGTCGCCTACGGTGCCATCATTATCTGGTCGGCTTCGCAGTTTAAGGCCGATGCTTCGTTCTCACGCCATCTGCTGGGAATTGGCATCGGAGCGGTGCTGGCGGTGCTCGTCTGGCGTACCGACCTTCGCGGTATTTCCAATTTCTCGACGGCGTTGCTCGTCATCGACCTGATCGTGATCTTCTCGCCCAAGATTCCGGGTCTGTCCTATACGGGCGGTCTGGGCATGACGGGTTGGATCAAGATTCCCGGTATCGGCTTGACATTCCAGCCGGTTGAGCTTGCCAAGCTCATCACCATCTTCTTTATTGCTACGCTTGGTTCGCAGTATAACGGTCGCATCGATACCGTTCGCGACTACGTCAAGCTCTGCGGCATGCTGTCTATTCCGTTTTTGGCCGTCGTTGCCATGGGTGACCTGGGCTCGGGCCTGGTCGTGCTGGTTTCGGGCGCCATCGTCATTTGTATGAGCGGTGCACGCCGCGAATGGGTGCTGTCGACCCTGGCCCTGCTCGTGGGCCTGGTGGCCCTCGTCCTGGCGCTCGATTCGGTCTTTGATTCGTTGCTCGGCCACGATGTGCTCATCAAGCAGTATCAGATGAACCGTCTGACGGTCTTTATCGACCCCGATAATGCCGATTCGGATGATGCCTACAACCTGCAGCAGTCGCTTATCGCCGTTGGCTCGGGCGGCTTCTTTGGTAAGGGTTTGGGCCATGCGACGCAGTCGGCCGGCGGCTTTCTGCCTGAGTTCCACACCGACTTCGTCTTCGCCTTCCTGTCCGAGACCTTTGGCTTTTGCGGTTCCTTTTTGCTCCTGTGCCTCTACGTGCTGCTGATCTTTTCGACGATTCGCGTCGCCTTTAAGTGTGAGTCGCTGTTCCTGCGTCTGTCGTGCGTAGGTATCGTCGGCATGTGGGCATTCCAGACCTTCGAGAACATCGGCATGTGCATCGGCATGATGCCGATTACCGGTATTCCGCTACCGTTTATTAGCTTCGGTTCGTCTTCGATGATGATTCAGCTGCTGACGGTGGGTATCGTACAATCCATATGGCGGCATCGTTCGGGCGCCGCGTAACCGCTGGAGGGGTTTGCTATGAAAATTCCCGTAGATAAGCTGACCCGCGCTTTTAAGATGGGCGCGTCCGTTAAGAAGGATTCCGATACGCCGGTGCGCGTCTCGGTCTATCTGGATTCGTCCGCCTCGCGCTTTCTGGCCGAGACGGTGCGTGACGCCTTTGTGCCGCAGACGACCTCGGGCATTGTGCGCGTCGAGCGTCTGGCGGAGGAGCGAATTGCTCCAAAGACCGATACCGATGTGGTACTGGTGCTCTCGTGTGGTTCCGACCGCTTGGAGAGTGCCGTGCAGGAGCTCGTGATCGCCGGTGCGCCCGTGTGCGTGCTTGCCGAGTCTGCTGTGGAGGTGCCGTTTATCGAGGAGTCCACGCCCATGCTCGGCGTGGTAGCGGCAACCGATAAGACGTATCTGCTCGAGACGCTTGCCCGCTGGATTCTCGATCGCACCGACAAGGAAACGGCCTTTGCGGCGAACTTTGCCTTCATGCGCATCGCGGCGGCCAATCGTATCATCACCTCGTGCGCGCTCACCAATATGGCGACCGGTGCGCTGGCGTTTTTGCCGGGCGCCGATTATCCCGTTATGGCGCTGGCGCAGGTGGGTATGCTCTTTGAGCTCGCTGCCGTCTTTGGACGCGGCATTAAGCCCGAGCGCGGCTACGAGGTCGCCGGCGTGCTTGCCGGCGGTCTTGTGATCCGCGCGGTTACCCGCGCGCTCGTCAAGCAGACGCCTCATATTGGGTTTGCCGTCAAGGCGCTCACTGCTGCCGCGGGCACCTATGGCATGGGCCGTGCGCTCGTTTCGCTCTACGAGCGCGATGTCGACTACAGCCGTGCCAACGAGGTGGTCACTGCCACGTTCTCCCGCGTTCGCGATCTGGTGACCACGGTCGCGGGCGCTACCCGTCCTATGGCGTCCTATCAGGACGCATCAGATCTCGCTGCTTAGGGGTTTTCCGTTGCGCGTTGCATACCAAGACTGTTTTCATTTAATTGAGCCGTTGCTCGCCAAGGTCGAGAAGCCGAGTCGCTATATCGATCACGAGTGGGGCACGCTTTCCAAGGCCGATGCCGACTACCGTTGCTGCCTGATCTACCCGGATGTGTACGAGGTTGGTCTGCCCAACCAGGGTATCGCCATCCTCTACAACATCCTTAACCAGGTCGAGGGCATCTCCTGCGAGCGTGGCTATGTGCCGTGGCCCGATATGGGTGACGCTATGCGCGAGGCAGGCATTCCGCTGCTCTCGCTCGAGGGTGCAGCGCCGGTCGCTTCGTTTGATATCGTCGGTCTGCATGTGCCGCACGAGATGGCGGTGACGAACTTCCTCGAGGCACTCGACCTCGCTGGCATTCCGCTGTTGGCGGCCGACCGAGGTGAAGACGACCCCATCATCATCGCCGGCGGCCCCTCGGTGTACAACCCCGAGCCGTACGCGGCCTTCTTCGATACCATCCTCATCGGTGAGGGTGAGGAATCGCTGCTCGAGACCTGCCAGCTGCATCGCCGCCTGCGTGACGAAGGAGTCCCGCGCGCGCAGATTGTTGAGCAGCTTGCATCCATTGCCGGCAACTACGTGCCGTCGCTCTATGAGGTTCGTCACGACGAGCCCTGCTCGCCGCATGGCTACACCGTGCCGCGTGAGGGCAAGGATGCGCCGACCGTGGTCTACAAGCGCGTCGTTGAGGATTTCGGCGCCACGAATCCGCTGTCGCAGTCGTGCGTGCCCTATGCGCAGTTGGTCCACGACCGCCTGTCTATCGAGATCCTGCGCGGCTGCGCCCGCGGCTGTCGTTTTTGCCAGGCCGGCATGACGTATCGCCCGGTGCGCGAGCGCTCGGCCGACCAGATCGTCTCGTCGGTGATCCAGGGTCTGGAAAAGACCGGCTATGACGAGGTGTCGCTGACCTCGCTCTCCACGACCGACCATTCCTGCATTCGCGACGTGCTCGGCAGGCTCAACCGTCGCCTGGAGGATACGGGTATTCGCGTGTCTATTCCGTCGCAGCGCCTGGATTCGTTTGGCGTGGATATGGCCGAGTCAGTCGCCGGCGAGAAGAAGGGCGGCCTGACGTTCGCGCCCGAGGCCGGCAGCCAGCGCATGCGCGACATCATTAACAAGAACGTGACCGAGGAGGACCTGGACCGTGCGGCTAAGGCGGCCTTCGAGGCCGGCTGGAACCGCATGAAGCTCTACTTTATGATGGGCCTTCCCGGCGAGCGCGACGAGGACATCGTGGCCATCGCCAACCTGGCCGATCACGTGCTGGAGCTCGGTCGTTCCGTGGTGCCCAAGGCTCGTCGCGGCTCGATCTCGGTGTCGATCTCGGTTTCGGTCTTTATCCCCAAGGCTGCCACGCCGTTCCAGTGGTGCCCGCAGCTCGACTACGACGACGTCAAGCGTCGCCAGAAGCTGCTTATCACGAGCGTTCGCAACCGTGCCGTCCGCGTGCATTACCACGATGCCGAGACCTCGCTCATCGAGGCCGCGCTTTCCCGCGCCGGTCGTGACATGACGCCCGTCATCATCGATGCTTGGCGCTCGGGCTCTCGCTTTGACGCCTGGGTAGAGCATTTCTCGCTCGAGAACTGGAAGGAGGCTGCTGCCAAAAACGGCATTGACCTCAATGAGCTCGTGCACCTGCCCTACGAGTTGGACTGGCGCCTGCCGTGGGAGCACGTGAGCCCCGGCTGCACGCGCGGCTTCCTCGAGCGCGAGTACCGTCGCTCGCTCGAGGGCGTCACGACTCCCGACTGTACCCGCACGTCGTGCACCGGCTGCGGAATCTGCCCCACGCTCCACGCCAAGAATGTATTGATGGGTGATCGCGCATGAGTGAGCGCCTGACCGACAACCCCTCGCTCTTTAGGCTTCGTGTTCGCTATGGCAAGCGAGATCGCCTTAAGTACCTGGGCCATCTCGAAGTAATCCATACCATTGAGCGCATCGTGCGCCGTGCGGGACTTCCCTATGCCGTCACGCAGGGCTTCTCTCCGCACATGCGCGTGGGCTTCTCTTCGGCGCTGCCGGTGGGTACGTCGTCGACCTGCGAGTGGTATGACCTGTTTATGACCGAGTTCGTGGCGCTCGACGAGGCGTTTGGGCGCCTGGCTGCGGCGTCTCCGGCCGATCTGGCGCCCATCGAGGCGGCGTACATCGACGTGCGCACGCCGGCGTTGACGGCGCAGCTCACGCGCTTGTCGTATCGCATCGACCTGCATCTGGACCCCGAGGCGCCCGTAAGCGCCGACGAGGTGCGTCGTGCGATCGACACGCTGCGCGCGGGCCACGGCATCGACTACGCGCGCGGCAAAAAGAGCAAGCGCTTGGATTTGGATCACACGCTCGTGGGCTATGAGTTCACGGCGGGGGAGCGCCCAGACCATTTGGTGCTGATGCTCGACACCCATGCCGACAACGAGGGCTCCATGCGTCCGGAAATTTTGCTTTCTGCTGCTGATGTTTTGTTGCAGGGCTTGACCCCGGGCGTGGATGCACCTATTGTTTCCACCGGTATGCAAGACCTCGTGACCATCTGCTCCTACGATGTCGAGCGTCAGAATCAAGCATGCGAGGACGACGAGGGCCGACTCGTCAGCCCCATACCTGTGCGAACTTGTGGATTTGCTCCACATACTCGTTGACGGGGGTATTTTCGCCTGCTACTATATTCGGCTGTTGCACTAACTGATGCATGAAGGGCAAGTAAACATGTACGCAATCGTTAACACGGGCGGCAAGCAGTACAAGGTCGCCACCGACGATGTCATCACCGTCGAGAAGATCGAGGGCAATGAGGGCGACAAGGTCACCCTGCCGGTTATCTTCCTCAACGATGGTAAGAAGATCGTCACCGATCCCGACAAGCTGGCCAAGGCCAAGGTTACCGCTCAGATCGTTGAGCAGTTCAAGGGCGAGAAGCAGCTGGTCTTCAAGTTCCACAAGCGCAAGCGCTATCGTCGTCTGAAGGGTCACCGTCAGCAGCTCACCAAGCTGAAGATCGTGAAGGTCCAGGCTACCTCCCGCGCCAAGAAGGCTGTCAAGGCAGAGGCTGAGGCTGTTGCCGAGGCTCCCGTCGCCGAGTAGATTACACTCGTAACGAAAGAGTAGGTATACACAATGGCACACAAAAAAGGACTCGGTTCCTCCCGTAATGGCCGTGACTCCCGCGGTCAGCGCCTTGGCACGAAGCGCTATGCCGGCCAGACGGTAACCACGGGCACGATTCTCGTCCGTCAGCACGGTACGCACATCCACCCGGGTGAGAACGTTGGCCGTGGTAAGGACGACACGCTGTTCGCGCTGGTCGACGGTACCGTTGAGTTCCACAAGGGTATCAAGCACAGGGTCAGCGTACGCCCGCTCGCGAACGCGTAATTCACCCTTCATAGAGCACATATGTGGGAGGCACTTGAGTTTTAGGATTCAAGGGTCTCCCTCTTTTTGTAGGAGGCGATTCTGTTGTCACAGTTCACCGATATCAGCCGCATTAACGTGTGCGGCGGCGACGGCGGAGCCGGATGCATGTCGTTTAGGCGCGAGGCATTTGTCCCCAAGGGCGGCCCCGATGGCGGCGACGGCGGTCGTGGCGGCAATGTCGTCATCCAGGCCGATGCTCAGCTGTCTTCGCTGATCGATTACCGCTTTAAGCATCACTTCCGCGCCGAGCGCGGCACACACGGGCAGGGTGCCCGTCGTAACGGTAAGAGCGGCGAGGACCTGATTCTCAAGGTCCCTATGGGTACCGTGGTGCGCGAGCTCGACCCCGAGACGCAGACCCCGATGTTCGATATTGCCGACCTCGTTCACGATGGCGAGCGCGTTGTCGTGGCGCCCGGCGGTGCCGGCGGCCTGGGCAACACGCACTTTGTGACGTCGGTGCGCCGCGCGCCCGCGTTCGCTCAGCTGGGCGAGCCGGCCGAGGAACACTGGATCGAGCTCGAGATGAAGCTCATGGCCGATGCCGCGCTCGTGGGCTTCCCCTCGGTGGGCAAGTCATCGCTCATCGCGCGCATGAGTGCCGCCCGTCCCAAGATTGCCGACTACCCGTTTACCACGCTCGTGCCGAACCTCGGCATGGTGCGTGCCGGCGAATATTCTTACGTCGTTGCCGACGTCCCCGGTCTTATCGAGGGCGCGAGCGAGGGCAAAGGCCTCGGTTTCCGCTTCTTGCGCCACATCGAGCGCAATGCCGTGCTCCTCTTTATGGTGCCAGCCGAGACCGACGACATTAAAAAGGAATACGACATCCTCTGCAACGAGGTGAGCACTTTCAACCCCGACCTTGCCGACAAGCCACGCGTGCTTGCCATCACCAAGTGCGACATGCTGGACCAGGAACTTATGGACGAGATAGAGCCGACCCTGCCCAAAGACGTGCCTCATGTGTTCATCTCCGCCATCTCGGGCCTCGGCATCAACGTGCTGAAGGACATCCTGTGGGAGGAACTGAACAAGGAAAGCAACAAGATTGAGGGCAAGATTGAAAGCATCGCCCACCGTCCCAAAGACATGAGCCACCTGCAGGAAGAACTGGCCGACGAAGGCGAAGACGAAGACCTCAGCATCGAATACGTGGACGAGGACGACGTGGAAGACCTCGAAGACTTCGAATACGAAGAAGAAGACTGGGAGGACGACAAGCAATGAGCCGTCTCAGCCCCGACAAGCGAATGTTGGAGTATGCACTAAACGGTGCATGCCCCGACATTTTTGCTTTCAGCAACACGCGCCACGGCGGCA
>ENA-ORNY01001617-ORNY01001617.1-human-gut-metagenome-genome-assembly--contig:-NODE-1617-length-12603-cov-4.763389_pt1 | contig 12603 bp, 7 predicted proteins | sample MGYA00242122_ERZ509036 | MGnify/ENA primary metagenome ERZ509036 (study PRJEB26280, sample SAMEA2338696) | human gut metagenome | biome: human gut; feature: human-associated habitat; material: faeces... | reverse complement strand
GCGCGGTGCGTCCGGCTGCCGACGATCCCGTCCGTCTGAAGTCCGTTTGCCTGCTGAAACCGCGTGACGGCCTGCATCGTCGCGGTGCCGAATATTCCGTCCGTCTCCAGCGGCCCATAGCCCGCGCGGTTCAGCCCCAGCTGCAGAAGCTGCACTGACGGCCCGATGCTGCCGTATTTTAATATTCTCATAGCTTTCCCCCCTGTCTTCCGGAAAGTATATGCCGGAAACCGACGTCATATGACGGCGTCAAGGCGGCGTTAAATTTTCTGAATGCCTTATAAAGTCCCCGTCAAGAAGCATTGGTAAGTATTGAACGATCTGTGAGCACGGTGGTAATATGTACATGCTTTCTTGTATAGATTGCCAATTTCAAAAGGAGGAAAACAAAAATGAAAAAGTATCTTGCACTGATTCTTGCTCTGTGCATGGTGTTCGCGCTGTGCGCCTGCGGCAGCAGCTCGGGGGATTCCGACACCCCGGCGGCAAGCACCGTTTCGCTGAACGTCGGCACCGGCGGTGAGAGCGGCACCTATTACGGCTACACCGGCATCCTCGGCACCGTGATCGGACAGAAGACCAATGTTAAGCTCACGGTCGTTGCGACCGGCGGCTCCAAGGATAACCTTGTGAGCATGCAGGACGGCATGTACGATCTTGCGACCGTCCAGTCCGACGTTATGACCTACGCCTACAACGGCACGAACTCCTTTGCCGACTCCGGCAAGATCGACGGCTTCCGCGTTCTGTGCGCTCTGTATCCCGAAACGGTGCAGATCGTCACGACCGATCCCTCGCTCAAGACCGTGGAAGACCTGCGCGGCAAGCGCGTGTGCGTCGGCGACGTCGGCAGCGGCACGTACTTCAACGCCATCGATGTGTTCGCCGCCTACGACATGACCATCGACGATGTTTCCCCCGTGTACCAGTCCTTCGGTGACAGCACCGAGAGCCTCAAGGACGGCAAGATCGACGCCGCGTTCCTCTGCGCCGGCGCTCCGACCCCGGCCGTTACCGAGCTCGCGACCTCCAAGACCGTGTACATGATCGGCTTTGACGACGCGCACATGGAAAAGCTGCTCGCTTCCTGCCCGTGGTACGCCAAGCTCGTTCTGCCCGCCGGTACCTATACCGGGTTTGACGAGGACTGCGCCACCATCACCGTGAAGGCTACGCTCGTCTGCCGCGCCGATCTTGACGACGACACCGCTTACACCATCGTCAAGACCATCATGGAGAGCAAGGACGACATCGCCGCCCTGCACGAGAAAGGCAACAGCATCGATCTGACCTTCGCCACCGAGGGCATCGCCGTTCCGTTCGCCGCGGGCGCCGCGAAGTACTTTGCCGAAAACGGCATCACCGTTGAGACCGCCGGCTGATCCTCCCGGCTGTCTCCTCTCACCGGGGGCGCAAGCCCCCCGGGCGGAGCAGATCCCGCCCCTACAGGATAACCTGGATTTCCCGTAGGGGAGGGGCTCTGCTCCTCCCCTTTGCGTATGTAAAAGATTCTTTTTTCGGGAGGTAGCCCCATGTCTCACGACGCGACAAAAAATCTCAACGAAGTCATGCGCAAGTATGACCGCGAATCGAATACCCGCGCCTGGGAGGGCAAGCCGAAGATCGCTGTGCAGGCGTATCTCGCGGCATTCGCCATTTTCGAGGTGTATGTCACGCTGTTTGGCACGATGCTCGACGAGGTGCGGCTCACGTCGTTCGTCGGCGGGCTGCTGATCGCAGGCTTTCTCATTTTCCCCAGCCACAAGCACGAGTTCCGCGTGAACTATGTCCCCTGGTACGACTGGGTCATCATGGCGCTCGGCGCGGTATCATTCTTCTATTTCTGCTTCAACGCCAACACCATCGTGAAGCAGCTCCCGGCGCTCAAGACGTATGAGGTCGTGCTCGGCGTGATCGGCATTCTCGCGCTCTTTGAGCTCTGCCGCCGGAGCACCGGCGTGCCCATCATGATCGTGGCGGGCGTCTTCATTGCGTACGCGCTCTACTACTACGGCGTCAAGCGCGGGCTCGGCGCAGGGGCGTTCAAATCGCTCGTCTGCTCGCTCTTCTATAAAAAGACGGGCATTCTCTCCACGCCGATCAACGTCTGCTCCAAGTACATCGCCGTATTCATCATCTTCGGCGCGTTTCTTGAGCGTACCGGCATTTCCGATTTCTTCATTAAGCTCGCAAACTCGCTGGCCGGCTCGTCCGCCGGCGGCCCGGCGAAGGTCGCCGTTATTTCGAGCGCGCTGTGCGGCATGGTGTCCGGTTCGTCCGTCGGAAACACCGTAACGACCGGCAGCGTCACGATCCCGATGATGAAAAAGACCGGGTATAGAGGCGAATTTGCCGGTGCAGTCGAAGCGGCGGCATCTACCGGCGGGCAGATCATGCCCCCGATCATGGGCGCGGCGGCGTTCCTTATGGTAGACTACGTAAGTCTCCCGTATTCAAATATCGTCGTCCGGGCGATCCTCCCGGCGGTGCTGTATTTTACCGGCATTTTCATCTGCGTGCATCTCGAGGCGAAGAAATCCGGGCTGCAGGGTGTGCCCCGCCGCGAGCTGCCTCCCGTGATGCCGCTTCTGAAAAAGACGTATCTGCTGCTGCCGCTCGTGATCCTTGTGTATCTCGTCTCGTCCGGCAGCCGGACAATGGCCTTTGCCGCCGCGATAGCAACCGTCACCGCGATCGTCGTAAGCATGTTTTCCAAAGAAACACGCATGACTCCGAAGAAATTCTTTGAAGCTTTGGCCGGCGGTACGCAGGGGTGCATCTCGGTCGGCGTCGCCTGCTGCGTGGCGGGCATCGTCGCGGGCTGTCTCACGATGACCGGTCTCGCCAACCAGATCCTGCACGCCATCATCGGCGTTAGCGGCAACGCGAAGCTCCTTGCGCTCTTCCTCACAATGCTCTGCTGCATCGTGCTCGGCATGGGCGTTCCGACGACCGCCAACTACTGCATCATGGCCACGACCTGCGCGCCCATTCTCGTACAGATGGGCATCCCGACGGTCGCGGCGCACTTCTTTGTGTTCTACTTCGGCATCGTCGCCGACCTCACGCCGCCGGTCGCCCTCGCAGCCTACGCCGGCGCCGCCATTGCGGGCGCAAATCCGATGAAGACCGCCTTCAACGCAACAAAGCTCGCTATCGCAGCGTTCATCATCCCGTATATCCTCGCCTACAACCCCGCGATGGTGCTCGTCGATACGACCGTCGTGGAGGTCATCATAATCGCCGCCACGTCGCTCGTCGGTATGTTCGGTCTCGGCATGGCGCTCGAGGGCTACTACCGCGGGAGCATCCCCTGGTATCTGCGCATCCTCTCCGCCGCCGGCGGACTGTGCCTTGTGGATCCCGGCACGGTGACGGACGTGATCGGCATCGTCGTTGTCGGCGCGATCGTCGTCATGCAGATCCTCCGGGCGAAGAAGACGCTCAAAGCCGCATGAAACATCCGGGCAAAGCAGCGCCCCTGCGATACCCCTTGAAAAACCCCGCAGGAGAGGGGCTCTGCCCCTCCCGCAAATAAAGGCCCTGTCAAGACGCAGCCAAGATCCGGCTGCGTCTTGTTTTTTCGTTAAAATTCAATGAAAATTCACGATTTTGCGGCGGCGCGGTGCTATCATGGAAAGAATGAATTCGATTCCCGAAAGGATCCTGCCCGATGACTTCCTTCAGCGTAAAAAAGCCGTTTACCGTGTTCGTAGCGGTGGTAGCCATTCTGGTGTTCGGCGTGATGTCGTACGTCAAGATGACCCCCGACCTGATGCCGAACATGGACTACCCCTACGTCGTCGTGGTGACGACGTATCCGGGCGCCGCGCCGGAGGAGGTCGAAGCCGTCGTCACCAAGCCGATGGAGCAGAGCATGGCAACGCTCAATGATATCAAGACCGTGACCTCCACCTCGGCGGAGAACTATTCGATGCTTGTACTGGAGTTTGAGCAGAGTACGAATATGGACAGCGCCGTGGTGGACATTCTGCAGAAAACGCAGATGCTCACCGGCCGCTGGGACGATTCCATCGGCACGCCGAGCATCATCCGCATCAACCCGAACATGATCCCCGTGATGGTAGCCGCGGTCGATTCCTCCGAAATGGACCGCTACGAGCTCTCTCGCTTTGCCAAGGACACCGTCATCCCCGCGCTGGAAGGCACGACGGGCGTGGCGAGCATCACGACCGGCGGCATGATCGAGCGGACGATGACCATCGAGGTCAACGAGGCCAAGCTCGACAAAATGAACGCAAAGATCGCCGAAGCCATCGACAAGGCGATGGAAGACGCCAGAAAGCAGCTCGAGGACGCGCAGAAGGAGCTGGACGAGAACCGCGAGAAGGTCGAGGCCGGCACGAACCAGCTTCTCAGCGCATCGAGCGGCATCTCCGATTCCATCAAGCAGGGCGAGGACGATCTCGCCGACACGCTCACCGCCGCCGGAGAGACCGCGGCGAAGCTCGCCTCCGCGCGCGCCGCCATCGACGCGCTCAACGCCCGGCTCGAACAGGCGGAGGCCGCGCTCGCGGAAGCCGAGGCGCGTCTGGCCGAAACCGACGCGCGCATCGCCTCGCTGGAAGCGGACAGCGCGCTTTATGCCAAAGCGCTCGGCGAGCCCTACGACTCCATGGACGCCTCCACGACGCTGGAGGCCGCCGGACTGGACGCGGACACCGTTGCCGCGCTCAACGCCAAGGGCTGTACCGATCTCGGCAGCGTCCGCACGATGAACAACTTAAACGACGTGAATCTCTCCGCGCAGCGTACCGCGCGCGCAGCGCAGGCCGTCGCGGTGGAGACCGCGCGCGTGCAGACCGAGGAGCTGCGCACGCAGATCGCCGCGGCGGAGGAGCGCTGCGCCCAGCTCGAAGAGGAATCCAAAAAACAGATGGAATCGCTCGAAAACATGCAGAAGCAGCTCGAGGAGCTGCCGGGCGAGCTTATGGGCGGCGTAACGAAGATCTCCCTCGCGGGCGGCCAGCTCGCCGCGGCGCAGACCGCGCTCACCAGCGCGCAGACGCAGCTCGACGCGGCGGTGAAAACGCTTGAGGAGCAGCTAGCCTCCGCGCTCGACGCGGCCGACCTCCACGGCGTCATCACGCTGGAAACGCTGAGCAGCCTCATTGCCGCGCAGAATCTCGACATGCCCGCCGGGTATGTGTATGACGAAAACGGCAACGGCATCATCGTCACCGTCGGCGACGCCATCGCGGACGGCGAGGATCTCGAAAACCTTGTGCTGCTCGATCTCGGCATCGAGGGCCTTGACCCCATCCGCGTGTGCGATGTGGCGGACGTTGTCCGCGCCGACAACGCGGGGGAGATCTATGCCTCGCTCAACGGCAACAACGGTCTCATCCTCATGTTCTCCAAGCAGTCAAACTACGCGACGGCGAAGGTGTCTGACAACATCAACGCCGCGTTTGAAGAGCTGAGCGCGCAGTATCCGGGGCTGACGTTCACCGCGCTCATGGATCAGGGCGATTACATTTATCTCCTGCGCGACTCGATCCTCTCGAGCCTTCTCTGGGGCGCGCTCTTCTCGGTCGTCATTCTCTTCCTCTTCCTGCGCGACTGGCGGCCCACGGTCATCACGCTCTGCTCGATCCCGATCAGCCTGCTCTTCGCGCTCACGCTCATGTACTTCACCGGCGTTTCCATCAACATCATGTCGCTTTCCGGTCTTTCGATATCGGTCGGCATGCTGGTGGATAACTCCGTCGTTGTGATCGAAAACACCTACCGCCTGCGCGCGCTCGGCGAATCAACGGTCAAGTCCGCCGTGTCCGGCGCGCGGCAGGTCGGCGGCGCGATCGCGGCCTCCACGCTCACGACCATCTGCGTCTTTGTCCCGATCGCGTTCGTCGAGGGCCTTACGCGCGAGCTCTTCACCGATATGGTGCTCACGCTCAGCTACGCGCTCATCGCCAGTCTTATCGTAGCGCTCACGCTCGTCCCGGCGCTCGCGGGCAAGCTGCTCGCGCACGCCAGGCCCCAGAGCGAAACGGCGTTCACGCGCTTCATGCCGAAATACAAAAAGTCCGTCCTCTGGGCGGTGAACCACAAGGCCGTCACGCTCCTCACCGCGGTGGCGCTGCTCATCGCAAGCGGCGCGGCGGTGATCGCCAAGGGCTTCACGTTCCTCCCCGATATGGAGATGGAGCAGATGATGGTAACGCTCACGATGCCGGAGGGCAGTTCCTTTGCCGACACGACCGCCGCGGCGGACGAGGCAGCGGCGCGAATGCTCACCGTGCCGGGCGTGGAGACCGTCGGCGGCGCCATCGGCGACAGCGCCGGCTCCAGCCTTTCCATGATGACCACCGAGGGCGACGTTTCGTTCTATGTCCTGCTCGAGAGCGGATATAAGGCGAGCCGCGTTGCGAAAGAGATCAACGAGAAATGCGCCGATATGGAGGCCGCCGTGAACGCCGACGCAAACTCGCTCATGTCCTCCATGACGCAGATGCTCACGAGCAGCGGCATCACGGTGCGCGTATACTCCAACGATCTCGACGATCTGCGCGAGACCGCCGACGCCGTGGCCGATGTGCTGCGCGGCGTGGACGGCACGGAAAACGTCGCCGCCGGGGAAGAGGAGCCCACCGCCGAGCTGCACTTCACCGTGGACAAGAAAAAGGCGGCAAAGGAGCAGCTCACCGTGGCGCAGGTGTATATGCAGGTGGCAAAGGCGCTCACCGGCTCGGCCGATCTCATCGAGCTTTCGGACGGCGGCGACACCTATGCCGTCAGCGTACAGACCGCCGGGAAGGACAAGATCACGCCCGAATACGTCCGCTCTCTCACGTTTGACGTGACGGCGAAGGACGGCACGGTGCATTCCGTCGCGCTCAGGGACATTGCCACGGTCGAGGAGACCGAGAGCCTTTCGAGCATCCGCCGTCTCAACCAGCGCCGGTACATCGACGTGACCGCCGACATCGCCGAGGGCTGCAACGTCACGCTCGTGACGGACGCCGCCGAGGAAGCGCTCGCTTCGTTCACCCCCTCGGACGGCACGACCATCGGCTTCACCGGCGAGCGCGAATCCATCGTCGAGGCGCTCAGACAGCTCGTTTTGATGCTCGCGGTCGGTATCCTGCTCGTATATCTCGTGATGGTCGCGCAGTTCCAGGATCTCAAATCGCCGTTCATCGTCATGTTCACGATCCCGCTCGCGTTCACCGGCGGCTTCCTCGCGCTGCTCATTGCGGGGCTGGAGATCAACCTGCTCTCGATGCTCGGCATGATCATGCTCGTCGGCATCATCGTGAATAACGGCATCGTGCTCGTGGACTACATCAATCAGCTGCGCATCGGCGGCATGGACCGGCGTGAGGCCATTGCGGACGCCGCCGTCACCCGTCTGCGCCCGATTCTGATGACGAGCATCACGACCATCCTCGGTCTCATCGTCATGGCGCTCGGCCAGAGCGAGGCAACGTCGCTCATCCAGCCGCTCGCCGTAACGTGCATCGGCGGACTGCTGTACGCCACGCTCATGACGCTTTACGTCGTGCCCGTCATGTACGACGCGCTCTCCAAAAAGGCGCTCTACCACGTGGACGAGGCCGATCTTCAACTCAGCGAAAAATAAATCCCTGTCTTGAAACCCCCTGCTCTTGAAAGAGCAGGGGGTTTCGGTTACAATGAGATAATGTGATACTATAAGGAGGTTGTATTTATGAACGTTCTCGTTACCGGCGGCGCCGGATACATTGGCAGCCACGCCTGCGTGGAGCTTCTGAACGCCGGACATTCGGTCGTTGTGGTGGACAATCTCGTCAACGCCAACGCGGAGTGCCTGCGGCGCGTCGAGCGCATCACCGGAAAGACGCTCGAATACCACGAAATGGATCTTTTGAACCGCGCAGCTCTCAATGAGCTTTTCGATACGCACCGGTTTGACTGCGTGCTCCACTTTGCCGGTCTCAAGGCGGTAGGGGAGTCGGTGCAGCAGCCACTGCGGTACTACAACAACAACCTCGGCACGACCATCCATCTCTGCCAGACGATGGCGGCGCACGGCGTGAAGAAGATCCTCTTCTCCTCGTCCGCGACGGTGTATTCGCCGGACAATACGATGCCCGTGGACGAGAGCGCCCGCACCGGCGGCTGCACGAATCCCTACGGCTGGACGAAGTACATGAGCGAGCAGATCCTCTCCGATACGGCGAAGGCCGACGGCGAATGGACCGTTATGCTGCTGCGGTACTTCAACCCCGTCGGCGCGCATCCGAGCGGACTCATCGGCGAGGATCCGCGCGGCATCCCGAACAATCTGATGCCGTACATCGCCCAGACCGCCGCCGGACGGCGCGAGTATCTGAGCGTATTCGGCAACGACTATCCCACGCCGGACGGCACGGGCGTGCGCGACTATCTGCACGTCGTCGATCTCGCGCGCGGCCATGTCGCGGCGATGGACTATATGGCGGAGCGGAAGGGCGTTTTCGTGTTCAATCTCGGCACCGGCCACGGCTACAGCGTGCTCGACATGGTGCATGCCTTTGAAAAGGCGACGGGGAAGAAGGTCCCCTACAAGATCGCCCCGCGCCGCGCCGGAGACGTCGCCGAGGTGTACTGCGACCCGGGCAAGGCCGAGCGGGAGCTTGGCTGGAAGGCGGAACACTCTCTCGAGGATATGTGCCGCGACAGCTGGAACTGGCAGAGCAAAAACCCGAACGGGTTCGCGGGATAAAGCGCCCCTCCCGGAGGGAGACGGTTGGTTTTGCGGCAAACGAACACCACGCCTGTAGGGGCGGGGCTCTGCTCCGCCCACGCAGCGTTCCGCGCAAAGCGTTTTTCCCTCCGTCTTTTGCTCTCGCCAAAATCCACCTCCCTCAAAGAGGGAGGCATTTTTTAAATGAATAGATAAAAAGGAGACGACCCATGCCATCCAAAGTATTTGATTATATCGCCCGCGAGCAGGCGCGGCAGGACGCTACCGTTGAGCTGATCGCGAGCGAAAATTTTGTGAGCGAGAATGTCCTTCGCGCCGTCGGCTCGTGTCTCACGAACAAGTACGCCGAGGGCTATCCCGCCGAGCGCGTTTCCGGAAACCGCGGCCGCTACTACGGCGGCTGCGAGATCGTGAACGACCTTGAGGAATACTGCTGCGCCATGTGGAAAAAGGTGTTCCATACCGACTACCATGTGAACGTCCAGCCGCACAGCGGCGCGAACGCGAATCTCGCGGCGTATATGAGCGTATTGCAGCCGGGCGACACGGTCCTCGCCATGTCGCTCAATAACGGCGGCCACCTGACGCACGGCTCGTCCGTCAATTTCAGCGGCAAGCTCTTCGATATGAAATTCTACGACGTGGACGCGCAGGGCTTCATCGACTTTGCGGACGTGGAGCAAAAGGCCGCCGAATATAAGCCGAAGCTCATTCTTGCGGGCGCTTCGGCGTACAGCCGCGTCATCGATTTCGCGCGCTTCGCAGACATCGCCAAAAGCGTGGGCGCATACTTTATGGTGGATATGGCGCACATCGCGGGTCTCGTCGCGGCAGGGGACCACCCGTCGCCGTTCGGACTCGCCGACATCATCACGACCACGACGCACAAAACGCTGCGTGGGCCGCGCGGCGGCATGATCTTCTGTAAGCCGGAGCTTGCGAAGAAGGTGGACAGCGCCGTGTTCCCCGGCACGCAGGGCGGGCCGCTCGAGCACGTGATCGCGGGCAAGGCCGTCGCCGCCGAGGAAGCCTGCACGGACGAATACCGCGAATACATCCACGCCGTTGTGCGAAACTGCCGCGCGATGTGCGAGGAGTTCCGGAAAATGGGCTACGACGTTGTGACCGGCGGCACGGACAACCACCTGTTCCTGCTCGATCTCACGAAAACGGGGCTCACCGGCAAGGCGGTGCAGGATGAGCTCGACCGCCACGGCATCACGCTCAACAAAAACTGCGTTCCCAACGAAACGAGAAGCCCCCAGCAGACCTCCGGCGTGCGCATCGGCACCGCCGCGATGACGACAAAGGGGTACACCGAGGCGGACTTCCTCGCCGCCGCGCACCGGATCGACGAGGTGCTGCGCGCGATGCAGGCAAAAACCATGTAAAGTTTTGGCGAAATGCCATAACAGGTCTTGCGTTGGAAACGGTTTTATGGTACGTTAAATACAATACCGAACGGCTTCCGCTCTCCACCTTACGAGCGGTACGCGGTTCGATGAAAGGAGTTTGTTTTCCCCGCAGGATCCGCGGTGCGGCAGTGTGGAGACCTGCCGTATGTCCTCCGTACATTCATCGGCGGAGGTAAGGTCTGAGCAGCGGAGGCTCTCAGATCAGGATCGGTACACATGGCAGAAGTACGTCTGGTAGACATCAAGAAGATCTATCCGAATCAGGGCGGCACGAAGAAGAAAAAGGGCGACGTTCCCGAGAAGAAGCACAACCTGCAGATCACCGAAGAGGGTGTCGTTGCGGTGCAGCAGTTCTCGCTGGATATCGCCGACCGTGAATTTATCGTGCTCGTCGGCCCGTCCGGCTGCGGCAAGTCCACGACGCTGCGCATGATCGCCGGTCTCGAGGAGATCACCTCGGGCGATCTTTTCATCGACGGCAAGCGCATGAACGACGTCGCCCCCAAGGACCGCGACATCGCCATGGTATTCCAGAACTACGCTCTTTATCCCCACATGACCGTTTACGAGAACATGGCGTTCTCGCTCAAGCTCAAGAAGCTCCCGAAGGCCGAGATCGACAAGAAGGTCCGCGAGGCCGCGGAGATCCTGGACATCACCGCCCTGCTCGACCGTAAGCCGAAGGCGCTCTCCGGCGGCCAGCGTCAGCGCGTCGCTCTGGGCCGCGCGATCGTCCGCGATCCGAAGGTCTTCCTGATGGACGAACCGCTCTCCAACTTGGACGCGAAGCTCCGTGTGCAGATGCGTACCGAGATCACCAAGCTGCATCAGCGCCTGCAGACCACCTTCATCTACGTGACCCACGACCAGACCGAGGCCATGACCATGGCGTCCCGTATCGTGGTTATGAAGGACGGCTTTGTGCAGCAGGTCGATACTCCCCAGAACCTGTACGACTATCCCGCCAACCTGTTCGTCGCCGGCTTTATCGGCAGCCCCCAGATGAACTTCTTCGACGCGAAGCTCGTCAAGCGCGCGGACGGCGTGTGGGCCGAGTTCGGCAGCAACGCCATCAAGGTGCCGGATGCGAAGGTTCGCAAGCTGGTGGACGAGTCCTACATCGGCAAGGAAGTTGTCATGGGCATCCGTCCGGAGAACATCCACAATGAAGAGCGCTTCCTGTCCGCCGCGGACAACAACCTCGTCGAGGCGAAGGTTGAGGTCGTCGAGCTGATGGGCTCCGAGACCTATCTCTACCTGAAGGTGGACGGCAAGGAGAGCAACGTCGTTGCCCGCGTCGATCCGCGCAGCACGTCCCGCACCGGCGATACCGTGAAGGTCGCTTTCGAGACGAACCGCCTGCATTTCTTCGACAAGGATACCGAGTTGAGCATCCTGAATCGCTAATTCACGGATTATACAACGCCTGCATCGTTTCGATGCGGGCGTTTTTTGTATGTTTTCCATAAAAACACGGTATATTTTGCCAAATTAGGGGAGATATTTTTTCTTAGATATAGATTTTTGCCCGGTTATACGCTATAATGAACTATATTTGTTTTAGCCATTTTGCGCGCTGATGAGAGGAGAAAAGAAGTATGATTCCTGAGAAGCGTTTTTTAAATCAGATTCAGCAGGTTTTGGCCCGCCTGATGCAGCCGCTCTGGCTGCTGGATACGGAGGGCACCGTGCTTCTGCCGGAAGAGAACCGCAGCAAGATCAACCTTCCGGAGTTCATGGAGCCGGGCATGCCGGTGGCTTTTGAGGGCAAAACCTTCCTGATGATCGGCATCACGCCGGAGCTGATCCTCTGCGCGGATGCGCAGGGGGCGGCAACGCACGACTGCATCGTGCTTGCGGGCGCGATGGTGCAGTCCATGGGTCGCGGCGAGGCGCCGATTCAGAGCCGCTATGACGTGTATCGCCGCGTGCTGCGCGAGGAGCTGGCCGGTTCTGAGCTGGAAGCGCTGGCGCACGAGCACCAGATCGAGATGAACCGCGAGCGCTGTGTGCTCACCTTCCAGATTCTCCAGACGGAGACGGAAACCGCGTTCAACATGCTCGAAGAGCTTGTGCCGCGCGCGGGCGGCGATCTGCTGGTGGAAATTTCCATCCGGCGGCACCCGATCTTCACCCGCAGCGGGACGGACGTGCTGTGCGAAGTTCCCATCACCTTCACCCAGGCGGCCTTGGGCGCCACCATTCAGGTGCCGACCCTGGACGGCAAGGTGGACTATGAAATTCCCGAAGGAACCCAGACCGGAAGGGAGTTCATTCTGCGGGAGAAGGGCATTCCCGAGGTAGGCAACACCCGCCGCCGGGGCAACGAGCGCTTCACGGTGGTGGTCGAGACCCCCACCAGACTGACCAAGGAGCAGAAGGATCTTCTGCGCCAGCTGGACGGCAGCGTGGATCAGTCCCCCAAAAGGAAGAAATTTCTCAACAATCTGAAAGACTTCTTTGGATAAGCCTAAAAAAGGCAGGACAGCCACTTGC
>ENA-ORNY01001611-ORNY01001611.1-human-gut-metagenome-genome-assembly--contig:-NODE-1611-length-12620-cov-7.319300_pt1 | contig 12620 bp, 14 predicted proteins | sample MGYA00242122_ERZ509036 | MGnify/ENA primary metagenome ERZ509036 (study PRJEB26280, sample SAMEA2338696) | human gut metagenome | biome: human gut; feature: human-associated habitat; material: faeces... | reverse complement strand
CTCCCCCGGATAAGACGGAAGGGCTGGAACACCTGATAGCCGTGGCTCAGGAGGCTTTCGTGGCCCTCAAACCGGGCGGCCTGCTGCTCATGGAGCACGGCTATGCGCAAGGCGCTGCCATAAAAGTGTTGCTTGAAAGCCACAAATGGGAAAACGTCTTGATTCTCAAAGACTTGTCAGGCCATGATCGAGTGGCGAGCGCTCGGAAACCCGCGGCTTGAGGGCCACAGTGTTGTGGAAAAGACACGATGGTTTTTTTGTCACAATATATTTTTTTCGTATTGTTCAAAGGAGATATGACAAATAAAGGCTTTGGCCCGCTTCTTGCTACAGATTAGAGCGGAGGGATTCCATGAACCAGACTACTATTCAACGCGTCGTTACTTGTTCCGGTATTGGCCTGCACAGCGGCAACAAGGTCTACCTTGCTCTTCGCCCCGCTTCGGCCAACACGGGCATCATCTTCGACAATTACTATGGCACGTTCCAGTCCGTCACCACCAACGGCGAGTACACCATGTGCATGGGACTTTACCCGGATATGTCCCGCACCAAGACGGATTCCAGCTTCAACGTGGCGGGCACCAACTATCTGCCCTTCTGCCTGGGCAACGCCCTAACGGAGAAGGGATACCAGACCTGGGGCTATCACGACTACATCGGCGATTTCTACAACCGGAACATCACCCACGCCAACATGGGCTATACCTTTAAGGCGGCGGACTCCGGGCTGGATATAAAGATCGACTGGCCCTCCTCCGATCTGGAGATGATGGAGGCCTCCGTGGACGACTACCTCAACAGCAGGGAGCCCTTCCACGCCTATTACATGACCTTCAGCGGCCACTATCAGTACAACTGGGACAACGCCATGAGCGCCAAGAACCACGACGCGGTGAAGGATCTGCCCTACTCCGAGCCGGTGAAGGCGTATATCGCCTGCAATCTGGAGCTGGAAAACGCGCTGACCTACCTGCTGCAGCGGCTGGAGCAGGCGGGCGTGGCCGATAAGACCTGCATCGTACTGACCAATGACCACTATCCCTACGGTCTGACGGAGGATGAGTACAACGAGCTGGCGGGGCAGGAGATGGATCTCACCTTCGAGAAGTATCGCAACAGCTTTATCTGCTACGTTCCCGGCCTCTCTGAGAACATCGTGGTGGATGAGTACTGCTCCACGGCGGACATCCTGCCCACGCTGCTGAACCTGTTCGGCGTGGACTACGACTCCCGGCTGCTGGCGGGCACCGACGTGCTGTCCAACGGCATACATATGGCGGTGCTGTCGGACAAGTCCTTCCTGACAAAGACCTTCCGCTATGACGCCGGCACGGAGACGGTGATCCCCGCCGACGAGAGCATCGTTATTTCTGACGAGCAGCTGGAGGCCTACCGGCTGTATGTGGACAATAAGTTCCAGATGTCCAGCAACATTGTCAACAGTGACTACTACGCCCACGTTTTTGGCAAGGCGTCCAGCGGCGGCACGCTGGAGGATACGGTGGTGTTTACGGACATCACAGGCATTTTCAACCAGGCCAGCGTCCTCTATATGTACCGCAACGGATATATAGACCCAGAAACGCCGGACACCTTCGGCGGAAAGGCCACGGCAAAGGTGGGCGAATTCGTGGATGTGCTGTACCGCATCTCCCAAAGGCCGGAGACGGACAACACCGCCTTGCCGCCCGACTATGAAAACGAGACATTCAACGGCTCCGCCTGCCCCTACTACGACGCCGTGTGCTGGGCGTATCAAACGGAGCTGCTCCGTCAGGGCGATCTGCATACGGCCTATGACGACGACATGGATTATCAGACGGCCTGTCTGCTGATCTATCGCTACGCCGCCATGTCCGGCATTGACACCCGCGTAGATCAGGAGCTGCTGCGGCAGACCATGTGGGGAAATCCCCGGCTCAGCGGCGAGGTCGTCAAGGCCATGCTGTGGTGTGACGATCGGGATATCACCACCCGCGACAGCGGACTGAGTGAGCTGCTGGCGGCCTATGACACCCATATCAGCCGCTATCAGATGACCTCGTTCCTGTTCTATCTGTGCACCTATGAGCTGAATTCGCGAAACGAAGCATAATGCAGCGTTTTGCTTTCATAGACAATGCAAAACGTTTTTTTGCCCGCGCGTGACGTTGGCATCCTTGCTTTTTGACAGGACGTAGAATATACTGAAAACAAAAAAGCCGAGGTGTGTCTATGAACCTGCTGATGACACTGGATCGGAACTATGTTCCGCAGCTAAATGTAATGCTGTTCTCCGCGCTGCATAGTGACAGCGCCGCGCATTTTGACGTGTACCTGCTGCACGACGAGGGACTGTCAGAGAAGGATGTGGCGGGAACGCGAGTACTGCTGGGGCAGCGGGGGACGCTGCACCTGATACGAGTGGACGAGGACGGTCTGGCGGACGCGCCGACCTCCGACCGCTACCCAAAAGCCATTTACTATCGTATTTTTGCGGCCAAATATCTGCCGGACACGCTGGAGAGGGTGCTGTATCTCGATCCGGATATTGTAGTGCGCCAGAGTCTGCGGGAGCTGTATGAGATGCCGATGGGCACGGCGTTCTTCGCGGCGGCCACCCACATCCGCGGCTTTCTGCACCGTTTCAATGAGCTGCGTCTGGACATGGACGAGGACAGCCCCTATATCAATTCCGGCGTGATGCTGATGAATTTGCAGGCACTGCGGGCGGAACAGGATACGCAGGCGGTATTCGACTACATGGACGCCCACAAGGGGCGCCTCATGCTGCCGGATCAGGACATCATCAGCGCCCTGTACGGCCAGCGCATCCTACCGCTGGATCCTATCCGCTACAACATGACGGAAAAGCTGTTTGCCCTCCACCGGCGCAACGGAGACGGCATGACGCTGGAGGACGTGCGGCAGAAGTCGGCGGTCATCCACTACTGTGGGCGGAACAAGCCCTGGAAGCCGGGATATTTGGGCGAACTGAACGTGTTCTATAATGAAGCAGTCTCTCAAATGTCAGAGAACGGTCATCATTGAATTATTTTTGTATCATATATGGCAATAAAGTGCGGCAGTTCAGCAACTGAACTGCCGCACTTTTGCATCACCCCACGCGGCGTCGAAGCTGATGGCACAGACCTTCTGGCTGCGCTCCACAGAGTAGATGGGCAGCTGCCGAGTCGTGGCCGCAGCGCTGACAGATGCCGGGTAGTTCACCGCGTAAAAAATGGCCGCAGCGGCCAGCAGCGCCGCACCGCCCACCATGTACCAGCGCCGCAGGAGGAGTATTTTGACCTTGCTCATAAAACGTGCGCCCCTTTCTGTTTTTTGCCCTATCCTATGCCGCTCCCGGCGGAAATATATCCCGCGGCGGCACCTCGTAGCCTGCCGGCTGCGCAGGGAAAAGGACCGTCCGCTTAAAACGGGACGGTCCTTTGTATGGAGGGGGCGGGGCGCAAGGAATAGGCGCCGCCGCGGAGGAAGGTAACTTATTTACGCAGGAACAGGTCGATCTTAGACTTGGCGCGGGCCTTGACGCTGGCTTTACCGGCCTTGACCATCTCGTAATAGTCGCCATTGGCAGAGCCGCTGAGCAACCCTTCCACATAGGCCATGCGGATCTCCGTGGCAACATTGATCTTGCGAATTCCGATCTCAATAGCGGTCTGGATCATATCGTCAGGGATACCGGAGCCACCGTGCAGCACGAGGGGCACATCGGTGACGTCACGGACCTCCTGCAGGCGCTGGAAATCCAGATTGGGACGGCCCTTATACAGACCGTGTGCATTGCCGATACCCACAGCCAGTGCGTCCACCTTGACCGCGGCGGTAAAATCGATCACATCCTGCACACGGACCAGGAACGGCTTGGAGTCATCGTGGGAAATGTTGTCCTCAGAGCCGAGGATCGCGCCCAGTTCCGCCTCCACAGAGGCGCCGGCAGCGTTGGCGATGCGGACGACCTCCTGCGTAACGGCGATGTTGTCCTCGAAGGACAGCTTGGATCCGTCGATCATCACGGAGGTAAAACCGGCGCACAGGGCTTTGACGACCTGCTCCACGCTCTGCCCGTGATCCAGGTGCAGCACCACAGGGGTCTTCATATCCTTGGCCAACGTGCGAACTGTGGCGGCCAGGCTCTCCAGCTTGCCGTCCTTGATGGCTGCCTGACCGACTGCGATGATAGCTGGACAGTTCTCCTCCTCCACAGTCTCCAGAATAGCCTGGGTGATCTCCATCGTGTCAATATTAAAGGCGGGAATGGCGATCTTCTTTTCCTCTGCATAGGGGAGGATCTCACGCATCGTAACAAGAGACATATTTCATTGCATCCTTTCGTTGCTTTATAAGATATCTACTGTAATGCTTCCGCCGTTGAGGACTTCCTCGATCCGTCCGGCATCGGGGACCACTGTGTGGCCGCCCAGACTCTCGCAGGTGCGGAAGTATCCATATATTGTTTTCCTCCTTTCTCAAGCCCAGATAGGCGCGGGCAGGGTCAGCTTCATTGCTACCACGAAGAACAGATACACAAAAGCCACCATGCCCACAGGCAGCGCGATCAGCATGACCTTGCTGCGGCAGCCCATCAGATATTCGATCGCAGGGATCATAATGAGCAGCGCCAGCAGCATACCGACGATCTTCATCAGCACCACAAAGCCCACAACAATTCCCAACATGATGTACACATGGATCATTCCGGGGCTCTTCCAGTCGATGGTCTTCTTTTCCTCGCCGGGTTCTTTTTTAAGCGCCGTTTCGATGATCAGCGCCACAGACAGCAGCGCCAGCGCACCGGCCAGAATGCAGGGCCACACCGCGGGGTTTTTCTGCGCCGAAGATCCGATGGTATAACCACCGGATTCATAAAAGATATATCCGGATAACAGCAGCATCACCACGGATACGATATAGTTGTATTTTTTCATGCAAATGACCTCCAGAATATAGGGGATCCTCTCTCTGCAAAACAAGGAGGTGCCTACCGAACATATATGCGGCAGGCACCTCTTCTTATTTTACGCGATGAAGTATACCGCAGCCAAATCAGCCGTTGATATCGATGTCGGCGCAGATATCCTTATAGAAAGCCATCTGCTCGTTGATGAACGTGTTCAACTCATCGCCGTACAGGGTGATGTACTGCATACCCAGGGACTCGATCTGGGTCTTGTACTCGTCGCTCTCAACAGCCTTACCCATCAGGTCACGCAGGGCGGCGAGCACATCATCAGGGGTGCCCAGGGTGTAGCCGTCGGGATCAGCCTCAGGCAGAGCCTCCATGCCGATCAGGCCGGCATTACCGGTCTTGTTGTCCACCACGAAGGTGTATTTGCTGTCGAGGCTGGTCGCCACGTTCAGCAGCGCGCATGGCACACACGCGGTATGCCGGCGGTACGCGCGTGGTACGCAGGCGCCGCACCGCCGCCGGAGAACGCATATGCCCCCCGCTTCGCTCCTGCCGGTCGGGTATACGGAGGCGATAGGGGGTGACAAGCCGCGCCAAATATGATACACTGATATGGACGACCGCAAGGAGGACACCACCATGCATATCAACTGGTTCAAGGACGAAAATCACCTGGTCTATATCAACGGAGAGACACAGCTGGCAGAGCTGGAACGGACGCTGCACTTCCCCGGTCTGGCGGACGCCGCCAACGAGCTGCGGCAGCATCCCACAGCGGAGGGCTTCACCATCAAGGGGCCGAAGCGCACCAGCGGCCGGCTGTTCGTGCCGGATCTGACCTTCGGTGAGCACATCGAGATGGGCGAAAACATCTTCTTCTATATGGGAGAGATGCAGGAATGCTACGTCATCTACTGGCTGGACGCTCCGGTAGCGCAATAAGCGGAAAAGGGCCGCCCCGTTCGGGGCGGCCCTTTTATGTCATGTGCAGCCGTTCAATCGCTGGCGCCGGTATGCACGACCTTGCCCATGTTCCACAGCAGCGCCACGCGGCGCGCGGACTCCAGACGTTCCTCGGGCGTGCGGTACTCGGCGTGCGCCGTCTCGGCCCCGCAGTCCATGCAGGCCACGGAGACAGACCAGCCCTGCTCATCCTGCATGGCGCCCACGCCGCGGCAGATGGGGCAGTCCTGCAATTCAATATCAAAAATCGGGTCCATGTACATCCTCCTATGGGTCAGGTTGGGCTCAGTATAGCGCATATAGCGGGGAAAGGCAAGAAAAATATCCCCCCTCCCCTGCCATGCAAAAACGCCCCGGCGCCTTTCGGCGCCGGGGCGTTTCGCTCCTGTTACTGAATGGAGATGGCGCTGTTCTTGGGCAGCTGCTTCTTCACATTCTTGGGCACGGAGATGGTCAGGATGCCATCCTCAAACCTGGCGCTGACGTCCTCAGGCTCCACCGCATCGCCCACATAGAAGCTGCGGCTGCACGCGCCGGCGTAGCGCTCCTGACGGATGTACTTGCCCTTCTTATCCGTCTCGTCCTTGTCCAGGCCCTTGACCGCCTGAATGGTCAGCACGCCGTCCTTCAGCTCCAGCGTGACCTCATCCTTCTTGAAGCCCGGCAGATCCACGTCCAGCTCATAGGTATCCTCCGTCTCGCGGACATCGGTACGCATCAGGTTCCTGGCGTGCTTGCCGTACAGCGGGTCACGGCCGCGGGGCATCATGCCGAAGGGATCGCCAAAGAAATCATCAAACAAATTCTCACCAAAAATGCTGGGCAACATATGTCATTCCTCCATTCGAAGCTCTCCACGCGCTACGGCTCACGCCGCCGGCACATGGCTGTCACCACTGATTTGTATACATTTCATCGCCCCTCGGAGGTTCGCTTCCGTTTCCCTCCCTCAAGGTTCGGCTTTATTATAACGCCGATTTTAGCACTGTCAATAGGAGAGTGCTAATGTTCACAGAAGTCACGATATTTGTTCACAAAATATGCGATTTCTCTGGCGCAGTGCCGTCCGCCGTGATACAATAGGCACAACATCCCATGCAGGAGGACAGTTTATGGAACAGTTTTACGATAAGGTCAGCGCCTCCGCCGCATACATCCGGGCGCACATCCCCCAGACACCCACAGTGGGCATCATTCTGGGCAGCGGGCTGGGTGGTCTGGTGGACGCCATGATGGACAAGACCGTCATCCCCTACGGGGATATCCCCCACTTCCCCTGCTCCACCGTGGCGGGCCACGCGGGCAATCTGGTCATCGGGCGGCTGGGCAGTCAGGTGGCGGCGGCGCTTCAGGGGCGGTTTCATTACTACGAGGGCTTCAGCATGAAGGAGGTCACCTATCCGGTGTATGTGCTGGCGCTGCTGGGGGTAAAGACCCTCATCGTCACCAACGCCTGCGGCGGCATCAACCGGACGTTTGTCCCCGGGGACCTGATGCTGCTGTCGGACCACATCAATATGCTGGGCGCCAACTCCCTCATCGGTCCCAACGACGAGCGCTTCGGCCCCCGCTTCCCGGATATGACGGAGGCCTATCCCCACCGCCTGCGGGAGAAGGCCCATCAGGCCGCCGGGGCGCTGGGCTTCGCGTGCAAGGAGGGTGTGTACGCTATCTTCCCCGGTCCGTGCTATGAGACGGCAGCGGAGATACGGGCCTATGAGCACCTGGGCGCTGACGCCATCGGTATGTCCACCGTACCGGAGGTCATCGCCGCCAACTATCTGGGCATGGCGGTGCTGGGCATCGCCTGCATCACCAACATGGCCACCGGCATCGCCAGGGAGAAGCACTCCCATCAGGAGGTGCTGCGTATCGCCAACGAGAGCAGCCAGAAGCTCTGCGCGCTGGTAGAGCGCGTCGTGCGAGAGCTGTAACGCAAAAACGCCCTCCCGGCAGGAGGGCGTTTTCTCTTTATTTCTCGTTGACGCGCAGCTCCAGTACATCGGGACGGGCGTAGTGGCCCACGCAGTCCAGCTCCATACGGCTGGCGGGGACCTTCTGCATATCCAGGTCGGCGTAGATGATGTCCTCCTTGTCCCAGACGGTGACGGAGGCCTCGTGGCCGAAGGGGTCGATGACGCAGCTGCCGCCCCGGCAGGCGATGTCCGGCAGGGCCGCGATCTCGGCGGTGCCGCTGACGGTCTGGGGATAGTCGCTGCGGCGGAAGACCAGATCGGCGTTGATAAAGTAGCAGTGGCCCTCGATGGCAATGTGGCGGATGGTGTCCTGCCACTCCGGATTGTCGTTGGTATTGGGGGAGATGTACAGGGATATCCCCTTCTGGTACAGCGCCACCCGGGCCAGGGGCATATAGCTCTCCCAGCAGATGAGATTGCCCATGGGGCCCCAGGGCGTGTCCATCACAGGGAAGTAATCCCGGTCTGCATCGCCCCAGACCACGCGCTCGCTGCCGGTGGGCTTGAGCTTGCGGTGGTTCAGGGCCTCGCCCTCCGGGGAGATCATCATGTTAGCGTTATACAGCGTACCGGTGACGGCGTCGCGCTCGGAATAGCCCATACTGATATAGACACCCAGCTCCCTGGCGCGGCGGAGGAGCTTACGCATCTCCGGCCCGTCGGCCAGCAGGGAGTTGTCGTAGTACATCTTCCAGTCCTCGCGGCCCACGGCCTTGCGGCTGCCCACGGTGAAGCCGAAGGTCATGCCGTAGGGGTAGCCGGGGATGAACAGCTCCGGAAAGACAATGAGCTCCGCGCCCTCGCCGGCGGCCTCGTCGATGAGCCGCAGGGCCTTCTCAAGACATTTGTCCTTGCGGAACATCACAGGGGTGGCCTGCACCACCGCCACGCGGCAGGTGTTCTTCAGATCTCGCATGGGTCGACCTCCTTGCAGAATGATACCATGATTATACCAGACGGACACGCCGGAACGCAACAGGTTTCGGCGCAAGATGCAGCAGCTGTCGTACAGCGGGGTGAATTCCGCCTCCATGTGCAGGCGGTGCGTGCCGCCAACAGCACGCACCGCACTGGAAGCCAGGACCGTTTCCGTCTGTGCATCATACGTCCAGTTCTCTCTGCTCGCCATGAAAAGAGACGGGCGGAAGGGGTCGGCAAACCCCTCCCGCTCTATGGAAAGCAGACGGCTGACGCCGCCCCGACTTGACCGCAATAGAAATGCCCATCCCTCTGCAGGGATAGGCGGTGCGTTTTGGTAAGGAAAAACGCCGTTTCTGCATCGCAAAAACAGCGTGGTCCTTCCTGTGGTGCCACACGGAGAAAACGCCCGCTGTGCCTGGTCCTCCGACGTGCAATTCTTCTGCCTCGCGCCGCGGAACTCTCGCTCCCCGTCTGCCGCCTACCTTCTCAGGCTCACGCCCAATGGCTGACTTTCGTCACACAGCTTTCGCTGTTTCGGTGCATCCTTGCGCTCACAGTGCCGTTCGCGGTGGGTTTTGACCCATTTCCTTTTAGGCTGCCGCCTGACCAGACCTGGCCTTTGCAGCGGGCAGCCGCACGACTTCACCGGACCCTATTCACTTAACAGTGGTAGTATACCACCAGAAAGCGCCACTTGTCAACGACATTCGACGAAAACGCAGCGACCAGCGCGGCGTCAGCCAGCCCATTGCCGCTTATATACACCGACCCCCGCGGCGTCAGCCGCGGGGGTCTATCCATGTCAATGATGGAAATTCGTCTGCTGCACCGGCTCCTTCTCCGGCAGGCCCAGCTGCGCCTTGCCCAGGGCGATGGACTTCATCAGAAAGGCCATGTTGCGGCCCAGGGTCCGCATGGTCTGCAGGCCCTCCTTGTCCTGGCGGACCTCCTCCGGCGTGTTGCCGTAGACCATGTTCCAGTACTGGCTGCTGGCCACGGGCATACCGCAGATGGTGAAGTACTTGTTCAGCGCGTCGAAGGTGGCGGTGTTGCCGCCACGGCGGCAGGACACCACCGACGCGCCCACCTTCATGGTCTTGTCGATGTGGGGCGTGCTGAAAAACAGCCGGTCCATAAACGAGATGGCCCCGCCGGCGGGGGAGGCGTAGTACACCGGCGAGCCGATGACCAGCGCGTCCGCCGCGGCGAGCTTGGGCGCTGTCTCGTTGACCAGATCGTCGTACACGCAGCGGTGGGTCTTTTTACAGCTGGCGCAGGCGTTGCAGGCATGGGCGGTCTTGCCCGCCTGAATGATCTCCGTCTCGATGCCCTCGGCCTCCAGCGTGTCGGCCAGCTCACGCAGGGCGGTGTAGGTGCAGCCCTTCTCGTGGGGGCTGCCGTTGATGAGCAATGCTTTCATATCCTGCCCTACCCCCTTAATAGCCGAAGAGCATGGAGCGCTTGATGTCGCTGAGCTTATGGGCACCGCACATGGCCATGGTATCGGCCAGTTCGGCCTTCAGCTTGTCCACGTAGACCTGCACGCCCTCGGCACCGCCGCCGTAGACCATATTCACGAAGGGGCGGCCGATGAGCACCGCGTCCGCGCCCAGGGCCAGGGCCTTGAACACGTCCATGCCGGTGCGGATACCGCCGTCCACCAGAATAGTCATCTTGCCGCCCACCGCGTCGACGATGGCGGGCAGCACCTCCGCCGTGGCGGGGCACTGGTCCAGCACGCGGCCGCCGTGATTGCTGACCACGATGCCGCTGGCGCCGGCCTCCAGCGCCTTCTTCGCGCCATTTACGGTCATAATGCCCTTGAGAATGAATGGCTTGCCGTTCATCAGCTTGACGATCTCCTTCAGCTCGTCCACGGTCTTGCTGCCGGCGGGCGGGGTCAGGTTCTTCAGGAAGGGCAGGCCCGCCGCGTCGATGTCCATGGCCACGGCCATGGGGTCCGCCCGGCGCACGGCGTCCAGCTTGGCAAACACCGTCTCCATGTTCCAGGGCTTCACCGTAGGCACGCCCAGGCCCCCGGCGGCGGTGATGGCGTGCAGAGCGCCCTCCATCACGGCGGGATTGGTGCCGTCGCCGGTGAAGGCGGCGATGCCCGCCTGGGCGCAGGAGGACACCAGAATGTCGTTGTAGGCCAGATCGTCGTATTTATCCCCATAGTGGAGCTTCATGGCCCCCACGGGGGCGGCGAAGATGGGGGCGGCAAACTTCCGCCCGAACAGGGTGAAGGTGGTGTCAATGGGAGCATTTTCGCAGATGGTGTCCATGTTGATGCACACCTCCTGCCACTTCTGATAGTTGCGCAGCATGGTGGCGGCGGTACCCTTGCCGCCGGGGCCGGGCACCTGGGTGCGGCAGGCCATGCCGTTGCATACGGGACATGCCTTGCAGTACGGGCCGCTGCACTCCCGGGCGTTTTTGAGAATTTCGTTGTAATCCATAGGGAAAACCTCCTCAATTGCGTGATATAGCCCTATCATAGCGCACCGGAAACGTTTTTGCAACCGATTTTGTCGGTCCGGGGCGAAAAAAGGGCGGTTACAAAAGTATACTAAACGGTAACAAAACCGTTACAATGGTTAAAAATGGTTACAATGTACGAAAATCTATTGTTTTTTTGCGGAGTAACTGTATAATACAGTCATGGAGTCCGGATATTGTCCGTTGGAAAGGAGAAAACCATGAACTCGAAAAGACGATTTTTCAGCGTATGCACGGCCCTGTGCCTGATGCTGCTGCTTCTGGCGGGATGCGCCGCCAAGCCCCAGCCCGCCGGAGTTGGTACGGACCAGCCGGACCCGGTGCGGGGTCTGGGTCTGCCGGAGGCGGGCGAGTGGACGGTGCCGCTGCTGACGGTCTATCGCATCGACGGCGGCGAGGACAACCAGGTGCAGCAGTGGTACACCGGTCAGTGGGACCTGCAGAAGGGCTGCATCACCACCGGAGAGCTTTATGAGACGGAGCAGTGGTCTATCCTGACACCTCGGAGCCTGCCGGAGGAGTGGCAGCCGCAGTTCATCGACCAGTACGACGGCTCATTTATTTGTACCAAGGACGGCGAGACCCTGCGGGAGACGCCGCCGGAGGGCGGCGGCAACGTGTTCCGGATGGCTCTGGACGGAGACACGGTGGTGGCCGTCTACTATCAGTCTGTGGCGGATCAGAGCGGCCTGGTGACGGGAGTAGTCGTCTCCGTGGCCCGGTATCCCCTGGGACACCCGGAACAGGCGGAGTGGAGCCGGATGGAGGTAGGCTCCGATTATGCTTCCGATGTTCTGGTTGAGAATCCGGTCTATTCAGGCGGCAAGCTGTATATGGCGGCAGGAGAGACCATACTGGCCTTTGACCCGGTGACCCAGGAGGTCACGGAGCCCCTGGACATTGCCCGGCTGGACACCCTCTGGCCGGAGGGAACGCCCAACAGCCCGGAATGGGGATATGAGGGCGTAGTGATCGTGGGATGCTATGACGATGTGCTGATCGTCAACCGGATCCTCTATGTCGGGGACGACTATCACAGCATGGACGCCGTGTACAAGGGCGGTGTGCTGGCGGGGGTGTCGGAGTACCGCTCAGAGTCCCCGGAGCAGCTGTATCTCTATGACGGCGGCCTGCGCCAGGTGGGGACCTTCACCCCCCTGAGCCAGAATGGCCTGGATTTTTTCACCGACAAGTACCCCATGCGGTTCTGATACTGATTCTTGATTAAAAATTTTAATCAAGAATCCCGTGCGCTGCGCGCACGCACAGCGTGTGAAAACACGCTGTGACGTCCCATACAAAACCTGACGCACCTTCGGTGCTATAAAAAGCTTTTCAAGCTTTTTAAC
>ENA-ORNY01001608-ORNY01001608.1-human-gut-metagenome-genome-assembly--contig:-NODE-1608-length-12647-cov-7.621744_pt1 | contig 12647 bp, 18 predicted proteins | sample MGYA00242122_ERZ509036 | MGnify/ENA primary metagenome ERZ509036 (study PRJEB26280, sample SAMEA2338696) | human gut metagenome | biome: human gut; feature: human-associated habitat; material: faeces... | reverse complement strand
AAAGCCATTTGTATTTCCTCCTGTAAAAGTTGATTATCAAAAAGCGGCCCCCTGTCTGAAAGGGAGCCGCCGCTTGAATCGGAATGTCCGGCCGAGCCGGTATTCTCACGCGCTTCTTTTCAGACAGGCTATTTGGGCATAATAATAGTAATAATAGCCGTAATACAAAGAAGACACGCCAACATAGCGTGCCGAAAGCGCGTTGCAGGAAGCCAACCGGAAATTGCGCTGCATCTGCTGCGTCATGACGGCCGCCTCCCTTTCATCTTGATAGCCAGATTATAAAATAGCGCGTCCGCGCTGTCAACCGTTTTGCGCGCAGAATACAACGAAAAAACAGACGGCTCAATCAAAGACCGTTTCCCACCGTTCCGCCGCCGCAGCCTGAAAGCACAGTGCAATCTGCTCGCTGCTGTTTTTTTCCTGCGCCAGAGGAGCAGGCAGCGCGTCCAGCGCAAAAAAGCCGCTCTCCCGCAGCATCGTCACCGCCGTCAGCATCAGCACCAGCGTGGGGGTCAGCGAGAGCATCAGCCGCAGCCCGTCCTGTGCACCGGTCAGCATTCCGCCGTAAACATCCTGCTTTTTTGCGATCCCTGCCGCACCCGCCAGCAGCAAAAGCGCAGGCAGCAGCAGCTCCGTCAGGTTCTCCAGCATCGCTTCAGGCCCTTCGCCGCCAGAATCCCAGCTCCGACCGAGCAGGCCGACGCTAGCCACACGGCAGGCAGGATATCGAACGCGTGCGCCGCGCCGAGCTGCGCGCGGACGGCGGCGACCGTCGACGGGATCAGCTGCAAAGACGCCGTATTCATCACGACCAGCAGGCACAGCTCATCCGACGCTCCCCCGCCGCCGGACAGCGCCTGCATCCGCTGCGCCGTCCGGATGCCGAGCGGCGTCGCCGCGTTGCCCAACCCCAGCAGATTCGCGCTCAGATTGCCGCACAGGTTCCAGAAGCCCTCGGAGTCTTTTGCGCATACCGGAAACAGCCGCCGCAGCACAGGCCGCAGCGCCGTACACAGCCCTTCAGTCAGTCCCGCACGCTCCATCGCCTGCGACAGCCCCGACCAGAGGCAGACCGGCCCGGCCAGCGTCAGCGCCAGCTCCAGTCCCGCCCGTGCGCCGCTCAGTCCGTCCATGCCGGACGAAAACGGCATTCCTGTCAGCAGATCAGATACAAACGCAAGCAAAATCAGTCCAAACCAGAGAAAATTCAACAACATATTTCGCTCTCCGACAAGAAAAAGATTTTTTGTTCAAAATTTGTACATAATTGGATGGTAGAATAAAGCTGCTTGATGGAGCGCTGTCCGGTGTCCATGCAGCATCTGACAGCTGGATCCATAGTGCATGGTAAAGATTGAAGGGGGTTATTCACAATGAAATCCACAGGTATCGTCAGAAAGGTCGACGAGCTCGGCAGAATCGTTCTGCCCATCGAACTGCGCCGCACGCTCGACATCGCAGAGAAGGACGCTATCGAAATCTATGTCGATGGCGAATCCATTATTCTCAAGAAGTATGAGCCGACCTGCATCTTCTGCGGCGACGGCAGAAATGTCGAAAACTACAGAGGCAAGAACATCTGCGCGAACTGCATGAAGGAGCTCAGATCCGGCAAATAAGTTCTGCACAAAAAAGAGGCTGTCTCAGGATGACAAAGTGTCATCCGGGACAGCCTCATTTTTTGTTTTTCAGCGCTCGAGCCAGGTGAGAACGTCCTGATAGACCTCGTCCTTGTTGCGCTCGTTGAGCATTTCATGGCGGCCCTCGGGATAGAGCTTGATGGTGATGTCCTTCATGCCGCTGCGCTTGAACGCGTCGATGCATTTGAGAACGCCCTTTGCCATGCCGCCGACGGGATCCTTGCAGCCGGAGATGAACATAATGGGCAGCTGCTTGTTCATCTTATCCAGATTTTCCTGCTGCTCGTTCATGCCGACACCTGTAAGAAGGTCGCGCGCGAGGCCAACCGTCGCGTCGAAGCCGCAGAGGGGGTCTGCGTCATAGGCGGCGACAACGGCGTCGTCTGAGCAGATCCACGCATTGGGCGAGGTCACGGGGCCGAAGGCCCTGTTATAGCTGCCGAACATGAGCTTTGTGACGAGCGCGCTGGTGTTTTTCTCGCCGATGCGGGCCTCTTCGAGCTTGCAGACGAGCTTGCCCATGCGCACCTTCATGGGGTCCTCCCAGCCGGTACCGGAAATGACGGCCTTGTCCACGGCGTCGGGGTAGGTATAGAGATAGGTGCGCAGCAGGAACGAGCCCATGCTGTGGCCGAGAATATAATAGGGCAGATCCGGGTACTGCGCGGAAATTTCGTCGTGCAGGCGCTTTTCATCCTCGACCGCAGACAGCCAGCCGCCGGAGAAATAGCCTCTGAGGCCGTTTTCCGCGGAGCCGCCGTGGCCCATGTGATCGTCGGCAGCGACGACATAACCATGCTGCGTCAGAAATTTCGCAAACGCGTCATAGCGTCCGATATGCTCGGCGATGCCGTGAATGAGCTGGACGACGGCCTTCGGCTCCCCTTCCGGTTTCCAGAGCGCGCAGTGCAGGCGGCCCGCGCCGCAGGAATCAAGATAGAATTCTTCCATAAAAGTGGTGCTCCTTTCAAAAGTCCGGTTTATAGTACATATGATCTGCTAGAATGGCGTCAGAAAAACATGGGAGGATATTTCTGATGCGTTCTGATTCTGTGATTGAGCTGTCCCGATATCAAAAGCGTTCCCCGGAGGCGGCTGCTCCATCCGTGTATGGCAGGCGGCTGCGTGCACGCAGGCGGCGCATCCGGTGCGCTGCTGCGGTGATCGAAGCGGCGGTAACGGTTTGCATCGGGGCGGGATTTCTGGTCTGCCTTGGGCTGATATTCAGTATGCTGTGATCGGCACAATTTCACCGTCTGGCCGGATGAGGTGTTCCAGGCACGGTTCAGCGCCGCCGTAGCGGGAGGCGAGGCTGCGTCCGTCCGCGCCGAGCATACCGATAAGCACCAGATCGCCTGGGCGAAGCTCCGGCAGGAGGCGGCGCATGACCGGACCGTCCTGCGTACCGACGGTCAGCAGCTGCACCAGCGTCCGCCGTCCGGTGGCATACGGAACGTACACCGGATGGTATGCGCCGCTTTTGACCAGGCGCGGACACTGCGCCGGATCGACATCCAGCACGGCAAGCGGAGCAGGCCCCGGCTTGACAGCCCGTACCCGCGTGACCAGCGTTCCGCAGGCTGCGGCGAGGAACCGTCCGGGACTCATTTGCAGCGAGAGGCCGCGCAGCGCTTCCGGAAGGGCCTGTATCTGCGTCAGGATGGCTTTGGCGCACGCATCCGGCTCCGGACCGGAAAAGCCGGGCCGGTAGCTGACGCCAAAACCGCCGCCAAGGTCAATTGCATCTGCCGCGGCGCCGGTTTTCTCATACAGCGTCTGTGCCAGCGCGGCAAGCTGGGCGAAGATAGCGGGATAGAAGTCCTCGTCCATGCACAGCTCGCCCAGCCGCATACCGAGGCCAAGCCAGCCTACGCCGCCTGCGCGCAGGCATTCCGCCGTGCGCAGGAGCGCTTCGCGTTCCATCCCGGCATAGGAGGCCGGGACGCCCGTCACAGGCTTCGCGCCGAAGCGGAGCTGGCCCTGCTGCCGCAGGAGCAGAATTACGGCCTCCGGCATTGCTTCGGGCAGCAGCTCGGCTCCGTCCAGCACGAAAACTGCGCCGAGCGTATGCGCAGCTTTCTCCGCTTCCGCGCTGCGGATCGACGGCTCGTAGGCGATTTTCCTGCCATGGAAGCCGCACCGGGCGGCAAGCTCCAGCTCCGCAAGGCTCCTGCAAAGCACGCCGCAGCCGCAGCTGCGCAGAATATGCAGAACCGTGGGATTCGGATTCATGCGGATGGGAAAGCGCGGCAAGAATCCGTTGCAGTCGGAAAATGCACGGAAAAGAGCCTGCGCTGCCTGCACGAGACTCTTTTCATCGTATAAAAACAGGGGCGTCACGGCGGTTTTCAAAAACCGCGCGAGCGTTTTTGAAGGAAGAACACACTGCGCATTGAGATTCGTCTGCACATGAATTCACTTCTCTCTGCGGTTATTTTCATAGAGGATAGATAGACCCTTCAGAAGAAGGTCACGGTCGTATTCGATTCTGCGGCGGCACATTGGAAGGACAAAGCGCGCAATGCCGCCTGTTGCAACGACAGTCACGCCGCCGCCGAGTTCTTCCTCCATCCGGTCGATCATGCCGTCAACCATACAGGCGGAGCCGAGCATCACACCGCTGCGCATGGCATCGACGGTGTTTTTGCCAATGGCCTTTTTCGGGCTTTCCAGACTGATGGCAGGCAGCTGCGCCGTGCGTGTAGAGAGCGACTCGGCAGACAGCTTCGGGCCGGGGCTGATGCAGCCGCCGACATAGGTGCCGTTTTTATCGATGGCCGTCATGGTCGTGGCTGTACCCATGTCAACGATGATGAGAGGCGGTTTAAATCGGCTAAGTGCGGCAACAGCGGCGACAATCAGATCACTGCCGATCTGAGCCGGGTTCTCCATCTGGATATTGAGTCCCGTTTTGATGCCCGGGCCGACGATCATCGGCGTTTTGCCGGTCAGCTTACGCACGGCAGTCTTGCAGGAATTGAGAACCGGCGGTACGACAGACGAGATAATGACGCCCTCGACGCCCTTCGGATCAATCTCATAAAGATTCAAAAGATTTTTGAGTTCCACGCAGTACTGGTCGGAGGTCTTGAGCAGGTCGGTCGCCATGCGGGCCTCGACGAGAATGCGGTCGTGCTCCATACAGCCGAGCACGATGTTGGTATTGCCGATATCGATCGCTAAAATCATAAATATCACTCCGTATCCGTTTCCAGACGGCAGGAAAACGCGCCGTCCTTGATCTCGACCACGGCGTATCCGCTGTGGCCGAAGCGCCCGGCCGTGCCGGGGTTCAGGAGCGTGATGCCGCCGCGCTCCTCCAGGTGCTGGATGTGGGTATGGCCGAAGAGCGCAAGCCGCGCGCCCGCGTCCTTCGCCGCGCCCGCAAGCGCGGTCAGATCGCGCTTGACGCCGTAGAGATGGCCGTGGGTCACAAAAATGCGCACGCCGTCAAGCTCCAGCGTCAGGCTCTGCGGAACCGCCGGGGCATAGTCGCAGTTGCCGGGCACATAATAGAAATCCGGTTCCTGACAGGCGAAGGACAGATCCTCCGCATCGGTCAGATGGTCGCCCAGATGCACAACCGCGTCCGGGTGTTCTTTTTCTATGGCGTCGTACGCGAAGCCGAGGCTCCGGTGCGTATCCGACAAAATCAGAAGCTTCATATCGTTCACTTTCATGCGCGGGGCGCATATGATAAGGAAGAATCGGGTTGAGTAACCGATTGCATCAGCGGTTACTTAAGAACGGAGGGGGTAGCTGGATGGAACATTCGTTTTCCCCGGAGCAGCTCCGGCGCGTATTGGGGTCTGCGGAGGGACGGCAGCTGCTGGCGCTGCTGGCGTCCGGCGGCGGAGAGCGGCTGCGTCAGGCCGCTGACGCGGCAAAGCAGGGCGACCACGCACGGGCGATGGAGCTTCTGCGGCCTGTCCTGAACACAGAGCAGGCACAGGCGCTGTTGAGGAAGCTCAATGGATGAGCTGGAGCGCGCGCTGCGCGCCGTATTGGATGATCCCGCGCAGCTGCAGGAGCTGCGGGAGCTGGCCGGATCGATGGGCTTTTCCGTGCCGCAGGCGCAGCCGGAGCGCGCGCCCGTGCCGGACCCCCCGGAATCGGAGCCGAAGCCGGTGCAGGCCGTTTTTCAGCAGCAGCCGCTGCCGGAGCCTGCCGCCGCAATGCTGCGGCAGGCGGGAAAAATGGACAAAAGGCAGGAAGCGCTGCTGCTGGCGCTGAAGCCTTTTCTGCGCAAGGAGCGGCAGGAAAAGATCGACCGGGCGCTGCATGCGGCGCGGCTGGCAAGTCTTGCAAGTCTGGCTCTGAAAAACCGGGGCCGAAGTCCCGGAGCAAAGGAGACGCCATGATGTATAACCGCTACATACCGGACGCCGCAGGCGTCTATCATCCGACACGCGTCGGCGCGGAGCCGCAGGCGGCTGCGCCCGCTCCGCCTCCGGAGCCTGTGTGCGTGCCGCCTGCTCCCCCGCCTCCGCCGCCTCCTGCCCCGCCCTGTACGGCGGAGCATGGCGGATTTCTGTCGCGGCTGCTGCCGCGCAGCATTGATACGGGGGATCTTCTGATGCTGCTGATCCTGCTGCTGCTCGTCGTGGACGGCGAGGAGGAGGATCAGCTGTCGGTCATTTTAACGGCGGCAGCATTTTTGCTGTCGTAAGGTTTTTCTGAGGAAATGAATGCTGCTTCGATTTCTGTAGCAATTCTGTTGACCGGATTGTAGGGGCCGATGCCCACATCGGCCCGTTGGGAAGTTACGACTTCGCCGGAGATCCCCGTAAAATCGGTGCATTCTGCCGGGCCGATGTGGGCATCGGCCCCTACAGTTAAATGGGCAGGTGCCTACGGATTCGCATTGGATTTCCGCTTCTCGCTGCTGCCTGCCGCAACCTCTCAGGCGCTGCGCGCCAGCTCCCCTTGAAAGGGGAGCCTCGGGGTGCCGCTTACTCTTGGAACGGGACAGTTCCGTCGGGGAGGGTGAAGACGTCTTCAAACGTCTCATCTCCGGCGGCCAAAATCTCGAGTCCGGTCTGGATGGCGTCATAAATCGTTTCTCCACCGGATTTGAGGATGCTTTCGGTCAGAAGGCCGTAGCTGAGGCTGATCCAGCATTCGCGGCGGACAGTCCCCTCCTCCGAAGCGGCGAAGATCTGCTGGCCGGAATCATAGCGGTCGTCGGTGATGAATTCGCCGTCGGTGATGGAGGCGGGCGGCATGGCTCCGACCTGTTCATAGGTCGGGATACCGATCAGCTCGTCCATCGTCGCGTCCTGGGAGGCCGCAAGCGTGCGTACCGTTTCATCCCCGGCGTACCAGACATAGAGCGTCTCGCCGTCGGTCAGGATATGCTTTTCCCCGCTGGCGGTCGTCAGGACAGCGCACACGCGCGTGTCCGCGACCCAAAGCTCGGCGGATGTCTCGGATACAGCGCCGTTCATCTGGCGGGTGATGGTATAGGTCTGATGGTAATACTGCGGGCGGCGCAGGCTGCGCACGATGCTCTGCACGTTTTCGCGCGTGACCTCAAGCAGCGCAGGCTCATTTTCGTCGGGCTGAAGCTCCGGCTGGGTGCTCTGCGCCGCGTCCGGCAGGACGATGGCGTCGCGCTTGTTCTGCTGCATATTGCCGACAAACAGCGCGCCGATCACGACGATCACAGCCAGCGTCGCAAGAATGAACATCAGCAGCGTCCGCCTGTTTTTCTGGTTCTGCTCCGTCGTCCGTCACCGTCCTTTCGTTTTGCGTTCAATCAGGCGTTAAAATCGGCGGGCTTTTCCGCTGCGCGGCCAAAGTGCCACAAAATCGCCTGCACGATGCGTTCGCTTGCATGGCCGTCGCCGTAGGGGTTGACGGCCTTCGCCATACGCGCATACGCGGCGGGATCGTCCAGCAGCTCGTCCGCAAGCCGGACGATCTCGTCCTTTTCCACGCCTGCGAGCTTTGCCGTTCCGGCGGCGATGGCCTCCGGGCGTTCTGTTTCGCGGCGCATGACGAGGACAGGCTTGCCGAGGGCAGGCGCTTCCTCCTGCAAGCCGCCGGAGTCAGTCATGACCATATAGCAGCGGGCAATGAGATTGTGCATTTCCTCCACGTCGACCGGATCGATGAGGTGAATGCGGTCGTGGCCGCCCAGAATCGGGAAAACGCATTCGCGCACGACGGGACTCAGGTGGACGGGATAGACGACCTCCACATCGGGGTGCGTCTGCACGATCTCCAGAATGGCGTGCATGATGGCCTCCATGGGCTTGCCGTAATTCTCCCGCCGGTGGCAGGTGACGGCGATGATCCGGTGGTTCCGGAAATCCAGCTCGTTCAGAAGCGCCGTCGGGAAGACGAAATCGGGCTTCACGGTGTACTGCATGGCGTCGATGGCCGTGTTGCCGGTGATGAAGATATCGCCCATGATGGCCTCACGGCGGAGATTATCCGCGTTGGCCTTTGTCGGGGAAAAATGCAGATCGGCGATATCGCCGACGAGGGTGCGGTTCATCTCCTCCGGGAAGGGGGAGTATTTGTCCCAGGTACGCAGGCCGGCCTCGACATGGCCGACCTTGACCTGATGGTAAAACGCGGCAAGCGCGCCTGCGAATGTCGTGGACGTATCGCCGTGGACGAGGACAAGATCGGGTTTGACGGTATCCAGAACGCTGTCCATGCCGAGAAGCGTCTTTGTGGTGATGGTGGAGAGCGTCTGGCGCTTTTCCATGATATGCAGGTCATAATCGCCCGTCAGCTGAAAGATCTCCATGACGGAATCGAGCATTTCCCGGTGCTGGCCGGTCAGGCAGACGATGCTTTCGATCTGCTCGCTGGCCTGCAGCGCCTTGACAAGCGGCGCCATTTTGATGGCCTCCGGCCTTGTGCCGAAGACGGACATGACTTTCAGCTTATTCATGCGGTTCCTCCTGTTTTTCTTCCGGCTCGTCCTCCGACCGATCGTTCTTCGCGAAGATCAGCTTGAAGCCGATGGCGCTGACAATGAAGATCGCGGCAATGAGAATCAGCGCCTTGAGTTCGCCCGAGGACGTCAGCAGCACGGCGGCCAGCCCTAAAATGCCGGTCAGCATATAGGCGATGGCGACGGCCTGCTTCTGCGAGAAGCCCATGTCGATGAGGCGGTGGTGGAAATGGCCGCGGTCGGCCTTCATCGGGTTCTGGCCGTGGGCAATGCGGCGCAGGAAGGCAAAGCTGATATCAAAGATCGGGATGCCGAGGATGAGGAACGGCACGGCGAAGGAAATGATGGCGTACATCTTGAACAGGCCCGTGATGGAAAGCGTGGCAAGGATATAGCCGAGGAAGGTCGAGCCGGTGTCGCCCATGAAAATCTTTGCGGGGTTCATATTATACGGAATAAAGCCGAGGCACGCGCCGAAGAGCGCGCAGAGGATGACGGCGATGTTGACCTCCTTCACCATGAGCGCCACGACGATCAGGGATGCTGTCGAGATGGCGGACACGCCGACGGCGAGGCCGTCGAGGCCGTCGATGAAATTGACGGCGTTGGTGATGGCGACGATCCAGATGATCGTGACGGGGATGGACAGCCAGCCGAGATTGAGATAGGTTGCCTCGGAGAAGACGTTGGGGTTGGAGACGAACTGGATCGTGCAGTCGTGCCAGACGGCGACGCCCGCGGCGGCGATCTGGACAAACAGCTTCGGCAGCGCCTTGAGCGCCATGATATCGTCCAGAACGCCGAGAATGACGATCATGATGGAGCCGAGCAGAATGCCCTGCATCTGCCGGTCGATGTCCGCAAAGACGAGAACCGACAGTAAAAACGCCAGAAAGATCGCCAGACCGCCCATGCGGGGAATGGGAACCTTGTGCATACGGCGGTTATCCTTGGGCACGTCGATCGCACCGACCTTGCAGGCCAGCGCCTTGACCATCGGCGTGGACGCGAACGACACAGCAGCAGCGACAAGCATCGCCAGCAGCATATAAACGACTTGTTTTGTTGTCATAATGATTGATTAACCTTGTTGGAGGCCGACGTTCTGCTCATGTAGGGGCCGATGCCCACATCGGCCCGGCAGAATATGGCCGTTTTTACGGAAATCTACGGCGAATTCGCAGCTTCCCAACGGGCCGATGTGGGCATCGGCCCCTACAGGGAAGCAGCAGACTCCGTGCGTTACCGCGCGACGAAGCCGACTTTTTTGTAGACCTTGCGGAGGGTCTTGTTGGCGAGATAAGATGCGCGCTCAGCGCCCTCCTTGTAGATGCTTTCCAGATACGCCTTATCGCCAAGCATCTGCTCGGTTTTTTCGCGGATGGGACGGACAAGCTCGACAACGGCTTCGCCGACGGCGGGCTTGAATACGCCGTAGCCCTGATCCGCAAACTCGGCCTCGGCCTGCTCGATGGTCTTGCCGGTGGCAGCGCAGTATATCGTAAGAAGATTGGAGATGCCGGGCTTATTGTCCTTGTCAAAACGGACAGCCGTCTCGCAGTCGGTCACGGCGCGCTTGAATTTACGCATGATATCCTCGGGCTTATCCATGAGGAACACGCAGCCGTCGGGGTCGGACTTGGACATTTTGTTGTCCGGGTTGCCGAGGCTCATGATGCGCGCGCCCATCTTGGGGATGAACGCCTCGGGGAGCTTGAAGGTATCGGGGAAGGAATTGTTGAAGCGCGCGCCGATGTCACGGCAGAGCTCGACGTGCTGGCGCTGATCCTCGCCGACAGGGACAAGGTCGGTCTGGTAGAGCAGGATATCGGCGGCCATGAGTACGGGATAGGTAAAGAGGCCTGCGGTGATATTATCTGCGTGCTGCTGCGATTTCATTTTGAACTGCGTCATGCGCGACAGCTCACCGAACTGCGTATAGCAGCCAAGCACCCAGGAAAGCTCCGCGTGCTGCGGCACGTGGGACTGAATGAACATGATGTTCTTCTGCGGGTCGAGTCCGCAGGCGATATACTGCGCGAGCTGCTCCAGACTTCTGCGGCGCAGATCAGCCGGGACCTGCCGGACGGTAATGGCGTGCATATCGACGATACAATAGACGCACTCATATTCGTCCTGCAAAGCGACCCAGTTTTTGATCGCCCCCATATACGAGCCGAGCGTCAGATCGCCGCTGGGCTGGATGCCGGAAAAGATACGTTTTTTTTCGTCCATGATACGTCCTTCTTTCTATTCGATAGATGCGCATATCATAGCACAAACCGCCGGAATGCGCAATCAATGATTGACTGTTTCTGAAAAAAACTATATAATAACCATACTTTTATATTGGAGGAACACGCATCATGGATTTTTTTGAGCAGATGGAAGCGCGCATCCCGCACGGCGAGGTCCGCACCCGCTTTGCTCCGAGCCCCACGGGCTATATGCACGTCGGCAATCTGCGCACCGCGCTCTATACATGGCTGATTGCCCGCCGCCACCACGGCAAGTTCATTCTCCGCATTGAGGACACCGATCAGGGCCGTCTGGTCGAGGGCGCGGTCGACGTGATCTACAAGACAATGGCCGAATGCGGCCTGACGCACGACGAAGGGCCGGACGTCGGCGGGCCGGTCGGGCCGTATGTGCAGTCCGAGCGGCGCGACCTGTTCGGCAAATACGCGAAGCTGCTGTGTGAAAAGGGCGGCGCATATTACTGCTTCTGCCAGAAAGGCGACGAGGAAGACGCTGGAAGCGAGACGGGCGAAATCAAAAAGCACGTCTGCGCCTGCCGCGATCTGCCGCTCGAGGAGGCAAAAAAGCGCCCAAAAGAAGCCGCCGCCCTGCGGAAATTTATGGATTACTATATGCCGACAACCTGGAAGCTGCTCGACGCTTACCGTTCCTTTGAGAACGAACCAATTCAAAGCGACAATATTCTCCGAACCAAGAAGGAAATCGAGGACACACTGGATACCATCAATGCCGCATTCGAAAAGCTGCTTGATGATCTGTTCCAGACAACGGCATGGGATATTTCTTCGATACGCCGAACGACCCCTTTTATGACCGCGTGGAGCAAAGCAAGACCAGCGACATCACCTTTTTGCAGCGGCTCTGCACCAATGCGGGGCTGAACATCAAGGCCACCAAAGGCAAACTGGTCATCTACGACCAGAGCGACTACGAGCAGCGGCCTGTTGTGATTGAGGCGGATTACCGCGATACCAGCTTTACCAAGTGGAAGTTGGAAACCAAGACTGCCGACACAAAGTACGCCAGCTGCCGTGTGAGCTATGTTGAGCCCGCCACAGGTGCCTGCATTGAGTACACGGCCTACACCGAAGACTATGACGAGGACGCCAAGACTAACCAGCAGTTGGAACTCTACGCCAAGGTTGGCAGCGTGGCCGAAGCCAAAACGATGGCTGAAAAGCACCTTCGGCTGCACAACAAATTTTCTAAGACAGTACAGTTTACCCACACAGGCCATGTTTGGTATGTGGCCGGTGTGGGTATCCGTGTCAAAGGCTACGGCTTTTGGGATGGACGCTATATCTGCACACAGGCAAAGCACACAATCAACGAAAACGGCTTTACAACAACCGTTACAGGCCGCAGGATACTGGAGGGATATTGATGGCTGATGAAGGAACCAGACTGCGTATCGGCACCGTGTCGGCTGTCGATAAGGCCAATCTGGCCGCCCGCGTCATTTTCAAGGACGAGAACATCGTATCCGGCTGGCTGCCTGTTTTGCAGCGAACCGGGGAAATTGTTACAGTTGCCACTGCCGGCAAGCACGACCACGATGTTGACGGTGACTGCACAGTGAAAAATACCACCAAAACGCCGACCACATGGACAGACAGTGAGGGCAAGGTGCATACCAGCTATGAAACCGCCCACAGTCATGGGGCCAAGGTGAACTACTGGCTGCCAAAGGTCAATGAGACCGTGGCGTGCCTGTATCTGCCGACCTTTAACGGCGATGGTGTGATACTGGGGGCGATTAAAACATGATTGTCGGCTGCCTTGGAGACCTTATCTTTCAGGTCAGCTCTGGTACGGTGTTGACCGTAAGCAACTTT
>ENA-ORNY01001602-ORNY01001602.1-human-gut-metagenome-genome-assembly--contig:-NODE-1602-length-12674-cov-2.470402_pt1 | contig 12674 bp, 10 predicted proteins | sample MGYA00242122_ERZ509036 | MGnify/ENA primary metagenome ERZ509036 (study PRJEB26280, sample SAMEA2338696) | human gut metagenome | biome: human gut; feature: human-associated habitat; material: faeces... | reverse complement strand
CGGGTGCGGGATAACCTGCGCGTGCTTATCGCCGCGGCAAAAGACCGCCATGAGACCCTCGACCACGTGCTCTTCTCTGGCCCTCCAGGCCTGGGAAAGACCACGCTCGCAAACGTCGTGGCAAACGAGATGGGCGCACGCCTTCGGACCACCTCGGGTCCGGCCATCGCCCGAACGGGAGACCTTGCCGCCATCCTCACCAACCTCGAGGAAGGTGACGTCCTCTTCGTGGACGAGATTCACCGCCTCAACCATCAGGTCGAGGAGGTTCTCTATCCTGCCATGGAGGACTTCTTTCTCGACATCGTGATCGGTAAGGGGCCGGCGGCTCGCTCGATCAGGCTTGACGTTCCCCACTTCACGCTCATTGGGGCAACCACCCGCACGGGGCTCCTCACCGGACCCCTTCGTGACCGCTTTGGCATCTCGTATCGTCTGGACTACTACACGGTGGACGAGCTTACGCGCATCGTGCAACGCTCCGCCGCCATCCTCGGCGTGGAGATAGACGCGCAGGGGGCAGCGGAGATAGCATCGCGCTCGCGTGGCACGCCCCGCCTGGCAAACAGGCTCCTAAAGCGCGTCCGCGACTATGCTCAGGTGAGAGCCGGTGGGGCAATTACCTGGGAGGTTGCCGCGGAGGCGCTCTCGTTCTTCGAGATTGACGAGATGGGCCTCGACTGGATGGACAAGAAGATCCTCACGGCGCTCACGAGCACGTTCCGGGGGCGTCCCGTGGGCCTGACCACTATCGCCTCGGCAGTGGGCGAGGACCCGTCGACCCTCGAGGACGTCTACGAGCCCTACCTCCTGCAGCGAGGGCTCATCGTTCGCACGCCGCAGGGGCGCCAGGCGACCTCGGCCGCCTTCGAGCACCTCGGCCTGCCCCTGCCCACGCAGCGCTAGCAGCGTGTCCCAAACAAAATACCTGGAGAGGACGGTACCATGCTTGAGAGGGACTACATCACCGAGATAATCTCCCAGTTCGTCGAGGCTGTCACAAGGGCTTTGAAGCTCGCGGTGGAGCAAGGCGACCCCGAGTCCTGCCAGGCGGTGGAACAGCAGGTCGCAGACCTCATCGACCTCGACGTGCAGACCGCCATGGCGCTCTCGCCAGACTCGCTCGTCACGATGCTCGTGCTCTCTGGCATGGGGGACTCCCTGGCCGGATACGTCTCCTATGCCCTTGACCGCATCTCACGCGTGTACGAGGCGCATGGGGAGGAGGACCTCGCCGGCCTTCGGCACCTCCAGTCGCAGGCGGTCGCAGAGAGCTTTGGGTGTGACCCAGCCGTGCCGCCTGAGGAGCTCGCCTCCCTCGATGACCAGCTCTTTGGATCCCCGGAAAAGTAGGACCGGCTACGGGGCCATCCCTGAGCGTTCATGTGTGTGGGGTTATTCAGCTTAAGTTGAACATTCAGCTTACCTTTGGCATACTGAAGCCTAACAAACAGGCTCTAATGTGTCGGAGGTACCATGGCGCTCTCGAAAAGCATGTTCAAGGTGCTTGTCGCGCTTGCGAAATCTGAAGCTCGGATGACCCAGCGACAGCTCAGCGTGGCGTCTGGCCTCTCCCTTGGTACGGTGAATGCCGTCCTGCATGACGCAGAGGACGCCGGTCTCGTTGAGGAGGGGCGCCTCACGCTTGACGGTCTCAAGTCCCTGAGGCCCTACGAGGTGGGCAACGCGATCATCATGGCGGCCGGTCTCTCCTCGCGCCTTGCCCCCATCTCCTACGAGAAGCCAAAGGGCCTTCTCCGCGTTCACGGGGAGGTGCTCATCGAGCGCCAGATTCGCCAGCTCCAAGAGGCAGGTATCACAGACATAACTGTGGTCGTGGGGTACAAGAAGGAGTACTTCTTCTACCTCGCAAGCAAGTTTGGCGTGCACATCAAGGTCAACCCGCAGTATGCCACGAGGAACAACAACTACACGCTGTGGCTCGTGCGCGACCGCCTGGACAACACCTACGTCTGCTCGTCGGACGACTACTTCGAGGAGAACCCCTTCGAGCATTACGTCTACGAGGCATACTATGCCACGCAGTTCGCGAAGGGCACCACGGGGGAGTGGTGCGTCTCCGAGGGTCCGGCAGGTCGCATTACCGGCGTGAGCGTTGGCGGCTCCAACGCCTGGGCCATGCTCGGGCACGCGTATTTCGACCGCGCTTTCTCAACCGCGTTTCTCCCCATACTCGACAACGCCGTGCGTCAGCCCGAGCTGGCAGACGCGCTCTGGGAGGACGTCTTCCGTGCGCATACTGACGAGCTGCGCATGGTTGCCCGGCACTATCCTGGGACCGGCATCCACGAGTTTGACACCCTCGACCAGGTCAGCGGCTTTGATCCCGCGTTCATCGAGAACGTCGACTCGAACATCTTCAACAACATCGTCTCGGTGCTTGGCTGCGAGAAGTCCCAGATTCACGACTTCTACCCGCTCAATCAGGGCCTCACCAACCTCTCGTGCCACTTCTCCGTTGGCGAGGGGGGAGACGAGCGCGAGTACGTCTACCGCCATCCTGGCGTTGGCACCGAGAAGATGGTCAATCGCGCTGCAGAGGAGGCTGGCCTTCGCCTTGCGCGCGACCTCGGCCTCGACAGCACGTTCATCTACGAGGACCAGCGCCAGGGCTGGAAGATCTCTCGCTTTGTCACGAACGCCCGCTCGCTCGACCCGCATGACCCGGTGCAGCTGAAGCGTGCCATGCGGATGTCCCGCAGGCTTCATGAGAGCGGTGCCGTGCTCGACAGGAGCTTTGACTTCGTCGAGGAGGGGCTTGGGTACGAGAGGTTCCTTGCCGAGCGGGGACCAGTGGAGATTCCCGGATACGACGAGCTCAAGAGGAAGGTCCTGCGCCTCAAGGAGTATGCGGAGAAGGACGGCTTCTCTCGCTGCGTCTCTCACAACGACTTCTTCTACCTCAACTTCCTGGTGGACGAGCGGGACGAGTACAGCCTGATCGACTGGGAATACGCGGGCATGTCGGACGAGGCGAGCGACTTCGGCACCTTCACGGTGTGCTGCGAGCTCTCCGACGACGAGGCGGCAGAGGCACTGCGAGACTACTTTGACAGGGAGCCTACGCTTCGTGAGCGCCGCCACTTCTGGAGCTACGTTGTCTTTGCGGGCTGGTGCTGGTACGTATGGTCGCTCGAGAAGGAGGCCGAGGGCGACAACGTGGGCGAGTGGCTCCTCATCTATTATCGCTATGCGCAGGACAACGTTGACCGCGTCCTCTCCTGGTACGAGGAGGGGGAGCCCAGCAGCGAGCGCGAGGCCTCCTAGACAGCTTGGCTCCAGATTCCTGAAGTTTGTTACGTTCGAGCGTCAACTGTTCAACTTGTTACACAATAGCCTATAGAATGAACGAGATGTTTTCATTACGAAGTGATGATGCGTTCATAACAGATGGCTGGTGGTGTGACGATGGGAGCAAGACACGTTGGCAACGCCCCCTCCGATATCACTCGGAGGGGGTTTCTTACGCTCTCCGTTGGTGCCGTAACCTGTTTGGGACTCGGTGCCTTTGCGGGGGCGGGGGAGACCTCCGAAAAAACCGTAGTCATCTACTCGTGTGGCGAGGGGATTCGCAACGAGACCCAGATGACCGCCCTGCGCGAGGCTTTCCCGGACTACGACATTCGCATGCACTACATCACGACGGGCAACTGCGCCGCGCGCCTTCGGATGGAGGGCACCGCCTCCGAGGCTGACATCGTGATGGACCTCGAGGGCGGCTATATCAACCAGGTATCAGACAGCCTCGAGGTCCTCTCGGACTTCGACGAGTCCATCTTCTGCGAGGACCTTCGCGACCCTGAAGACCGCTTTTTTCCCTTCTCGCGAGAGAGTGCCTGCGTCGCCACGAACGACGATGTCCTCTCCGAACGAGGCATTCCCACTCCCACCTCGTACCAGGACCTTCTCGACCCGGTATATGCGGGCGTGGTCTGCATGCCCAATCCCAAGACCTCCGGCACCGGCTACAACTTCCTCAAGAGTCTCGTGAACGCGTGGGGCGAGGATGCCGCGTTCGACTACTTTGATTCGCTTGCGAACAACGTCTACCAGTTCACCTCGTCGGGCTCCGGTCCCGTGAACGCTCTGGTGCAGGGCGAGGCTGGCGTGGGCTTTGGCATGACCTACCACGCCGTGTCGGAAATAAACGAGGGCGCACCTCTTTCCGTGCACTTCTTTGAGGAGGGCTCGCCTTGGGACGTGTATGGATCGGGAATCATCAAGGGCCATGGCGGCCGCAAGGCCGTCCACGACGTCTTTGGCTGGCTCTGCACCGAGGGTGTGCGCCTCGATAACGAGACGTACGTCCCCGACCAGGTCCTGGTTGGGGTCACGCCTGAGATCGCCAACTATCCAAAGGACATCACCTACGCCGACATGACCGGCATCACCGACGTGGACGAGAAGATGCGCCTGCTCGAGAGATGGAGTCACTAACAACCATGACAGCTCAGTACTCAGGGTTAGATGCACATGAAACCCCAAAGCTATCCGTCCGCGCAATTTCGAAGTCGTTTGACGGTCGAGAGGTGCTCCATGGTGTGAGTTTCGACGTGCACAAGGGCGAGTTCCTGTCGATACTCGGCCCCTCGGGGTGTGGCAAGTCGACCATACTGCGCATCCTCATCGGCCTTGAACGGCCAGATGGCGGAAGCGTGGTTCTCGACGGAGCGGACATCACGGATGCCGACCCAAGCAAACGACACATGGGGATAGTCTTTCAGGACTATGCGCTCTTCGAGAACATGACAGCGCTTGGCAACGTCGAGTATGCGCTGCGCTTCGACCCGGCTCGGCGTGTGCGCCGTACCCAGATTGCGCTTGACGCGCTAGCGAGCCTTGGCATGGCTGACTATGCCGACAAGCCCGTGACGGGGCTGTCCGGCGGGCAGATGCAGCGCGTGTCCATCGCGCGGACGCTGGCCCTGAACCCCGAGATCATCCTCTTTGACGAGCCTACGAGCGGGCTTGACGCTGACGCGCGCCTTGCCCTGCGCTCGCAGCTCAAGGACATCCAGCGCGTTCACGGAACCACGATGATCTTCATCACCCATGACCAGGAGGAGGCGTTTGCCCTGGCTGATCGCGTCATGGTGATGGGTGGGGGAGTCATTCACCAGATTGGCGAGCCGCTGAGGATCGTCGAGAGCCCAGCTGACGACTACGTTCGCGACTTTGTGGTGGGAAACCTCAAGACCAAGTACGATTCTCTCGCGAGGTTCGCCTCGCCATTGAGCTAGGGGTCCAAATGACACGGAGAAAAAGCTCGGGTGCCCTGGGGTCACTCGAGGTCGCCCTCGCCCTCTTCTTCCTCCTTGCAGTGGGGCTTCCGCTCGTCGGGATGTTTTCGAGGCTTGCCGACCCTGAGGTCAGAATGGTCTTTGGAACACAGGCCTTCGTGACCGCCTGCGAAAACTCGCTTGCGGTAGCCTCCGTTACCACGATTCTCTCGGTGTCCGCGGCGCTCCTCATGGCTTGGGCGCTCTGCAGAACTGCCGTACGCGGGAAGGGCGCCTTTGCCGTTCTGCTCACGGTCCCCATGCTCGTCCCGTCGCTTGCCCATGGCATGAGCCTTGTGTATCTCCTGGGATCAAACGGAATACTCACGAACCTCCTCCATGGATCGTGGTCCATCTACGGGTTTCCGGGAATCGTCATGGGGTCGTTTCTCTACTCGTTCCCTCCGGCGTTTCTCATGATCTACGACGTGATGCGCTATGAGGATGCCACCCCCTACCAGGCGGCAGACGTGCTGGGCATACCAAAGCGCAGCCAATTCGCTCGCATCACCCTTCCATTCCTGAGAAAGCCCCTCGTGTCTGCCGTATTTGCGACCTTCGCGCTCGTGATTACGGACTATGGCGTGCCACTCATGGTCGGCGGCAAGGTCACGACGCTGCCTGTGCTCATGTACCAGAACGCCGTTGGCCTCCTGGACTTTGACACTGGAGCTGCAATCGGATTCGTCTTGCTCATCCCCGCAGTCGTCGATTTTCTCGTTGACGTTTTGGCGAGAGACCACTCGAGGGTGCGCTACGTCTCGCGCCGCTTTTCGCCGAGGCCACGTGCGGGCAGGGATCTTTTTGGCTACGTGGCTGCGATTGCGGTGACGTTCATCCTGCTTGCGCCCATCGCAACATTCTGCATGGTCGCTTTTGTGACGAAGTATCCCCTCGACCTCACTCCGACCCTGGCGAACGTGGGACGGGCCTTCACCATGGGTGCCGGTTCATACTGGGTGAACTCGCTCTTCATCGCGATTGTGACTTCCGTGCTCGGAACGGCGCTCTCGTACCTCGTCGCCTACATCACCGCGCGGGTTGGCGGCTTCTCCGCGCGCTTCCTGCACCTTGCCTCGGTTACCACGCTTGCCGTGCCCGGCATTGTGCTTGGCCTGGCTTTCTCGCTCGCGTTTGGAGGTTCCCCCATCTACGGGACCTTTGCCATCCTCATCCTGGTGAACCTGGTGCACTTCATTGCCTCGCCCTACCTCATGGCTTACAATTCGCTTTCAAAGGTGAACAGAAATCTCGAGGCGGTTGGTCAGACGATGGGCGTGGGGCGTGCTCGCATTGTGTTGGACGTGCTCGTCCCCGAGACCAAGGACACCATTGCCGAGATGTTCTCGTTCTTCTTCGTCAACTGCATGGTGACCATCTCTGCCGTCTCGTTTCTCTCAACTACGCTTGACATGCCGCTCGCGCTGCTTGTGACCGACCTCGACGCACAGCGCCTCGTCGAGTGCGCGGCGTTTGTTTCTGTCCTCATACTTGTCACGAACGTGATCGAGAAGGTGGCGGTTGCCGTCATGAGGCACTACCGTCATGCACAGCAAAGGAGCACTTCATGCGCTCTGTCCATAGGGAGGTAATCTGCTTATGACGCACAAGGAGTTTCTCGTCCTCTCGACAATGGCCACCGCTTCCGCTCCGCTAACCCAGCGCGCCCTGGCGGCGCAGACCGGTATGTCCGTCGGCAGCGTGAACGAGGCGATTTCCAATCTCTCCGACCTGGGGTTCATTGCCAACAGAAGCGTGACCGACGAGGGGCTGGAGGCCCTGGAGCCCTTCCGTGCGAAGCGCGCGGTGCTCATCGCCGCGGGCTTTGGCTCACGTATGGTGCCCGTTACGCTCAACACGCCCAAGCCCTTGGTGCGCGTTGGCGGCAAGCGCATCATCGACACCATCCTCGATGCAGTCTACGCGGCGGGCATCACCGAGGTCTACGTCGTTCGCGGGTATCTTGGCGAGCAGTTCGACCAGCTCCTCTACAAGTACCCCACCATCAAGTTCATCGACAACCCCCTCTACAACGAGGCAAACAACATCTCGAGCATGGTCGCGGCGAAGGACCTTCTCCAGAGCGCCTACGTCTTTGAGTCGGACCTGCTCCTGAGAAGCCCCAACCTCGTCACCCGGTACCAGGACCGCTCTAACTACCTCGGCATTCCCATGGATCGCTCGGACGACTGGTGCTTCCAGGTCAAGAATGGCGTCATCAAGCACATGGGCATCGGTGGCGAAGGCGGAGTGTGGCAGATGGTCGGCATCTCCTTCTGGACGCCCGAGGATGGTGCCAGGCTTGCGGAGGACATTCCCGCAACGTTCGCGATGCCCGGTGGCAAGGAACGCTTCTGGGATGAGGCTCCTCTCACGTACTTTGCGGACAAGTACAAGGTCTATGCGCGCGAGTGCTCGCTCGCAGACGTGACCGAGATCGACTCCTTCCGCGAGCTCAAGGCCATCGATCCCACCTACGATTGCTAGACTGGCCGCATGTCGAAAACGTACGCTATCTTCTCCGCCCAGTACCTCCCTCACGTGGGGGGCGTCGAGACGTTCACCGCGAACCTTGCCCATCAGCTTGTCTCTGGTGGGGACCAGGTTTGCGTGGTGACGTCTGCGCGTGAGGGCGTGGACGAGGTCGAGGTCCAGGCAGACGGTGTCCGGATCGTGCGGCTGCCCAGCGTCCAGCTCATGGGCGGGAGACTTCCGCTCTCGCGCCATGATAGCCACGAGAGCCAGTTGCTCGATGCGGTCTCGGGCCTCGGCGTGGACCGCGTCCTCGTGAACACCCGTTTCTATGGCACTTCCGTCACGGGCCTTCGCTTTGCTCGCCGGCGGGGCCTACCGGCTGTCCTTCTCGACCATGGGTCTGCCTGGCTCACCTTTGGTCGCGGTGGAGCGCTCGATTCCGCCGCCCATGCGTGGGAGCGCCACATGACCGCGCGCGATGTCTCGCTGGGGGCCACCTTTGCCGGCATCAGCGAGAAGAGCGCCGCATGGCTTGCGACCTTTGGGATACAGACGCAGCTAGTCATTCCCAACGCGATTGACGCCGCCTCGTTCAGGGGGGAGTCCTCGGGAAGGGACTTCCGCAAAGAACTCGGCATCCCCGAGGACAAGACGCTCGTGGCCTTTGTGGGCAGGCTGGCCCCCGAGAAGGGCCCCGAGCGTCTCATCGAGGCAATGCGCGAGCTTGGCGAGCGCTACGTTGCCGTGCTGGCGGGGGGGCGCTCCGTCCACAACTCGAGCATGACCTTCCCACCAATGCCCATCTGGTGGGCAACCTCTGCCACCCGGACCTCTCCGCGCTCCTCTCGCAGGCGAATACCTTCTGCCTTCCCACGCGCTCGGAGGGCTTCTGCACCTCGCTTCTGGAAGCGGGCGCTTGGGGCGTTCCCTGCGTGGTGCCGGATGTGGGCGGCGCTCGCGAGGTGCTTTGCGGGGACGGGGAGACCTTTGGCTGCATCACGCCAGACCGCGAGCCCAAGTCGATGGCCGCAGGCATTCGGCAAGTCGCAGAGTCGTGGGGGCCGGCTCGCTCGCTGGGGCTCCGCGCCCATGTCGAGAAGAACCTCTCCTGGCAGGGGACTGTCCAGGCGCTCGAACGGGCATTTGAGCTCGCCGAGAAGAGCTAACCCCTTCTCGGCGAGCGTATCGGGTGCCAAGGCACCCTGCTACCGGCGACACCCAGCGAGCGTCCACGTAGTGGGGCATGCGCTTGTCCTCGGGGGGAGGGGTCATGTAGTCACCGTACAGGCGGGTGAGGTAGAGGTCAAAGTCCCGTGGGCCATCGAACTGCTCGCCCTCGAAGTCGTATGGGCAGGTATCGAAGACGATCGAGCGAGGCATGCGCTCGCTCGCCCCGAATGGCCAGGCAAGCTGGGCGACCTCCTCGCTTTCGCCAAGCGGTATGGCTCGGGCGATGTCATCAATGTGCAGGGCTATCAGGTAGATATCCTCCTTGGGCATCACCGCCTTGAGCACGCGCTTCCCCAGAAGGCTTATGGTCGAGGAACCCTCATGGACGTTTGCGGTCAGATAGTCATACTTGCGCCTGAGCTTTCCTATCTCCTCGAAGGGCTTGTCGCTTGGCCCAATCCCGTCGACGGGGAACACGTCGACCCAGACGCCGGTGCGGCACCATCGCTCGTCGACATAGTGCTCGATGACCTCGGTGCGCGTGTCCACGACCTTGATGAAGGGGTAGATGGAGGAGCGGTCGCGGTACCAGATGATCTTGTAGTAGGGCTTGGAAGAAAGCCGCGCGAACGCCTCGGGCAGGCGCTCGTAGTCATCTCGCGGCATGATGAGGTCGATGTCGTCGTCCCAGGGGATGAAGCCGTGGTGTCGTACCGCTCCCAGGAGCGTGCCGTACGCCATGGCGCAGTGCAGATTCTCCTCATGGCACACCCGGTAGAGCTCTCGCATGATGTCGAGCTCGATGGCCTTCATCTCGTCGTTGTCGATGCGTCCCTGTCCCATCTCGTCCCCGTTCAGATTGCCGCAGACTGTCTGGTCGATTGTAAGCTCTCCGTTACCGGCTCACCCCAGATGCAAAGCGAGTCTCTGGTTATTTTCCGGTTGGTTGATGGGCGGCGCACTGTCTCCGGCAACGCATGCAAGAATAGTCTGATGCACGCGCAATCGCCTTGCGCATTCTGTTGCCTACCGGAGCAATCGCATGAAAACAGTCTGCGTCTTCACGCCAACATACAACCGTGCCTACATCCTTCCCGCACTCTACGAGAGCCTCGTCTCCCAGACCTCTCAGGACTTCATGTGGCTCATCGTCGACGATGGCTCTACCGACGAGACCGGCTCCCTTGTCGCCTCCTGGAAAGAGGAGGGAAAGGTAGACATAACCTACGTCCATAAAGAAAACAGTGGGAAGCCCCGGGCGATCAACACGGGCGTCGAGCTCTGCGAGTGCCCGCTGTTCTTTGTCGTCGACTCCGATGACCACCTGGTTCCCGGTGCCGTTGCGCGCATCGTCGAGGACTACGAGCAGATTCGCGATGACAGCCGCATAGCCGGAATCGTCGCGCTCAGAGGCACCGACGAGCATACGCCGATGGTCACCTGGATTCCCGACGGCGTCACCGAGGTCAAGTACTGGGACCTCTTCGAGAAGTACCGCTTTGCCGGGGACACCTCGCTCATCCACAAGACGGACGTGCTTCGTCAGTACCCCTATGACGTTGCGCCTGCAGAGAAGTTCATTGCCGAGACCTCCGTCTACTATCGTCTCGACGAGCACTACCTCATGAGGACCGACAACACCATTCTCACCATCTGCCATTACCTTCCCGACGGACTCACGAAGAACTTTGCGAAGAACGCGCGCGAGAACCCCATCGGCTATCGCAAGCACAAGCTCTATTGCGCGCAGCGCACGCAGACGCTTGTGGGCAAGTTCCGGGAGACCACACTCTACCTTGTTGGCTGCCGCATGTCAGGCGAGAAGCACGGCATCTCGAAGGCTCCCAACAAGCTGATCGCCGCCTTGTGCGAGCTTCCGGCAACTCTTGCGTTCCACACCATATTTGGGGGGAGGTCCAATGGCTGAGGGCCTCTCGCTCAAGAAGAACATCGCATGGAACTCTGCGGGCTCGATCGTCCGCCTTGGCTGCAACTACCTCGTCACCATCGCCGTGGTGCGCCTCTCGCACGGCTTTGACGCGGCGGGCGCCCTCTCGCTTGCCATGTCCGTCTCGAACCTCGTGGCCCCCTTCGCGGACTTTCGCCTGCGCACGGTCCAGGTGACTGACGTCCGTGGAGAGCATAGCTCTGGCGAGTACGTTGGCCTTCGCCTTCTCACGAGCGCGCTCGCCTTTGTGGTGGGCGTTGTGTATGCCATTCTTACGTGCTCGCTCGACGCTGTGCCAGCAATTGTGGCCTACCTGGTGGCATCGCTCGCGGCGAACTTCATCGAGGGCCTGCACGCCATCGACCAGCGTCACCTTCGCCCCCTGCAGCTGCATCTCGGCGATCTCCTTCAAGCCCATGATTCCGGCGACGGCGTTGCGGGAGTTCTTGTAGGTGCCGCCCCCCTTCCGGCGGATGTGCGAGTAGAGGTTGGCGAAGTCGTCGTCGCGGATGACCAGTTCGCCGCGGGCCGGGCGGTCGACCGGGCCGGTGTATCCGGGGGCCTCCAGTTCGATCAGCGGCAGTTTGTCGGAGACATCCTCGCCGATTTCGCCGTCGCCCCGGGTCGAGAGCACGCGGCCGTCGAAATTGGCGGAAATGCCGTCGTATTTGGGCTCGACCAGCAGCGGTTCTTCGGGGGTGCGGGCGAATTTCCGCCCCCATTCGAGCACCTCCTCGAGCGAATAGGCCTTGTCGAGCGAAAGCATCGGCGTGGTGTGCCGGACCTTGCCGGAGCCGGCGACCCGGGGGGCGTAAACCCGGGTGAGCAGCGCGTTCCCGGGGTCGATCCGCCGCAGGGCGCGGAGCAGTTCGTCGTAGCGGACGTCGGGAATCTCCGGTTCGCCGAGCTCCCAGTACTGCCGGTTGTGGTGTTCGATCAGTTTCTCGAGTTCTTCCCGATTCAGCTGTTCCGCATTGAAGTTGATGAAATCCAGATCCGCCATGGCGCCTTTCCCGGATGATGATTCTGCTGTTGATGTGTCGGAATACTGTACACCTTGATTGATTTTTTTCAAGAGCGTGATATATTAATCAAATGTATGTGCCGCTCAGAAAAGAGTCATCAAAACCAAGGAAACACTGTAAAATGGCGAACGGTTACAATGTCGCGGTCGCCGGCGCGACCGGCGCAGTCGGCGTCGAAATGATCAAGACACTGGAAAAACGCAACTTCCCCGTCAAGAACCTGAAACTTCTCGCTTCGGCCCGTTCGGCCGGCAAAACTCTGAAATTCAAGGGCGAAGATGTCGTGGTTGAAGAGATGACCGAAGCCTCGTTCCGCGGCGTCGACATCGCGCTCTTCAGCGCGGGCGGCGACATCTCCCGCCAGTTCCGCCCCGCGGTGGTCTCCGCCGGAGCGGTGATGATCGACAACTCCAGCGCCTTCCGCATGGAGAAGGATGTGCCGCTGGTGGTGCCCGAGGTCAACCCCGAGGACATCAAGTGGAACAAGGGGGTCATCGCCAATCCGAACTGCACGACCGCGATCATGCTCGTGGCGGTCGCTCCGCTCCACCGGGCGAAGAAGCTCCGCCGCCTTGTCGCCGCCACCTATCAGGCGGCCAGCGGTGCCGGTGCGAAGGGGATGGAGGAGCTGATTCTCCAGACCCGCCAGGTGCTCGACAATCAGCCGATCGTGCCGCGGGCGTTCGTCCACCGGATTGCGTTCAATCTGATTCCTCACATCGACTCCTTCCAGGAGAACGGGTACACCAAGGAGGA
>ENA-ORNY01001597-ORNY01001597.1-human-gut-metagenome-genome-assembly--contig:-NODE-1597-length-12697-cov-3.227575_pt1 | contig 12697 bp, 11 predicted proteins | sample MGYA00242122_ERZ509036 | MGnify/ENA primary metagenome ERZ509036 (study PRJEB26280, sample SAMEA2338696) | human gut metagenome | biome: human gut; feature: human-associated habitat; material: faeces... | reverse complement strand
GAAACTGAGCCACTGTCCGCCGATTTTCCGTCAAAGTACTCAAAAGGGGGAAACGGAATCGGCGGCTTTTTTCGTTATATCTGCCGGCGAAACTTGATAAAGCGCGGGTTTTGAGGTAAAATGAAAATGGTAGCTGGCAAGGCAACGCAAGCGCGAAGACTGCTCAAAGGAGGGAGGCGGACGTATGGAACGGAAAAAGCTGCCGGTGGGCATCGAGAATTTCGAGGAGATCCGCAAAGAAGGCTTCTATTATGTGGATAAGACAGGGTTGATCCGCGATCTGCTGAACAACTGGGGCAAGGTGAACCTCTTCACGCGTCCGCGTCGCTTCGGCAAGACGCTGAACATGAGCATGCTGAAGTCCTTTTTTGAGATCGGCACAGATAAGACGCTGTTTGACGGGCTGGCGATCTCCGAAGAGAAAGAGCTGTGCGAGGCGTATATGGGCAAGTTCCCGGTGGTGTTCGTCTCGCTGAAGGATGTAGATGGACTTACATTTGAAAATGCCTATGGGAAATTGCGTGACATTCTGCGGGCGGAGATTTCTCGACTCAGCTTTTTGATGCAGAGTGAGCAGATAGTGGAAGATGATAAATATTCGTTCGAACGTTTCCTGAGAGAACAGGACACTCTGGATGACGTGCAGAAAAGTCTCAAAATGCTCTCCAGCCTGCTGTATCAGCACTACGGCCAGAAGGTAATTCTCCTCATCGACGAATATGATGTACCTTTGGACAAGGCGTTCCAGCACGGCTATTACAAGGAGATGGCTGCGCTGATCCGTAGCTTGTTCAGCCGGGCGCTCAAGACGAACGATTTCTTGCAGTTTGCGGTGCTGACGGGATGCCTGCGGGTATCGAAGGAGAGCATCTTCACGGGACTGAACAACTTCGACGTGAATTCCATTATCGACGTAGAACACGACGAGCAGTTTGGGTTTACGGAAGCGGAAGTACAGGAGCTTCTGCAATATTACGACAGAGAAACCGCTGCGCCTGTAATGAAAGCATGGTATGACGGGTATCGCTTTGGCAACGCAGAGGTCTATTGCCCGTGGGATGTGATCAACTATGCCAAAAAGCTGCTGGCGAATCCGCAAGCCGAGCCGCAGGCATTCTGGATCAACTCCAGCGGGAACGATCTAGTGAAGCGCTTTGTGGACAAGGCGGACAAAACCACGCAGGATGAGATCGAGCGGCTCATTGCCGGGGAGGCCATTGAGAAGGCGGTTCGGCTGGAGCTGACCTACGGCGAGGTCGACAACAGCATCGACAACCTGTGGAGCGTGCTGTTCACGACGGGGTATCTGACGCAGGCGGGGCGCGTCGAGCGGGGCGTGTATAAGCTGATCATCCCCAACCGCGAGGTGCGGGAGGTGTTCGTGTTCCAGATTCAGGAATGGTTCAAGAACACCGTCGTCCGGGACGAGAAGCCCATGCAGGCGTTCTGTCAGGCGTTTCTGGACGGCAACGCCGAAGAGATTCAGCGGCGGCTTTCGGAAAGATGCATTGCATTTGAACCCTGCGAAGGTACAGACTCCGAATTCTGCAAAAGCGAAGCCTTCTTTGAAAATCTTGCCCTTGCCGATGATGAGCTTTTTGAAAAGCATTCCGCGAAACGAATTGTCGATGCGGACATTGCCGCCGCAATTTCGGAGCGGAGGATTTTTCCCTGTTTTTTCGGTTCGGCACTTAAAACGGACGGTGTTTCCGACTTTATCGCCTGCCTTTCGCATTATTCCCGCGAGCGCGGGTTAAAAAAAGATTTTGCGGCAAGAGTTTATAAAATCACCTACGACCCGCAGGGAACGCGCCTGACACACATCCGTCTCACGGGCGGAAGTCTGTCCCCGCGCACCGCCGTTGCCTATACCGCGCGGAACGGCGAACGACTGACCGAAAAAATTGCTCGCATAGTGTTCTGTTCCGGTGCAAAATTCACTCAAACCGAACGCGCCGAATGCGGCGATCTTGCTGCCGTTTCCGGACTTTCCGCAACGTACCCCGGGCAGGGCTTGGGCGATGAGGATTCCGCACTTCCTCCGCTGCTTGAACCTGTTCTGAGCTATCGAATTCTTCTTCCCGGCGACTGCGATGCGCGAACATTCCTTCCGAAACTCAAACGGCTGGAGGACGAGGACCCGACGCTGAAACTCGACAAAACCGATAATGTGCACGAGCTTCAGGCAAGGCTGATGGGCGAAATGCAGATTGAAATTCTGAAAAAGCTTATTTCGGAGCGGTTTGGCGTTGAAATTTCGGTTGATGACGGGCGAATTTTATACCGCGAAACGATTCTTGCCCCTGTTGAAGGTGTCGGGCATTTTGAACCGCTGCGGCATTACGCGGAAGTTCATCTGCTGTTGGAGCCGCTGCCCGCGGGGAGCGGGCTTGTTTTCGCCTCCGCATGTGCGCCTAATTCACTCGATCCGGATATTCAAAGGCTTGTGCTGGCGCATCTCCGCGAAAAAATTCATCTCGGTGTGCTGACAGGTTCACCGATAACGGATATGAAGCTGACCCTCGTTGCGGGGCGGGCGAGCCTGCACCATACCGAAGGCGGCGATTTCCGACAGGCAACCTATCGCGCCGTACGGCAGGGATTGATGTGCGCGCAAAGCATCCTGTTGGAGCCCTTCTACTCGTTCCGACTTGAACTCCCGCGTGAAAACCTCGGCAGAGCAATAAACGACATTCGCGGCATGGGCGGCAGTTTTTCCGCGCCCGAAGAAGGCGCCGACGGCGAAAGCTGCGCATTCTGCGGCACTGCACCCGTCTCCGCCATGCGCGGCTACACGCGTGAGCTTGCGGCATACACACGCGGCAGAGGGCGGCTCGGCTGTGAATTTTCGCACTACGGGCAATGCCGAAATGCCGAAAGCGTAATCGCGCAATTCGCCTATGACCCGGAGCGTGACCTTGAAAACACTCCCGATTCCGTTTTCTGCTCCCACGGCGCAGGAGTCATTGTTAAATGGAATGACGTTCGGAACTATATGCATATTGATACCGGGCTAAACCTTACAGGCACTCCGCGCCCGAGCGACTCCGTGCCGCCCGAATCGGATAATCACCGTGCCGTAAACCCGAAAGTGCTTTCCCGCAATTTGAACGTTGACGAAAAGGAGCTTGAAGCCATTATGCTCCGTGAATTCGGCCCGATCAAGCGGCCGGAGTACAAACGCCCCGCGCAAAACGGAGATTCGGATTCAAAATTTAAAAGCTCCGAGCCTGCCGAACCCAAAAAGAAGGATTACCTCATTGTTGACGGATATAACATCATATTCGCATGGGAAGGGCTGAATAAGCTTGCAAAAAGCGATATCGCCGCCGCGCGAAAAAAACTGATGGACATCCTCAGCAACTATTGCGCATACAAAAAGAACGAGGTCATACTCGTTTTTGACGGCTATAAACTGAAGGGCAATGTCGGGGAGCGTTTCAATTATCATTCTCTGCGCGTTGCATACACAAAGGAAAACGAAACGGCCGATATGTTCATCGAGCGGCTGATATTCGAAATCGGAAAAAACTACTCCGTTCGCGTTGCAACGGGCGACGGAATGATTCAGCTTGCAAGCACGCGCACCGGCACTTTGCGCATGACGGCGCGGGAGCTTGAAGCAGAGGTTGAAAACGTGAACGAAAAGCTTCGCGGCATCATGGCGGAGCTGAAGCGCGGAGAAGCAAAAACAAAGCTCAGCATTCCGCCGCTGCCGAACGGCAAAAATGAAGACTGATGTATAAAGTCCCCCGCGCGGCATATGCGGCGCAGGGAAAAGCTTAAGCGGGATTCACTGCATTCGGATATATCTGCCCGCTGTCCCCGCATATCTGCCCGCTGTCCCAGCATACCTGCCCGCTGTCCCAGCATAATCGAAGTTTTGCGGAAACTTTGCTTGATTTTTTCCTCCGACAGGTATATACTTACAGTTGAACGGAGGAGCTGCGGCACAAACCCCGTTTGCTCCGCCGTTTCTGTTTAAATGATTTCAAAATCCGACCCTTTTCGGGTCAGTATCAAAAGGAGAGAAAGTATGCCTAAATTCATTACTGTGGAAGAAGCCGTAAAGCTTATCCCCGACGGCGCAACCGTTATGTTCGGCGGCTTTATGGGCTGCGGCAACGCCCACAAATTCATCGATGCTCTCTCAAAGAGCGGCGTTAAGGATCTGACCATGATCAGCAACGATGCATCAATGCCCGGCGGCCCCATGGGTGAGGATTACTACGGCGTTGCAAAGCTCGTTCACAACAAGCAGATTAAAAAGCTCATCGCAACCCATGTCGGCCTCAATCCCGAGGTTGCGACCCAGTCCATGGTTGACGGCACTCTCGAAGTGCAGCTCATTCCGCAGGGTTCCCTTGCCGAAATGATTCGTGCGGGCGGCGGCGGTCTCGGCGGTGTTCTCACCCCCGCAGGCGTCGGCACCATTGTTGAAGACAGCCCCTATTGCCTCGGCAAACAGACGATTGACGGCCGTGATTATTTGCTCATGAAACCTATCCATGCCGATTTTGCCGTTATTTGCGGTGCAAAAATCGACAAGGCGGGCAATGTTTGGTACAAGGGCAACACCAGCAACTTTAACCTTGTTATGGCAACCGCGGCAGACACGGTTATTGCCGAAGCCGAAGAGATCGTTGAAATCGGCGAAATCGAACCCGAAAACGTCCGCACTTACGGCGTATTTGTTGACTATGTTGTTGAAGGAGGCAAACTTTAATGGATAAGGCTCAGATAAAGGCGTTCATCGCAGCGCGTGTTGCAAAAGAACTTAAAGACGGCGATGTTGTCAACCTCGGCATCGGTCTTCCCACCCTCGTTCCCGCATATCTTCCCGAAAACGTTCATGTTATCCTTCAGAGCGAGAACGGCACCATCGGCACCGGCCCCGTAACGGACGAAAACCGCGATCCGTTCCACGTTGTTGATGCAGGCGGCAGCCCCTCCGCAGCAGCACCCGGCGCATGCTTCATCGACAGTGCCTCCTCTTTCGCACTCATTCGCGGCGGTCATGTTGATGCAACAATCCTCGGCGGCCTCGAAGTTGACGAAGAGGGTTCCCTTGCAAACTGGATCATCCCCGGCAAAAAAATGCCCGGCATGGGCGGCGCAATGGATTTGCTCGTCGGCGCAAAGAACGTTATCGTTGCAATGGAACACACCGCAAAGGGCAAGCCCAAAATCCTTAAAAAATGCAAACTGCCCTACACCGCAGTTAAGTGCATCACAAAGATCATCACCGAGATGGGCGTTATGCTCGTAACTCCCGAAGGTTTGCTGCTTACCGAATACAACCCCGAATTCACCGTTGAGCAGATTCAGGAAGCAACCGAAGCAACCCTTATCATTTCCCCCGAACTGAAGCCCATGGCATAAGTCGGTGCCGAATGCACCCCGTGTTTCGGAATGCATTCGTTATTGTGTTCAAATTGTGTTAGACAAGAACATCGACCGTTCCAAAAATCGGAACGGTCGATGTTTAAATTATATCCGTATCAGTTTTCGGCGGTTTATTGTCTTTCCGACCCGACTCACTCCGCATCCTCGCCCGCGAGCTGCTTTGTGCGTTCGGCAAGAATCAGTCCTTCGATAATTTCATCCATATCGCCGTCGATAAACTGCGGCAGTTTATAAATTGTCATGCCGATTCTGTGGTCCGTAACGCGTCCCTGCGGGAAGTTGTAGGTTCGGATTCTTTCGCTTCTGTCGCCGGAACCGACTTGGCTTTTGCGCGCCGATGCTTCTTTTGCCGCGGCTTCCGCGCGATACATTTCATAAAGGCGGCTTTTAAGCACCTTCATTGCCTGTTCTTTATTGCGGCCCTGGCTGCGCTCATCCTGGCTTTGAACAACAAGCCCCGTCGGAAGATGCGTTATTCTTATCGCGCTCTCCGTTTTGTTAACGTGCTGCCCGCCTGCGCCGCTTGAACGGTATGTGTCTATGCGCAAATCTCCGGGATTGATTTCAACGTCAATATCCTCCGCCTCGGGAAGCACCGCAACCGTTGCCGCGCTTGTGTGGATCCGCCCCTGAGTCTCCGTTTCGGGCACTCGCTGAACCCTGTGCACTCCGCTCTCGTATTTCATTCGGGAATATGCACCGCGGCCGTTGAGGCTGAACGTGGCTTCCTTAATCCCGCCCATTTCCGTTTCGGCAATATCGATGAGCTCGTATTTGAAATTATGCCGCTCGGCATAGCGTTGATACATGCGCATCAGCACGGCGCCGAACAGTGCCGCCTCATCCCCGCCCGTGCCCGCACGTATTTCCATAATAACGTTTCGTTCATCGTTTTTATCCTTCGGAAGCAAAAGAATTTTAAGATTCTCCTGCTGCTGCGCCGCTTTATGGGAAAGCTCCGCAAGCTCCTCTTCCGCAAGGGTTCGCATCTCCTGCTCGGTTTCTTCCGAATCGAGCATCGCCCTGCAATCCGCAATGCCGCGTTCCGTTTCAAGGTATTCATCGTAAGCGGTAATTATCGGTTCAAGCGTTGAATGCTCTTTGACCAGCTCACGCCATGCGTTCATATCCGCCATGACCTCCGGGGAGGCGATTTTTTCCGCAAGCTGCTCATAATGCAGCTTCATCTGTTTAAGTCTGTTCAGCATATCCTGTTATCTTTCATATGTTTGGGCAATTGTTCAACCCCGATTCAATCTTTTTTCAACAACCACCACGCGATCGTTTCCGCAAATGTCCGAAAGCACGGAAACAGCTCCGTCATTCGCAAAAAGCTCTGAAACCGCCGCGCCCTGATCGAAGCCTGTTTCAAGCAGCAGCACGCCGCCGGGGTTCAAAAGACATGAATAACCCTTCCGAATGCGCCTGTAAAACTCCAATCCGTCCGCGCCGCCGTCAAGTGCAATCATCGGTTCGCGCAAAACCTCCGGCTGAAGTGAGTGAATAACATCGGTGCATATATAAGGCGGATTTATTGTTATAATATCGAACCCGCTTGCCCGCTCTTTTGCAAAGGGCAGCGCGGCCTCGAAAAGGTCGCCCTGTCTGCACATGCAAAGCTCCCCGATGCCGTTTAATTGAATGTTTTTTTCCGCAACGGAAACAGCCTCGGGGCTTATGTCGCAAAGCAGCGCGGGAACTCCCGTCCGCTTAGCAATTGAAATTCCTATGCAGCCGCTGCCCGTGCAGACATCCAAAAGAAATTTTACGGGTGCAGTTGTGTTCTTTCGTTCCGCAATGATTTTTTCCGCTGCTTCGGCAAGCGTTTCCGTATCCGCACGCGGAATCAGCACGTTTTCGTTCACCGTGAACGGCAGTCCCATGAACTCCCACTCGCCGATTATGTATTGCAGCGGCTCATGATTTTTTCTGCGCATTATGCAGCTTTGAAGCTTTTTCAGCGCATCGCCCGGCATTTCATCCGCAAGTTCAAACGTGTACAATCTGCGTTTTCCAAGGCAAAATGCCGCAAGCTGGCGCGCTTCAAACTCCGCATCTTCAAGGCTCGTTTCAACGAGCTCCTTTCGGGCAAGTGCAACGGCATCGCGAATTGTCATTGCGCCTCGGCCGCCGTTTCCGCTTTTGCTTCAGGTTCCGCATTTCCGGCACCTTCCGTGTTTTCGGCTTCTGCCGCCTCTGCGTTTTCGTGCGGCTCCGCTGCATCGGCGGGTTGCGGGTTTTCGGGTTCATCCGCAAGTTTATTATAGTAATCGCAGCTTCTTTCACCCATTGCAATATAAAATGCCGCAATTGCAACCTCAAGCATATCCTCGGTGGGTTCTTTCGTTGTGATAAGCTGCAAGCCCATGCCGGGAGCGCGAACAACTTTTGCAAACCAGCCGTCACTCTTTGCCGCTGCACGCAGCACCTCGTAGCTTATGCCCGCAATGAGCGGAATGCAGATTATGCGGACGCCGAAGCGGAAAAGGAATTCAAGAATGCTGTTCTGAATTTCAAATTTGAATCCGTAGATGAACACGGCATCGATAACGGTAAGAAACAGAATCGATATCGCCATCACAAGGAAAAGATAATTCGTTCCGCAGCGCGGATGCAGCCGGCTGTATTTTTTCGCGCGGGCGGGAACAAGTTCATCCTCCGCTTCATAGCAGGCAATTGTTTTATGCTCCGCACCGTGATACATAAAAAGCCGCTTCATGTCTTTTATGCAGGAACAGCCGAAAAGATAACCGATATAAATTCCCACGCGCAAAATACCCTCGACGAGCGAACGCCAAAGGCTCTTTGTCTGCCCGAAAATCATCGATGAAATCAACTGCGGAAGAAGCACAAAAAGCCCGACAGCAAGCGCAACGCCAAGCACAAGCGCAACTGTTATTGCGATGTTTTCAACGGATTTTCCGAAAGTTTTTGCAAGCCATTTTTCGAATTTTGTCGGTTCCTCATCCGCAAACGCATCTTCGCCGTACATTTTTGCGGAATCCATCGTTGTGGACATGCCTGTTGTGAGCGATTCAACAAGCGCAACAACTCCGCGAATTACAGGCAGGCCCCAAAAAGTGCCCTTCTGCGCTTTTGAAACCTGATTTTTGTAACTTGCAACAATTTTTCCGTCCGCGCGGCGCACTGCCATCGCAATACCCTTGTCGGATTTCATCATAACGCCTTCCATAACGGCCTGACCGCCGACAGCGCATTTTCTCATAGTATCACACCTTTCTTCGTTATATTTCGTTATGTTTCGTTAGTTTTTTGTTAAGTTCAATATTTGGGAACAAACACTCCGAATAAATTTCGGCGGGGGAGCAAAGATTATTGCCCCTCCGCTTTGCGGTTCTTCCCGGATTTATGCCTTTGTCCAGCTTGTGCCTTCCTTCGAATCCTTAAGCGTAACGCCTTTTTCTGCAAGCTCCGCACGAATTTCATCCGCACGGGCATAGTTTTTGTTCTTTTTTGCCTCTGCGCGTTCGCGAATGAGTCCTTCAACATACCGAACAAACTCATCCGAATGCTCTTCCGCAGTGTTCGTGCCGCCCGAAAGCAGATTAAGTGAAAGCACCCTGTCAAAATCCGCAATAATTGCACGTTTTGTCGCGCCGTTCACATCCGAATCCTTCAGAAGATCGTAAAGCACCGTCAGACCGAGTGAAGTGTTCAAATCGTTGCCCACTTTTTCGATAAAGCGGCGGCGGTAATCTTCAAACTGTGCCGCATTCGTTTCGCCCTCTTGAGGTATGCCCGCAATGCGGTTGAGCAGCCTTTCGTAAGCAGCTTTTGAATTATCCAGCGTATCGTAGCTGAATTCAAGCGGCTTTCTGTAGTGGCTTTGCAGGCAGAACATTCTGTATACAAGAGGGTCGTAACCCTTTTCCTGCAAAACGGAAACCGTCAGGATATTGCCCTTCGACTTGCTCATTTTGCCCTCGCGGTCATTCAGGTGCTGAACATGGAACCAGTGGCTGCACCACGGATGCCCGACGGCCGCTTCACTCTGCGCAATTTCGTTTGTGTGATGCGGGAAAATATTGTCCACACCGCCGCAATGCAGGTCGAGATACTCGCCGAGATGCTTCATGCTGATTGCAGAGCACTCGATATGCCAGCCGGGGTAGCCGACGCCCCACGGGCTGTCCCATTTCAATTCCTGAGAATCGAATTTGGATTTTGTGAACCAAAGCACAAAGTCTGACTTGTTGCGCTTGTTTCCGTCCTCTTCAACATCGCTGCGCACACCCACAAGCAAGTCATCCGACGAATGCCCCGTGAGCTGATAATAATCCTTGAGTTTGGAGGTGTCAAAATAGATATTTCCGCCCGCTTCGTATGCATAGCCGTTCTCAAACAGCTTTTCGATAAGTTTTATGTATTCGGCAATGCAGTTCGTCGCAGGTTCAACAACATCGGGAGTTTTGATGTTCAGCTTGCGGCAATCGTCAAAGAACGCATTCTCATAGAATTTTGCAAGCTCCATAACGGTTTTGCCCTCGCGCTTCGCACCGGAGACCATCTTGTCTTCGCCGGTGTCACCGTCGCTTGACAGATGCCCAACGTCCGTTATGTTCATCACACGCTTCACATCATAGCCGATATAGCGCAGGAATTTTTCGAGCACATCCTCCATGATATAGGAGCGGAGGTTGCCGATATGCGCAAAACGATAAACGGTCGGGCCGCAGGTATACATGCTGACCTTGCCCGCCTCGCGCGGCACAAACTCGTCCACGCGCTTTGTGAGAGTGTTATATAAATAGAATTTTTCCATGTTCTTCATTTCCTTTCAAGAAAAACTTAAAAAAGTTTTGCTGCCGCACAGCTCAGTCAAGCAGCATATCGTTCTGTTTTATCCACCCGAGCCTGCGCATTATTTCGCTGAAAAGCAGCGAAAGCGCAGCGGGAGCAGCAATATGCAGCAGCAGCACGCGAAGCAGTATCGACCACCATTCGCTGCCGTTTTGAAGCATTGTCGTAAACGTTCCTATCTGACCCACAAATCCGCAGGTACCCATGCCGCCCGAAATGCCCTCGTTCAGCATTTGGAACACCGTTGTTCCGAACGGTCCGAGTATCGCGCTTGCAAGCGTCGGCGGAACAAGGATTGCAGGATGACGCAATATATTCGGCACCTGAAGCATTGATGTGCCGAGTCCCTGAGAAACAATGCCGCCCCAGCGGTTTTCGCGGAAGCTCATGATGGCAAAGCCCACCATGTTCGCGCAGCAGCCCGCGACCGCCGCGCCGCCGGCAAGACCCGTAAGGCCCAGCACCGAGCAGATGGCGGCAGACGAGATGGGCAGCGTGAGCGCGATGCCCACGAGCACGGAAACGGCAATGCCCATCCAGAACGGCTGGAGCTTGGTCGCGTTGTCGATGACGATGCCGAAGGCGGAAGCGGCCGTGCCGATGGGCGGCGCGATCCACTTGGCGAGCGCGACGCCGACTAAGATCGTCACAGCGGGCGTAACGAGAATGTCGATCTTCGTCTCCTTGCTCACGGCCTTGCCGCACTCGGCGGCGACGACGGCGATGATGAGAACGGCAAGTGGGCCGCCCGCGCCGCCCTCGGCGTTGGCCGCATAGCCCACCGCCGCGAGGGAGAAGAGCACCATCGGGTCAGCCTTGAGCGCGTAGCCGATGGCGACGGCCATCGCCGGGCCGGAGACGGACATCGCATAAGTGCCGATATCCGTCAAAAACGGGACGCCGAGCTGTGCGCCGAGCGTCTTGATGATCGTGCCGATCAGCAGCGAGCAGAAAAGGCCCTGCGCCATCGCGCCGAGCGCGTCGATGCCGTAGCGCTTGGCCGAAACCTCAATATTTTTGCGTTTGCAAAATGCTTTTATCGTTTCCATGTTATCCTCACAACCTAAAAAAATAGTGTCACGGACGACGTGTCTTGACACGTGTCCATGACACTATAATCGCTTGTCGCAGGATTGTCAACCCTTAATTTTCGCTTTCCTCCAATAAAAGCCCAAGCGCGCGCAGCGCATCTTTCGTGCGCTCGAAGGCCGCCTCGTCGGGACAGAGGATCGTATGCAGGTGGATGCCGTCGGTCAGGCGGGAGAGCGGCTCTGCATTCCTGCACCGCTCAATGAACTGCCCGACCTCGTAGCGGCTGGCAATTTGCAGCGGGCCGGTGAGCTGCCCGTAGATCGGGTGATCGACGATCACGTCGATCACCGTGCAGCCGTTGTCGACGATGGTGTTGAGCTCAGCTTCCATCTGCTGCGGCGTGTGCTTCACCGCGATCTGGCGGAGAAGGCCGCGCGCCTCCTTCGGTGTCACGTAGCCGCGCGGGGTCGCAAGGATCTCCTCGCCGGAGGAACGCAGAAGCGCGATGTCACCCACGATGATCTGCCGGGAAACGGAGAATTTCTCCGCCAGCGCGGAGGCGCTGATGGGCACGTCCGACGCGCGCAGCACATCGGCAATGGCTTTTCGCCGCTCGTCAGAATGCATGCTTCCTTCCCCCTTTTTTCGCCCAAGCAGGGCAAATTTCGATTCCGTTCCGGATAATTTTTATTTTCAATTGCTCTTTGTTGTCAGTTTTCGACCGTTTAGTACTCAAAGCAGCTGCCGCCGACAAACTCGCGCACGATGGAGTCGCGCGGCACATAGTCGGTTCTGAGCGGCGGCACGGAGTTGACAACGTCGAAGAGGTCGCTCAGCCCGTGCTCGGCGATGAAGGCGTCGTCCAGCTGGCTGTAGAACTCTGGAATGTCCTTGAGGTAACGCGCGAGGATGCACGGCTCGTAGTCGTGGAACGTGTCGATGTGGATGCTCGCGTTGGGCTTATTGGGCATGATGTAGTTCTGCTCGCCGCGATCGACGCTCTCGGCGCGCTCGACCGTCTGGCGCAGGGAATGGCCGCGGCCCTGATAGTCGCGGATCATGCGGCGCGCCACGCGCAGCTGCTCGGGGCGGACGATGCGATCCTTCTCGGTGATGATGCGCGTGCGCGGGGCAACGTAAACGCCCGTAGCCTCGTTCTTGAGCTCATCGAAGAACTCAAGGGCGTGCGCACGACCGATCTACAACCGCATGTATACGTCTACGAACAGTGCGAAGCGGCTCGTCATGTCTTTCGTGTGGTTTCGGGCATCGACTCGATGGTACTCGGCGAAACGCAGATCGTCGGCCAATTCAAAAAAGCCGTGGCGACAGCCCGTGACGTCAAGGGTTTGGGCTTGATGCTCAACCACCTCTTCCAGGATGCGTTTACCGTTGCCAAAGAAGTGCGCTCGAGTACGGCCATCGGCTCCAACTCCGT
>ENA-ORNY01001595-ORNY01001595.1-human-gut-metagenome-genome-assembly--contig:-NODE-1595-length-12713-cov-3.743245_pt1 | contig 12713 bp, 11 predicted proteins | sample MGYA00242122_ERZ509036 | MGnify/ENA primary metagenome ERZ509036 (study PRJEB26280, sample SAMEA2338696) | human gut metagenome | biome: human gut; feature: human-associated habitat; material: faeces... | reverse complement strand
ACAAAGTCAAGGTAAAACGAAGTAAAAGTGAAACGAGGTCTGTTTTCGGCGTCGTTTCGCGTGATTTTCGGTCGGAGCGGACGGTTCTTCGGGTTCGTCGAACGCCTGTTCCGGTTTTTTCATAAATTGAAATTGACATTTATAATGAAAAAAGGTATAATGAGTTACATTCTTAAGATTTGTCCGACACGATTCGCGACATATGCCAGCCAAGAATAAAACTCGCCGTCAGACCACGGTTCGTTTTATTCTTGGCTGGCATAAAGGAGAGAAAAATGAAAGGCGCGTATAAATTCGCGATGCTGATTTTAAACGTCGTTTCGGCGGCGCTGTGCGTTATCGCGATCGCGGGGATTATTTCCGGTCCGCTGATAGAAACAAAAGCGACCGTAACCATAAATCAGACGGTTGTCGATCTGATTTTCGGCAAAGACGACGGAAACGGTAAAACCGACGGGAACGGTAAAACCGACGGAGAAAATAATTCGACCGACGGCGCGAGCGTTACTCCCGTTTCAGAAACGGAAGTCGGCGCGGGCGATAATGCCGGCAGCGGCGCGCCCGACGGAACGGGCGGTGGCTCCGGCGGCCCGCTCGGCGACATTCTGAACGATTACGAGTAGGAGGGGAGTGATACATATGGCAGAGAACAAGATTCAGCTCACCAAGGCTGACCGCAAGAAGGTTTGCTTCCGTCATCAGTTCCTTCAGGGCTCGTGGAACTACGAGCGTATGCAGAACGGCGGCTGGTGCTTCGCAATGATCCCTGCGATCAAGAAGCTCTACACCAGCAAGGATGACCAGATTGCCGCTCTTAAGCGCCACCTGGAGTTCTATAACACCCACCCCTATGTTTCCGCCCCCGTCATTGGCGTTACCCTCGCTCTCGAGGAGGAGCGCGCCAACGGTGCCCCGATTGACGACGTCGCCATTCAGGGCGTCAAGGTCGGTATGATGGGCCCGCTCGCCGGCGTCGGCGACCCCGTCTTCTGGTTCACCCTTCGCCCGATTCTGGGCGCTCTGGGCGCTTCCCTGGCCATGTCCGGCAGCATCGTCGGTCCGTTGCTGTTCTTCTTCGCGTGGAACATCATCCGTTACGCTTTCCTGTGGTACACACAGGAGTTTGGCTACAAGGTCGGCTCCTCCATCGCCAAGGACCTCTCCGGTGGTCTGATGGGCAAGGTCACCGAGGGCGCTTCCATCCTGGGTATGTTCATCATCGGCGCCCTGGTCGAGCGCTGGGTGTCCATTTCCTTCACCCCGATCGTCTCCACGGTCAAGCAGTCTGCTGGCGCCTTTATCGACTGGGCTAGCCTGCCCTCCGGTTCCGAGGGTATCAAGGAAGCGCTGACGATGTACAACTCCGTCGGTGCTACCGCCCTTGATCAGATGAAGGTCACCACGCTCCAGGGTAACCTCGATCAGCTCATCCCCGGCCTTGCCGCCGTGTGCCTGACCCTGCTGGTCTGCAAGCTCCTCAAGAAGAAGGTCAGCCCGATCGTCATCATCCTGGCTCTCTTCGCCGTCGGCATCATCGGTCGCTTCTGCGGCTTCATGTAAGCACGTTTCGGCTTAAGACCGAGAATTGCTAGGCAAGGGCTTTTGAGCCATTGAAACGGACCGCACCCGGTGGGTACACTGGATGCGGTCCGATTGTTTTATTTGGAGGGCGAGGCGCGCATGGCGCAATCTCAGAACAGCACGGTCGATCTGGCAACGCCGGCAACCTGCCTGATGGGGCTTACCAGCCACGGTAACGTGATGGTGGGCAATAAGGCGTTCGAGTATTACAACGAGCGCAATCCCGAGGATTATATTCAAATCCCGTGGGACGAGGTCGACTATATTGCCGCCGAGGTTTTGCGCGGCACCAAGAAGATTACGCGTTTTGCCATCTTCACCAAGGACAACGGTCACTTTACGTTTTCGACGCGCGACGACAAAGAGACGCTTCGCGCGGTCCGCAAGTACGTCGACGAGAATAAGCTCGTGCGTTCGCCCGACTTTATCGATGTGACGGTCAAGGGTGCCAAGAGCATCCCCTCCGTTATCAAAAACCTCTTCCACAAAGGTAACTAGTCATTAAAGAGCGCCCCCCAAAGTGGGACGCAGTTTCCCATGGGGCTCGATTGGGAAAGTGCATCCCAGTTCGAGCGCCGATTCCGGGATGTAGTTTCCGGAACGGGGTCGTTTGGGAAACCGTGTCCCGTTTCGAGCCGAAATTCTGGGACACAGTTTCCAGCGAGGTCCCATTGGGAAAGTTTGACCCAGAATTTGCCTGGATAGTGGGACACACTTTCCGGAGGGCTGTTCCACCGCAACTTCGAAGAGCGGCTATACGCTGTATTACAACGGCGTAAATCTGCTACACTAGTACAACATGCCTCCGTAGCTCAGGGGATAGAGCACCGCTCTCCTAAAGCGGGTGTCGACGGTTCGAATCCGCCCGGGGGCACCAGAAAAATCGCAGGTCAGGAGTTAATTTTGCTTCTGACCTGTTCTGGTTTTAGGGCTAAGAACTGCTTTTGTTTGTAAATCTGGTAAGTAAATAATTTAACTTACCGAGTTTTCCACTGAAAACAGGAAATCACCATTTTGGGGATAAAAAGTTTTCAACAGCCGTTAGTCGGTTCCATTTTGGTGAAGCGCTTCCTCAATTTGGGTAAAAAATTTCACCATTTTGATGATTCGGCTGCTTTGAGTTTTTGATAAAAATGCCTGTTCAGAAGCTTGCGCTATACCCATTTTGGTGAAATCAATTAATAGAGAAATATACTATAAAGATATAGGGACGGCGATGCCGTCCTCTTCGCTCGCGAAGCTCGCTGCGCGGCCACGTACCGTGTCCTTGCCGCCGGCTGTGCCGTCGATTGATTCGCTCACTGCGTTCGCTGATTGATTGATTGATGGACTAATCCGTTTTCTCAGTCACACCAGTCATGAGTGCAGCGATTGTCATGTCGAATCCGTTAGCAATTTTACAGAGGTTAGAAAGACTGACATTTCTTCGTCCGACCTCTATCGAGGCGTAGTAAGACCTGTCCATGCCGATGCGATTCGCAAATTGTACTTGAGAGTAACCAGACTTTGATCTTAATTCTTTGCAGCGTAGACCAAAGGATCATTGTAGCGGCGAGATATCCATGACAAAAAGAGTCATGGATTGTTGTATAAAAGCCAACGGACTATATACAACAATCCCAGTTAAGGCGCAAAATTATCTCTATTGGAAAGCACTCTGATGCCCAGTCGGATAGGGCACGGAAAAGGAATGGAACAGCACAATGACTCAGGGAAAGCATTTCGCTGCCGGTGGCGATCACTTCGCCGCACTGCCAAACAAGAAGATTCACACTCCGAAGGGGATCGCGCGTCTGACCGTCACCGCGGCGACCATGGCCGCCATGACCGGATCGAGCCTCATCTCACCGTTCACGGCATTCGCCCAGACCGGTGACGGGACCACGCAGCACCCCGCCGTGATGTCGCCGATCGCCGCCCACGCCGGCGCGGCATCCGGTACCGGCGCGAAATCCGTCGCACAGACCATCGCGGATCTGCAGAAGGCAGTCGACGAGGCGAAGGCGAAGGAGGACGCCGCCAAGGCATCCTACGATGAGGCCGCCGGTCCCTACAACGAGGCGGCTTCCGCCCGCGACCAGGCCAAGGCATCCTACGATTCGGCGGTCAGCGCCGGCACGGCAGCCGACCGAGCGGCAATGGACGAGTACGCCCGTCAGGTCGCGGAGGGCAAGGACGCCGCCGATGCCGCCGGCAAGGACCTCGAGCAGGCGAAGGCGGGTCTCGCAGACGCCAAGGCGGATGCATCCGAGAAGGACGAAGCGTACCAGTCCGCCCTCAAGGCGGCCCAAGATGCCAAGGACGCCCTTGATAAAGCCAAGGCAGATGCCGTAAGCGCCACCCCGGAGGCAATCAGTGCCGCCGAGCAGGCCGTGCGCGACGCCCAGGCTGCCGTGGACAGGGCACAGGCCAATCTCGCCAACGCCAACGCGACGCTTGCCGATGCCCAGTCCAAGCTGGTTGCGGCCCAGTCTGCAAAGGATTCCGCCGATTCCGTCCTTGTCGCAGCCAAGCAGAACAAGGACGCGGCGGATGCGAAGGCCGCAGCCGCCAGCGTTGCCTACGAGAAGGCGAAAGCAGACCTCGCCGCAGCGGAGGCAGGCGCCAGCGGTCCGGAGTACGATGCGGCAAAACAGAAGGTCGCGGACGCGGAGGCAGCCCTCGCTGCCGCACAAGCGACACAGTCCCAGTGCGAGTCCGAGCTCGAGCAGGCGCAGTCCGCTGCAGCAACGGCACAGACCGAACTGAATGATGCCCAGGCGTCCCTCTCCGCGAAGCAGCAGGCCGCGACCGATGCCGAATCCGGCGTGAACGCCGCCCAGTCCGCACTCGATGCCGCGAACGCCGGCCTCGATGCCGCCAAGCAGGCGAACGTCGACGCCATCGCCAAGCTGGATGCAGCGAAGCAGGCTGTCAAGGACGCCGAGTCCGCCAAGGCAGCCGCCGACGTAGAGCTCGCGAACGCCAAGGCCGCAAAGGATACCGCAGACGCCGCCGTGACCGCCGCCCAGCAGAAGGTCGACGAGGCACAGGCGAAACTCGATTCCGCCGACGCGCAACTTAAGCAGGGAGCCATCGGCTTCTTCCGTGCCATGGGTGCCGATTCAGCCATCGAGATCATCCAGAACTGCACATACAAGGACTACACCGAGGTGGGAAACAGCCTCGACGCGACCAGCCTCGACAACATGCTCGCAGCAATCCCGTACATGAAGTCCATCAACGAGTACCGCAAGTCCGTCGGTCTCTCTGAGCTCCAGGTCACGTACAAGCTCATTGCGGCAGCGATTGCCAACGCGAACTATTCCGATGTCAAGTTTGGGCATTCCATGCAGTTTGATACGAGCGAAAACCTCGCATGGAACTATGGAACCGATCCGAAACCGCAGTGGGTGGACCAAGAAAAGGCTTTCTTCGATCAGGCGGTTCAGGAGCTCTATGGCGTCACCGGTCTAATCGGTAAGGATGCCGTAGACTTCTACAAGTCGCATAGTGGGATTGAATCCTATGTCAACCAGCATTTTAAGGTTGCCGGATATCCCGCAACTGTCGGTCACTACCTGCATGTCATCAGCCCTGAAATCGGCTATATGGGCATGGCGGTCTGCAGCAAGGGAACCATGAACGGCTGGAAGACCGACAGCTTCGATACCGCAAACCTGGGTTGGGCAGGCTCCGGTTGGAACATGAACCCCATGTCCGTCGACGAGTACGAGCAGAAGCTGACCTCCTATATCAACGGTCTCAAGAACGCCAAGAGCGCACTCGACGCAGCCAAGGCCGATCTCGCATCCAAGCAGCAGGCAGCCACCGACGCCGCTGAAACCGTCCAGCAGAAGCAGGACGCAGCGGATTCCGCACAGGCAGATGTCGATGCCGCAAAGCAGGGTGTTGCCGATGCCCAGCGTGCCGTCGATGCCGCAAAGGCTGATCTCGCATCCAAGCAGCAGGGCGTCACGGATGCCCAGACCGAGCTTGATGCGGCGAAATCGGACCTCGATGCCGCCAACGCGGCAGTCGATACGGCAAAGTCGACCGTCCAGCAGAAGCAGGTCGCCTTTGATGCTGCCAACGCAGCCGTAACGACCGCACAGTCTAAGTTGGATTCCGCCAAGGCGGACACCGCTGCTAAGCAGCAGGGCGTGGACGATGCGAACGCCGACCTCGCGAAGTTCTTCCAGGACGTCGCCGACGCCAAGAAGGCGCTCGATACCGCAAAGAGCGTCCATGACGCGGCGGCAGCCGACCAGGCCGAGAAGGCGGCAGTCCTCGCAGCCGCCAAGCAAAAGGCGGACGGCACCGCACGCGCCCTCGCGGATGCCCAGCGTGCCGTCGATGCCGCAAAGGCCGACACCGGCGTTGCCGCCGACAGGCTTACCAGCTCCCAGACCGATCTCGAGGACGCACAGTCGAACCTCGACATCCTCACCGGCCTTGCCGCGAAGCTCGCAGAGGCACAGCAGCGCGAGCAGGATGCAGTAAAGGCCGTCAATGACACCAAGGTCGCCCTCGATGCCGCGAAGGCGGATACCATCGCCGCCGAGTCACTGGTCTCCGCCGCCGAACAGGCGAAGGCGCAGGCAGACGCCAAGCTGTCGAAGTTGAACTCCATCGATGCCGGCGCGGCGATCGCTTCCGGCCATGATGTGAACGCGGATGACGCCCTCAACGCGCTTTTCGCCGCAGCAGTCGAGGCACGTGCCAAGGTCGCGCCCGCCAAGGCCATCCTGGACGAGAAGCAGGCCGCGGTGGACGAGCTCCAGCCCGGCTACGATGCGGCACTCGCCGCCTACGAGTTGGCGAAGTCCGACCGCATCGCAGCGGAGCAGAAGCTTTCCGATGAGATTGCACAACAGGAGGCAGAGGAGGTCGCAAAGCAGCAGGCCGCAAAGCAACAGGCGGCATACACCCCGAAGCACCTCGCCGGCACGGATACCGCCCAGCCCGGCAGCCTCGCCCAGACCGGTGACCGTGCGGGACTCATCGGCGAGACGTTCGCCATCGGCGGTACCGTCCTCGTGGCAGCCGGCGTCTTCCTCGATCAAAAGAAGCGCCGCGAGCAGATGTAAAAGCGAGCCGGGCGTTGGATATCGGCTGGTGTCCAACGCCCGGTTTCAGTGACTGGGAGATTGATATGAGAACAAGGGCCATTGTCGTTGCGCTTTTAGTGTGCCTCTCGGCGCCTCAGCTCGGATGCGCCGGCGTTGCAAAGCAGGAGAGCGGTTCTGCGGAAGGGGCCATTGCGGCAGTAAAAGCTAAAGAAAAAAAGAAGCCAAGTGGAGAAAAGGCGGCGCAAACCTCTGGAGCCAAGACCGAGGAGAAGAAAGAGTCCGACGACAAGGACCAGAAGTCCGATGACTCCAAGAAGGAGGATAACAAGTCTTCCGATTCCTCGAAGTCGGACAACAAGGGCGATTCCTCCCAGTCCAAGCAGAATTCCGGCAATTCGCAGAGTTCCGGCAGCAACAATTCCTCTTCCAACGGCGGCAGCCAGAAGAAGTGGGTTGCCGAGCAGGGCCACTGGGAGACAGATTACAGCCAGGTCTGGGTGCCGAATGTGGTTTATACGCGCCATGAACGGTGGATCTGCAGTGCATGCCACGCGGCATTTGGATCTGCAGCCGAAATGGACGTTCACGCTCACGCTACTTTTGGCGATGCACAGCATCCTAACGGCGGTTCTGCAATCAATGATTCGTATACCACCTCTGAGGACCAAGGACATTATGAACAGCAGGCTACGGGACAGCATTGGGTTGTCGACGTCGCCGGCCACTGGGAGTAATGTGCATCGTTCCTCTCCTCTTACATTCGGTAAATGTTTATTTATTTTTGTGGGCGGCCGGTTCGGCCGCCTTTTTAGATGCCCAGTCTGGGAGCAAACGATAGGAAAGCAATCAAACGAGAGGCCGTTCCAAAAGAATCCGGCGGTGCCGGATTCTTCGGGCAAAACCTCCCGCAAATCGGTAAGGTCTTCCATCAACTTGCTCCAGCCCTCGCCCGGAGTCCGCTGCGCGGGACTTCAAATTCTCGGCATCCCTCGCATTCGTATTACCGCTCCGCTCTTGCTACAGCGAATCTCTAACACTCAGCATCCTTCGCGTTAAAAATTCGCTTCCGCTCACGGTCTCCGCTGACACTACGACACCGCGAAGCCTTTCGCTCGAAACGAGGCCTCTCATTTCGTGTCTACGCTCCGCTCCGCCCAATCGCCGTTCCGGTGATTGCAAGATTGGTGTTGGGCTAGATAAAGGGGCCATACTCGGCCCCTTTATCTGCCAACACATCTTGTTTATCGCCTCCCACGGCGATAAAGTTAGAAATGAAGTTACGCCTTCATTTCTAAGGGAAGCGACGGCGCCACTTCAAAAATCGGCGCGACGTCAGTCGCTCCCAAAAAAAGGAAAGCAATCTCATATTGGTTTTGAATCGGTGGCCTCACCGATTCGCTCTGCTTTCCTGGGGGCATGATGAGTTGCAAGCGTCCACACACCGTTAAGGCGACACTCACTTCTGAAGAATACGAAACGTTTTCCGCTTTGGCGGACAAGGCAGGCATGACGAAGGCCGAACTCATTCGCTATGCCTTGATTCATCGGAGTGATTCACTCGATGATCTAGTCATTTCTAAAAATGATGACGGTGGCCGCAGTAAAAAGCTGCAACCCGTTTCAGGTGATTCGGACAAAAAGCGTTCGAAGGTCATTTACGTTAAAGTCAGCGATGGCGAACACGAGGCAATCTGCAAACAGGCGGATGCACTCGGTGCGACCGTCAGTGCGTATGCCCGCCGCGTGATGCTTGCCGGGAAAATCGAGAAAATCGATTTCGATATGAGCCAGGTCGCGAAAATCTATCGCGAGCTGTATCGCGAGGGAACGAATCTCAATCAGCTGATGTACTTTATGAACGCACAGGGTCTTCCGGCCTACAACGAGAAAGCTGTTTTCCGCACACTCGAAAAGGTTTACCAAAATGCCCGTAAAGTCACTCTCTTCATCGAAGAGCTCGAACAGCGCTATTTCACCGATGGCGGTGAGCTCGATGACCGTCGTTAAGCAGAAAGGTGTTTCGTCCGAGCGCTACGCGAAGAATGTGCGCGAGTACATTAACGGCAAGCACGCTTTGGCCCGCGGCGGCTGGAACCTCGCGAACCGAAAGTACTGGTTTTCCGAGATGGCTATGACGCGGAAGATGTTTCATCACGACAGGCCCGCGCGTGCCGGCGCGAAGAACATAACGATGCTTCATCAGGTTCTTGCGTTTCTTCCCGAGGAGTGCAGCTGCAACGGAGGCAAGATGACCCCCGATGCATGTATGGCCTACGCGGAGCAATGGCTTGCGAAACACTACCCGCATCAACAAGTGATTGTCGCCTTGCATGAGGAAAGCGATAAGGCGGGAAAACGTTACGCGGTCCATATGGCGATTAACCGCACGGATCTTTTGACGGGTAAGCGTTGCGAGACGGGTGGGCGTCGCGGAAAGTACGAACGCGCTGCGTGGGTTCGTGAAATGGACGAGGCCTGGAATCTCGCTCAGCTCGAAAAGGGAAAGAAGAACTCGAAGATTCGAGACCGACAGCCGCGCGACACTGAAAAGAAAATCGTTGAGCGGGGAGAGTACAGTTATAAAAACAATCTGCGCGAGTTGATCCATCTTGCAATCAACGAAGGTCATCCGAAGAATATGGAGCAGTTTAAAAAGTTACTTGCCTCATGGGGCGTAGACATTTTCATCAAGAACAATCGAGTCTATGCGACAGATCTCGATATCAAAGAGGCCGGCAATCCGAAGTGCACTTTCAACCTGACCCGTCTTGACGGGCGGTTTGCGGTCAAGCAACTTGAGGCGGCCTTCAAAAATAACGTGCTGGAGGCCGAGCGAGCCCTTCCTTATGAGAGGCGTTGCGAGATTTACATTCAACGGCTTAAGAAGGCGTATTCGGCGTGGGTCGAGCAGGCAAAGGCGAGCAAGGGCGTCGCCTACAATCTCTTTCCTAAGTTCATCGCACCGAAGTGCGATGAAGATCTGCTCGAGGATCCGGCGGTTCGTGATGAGCTTCTTGCCCGGCGCGGTTACGCAAGGGAGATTCGCAACCGTTACGCCGGCGCCGTTCCCGATGCTGGCGATGACCGCGTTCGCGCCGCAGGACGAGCCCATGGTGGCAACGGCGACATCTCGCCGCAGGTCGATCGTGCGGTCGACCGAGGCGATTACGATCGCGGCGACGCGCCTCGCTAGTTTTGGAAAGCCTATCGTCGGTGCCCTAGCGCGCTGCCATTCAGTGCCGATTCTTTCATGCTCGCAATTCGGCGAGGGTGAGGAGTATGAATTGATCGGGCGGGAGTCAGCCGCTCTGATAGAATCGTCCTTGCTGTCGGCAGCCCTCGTGCCGGGCAGAGCCCTCCATTTGATGGGAGGTGATGCCCATGACCGATTTCACCGAGCTCGTGAAGCTCCTGACCGCTATGGTCTCGCTCCTCACGGCCCTTGTCGGCCTTTCCAAGGCACTCAAGCAGGGTTCGAAGCCCAAAAAGAAAGGCCACCGTCGCTAAGACGATGACCCAACTTCATTAAGCAACGGCTCTGCCCAGCTCACTACAACTTGGGCTGCCGTCGGCACCATTCTACCCGCTTGACATTGCTGTTGTCGATGCGCCGTATCAAGAATCCACGGCAGCGCTCGTGGTTGCAAAACGGCCCACCAAATAGCGGCTATTAGTCAGTTCGGCTGTCTAAAAGGCCTAATAGTTGCCAATAGTGGCCAGTTGGCAACGGATTTGGGCTATTAGTTCTAACAGTGCCTATACTATGACCCCACAAACGGGACACGGTTTTCTGCCCGCACGAGGTTTTAAAGTTTTAGCTGGAACAATCCGGCAGATTGGAGCACAGAACATGAGGTTCGAACGCCTCATGTCGCTCAAAATACGTCTCCTCAATTGCGCAAAGGAGAACGGTATTTAGCGACAAGGAGACAATGGAATGATCTGGTTCACCAGCGACACGCACTTCGGGCACGAGAACGTCCTGAAGTTCACGGACCGGCCGTGGGAGACGATTTGGCAGATGAACGACGCCATCGTCGACAACATCAACGGCAAGGTTGCCGTGGACGACGAGCTCTACATCCTGGGGGATTTCTCATTCAAGATGACCGCCCAGGACGCCTACGGGCTGCGCAAGCGGATCGCCTGCAGGCGCATCCACCTCGTCCCGGGAAACCACGACAAGGACTGGACCCAGCCGGCGGTCGCGGGCGCCTTCACCGTGGAGCCGTCGATCTGCGTGCTCAAGATCGACGGGCAGAAGATCGTCCTGAGCCATTACCCCATGGCCGACTGGCAGGGCATGAGCCATGGATCGTGGCACCTCCACGGGCACATCCACAGCAGCGGCGGCGCGTACAACGAGTTCAACCGCAAGCAGGGGCTCCTGCGCTACGACGTGGGCTGCGACGCCAACGGGCACTCCCCGGTGAGCCTCGATGAGCTGAGGGAATGGTTCGCCGGAGTCGACGAGCCGTGCGGCCGGGTGAAATGGCCCTGGTGGGTCAACGAGACCGGCGACAGGCAGGTCGAGCGCGAGCGGGGTCACGCCGGCGAGAAGGGCCGTGACGGGGTCAAGCGGGACCTGGGCGAGCGTCATGCCCCCGCACCAAGACTTGTAGGCGAACGACGCCGTGGAGAGGGCGCGCACGCCGCCCACGGCGACGGCGACGTCGTCACCGGTCGCGCCGGTCTCCGCAATCCCCTCGTAGACGGCCTCGAGCGCCGCCGTGGAGGATGCTTCCGCACCGGAAGGAAGGTCGACCATGTGCACATGGAACCCCACGTCAGCCAGGTCGCGGCGGATGGCCTCGACAACGTCTGCGGGGGCCTCTGGCACGGACGCGAGCACGGCCGCACGAGGCTTGCCCACGTAGGCGCGCAGGTCGTTGCCCATGGTACCGATGAGGTCGTCGCCCACGCGGGCGTCCAGGGAATTGCCGCGAAGGTTCACCCACTGGCGCTTCGCCCGGATGCGCACGGGGGCATCGTCCTCGGGCTCGGTCTCGGGCTCGGCCTCGGGCTCGGCCTCGGGCTCTGGCGTCACGGCCTCGGCCGCTGCGGCCTTCTCGACATCGTCCGCCTGGGTATCTTGGATGTTCTCGCTCACAAAAGCCCCCTCTCCCAGAGCAGCTGGCCGGACTCGCTGGCCACCTGCTCGAAGGTCCTGTTGCGTATGTCAATGGTGATGTCGGCCGTCTGCTGGTAGAGCGGGCGACGATGCCGGAAGAGCGCACGTGCGTGCATGGCGTCGCCCAGGTCCGGGCGTCGCTCGGGACAGCGCATCTGGCGCAACGAGTCCGAGAGGTCGCCGTCGAGGTAGACGACAACCCCCATGCGATGCATGAGTTCGCAGTTCTCGGGCCTCTCGACCACTCCCCCACCGCAGCTCACGAGCAGCGACTTGCGGGAGGACAGGCCCTCGAGGACCCTCGTCTCCTCGTCACGAAAGCCCTCCTCGCCACGCGAGGCAAAGACGTCGCACACGCTCATGCCAAGGGAACGCTCCACGAGCTGGTCAGTGTCGACGTAGGGCCGCGAGAAGAGCATGCCGAGGTTGCGCGCGAGGGTGGACTTGCCTGCGCCGAGAAACCCCACGAAGAAGATGTGGTCACAGCCCTCGTGGATAACGTAGCCCTCGCCCAACTCGCTCTTCCTTGCTTCCGCACGTACCGGTCCGCTTGATTCTAACACCCGTCGCCGCGACCGGCCGCACCGCTGGCCTCGCCCTCGAACTCGACACCGCGCAGCACGAGCGCCTCGCCCAGGCGGAAGATCTGCGTGTACCAGAGGTCGCGACGCGACTGCGGCCGCACGAGGATGGTGCGCACGCCCGCGAGGTTCAGTTCGGCATCGATCAGGTCGGTCGACGAGCTCATGCCTTCGAGGAAGGCGGCGTTCTTCATGCGGAGGTACTCCTCGGCGAAGGCGAGCGAGGCGTCGATCGAGGTCATCTGGTTGCGGTAGTTCATCATCTGGTTGTAGAGCTTCTCCACCAGCACCGAAATATCCTTGCCGGCCTTGTTCTGCAATTCGCTCACGCGGCGCGCCGTCTGTTTGGCCGCCGAATATTTGTATTCG
>ENA-ORNY01001592-ORNY01001592.1-human-gut-metagenome-genome-assembly--contig:-NODE-1592-length-12731-cov-13.025008_pt1 | contig 12731 bp, 7 predicted proteins | sample MGYA00242122_ERZ509036 | MGnify/ENA primary metagenome ERZ509036 (study PRJEB26280, sample SAMEA2338696) | human gut metagenome | biome: human gut; feature: human-associated habitat; material: faeces... | reverse complement strand
GCTGCTGGGCGTAATCGGCTGCATGATCGCATCGCAGTTTTTCCCGGAAATCTCGGTGCTGGATCTGCCGCGCCGCGTGGTCGCCAATGTGATGCGCCCCGTGGAGGAGGCTTTTTCCTCCGGCACGGGCTGGTTCTTTGATTATGTAAAGCGGCTGAAGCTGCGCAGCAATATCGAGTATGAGTATGAAAAGCTCTATGAGCAGTATGACGATATGCTCAGCCAGGTTATGCGCGTGAACGAGCTGGAAAACCAGCTCAACGAGTATCAGGATCTGATGGACGAAATGCAGACCCACTCGCAGTTTGACGGCGTGCCCGCGCGCGTGATTGCCAGCGACAGCACCAACTATTTCTCCACCTTTACCATCAACGTCGGCACCAAGCAGGGCATTCAGAACTATATGGCTGTGGTTAAGTCCGGCGGTCTGGTAGGGTATACCTACGATGTAACCGAGACCACCGCCAAGGTGCAGTCTATCATCAGCAGCGATACCAGCATCTCGGCGCTGATCGAGTCCACCCGCTATCAGGGCACCGTTAAAGGCACCCTGGGCGTAAACGGCGAGGCCATGTGCCGCATGTATTACCTCAGCGATAATCACCTGCCCCGCCAGGGCGACACGGTGGTTACCTCGGGTGTTGGCATGGAGTTCCCCAAGGGCATTCCCATCGGCGTGGTGCGCGAGAGCACGCGTGGCATGGAGGAGGGCAAGTCCTATGTGGTCATCGAGCCGATTGTGGACTTTGAGCGCATCGAGCATGTAATCGTCTACCGCTATACGCCTTCCTATGCCGAGCAGGCAGAACAGCGCGATGGCAGCGACGGCCTGGTATCCTCCAGCCTGCCCACGGCGCGTCCTGTGCCCACCTTTACGTTGGATGGCATCGGCGACTTTAACATAAGCGATACGCCCACGCCCAATCCCAATCAGGATGCGCAGCAAACGCCGACCCCTGATGAAACGCCTGCGCCGGGCGAAACTACCTTGCAGCCCGGTCAGACGCAGACCCCGCGGCCCACGGGCAACCTGTCCTATCAGGATGTTCCCGGTACGCCCACACCTGAGCCTACGCCCACTCCCGAGCCCACGCCTTCGCCCACGCCCACCTTCTCGCTCAGCGATATGACCCAGGAGGCGGATTGATATGCGCAAGGTGCTCAAGGCGCTGCTGCTGACGATCCTGGCCTATCTGTTTCAGGTGTGCGCCATGAATCAACTCAAAATCGGCGGCGTGGTTGCCAATCTTCTGGCGGTCAATATCGCCATATTGACCGTATCCCTGGGGAAAAAATATGCCTTTGGCGCGTCCTGCGTCACCGGCATTCTGCTTGAGGTGATGACCTCAACTGTCGGCGGCTTTTATGCGGTGATCTATCCGGCGGTCAGCATGCTCTTTGCCCAGCTTTTCTCGGATATGAGCGATGAAAAGCGCGAAATACGCCGCAACCGCGAAAAGAACACCCGCGACGTGAACCCACACATTCGCATTCCGCTGGACGCCATGTGCATCTCCGCTGGAATCGAAACCATTCTGCTTACCTATCTTACGCTGTCGGGCGCGGAGCTTTCCGTGCGCCTGATTGCCCGTGCGCTGCTGTCTGTGGTCTATACCGGCGCGCTGGCCGTAGTATTGATGCTGCCCGTGCGCGCATTCCTGCGCATGTACGGCGGGCGCGTAAAACGCGCTCTGGTTGAAGGAGAACAGGAATAAACGATCATGAAGAAATCACACACCCTGCGCATTTTGCTGGCGCTGCTGGTCATCTTCGGCGCCTTCGCCTATATCGTTTACGGGCTTGCCCAGCTTCAGCTGGTCAAGGGCGAGGGCTACTCCGATTCCGCCGGCAGAAAGAGCATCAAAACCATCCGCACCACCGGCAAGCGCGGTATGATTACCGACGCGGATTCCGTCATCCTGGCCATGACGGAGGACGTTTATAACGTCACCTTTTATCGCGACGCCTCCAAGAGCAAAAAGGCCGATTATCTCAATTACACCAAGTCCATCATCGAGGCCATTCAAATCATCGAAAAGTACGGCGGCGAGCTGTGCGTGGATTTTGTAATCGGCCGCGATGAAAACGGCATGTGGCAGTACCAGTTTGGCGACGGTATTTCCGAAGCTGCCTGGAACACCCGCAGCCAGCAGTGGCGCAGCAACCACTATATCACCGAGACCAAATACGACGATCCCGAGGTCGCCTATCAATTCTTGTACGGCCGCTATCAGTTTGCGCAGCTGGATCAAGTTCCCGACGAGGAAACGGTGCTCAAGGTGATGGCCATCTACAATGAAATGCAGATGAACCTGTACAATTCCCTGCCTGTGGTCATCGCCAAGGACGTCAGCTACGCCACGGTATCGGAGATCGAAGGCCGCAGCATGATGCTGGATGGCTTTGCCATCGAGATCGGCTCCAAGCGCGTTTATCCGCGCGGCTCCCTGGCCTCGCAGGTCATCGGCTATGTCGGCCCCATCTCTTCCTATGAAACCTATTACAGCGAGCTGGAGCCGCAGGGCTATAAGCTGACCGATACCATCGGCAAGGACGGCATCGCCGCCATCAGACACGATCCGGTCAACAAGCTGTCCTCTTCCATCGTGAATGTCTTTGTCAAACTGCGCGGAGAGCAGAGTCAGGAGGCAAAAGACAACATCAAGGCCGCATCCAAGGCCTACACCGCCGGTCTGATGGAATGGAGCAAGGGCAAGGCCATGTACCCGGACGCGAACTTCACGATGAGACTCACCTACGGGACCGTGAAGTCATATTCCCCGAAAGACGCTCTCAACTACAGGTACTACTCCACAATCTACGGTGTGATGGAGAAAGAGGATCCGGACAACTACGAGTTCATCGTTCCTGAGAAACTCAAGCAGCTCTATGTCAAGAGAAACTACGGACAGTACGCTATGGCCGACGGCAACCTCCCTTGCTGTTTCCTCACCACCAACGACATCACCGGCGGCAACTCCGGCAGCCCTGTCCTCAACGCCGACGGCGAGCTCATCGGACTGGCCTTCGACGGCAACTGGGAGTCAATGTCAAGTGACGTGATGTTCGAGCCAGACCTCCAGAGGTGCATCTGCGTGGACATCCGCTACGTCCTCTTCCTCGTGGACAAGTTCGGCGGCGCCGGCTACCTCACCAAGGAAATGAACATAGTGAAATAACGAATATGACTGAACAGGAAATCTTGAATATGCTTACCGAGGTGGTCCACCCCGCCCAAGGAAGCAAAAGCATCATAGAACTCGGGATGGTTCATTCCGTCTCCATCGATGGCAACAAGGTGACAGTCACCCTCGCCTTCCCGAAAAGACGTGACCCTCTCACTGAATATCTTGTCGGAAGCACCCGCGCGACAATCATCCGCAACGCCCCGCAAGGCACTGAGGTAGAGGTCAGAACGGTTGTCAAGGAGGAGGCTCCCAAGAAGAAAGCCGGACTTGATCTCGGACTTGAGGAGATCAACAATGTGCGCCACATCATCGGAATCGCCTCCGGCAAGGGCGGAGTCGGAAAGTCAACGGTGGCGGTCAACCTGGCCGTGGCACTGTCACGTCTCGGCTACAAGGTCGGACTCGCCGACGCTGATGTCTATGGCCCATCGGTTCCGCTGATGACCGGCACGGAAGGAGCTGTCCCTGAGGCCGAGGAGATCGCCGAGGGCAAGGAGGTCATCTACCCGATCGAGAAATACGGTGTGAAATGGATGTCCATCGGCTATTTCGCCGAACCTGGCCAGGCCCTTATCTGGAGAGGCCCGATGGCCTGCAACGCATTGAAACAGATGATCCTGCAAGTACGCTGGGGCATTCTGGACTTTCTTCTCATCGATATGCCTCCTGGAACAGGTGACATCCACATCTCCCTCGTCAACGACATCCCGATGGAGGGCGCGCTGATCGTCACGACCCCTCAACCGGTAGCCCTCTCGGATGTTGAGAAAGGCGTGAACATGTTCCGTAACAAGAACATAGACCGCAAGATCTTCGGCCTCGTGGAGAATATGGCCTGGTTCACACCAGAGGAACTTCCGGAGAACAAGTACTACATATTCGGAAAGAATGGCGGCAAGGAGATGGCCGACAAGTACGGAATTCCGCTCCTCGGTCAGATTCCGATCGTCCAGAGCATACGTGAAGGCGGAGACTCCGGTGAACCCGCCGCCCTCTCAACACGCCCTGACGGCCAAGCCTTCATCGATCTCGCCGGCCGCCTCGCAAAAGCCGTGGAGTCGTAGTACCTGATTGCCAAAGTCTTACCGTATTGTCTTTGGTAGATAACAGCCAAAGTCAATACTCTATCTAACTGAGGATAAGCACTTTACCCGCCACCGACTGATAATGAGCCAGTGGCGGGTAATTAGTTGGTTATCAATAAATAAAGCGATGTCCTGGTGCGGAATCCGGCACCAGGACATTGTTCTTTTAATTCGTTATCAATGAGTTAAATGCCACGAGAATATTCCTAAATGATAGCGCCGAGTTTGCGTACTGTGCCCACAAGGGTCTCAATGTCGATGTTCTGCACATCACGGTTCTCAGTGATGCTTTGGGCCGCGGCTACGCCGGCTGCCTGACCTGTACCCATGCAGCTCGCCATCACACGCAGTGACGCAAGAGCCTGACGGTCAGTGGAGATGCAACGCCCGGCGACAAGCAGATTAGGATATTCGGGAGCGATGAGAGCCCTGTACGGCACATACGCCGGCTGCTTGAGATCAACGCGCTTCTGTTTGGTACCCTTGCTTGCATGCATGTCAATCGGGTGTATTCCGCGCGAGATGCTGTCATCATAATGGAAGCCGCTCACATATTCATCAGCGGTGACGGTGTGGACACCCTTGATGCGGCGGGACTCACGCACACCGGCCTGCGGTGCGGTCGATGCGACGTAACTGTCCTTGAATTCAGGGAAATTCTCTTTAAGAAGCGACGCGAAAAGGAATATGTCCTCTCGCAACCGGCACTCAGCGGCCGTGAAATTCCTATTGTCAGTGGACACGGCGGCGCGGCGGGTGATGTTGACCGCCACACTGCCTTTGTGGAGCACGTTATTGAACCAAGGACCTCCGAAATCCGGGATCTCTGGATGTGTCTCCTTCAAGGCAAGAAGTTTCTCTCTGACCGGACGGCACTGGCTCGGACCGTTGATACCGTTATGGTACATACATTTATTAAGCAGTTCGCTGTCCGTGTCAACTCCGGAAAGGATGAAGCAGAATGACGACGGCTGGACTTCACCATCCGGATTCTCCTGCATTGGCACCTCTGCCATATTCGCAAGGTCCGCATCGCCTGTGCAGTCGATAAATCTCTCTGCCTCAATAGTTTCCAAACCGTTCTTATTTTCAATGATCACTGAGGTTATGCGCTTGCCATCCATCTCGCAGCCTATCATGGCCGAATGCATGTAGAGATCCACTCCAGCCTCCAGAACCATTCTCTGACAACAAAGCTTGTAGAGTTCAATGTCAAAGTCGATGTTCGCTTTCGGCCATTCGATGAAAGCACCGCCCATGGATTCGAGCCTCTGCACGAACTCCCACGGAATGCCGCCGATCACGAGATTGTTGTCTTTCGCGAAGACGCTGATCGGGGTCACATAGCCGGTGGTGGCCATTCCTCCAAGGAATCCGTAACGCTCGATGAGGGCTGTCTTCGCCCCTTGACGCGCCGCGGCCACCGCTGCAATGAAACCGGCCGGACCTCCACCTGCGACAACAACGTCATATTTACCGGCCAAAGGAGCTGATTTCCTGATTTCACTCGCTTTATCTTTCTGTCCTGCGCATGAGACAAGTTCCGGAGCGACCGCTATCGCTGCCAATCCAGCAACCCCTCTTTTAAGAAAAAGCCTTCTTGATATCTCTGACATAATTCTGAATATTTTGGATTCTCTTCAAAATCTAAAAGGCGGTCGATTCCTTACGGGAAAAGGCAATGCCTGCGAGAGAAAGGACAAGCAAGATGAACAGGGTCAGAGATGAGGCTCTGGATGCCTTCTCAGCGACGATGTAAACATTTGGCTCGTAGCGCATCACAATGTCGTGTTCTCCGGCCGGAAGATTGGCGGCACGGAAAATCCAATCGGCACGGAACAGATCCAACGGAGCGCCATCCACCGTTGCGGTCCAACCATCCGGATAGTAGATTTCACTGAATATGGCCGTGCGGGCGGCAGATGCGCTGTAATGGTAGCGGAGCTCGTTCGGGGCGTAGGAGGTCATCTGGATAACGTCCTTGGCCGTACCGCTGACGGAAATCTCTTCCGAAACATCAAGGGAATCTTCATCAGAACCGCCGGAGGAAATCTTGGCAAAACCTTCACGAGCCTCGGCGAAATCAGAGCCGATCACAGCCGTGTGCCTCAAATCCACGGAATCAATCAACGCGATCTCCTCGTCCGGAGTCCCGGCGGGAACGAACGAATCCACAAACCACGCCGGACCGAAAGCCTCAAGGTTCTCAACCGGCGGCATATCCGCTCCAAGAATGAAGTACTTGGTATTCAACGCTGAAAGCACCTGAATATTCCTGATTCCATTTTGAAATTCCTCGATGGTCTTAGCGTTGCGTGTACCGAGAGACACTGCCTGGAGTTCCTTGACAATGTGGCGGTCAATCAGGTCCTGATAGCGCTGCAGCTTCGCCGGGCTGTAACCTCCGACGCACTTGTGCCAATAAGGGTTGAAGGAGTCATTGAATATGTCCGCGCTGAGGTCCACGACCCTGTAGGACGGAGCCTTGTCCTCAAGGATCAGCTTGTCCACCTGCCTGGCTGTGAACTGGTTATTAAACTGGCGAGGAGTCGTGAAGCTGTCCGGATTGAGGTAACGCTTGCCGACCGCGAACATATTCACGAACACGAGGAGGCATATTCCAACCATCGCCTGCATCCGGCGTGCATTGCCGATGTGAGGGTCGCTTTCGTAGGACTTAGGTGCGTTCTTAGGGACGCTGTAGGCCCAGAGGATCAGGCCGAAGGTGACAACAATCAGTACCATCGACCAAAGAGCGTCAGCTGAAAGAATATGTCTGCGGTCAGCCTTGAGGGCATCCACGATGATGTCCTGCATCTGGGCGTCGGCCCTGCCGGAGAACGAGCCGGCGATGCCTGGAACCAAAACGCAGAGAAGGCAGAACCCGGCCGTCAGCGCAAGGGCGATCCAACCGGCGCGCAGGAATTCTTTCTTTGAATATTCCTGCCTAAGGATTCCGTCAAGGGTTATGAAACCCAGCATCGGCAGAGTGAACTGCAAGACAATCAAGGCCATGGACACGGTTCTGAACTTGCTGTACATCGGAGCGTAGTCGAAGAACAGTTTCGTGAACCACATCATGTGGTTTCCTAAAGCGAGGAACACAGCGACGAGGGTAGCTGCAAGAAGCCACCATTTCTCCTTGCCTTTATAGAGGAACAGACCAAGGACGAACAAGAATATCGTTATCGCTCCCATATACATTGGTCCGGCCGTGAATGGCTGAGGTCCCCAGTAGAGAGGCAGGGACTTGGCGATCTCGTTGGCGTTGCCCTGTCCGGCCTGCCTGAACAGTTTCACGACCTCGGACTTGTCAGGGTTCACGGATCCGGCTGACGACCCTCCGTTGAAGTTCGGGATCATCATATTCGGAAGCTCCTCCCAGCCGTAGGACCAGGCCGTGGCGTAGTCGAGCTGAAGGCCGGAGTTGTTGATCTCACCACCCTCTGGATGAGAGAGTTCGGAGCCGCCACGCATTGTGTGTCGGGTATATTCATAAAGCGGGGCGAGCTTGATGGTGTTGGTGCCGATGCCGACAAGGCCCACGACCAGAAGCAACGCGCTGGCGGCGAAGAAGCGGCCGAAAGCACCGCGCCGGTCATTGAGCTTGCCGAAGTGACCGTTTTTTTCCAAACATATTCTCAGGAACACGTACAGCGCATAGATCACGATCATTATCGCCAGATAATAGGTGATCTGCTGATGGTTGGCTTTGATCTGGAAACTCAGAGCGAAACCGAACAGTACGGCTCCGAGCAAGGTTTTCGGAAGCCAGGATTTCCACCCGTTAGCCACTGTCGCTTCGACAGGCTCAGCGACCTGTTTGTCCGGTCCCTGAGCCTGTCGAAGGGCCGAACCGAGCCACGGACGTAGAGCCGATCGGTAAGTGAATATCACCGCCGCAAGCACCCAAGGCAGGAACGCTATCGCCTGCATCTTGGTGTTGTGCCCGACCTGAATGATCTGGAAATTGTACGAGCAGTACGTGACCGCCACCGCTCCGCCGATGGCCAGAACCTTGTCCACACCAAGCGAAAGCATCAGCAGAAAGGCTCCCAGCAAGGAAATGAACAGCCAATTCGCCGGCCTTTTCCCTTTCAAAAGGAGATTGTACAGCGACTGCGTCCAGTCACCGTCGCTGGAAGGCATAAACGATGTGGTCGGCATTCCTCCAAACATCGAATCCGTCCAATGGGTCGGATCGTCAGGATGAGCCTTGTTCCACGCCACCGCCTCCTGCGACATACTCCTGTAGCCGGTTATATCGCTCTGGTTGACCACCTTGCCGGTCAGCACCTCCGGCACGAAGCCGTAGGCCAGCACCAGAAACAGCAGCACAATCCCGGCGTATATTCCAATCTTCTTCATCAAAGTCTTGTCCATAATCTATGAATATTATTTTTCAGTTATCTGATTCAGCAGTTCAGCCAGTTTCACCGTCAAGTTGCGGCGTGTGAACCGCGAGATGTCTGAAGTGTTGTCGTGAAGCTCATCATTCTTGAACTCATCCCAACAGAAGTCTATCCAGGCCCGGATCTTCTTCTCGTCATCCCAGTCATAGACCACCCCGGATCCGGTCTCGCCGACAATCCGCGCCATAGCCCCGTCCGTCTGACCTATCCCCAGAATAGGGCGGCGCGATGCGAGATATTCAAAAAGCTTTCCGGGAAGGACGGCGCGATATTCAGGTTCCTTTCTGAGCGGAAGGATCAGAATCGAGGCGTTAAGCTGCTCTCTGACAGCCATTTCATGATCCTGATAGCCGAAATCCTTGAGATTGCCGCCAAGTCCCGCGGCCTCGATTGAATCCGTGATTTCCCTGTCCGTCTTTCCCACAAGTCTGATCCTCAACGACCTTCTGAACTCCTCATCCTCCTCACACTTCTGGGCGAGCACTTTCCAGAGTTTCTCCGGATTGCCGTCCGAAGCGAAAAGTCCGGTGTGCGTTATGTTGAAATTCTCGTCCAACTCCACATCCTTCTTGAAGTCCTCCTCATCGTAACCGTTCGTGATCAGTTCGACCGGAGTCTTCGTCATCGCCTTGAACTCGTCCTGCACCAACGGAGAGACCGCGATCACTCTCGTGGCTCCGTCCAGGACAGACTGTTCGAGCCTATGATGCTTTTTCTCCGCCCACGAGGTCAATCCCAGATGCTTGAAATAGAACATCTTGGTCCACGGATCGCGGAAATCGGCGACCCAAGGGATCCCGGTGGCCTGTGACAGTCTCAATCCGATAAGGTGCATGGATTGAGGCGGGCCGGTCGTGACAATGGCGTCAACAGGATGCTCCTCAAGGTATTTTTTCAGGAAACGGACCGACGGACGCACCCACATCACACGAGGATCCGGAATGAAGAAGTTCCCCCTGATGAACAGGGACAGTTTCTGCTTCCAGTTCTTTTTCTGTCCGTTGATCGGATTGACCTCGTCTTTGACGGCATTAGCGGCAGTCAACGTCTTGAGGTCGGTCGTGCTCCCCTTCCCCATCAGTTTCCGGTAGATCCCGTACGGCTCGAAAATGTGATTCTTGACGACCTCGGCCTCCGGCGGAATCTCCGCCGCCAAGGTCCTGTCAACAGTCGTCAACTCAGGGTTCTCAGGAGTATAGACAACCGGCTGCCAACCGGCCGCCGGAAGGTATTTCGCAAACTTGACCCACCGCTGCACCCCGGATCCTCCGGACGGTGGCCAATAATATGTCACTATCAGCACCCTTTTCATGTCACTCCTGACTTAGAGTTGTTATACCATACATCCTTCCGCACACAATCAAAACCGTATCTTACATAAGTTTACAAAGATAGTCGTTTTTCCTTCGCAATCGAAGAAAAAAAGCTATCTTTGAGTCTGACACTAAATATTCATAGATCATGCAAAAGATAAAGTACAAGACAAGCATTTCCCTTTTGATAGTACTCGCGAGCATTCTGCTGGTGCTGCTGTGCCTGCTGATCGTGCACACGTTCCGCACGGGCGAGGAGGCGACCGTAGGGATTTTCTCGTTGGCGGCGACGCTGGTCGGTACCATATTCATAGCAATTGAGTTGAAGAACGGGTCGGAGGTCACGTGCAGCGAGATGCTGATCAACCTCAACAATTATTTCCACGACAGCGACCGCCTGATGAAGGTCTATGAGGTGTTGGAGAATGCCGAAATCGATGGGGACTATAGCTATGAGCGGTGGAAGAATGTCTCCAGCGTTGAGGTTGCGCAGTACTGCACATTCTTCGAGAACCTGTACCTGCTCTACCGGCACCACATTGCCAGCATCGATGATCTTGACGACCTTTTCGGCTACCGTTTCTTCCTGTTCATGAACAATCCGTACATCCAGGAAAACTACATCCTGCCGACATCGTCCTCCTACGTGCAGGTCTTCGAGTTGTACAAGATCTGGATCAAGTACCGGGAGAAGGAGAACAGCGGCACGAAAGGCTGGCAGCGTCACATTCCGAGCCACCGGTTCATGTTCCCGGATAAGTACCTGCAGAACAAACTCTATCTCTTTGACTACGGGACTTCTGAATATAACAAAGTCATCTCAGATCTTCCAGACGGGTTCACGATGAAAAGACTTGGCTTCGACAGCCTCAGCGCGGTGGAAAACCTTCAGCGGAAAGTGGTTGACGGGATGGAGAACAAGAATCTTTTCTACCCTCTCAGCCGCGAGGAACTGATTGAGTCAATGCAGCTTGACTATATTTCTGGAATATTCTCTCCGGAAGGTCGGCTGGCAGCTTTCAGCGTCATCGTCAGCAACCGCAGCGGAGAGCGTAGCCTTGCCTCGGACGTTCACCTCAATCCTTCCGAAGTGTTCACCTTCGACGCCGTGGCAGTGGATAATGAATATCGTGGCAGAGGCTTCCAGCGCACGTTCATCGGCTGGTCCATCGAATTAGCCAAAAGTTTAAGTGTCAAATACATAGTCGCCACCGTGGATCCGCAGAACACCCCAAGCGAGCGCAATTTCCTCGCCCAAGGTTTCCACATCGCCGAGACCAAGACCAAGTACATCGGCCTCACCCGCGACATCCTCCGGCTGGATGTATAGAGCCCTCTAAGGGAACGTTTTCGGTCTAAGAAGCTGTTTTGAATTGTTTGAAATGTTCTTTGATGTGAAAAATCTTCATTTTCTTCCCGCTTCTTCAGTCAGATAGCACCGCTATCTTCCTTGGAAGAAGCGGTCGAAACTGAAGTTTTTCACTCTCAAACCTTCAAACAAACAATTCAAAACAGCTTCTAAAATGCGTCCTGACAGTGTTGTTTGCACTCTCCAGCGACACTATAGTGCGTTATTGTCGCCCAACAGTGCTACCCAACACTATTCGGAAGCGTATTTTGTCCAAACGGTGGATAACTCCGAAATCTCTTTCTGCATATTCAAGGTTTTTCGTAAATTTGTAATCTTGCCTCTTCGGTAGAGGAGACATTCGAACTTATATTTTAGGCAAACATAAGACATTGATATGGCGAAAGGTAAGGTACTGGAGGACACTCCGCTGATCAAACAGTTTTTCTCTGTGAAGGCCCAGCATCCGGAGGCGGTGCTGCTTTACAGGGTGGGTGACTTCTACGAATCCTATTCAGATGACGCGGTGCTGGTCAGCAAGGTCCTTGGCATTGTCCAGACCAAGAAATCCAACGGGGACAAGGGCTACATCGAGATGGCCGGATTCCCGCACCATGCCATTGATGTCTATCTTCCGAAACTTGTCCGGGCAGGCTACAAGGTGGCCGTCTGCGACCAGCTTGAGGATCCCAAATTCGCCAAGAAACTAGTCAAAAGAGGTGTGACAGAATTGGTTACACCAGGAGTGGCCTTCAACGACCAGCTGCTTGACCAGAAAGAGAACAATTTCCTCGCCGGCCTGGCTTTCGACAAGGACCAGTGCGGAGCCGCCTTCCTGGATGTCTCCACAGGCTCGTTTCAGGTTGCGCAGGGATCACTGGACTACATCGGAACCCTGATCGCCTCCCTGAATCCTAAGGAGATCGTGGTCCAGAGGGGTTACGAGAAAGGTGTCAAGGAAAAATACGGGGACAATCTATACATCTCCACGGTCGAGGAGTGGGCGTTCGTCTATGACGCAGCGGTCGAAAGGCTCAAGAAGCAGTTCAACGTCGAATCACTCAAAGGCTTCGCCGTGGACAGTTTTCCTCTTGGAATATGCTCGGCCGGAGCGCTGATGGTCTATCTGGAGCAGACACAGCACACGGGTCTCAAGAACATCTGCTCGATCTCCCGAATCGACGAGGACAAGTTCGTGTGGATGGACAAGTTCACGATGAGGAATTTGGAGATATTCAATTCCTCTGTCGGCGGCGAAGGCGTGTCATTGGTCAGCGTCATCGACAAATGCTCGTCCCCGATGGGCGCGAGGCTTCTGCGCAGCTGGCTGGCGATGCCGATAATGGACATCAAGGAGCTGAACAGCCGCTACGATGTTGTGCAGC
>ENA-ORNY01001588-ORNY01001588.1-human-gut-metagenome-genome-assembly--contig:-NODE-1588-length-12767-cov-3.040356_pt1 | contig 12767 bp, 14 predicted proteins | sample MGYA00242122_ERZ509036 | MGnify/ENA primary metagenome ERZ509036 (study PRJEB26280, sample SAMEA2338696) | human gut metagenome | biome: human gut; feature: human-associated habitat; material: faeces... | reverse complement strand
GGCGCTGAACATAGATTATGTTATCCGCCCGCCGTACTTTGAAGTATCCCCCACGCATTATGCAAAAACATGGCTGCTCGATCCCCGCTCGCCCAAAATAGAACCCCCGGCGATAATTCAGCGGCTAAGAGACAGATGGAAGGAGGCCAACCCCAATGTGTGAAACGCGGGAAAAACTGCTTGAGGTCAAAGACCTTCATGTTGAATTCGGCAAAGGCCGCAAAAAGTTCGAGGCCATAAAGGGCGTAAGCTTCGACATATATAAGGGCGAAACATTCGGTCTGGTGGGCGAGTCCGGCTCCGGCAAAACCACCATAGGCCGCGCAATAATCCGCATAAATCCCGTTTCTTCGGGTGAAATACTCTTTAAGGGCAAGCGCATAAGCGGCAAAATAAACAAGGAAACGAACAGGGAAATCGTCAAAAAGATACAGATGATATTTCAGGACCCCATGGCCTCGCTCAACGAGCGCGCAAAGGTGGACTACATCGTTTCGGAAGGGCTGTATAACATAGGCGGCTTCTCTTCGGAGGAGGAAAGGCAGCTGAAGGTCAAGAAGGCCATGCTGGACGTTGGGCTTCCGCCCGAATTTGCAACGCGCTTCCCGCATGAGTTTTCCGGCGGCCAGCGGCAGCGCATAGGCATTGCGCGCGTGCTTGTTATGCATCCGGAGCTGATAATTGCGGATGAGCCGATAAGCGCTCTGGACGTTTCCATAAGGGCGCAGGTGCTCAATCTGCTTTCCGATCTGCAAAAGGAATACGGCCTGACGTATCTTTTTATTGCGCACGATCTTTCCATAATGCGCTTCATAACCAACCGCCTTGCCGTTATACACAAGGGCCGCATAGTGGAGCTTTCAGAAACTGAAAAGCTGTTTGCGCACCCGCTGCATCCATACACAAAATCGCTGCTTTCCGCAATACCCCAGCCCGACCCATTGAGCGAAAAGGGCAAAAAAGCGCTGCCCTACGACCCATCCTGCCATGATTATTCCGTGGACAAACCGGAATGGCTGGAGCTTGAGGACGGCCACTTTGTGCTTGCAAACAATAAAGAAGCCGAGCAATACAGAAAGGAGCTTGCAAACTGAGCATGAAACACATTATTTCAAAATCCTGCGCCGATGCGCAGGCATATATAGTCCCATTCAGAGTCGGCAGCCACCGCGGCGTGAGCATAACGCCGGAGATAGACGCAGCCGTTGATTTGGCCATAAACGGCAGCTTTGGCGGCAATTTGGGCGAAACATACGCAATGACACTCCCCGCGGGAGATAAGCTTACAAGCATAATACTGCTTGGCCTTGGCGCGGACAGGCTGAGCGTGAGGGATATCCACACCAAAGCGGCGCCTGCATTTAAGCAGGCTAAGCAGCTTGGCGCAAAGCACGTTGCCGTAATGCTCGATCAGTTAAGCGAACTGAGCGAATCGGCCGAGCTTTTCGGCGCATTGGCAAGGCTGCCGCAGCTGGTGGGATATACAAACAGCGGGCTTAAATCTAATCCGGAAAATAAAAACTTTGAGCAGGTCGCGTTCGTTACCGCCGCAGACGGCCTTGACGCCGCCCTGAGCGAAGCGGTTGCAACCGCCCGCGGCACGATAATCGCACGCAGGCTATGCAACCTAAGATCAAATGAGCAAACGCCGCAGTCCTTGGCGGAGGATGCAGCCGCACTCGGCAAGGAGTACGGCTTCGATGTGCAGCTGTTCGACAAGGCCGCCATAGAGGAGCTGGGCATGGAAAGCTTCCTTTCCGTGGCCCGCGGCGCGCACAACACCCCGCCTGTGCTTATCGTGATGCGCTATCTTAACGGCGGCGACTCTCCGCGCATCGGCCTTGTGGGCAAGGGCATAGTGTACGACAGCGGCGGTTACAGCATAAAAACCACGCCCGGCATGAAGAACATGTTTGACGATATGGGCGGCGCCGCCGCGGTGATAGGCGCAATGACCGCCGTTGCGGATCAGAAGCTTAAGGCTAACGTGATAGGCGTTATTGCCGCGTGCGAAAACAAGATTGCCGCGGATGCTTACGTCCCCGGGGACATAATAGGCTCCATGAGCGGCAAAACGATAGAGGTCATAAGCGCGGTTTCTTCGCCGCAGACGAATGCGCCTGCACCGAGACGGATATGAAGGTCAAAATCAAAGCCCGAGCCGAATATATCTTTGCCCAAAAGGCCGTATTCTCTTGCTTGCTTAATGGCAATCTCAAGTCTGTGAACAGCTATCGGGTACTCTGCGCGGACGTAAATATAGCCCTCTGTCGCACCCGTTGCATAGCCGCAGATTGTCATTGCCTCAATAACGCAGTGGGGGTCGCCTTCAAGAACGGAGCGATCCATAAACGCGCCGGGGTCGCCCTCGTCGGCGTTGCAGACAACATATTTTTGGTCGGCTTCGTTTTTGGCGGTGAAGCTCCATTTAAGACCTGTGGGGAATCCGCCGCCGCCGCGCCCTCTGAGCCCCGACTCTTTAACAACGTTTATAACGTCCTCCGGAGTCATCTCTGTAAGAGCTTTTGCGAGAGCCTGGTAACCGTCCATAGCGATGTACTCTTCGATATTCTCGGGGTCGATAACGCCGCAGTTGCGAAGAGCAACTCTCTTTTGTTTTTTATAGAAATTGGTTTCGTTAATTGATTTGATGCTTTCGGTCTGAACCGTCTCATTATAAAGCAGGTGCTTAACAATTCTGCCCTTGAGAAGATGCTCCTCAACTATTTCGGGAATGTTCTCGACCTTAACCTCGCTGTAAAAACAGCCCTCGGGGTAAACAACCATAACCGGGCCGAGCGCGCAAAGACCGAAACAGCCTGTTTTGATAACCTTTACTTCATCTTTGAGTCCCTTTGCCTCGATCTCTTTTTCAAGAGCTTCGATGATAGCCGCACTGTTAGAGGAAGTGCAGCCGGTACCGCCGCAGACAAGAACGTGGGAACGATACATATTTGCTTATCCTCCTTATTTGTCAAGTGATGCTACCGTGTAATCAACAACGGGGTTGCCGTTTACAATGTGGTCGGCAACAACACGCGCCACTTTTTCGGGAGTCATCTTTATATATGTTACTTTTTCTTTGCCTTCTTCAAAAACTTCAACTATCGGCTCATACTGGCACATGCCGATGCAGCCTGTCTGGTTGACAGATACGTTTTTAAGTCCTCTTTTTGCCACTTCTTCAACAAAGCCGCCGAGAACGGGTCTTGCGCCTGCGGCGATACCGCAGGTTGCCATGCCTACAACAATGCGTATGCCTGCGCCCTCTTCTTCTCTGACATTCATCTGCTTCTCGGCTCTTGCTTTAATTGCCATCAATTCTTCAAGTGTTTTCACTTAAATAACACCTCCGCGGATAATTTGTGTCTGTTCCTTCAAATAATCTTTAAGCCACACCGTGACCTCCGGCTCGCTCAGCGGAACGCCGCCGAGTATTTCTTTTAACTGCCGTGTAGACAGAACGAACTCCTTTTCGTTCTTTTTGAAGCGATAGATAAAATCTATTGCCGTGTTCATGGTAACAAGCGTGACTATTGTAAAATCAACGTCGCCCAAAGGGGTAAAGTCGATATTGTCGGTCTTAAAGACTGCCCTGACAAGGGTGCCTTTGCCGACCTCGGAGCTTATTTCAAAGCTGCCGCCCGTCATTTCCGCCGCCATTTTAAAAAGCGGTATGCCCATGCCGACTTTTCTTGTCGTTCGGGTCGTATAAAACGGGTCCTGCACTTTTTTGAGTGTTTCGCCGTCCATACCGCAGCCGTTGTCTTTTATTTCAACGGTCAAAGTGCTGTCAAAATCCTGTTCGATAACGTTTATCTCAACCAAAGACGCACCGGCGGATATTGAGTTTTGAGCAACGTCAAGAATATTTAACGAAAGCTCTCGCATATTTATGCTGTGTATTTTGCAAGGATACCGCTAACGTCGTCTGCTGTGAGCTTGCCGTAAACTTCGTCGTTGACGGTAAGAACGGGAGCAAGACCGCAAGCGCCTATGCAGCGGCACGCCTCGATAGAAAATCTGCCGTCGTCGGAGCATTCGCCAGCGCCTACGCCGAGAATCTCGGTGATTTTATCAAGCAGACTCTGTGCGCCCTTAACGTAGCAAGCTGTTCCGAGGCATACGGATATGTTGTATTCGCCCTTGGGTGAGAGCGCAAACTGTGCGTAGAAAGTAGAAACGCCGTAGACCTTTTCTACCGGAACGCCCATGCCGTCCGCGATCATCTTTTGAACCTCAATCGGAAGATATCCGTAGATTCCCTGAGCCTGCTGCATAACGTGCATAAGAAGGCTTTTGTCGTCCTTACACTCTTCTATGACAGCTCTGAGCTGTGCCTCTTGCTCGGGAGTGCCCCTGAAAGGGATTTTGCTGATTTTTTTGAGCATTTAAGTTTTTTCCTCCTTCAAAAATGTAGCCACCAAAATTGTTAAATAAATATCAATTTTAATACCAAAAAATTATATCATACGCTGTCGAAAAAATCAATAGAATATCTGATATATTATATGTATAACGATATATTCGCATATAAAAAATGATATGACGCGCCGCTTTTGCTTTTTGCGGGCACTGTTTGACAGTGTTTTTTTGTTATGATATACTTTAAAATGATATATTTTTTCTGCGGGGTGGCTTTATGTTTTTTCGTCAGATTTTTGACGTGCGCGCGGCAAGAGGGCTTGACGTGCTGAATATAGATTCGCAAAAATATAGCAGGGTTCTTAAAATAATCAGCGCAATATGCGTTGCGGTTATGGCTTGTATTCAGCTTTTTTTGCTCTTCACTCACATTTCCGAGCCGACGTCGGACGCAAAGCAGTATGTTGACCTTGCAAAAAACGCATACGAAAACGGAGTGTGGTATCCGTCAAAGCTTAATATTCACGACACCTACCTTTTCGGCAATGGTCTTGTTAATATACTCATACTCTTTTTAAAGCTGACGGGGAGCATAGCTCCTGTTTATGCGCTTAATTTTATCAGCGTTTACGTCATACTTTTTTCGTGTTGTTATATTTTAAAAAAGCTCCTGCCCGGCTCGCAGACGGTGTATTACTTTATAATTATTTTTTCGCTCACTGCTTCTTTTTGGGCAGAAGTTACTTTTGTTCACACCGATCTTTTATTCACCGCGGCGGCATTTGCGGCGTTTGCGCTGCTCTATAACAAAAAGGGAATAAATTTTATGTTATCCGGTGTGCTTCTTGCCTTTGCAGGCTGGGTAAGACCGCTCGCGATAGTCTTTTTTGTCGGCGGTATATGGGTTTTGATAAACAACCGCGTGCCTTTAAAACGCGCAGCGGCATTTGTTTTGAGCTTTGTTTTGGCGGTTTGCACCATAGGCATGCTCACATATATTTCGTTCGGTCGGTTTGAGTATCAATCTACAACAGGCAGCTACAACCTCATAATGGGCGCGTTTGACGGTGCGGACGGAACATCGGAATACTCCGTTTTTGAAGAGGGCAATTCGGGCTATATTGCGCCGGAGGAAAAGGCCGAGATGACCTATGAAGAAATCGGCGGTTTTTATAAAAAGCAGGCGGTGGATTGGATAAAGAAAAATCCCGGCAAATACCTTGCGCTAATGCCGAAGAAGTTTTTTGTCACAATGTATTCGGATACTTATGCCTGCTCTGCCTTTTACGGCGAGGACGTTAAGACCATGGGTACGGCGTTTTATAAAGACATAATAAACAAGGTGCTTCACAAAAGCGCAGAACCGCTGAGCCTTGCAGACATTGCGAGCATTTACACAGAGGCTTTTTATCTTCTCACGCTTTGCCTCGGCTTTGCGGCAATAATTATTTTGCTTGTTAAGCGCAGAGCGGCGGCGTTTATGCCGTTTATATTCACCTCGGCAGGGGTTGTGGGCACAACAATGCTGGTTGTCGGCGGCCCGCGCTACCATTTGCCCATGCTGCCGATTTTGATAATGGCGGCGGCACTGACGGTGCAGTGCATATGCGTAAAAATTCATCGCAGGAGGGTAAAGAAATGAAAAATTATATCAAGCTCATGCGCCCGAAGCACTACATAAAAAACCTTATACTTTTTTTGCCCATCTTTTTTAACGGCAGTATAACCAACATTCAAAAGCTTTTGAGCGTCATAGGCGGATTTTGTGCTTTTTGCCTTATAAGCTCGGTTGTTTATATCATAAACGACATCTGCGATGCAGAGAACGACCGCAAGCATCCCACGAAATGCAACAGACCTATCGCAAGCGGAAAAATAAGAAAACCGTCAGCAATCGTTTTTGCCGTTTTGCTTTTTGCCTGTGCCATGGCAATAAATTGGTTTGTGTGCAAAACAAACATCCTCGCTTGGGTTTTGACTGTGGGATATATCGCGCTCAATCTAGGGTACAGCCTGGGTCTTAAAAACGTTGTGCTTGCAGATATACTCATTCTTGTTTCCGGCTATCTGATAAGGCTTATTTACGGCTCGGCGATAACCGATATTCCCGTGTCGAACTGGCTTTATCTCACGGTGATGGCGTTTTCGTTTTATATGGGACTCGGCAAGCGCAGAGGAGAGCTTGGCGGCAGCGGCGGCACAACCAGAAAGGTTTTAAAATTTTACAACCGCAGCTTTCTTGATAAAAATATGTATATGACACTGGGGCTGGGTATAGTTTTTTATTCGCTGTGGTGCGTGGATTCCGGCACGGTGGCAATGTATTCGGACAAAATTATTTTCACTATTCCTCTTGTTGTCATAATCTGCATGAAATACAGCCTGACCCTTGAGGGCGATTCAGACGGCGACCCGATTTCGGTCATTTTTCACGACAAATGGCTGATGGCTCTTGCACTTTTTTATGCCGCACTGATTCTTTTTATCATATACATTTTTTAACAACAGATAAATTAAACCGAAATCTGTTGCAAAACGGAGAAAAATGCCGTATAATGTGTTTGAATGTTTTAATTTAGGAGGCTTTCTTATGGAAGAAAATAAAAACAATCTTCAACAAGAAACAAATGAATCGCAGGAATCCTCGAGCGATATTAAAACTACCGTGATTAAATGTATCTCCCTTGTTTGCTGCGTTGCGCTCGTTGCGGTCACGCTCGGCAAATGCCTGGGTGTTTTTTCGGATACCAACATTTCGATTGCGGAGTCATACTCAAAAAACGCGCAGTCGGCTCTGCCCGCACAGGGCGACTATGCCGGTGATAATGCCTCCGGCAGCGAAGCCCCCGCAGACAGCGGAGAGGAGCAGCCCTCTCAGCCCGGCGATTCGTCGGACGCCGCGGATTCAACCGGCGGCACACAGCAGACCGGCAGCGCAAGCGGCACGGCGGCGAACACAAACAAGGGCAAGGCCGGAGGCGCAAACAAGGCTCCGGCATCAAAGCAGGAAATTCTCGATTATTTCAACAAGTCGATAAACGACGTTAAGCCGAGCGCAAAATCGGTAACCCAAACACTCGAAAAGAACTATCAGGCGGCAAGCGTTGAGCTTGGCTCACTCGGTGCATTCAAAGGAACCGTAAATAAGCTTATTGAATCCAACATGGGCGTCAACAAAGAAAAAAGCGGCGTAACCGCAACCTCAAGGGCGGATAAAAACAAGATTTTCCCCGTTGAGAACGAATCTTGGTCAAGCAAGCTCACAACGGCCGACATTAAAGACGCTAAGATAAGTGAGAAGAACGGCGTATATACCGTCACAATCAAAATCCTTGACGACGCGCTCACAGGCAACACCGTTCATGGCTCGGGTCACCACGCAAAGGCGGTTTCAATCGTTTCAGTTCAGTCAATTTATGATAATGCAGGCGCATTTAAAAAGATGCTCGGAGATGTTTCGATAGGTTTCTCAAACGGCACGATAGTTGCTGATATTGACGCTAAAACAGGTCATGTAACTCATGCAAAATATGACTTTGTATGGAAACTTCATGTCTCCTCTTTCGGCGGCATTACCGCTCCTTTCGGCATTATCCAGGAGTTTGACATTAAGTGGTAATGAACGGAGGCTGCTCCGTCTAAATAGAGAAGAGGTTTTTAAAATTGAGTAAAGAAGTATTGATTGAAACATCCGCAAGGCACGTCCATGTGTCGCAAAAGGACCTTGAAACGCTTTTCGGCAAAGGATATGAGCTGACGAAGAAAAAGGACCTTTCGCAGCCCGGTCAGTTTGCGTGCGAAGAGAGAGTTCAGGTTATAGGCTCAAAGGGCTCGTTCCCCAAGGTTTCTATTCTCGGACCTGTTCGCCCCGACACACAGATAGAGCTTTCCGCAAGCGACGCAAGGTCTATCGGCGTTGACGCTCCCTGCCGCGAATCCGGCGACATAAAGGGCAGCGGCGCCTGCAAAATCGTAGGCCCCGCAGGTGAAATAGATGTTGCCGAGGGCGTTATTGTTGCAAAGCGCCACATCCATGCTACGCCCGAGGATGCGAAAAAATACGGCATTGAGGATAAGCAGATTGTAAGCGTTAAGGTGGATTCGGACGGCAGAAGCCTTGTTTTCGGCGACGTCGTTGTAAGAGTAAGCCCCAAATACGCCCTTGCAATGCACATTGATACGGACGAATCAAACGCCGCGTTTGCAAAACCCGGCATGATGGGTGAAATCATCGCCGACTGATAACCGCATAACTAAAAAGAAGCTATAATTCACAGGTATAATTTACCGACGTGAATTATAGCTTTTGCTTTTTATTCGGCACTCTTTAGTGCTTCAACCATGTCTATTTTTTTATTCTTTTTGGCAACCGCCACGCTCACAAGCATTGACACGCCGAAGGTCAGCGCAATGCCTGCTATGTAGGTTGCGGGGCCGAGATGAATTTTAAGCTCGTATTCGCTCGCAAGCTCTTTCATAAGATAGCTCAGCACAAACACGCCGGACGGAAGCCCTATCAAAACCCCGATTACAGACATCCACAGGTTTTGCGTTATCAAAAGCCTGCCGATTTTTTTATCTTTAAACCCGACCACCTTCAGCGTTGCCATTTCGCGGTATCGCTCGGTGTAGCTCATAACGCCGAGGTTGTAGAGAACAACCACTCCCAAAAGCATTGCCCCGAGAACCAGAACGAATATCATGGTGTTCATAAGCTCCATAAAGGAGTCAAACGAGTCAATAACCATCTGCTTTGACTGCACGGATTTTATTGTGTCGCTTAACGCTATGTCGGACTTATCGGTTTTTGTATAGACCGAATCGACCGTATAGGGTATACCGACCTTTTGCGCGTAGGCGGGGCTGACGACAATATTTTCCGATACGCTGTACGCTATGTCGCTGACGGTCATTTCATATTCCTTGTCGGAGCCGTAAGGACTGACGCGAAATTTATCGCCGACCGAAAGATTGTATTCATCGGCAATTCTGCGGCAGATATATGCGCCGTCATCGCCTATATTTAAAAAGTCAACGTCTTTCCCCGGGAAGCGGAGCAATCCGTTTTTAACGCTGTACACATCGAGAGAAACGGCTTTGTCGTCCTCTATCTGCACGCTCACCGAAGCGCTCCAGTCACCGCTGTATTTATCTATGAGGCTGTTTCTTTCACCTCTGTCAGCATTCTCGGCAATATAGATGCGCGAGGAATAATTCATTGCCTCGTCATAGTATGTGTTCAAAAAAGACATCATTGTGTCTCTCATGCCCATTGAGCCGACTATGAGCGTCATGCAGCCCCAAATGCCAATAAGGCTCATTGCCGTTCGGGATTTGTGGCGCATTATATCACGCAAATTCCACCTTGTGCCGAAGGAGAGCTTGTGGAAAAGCGACGTTTTCTCTATCAGCAGCGGCTTAACCTTTTTGGGGGTATAGGGGCGCAGTGCGTCCGCGGCAGTGCCTTTAAGCATTTTTCTGACAGAGAGAAAGCCTATAAACGTCAGCATTGCGATTATGCCGGCAAGCATAAGGCAGCAGTACCACGGCATATACAATTTCCAGCTCGGCATATCCATATATGCGCCCATTGTTCCCGAGGGATTCATAATCATCCACGCAAGCGCACAGCCGATTGCAACACCCAAAACCGTACCCGTAAGCCCTATTATAAAGGCATATGAGGAATAGTGGCGGATTATTTTTTTATCTTTAAATCCGAGAGCCTTAAAGGTGCCTATCTGCGTTTTTTCTTTTGCCGCAAGGCGGTGCATTGTGGTGACCATGGTCAGCACGGCAATGAGCAAAAACAGCACGGGCAAAACCGAGCCCATAGTCTGCCCCTCTTGAATTTCGCCCTTTGAGCCGGAGTAGGATATATTTTCGTCCTTTGTCAAAATAAGCGTCGTTCTGCCGAGTGCCTTTTCTGCGGATTCTATAAAATCCTTTTTATCCTCTTTGCTTATGACATTGAGCTGCGGATAATATGCCGTGCCCAATGTTTTTTCATACATTTTCGGTGAAATATAGGCATAGCCGTAGGTTGAGTAGTCCGGCATAAGCTGGCTCTCGTCACGCACGCAAATCATATGCTCGCTTGCTTTTATAAGCCCTTTCACCGTACCGTCGAATTCAATGTTTTTATAAACAAGCGTCATTTTATCGCCCAAAGATATGTCGTTCGCGTTTGCGTATCTGTCGCTGAGCCATATGCCGTTTTCGCTTTGCGGGTCATATTCTTCGCCGTCAACAAAATACACGCCCGAGACATTCTCGTTTTCAGTCACGCTCAGGGCAAGGCTGTTGCCGTTTGCGCCCTTGACCTCTGTATTGACATCGAGAAAACGCGACGCTCCGTCAACGCCCTTAACGGCACATATTTTTTCAAGGTCATCCTTGCCGAAGCCCTCATCGGAGTATATTCTGTAATCCGCAAAATTTGTTTCTTCAAAAAAAGAGGAGGTGTTTTTGTCTATCGTCATCCATTCCATGTTGAAGCCGACAAACACCCCGACGCCGAGGGCAATCATAATCATCATGGATATAAACTGCGCTTTATAAAGCCCCATTGTGCGCCATAATTTTTTAAAAAGCATATGTTCACCCCTTTTACCAATCTATATCGTCTGCGCTCAAGGGATCGGGCTGCTCTTTTTTTGCGATGATTTTTCCGTTTTTAACGCGCAAAACAACATCTGCCATTTTGGCAATGTTTTGGTTGTGAGTAACAATAACAATAGTTTTGCCGTATTCGCGCGCCATTTTAAGAAGCAGTTTCAAAACCATTACGCCCGTTTCGGAATCCAGCGCACCCGTCGGCTCGTCGCAAAGCAGAATTTTTGGGTTTTTTGCAAGTGCACGCGCAATAGAGACCCTCTGCTGTTCGCCGCCCGAGAGTTCGGCAGGGAAGTTTTTCAAATGGTCGGAAAGTCCGACTTCTTCAATCATTTTTGTTGCGGAGAGCGCGTTCGGCGCGATCTCTTTTACCAACGCAACGTTTTCGTGAACGGTCAGTGTCGGAACGAGGTTGTAAAACTGAAAAACAAATCCGACTTTTGCCGCTCTGTAATCCGCAAGTTCGTCTTCGGACAGGGTGGATATATCCTGTCCCTCGACATATATTTTTCCGCTTGTCGGGCTGTCAAGTCCGCCGAGAAGATTCAGCAGCGTGCTTTTGCCCGCGCCGCTCGGTCCGAGAACAACAATGAACTTGCCCTCTTCAAGAGACATATTCACTCCGTCAAGCGCTTTCAGCTCGTGGTCTCCGCTCGTGTAAACACGGCTGACATCTTTGAATTCCACAATAGCCATAAAAAATTCTCCTTAATCGCTCATTTCCGATTTACTTATCATATTTTCGAGTCCATCCTGTCCTACCTCCGCCAAAACCGCGCAGGTTGCGGCGTTTGCCGCTTCATTGTTCGGAATGAACTCCGCTATCCGTCTTCTGACGGTCTCATAATACTCTGTGTAAATGTTTGCGAGACGACTGCCTTCTTCCGTGAAAAAAACTTCGCCGTATCTGTCCTTTCGGACAAGGTCAAGTTCTTTCAGCGAATTTATCATCGTATGCACGCTCGGTTTTGAAACCCCGAGTACCTCCGCGATTCGAACGCAGCGTGTTCCGTTTCCGTCCTCGCAGAGTTTTCTTATCGCAATAAGGTATCTGATATTTGAGGCAGTCAGGCTGCCTTTTCGGTTAGCCATTGCTTACCTCCGCCTTAAAAAGCGGGAGACGAAGATTTGCCACCCCCGTCTCCCAAGTGTTTATTTGTGATTTTCTGCGTGTTCGTGGCATTTGCCCGCCATTGGGCAATGCCCGCAGTTACCGCCGCAGGAGGACTTACCTTTTTTCTTGTTTTCGACAAGGTACATGATGATTGCCGCAACGATCGCCGCCAAAACAACGCATATAATTATCGTCGCAAGATTTTCCGAAAGCCAAGCCAACATGATATGTCACTCCTTTTCAGATTTGTTTTATTTGCTTACCTTAACTTTTTTGTTAAGCGTGGTTGCTTCATGATACTTCTTGAAGAAGAGCATGTAAACGATGAACGCAAGAACAAGAACCGCCGCGATAAGACCGATAACATTGATGCTACCGGTGAAGATGGAACCGAACTGGTAAATCATAAGCGAAACCGCATAAGCGAAGAGGCACTGATAACCGATTGCGAACCAGGTCCACTTCGGGCTGTTCATTTCTCTCTTGATTGCGCCGATAGCTGCGAAGCAGGGTGCGCAAAGAAGGTTGAATACAAGGAAACTGTAACCTGCGATACCAGAGAAGGTCGCTGCAAGAGTTGCATATACGTTTCCGCTTGCGCCGTAAAGAACGCCCATCGTGCCGACGATGTTCTCTTTTGCAACAAGACCGGTAACGGAAGCAACGGTTGCCT
>ENA-ORNY01001577-ORNY01001577.1-human-gut-metagenome-genome-assembly--contig:-NODE-1577-length-12824-cov-6.837732_pt1 | contig 12824 bp, 8 predicted proteins | sample MGYA00242122_ERZ509036 | MGnify/ENA primary metagenome ERZ509036 (study PRJEB26280, sample SAMEA2338696) | human gut metagenome | biome: human gut; feature: human-associated habitat; material: faeces... | reverse complement strand
GCATCCGCGAGGTCGGCTCCGGTATCCGCGACTGGCTCAAGGCGCATGCCCCGGTGGAGGCCTGAATGCTTTTGCGCGGTTCCGCTTGCGGTGGATGACAGAAAACGTGATTTTCGGCAGGTCGTGTCAGAATGCGCGTATCTTGTGAACATTTCATGAAATCAAAAAAATTATCCACCAGTCTGCTATAAAAATTCACAGAAGATTTTCAAAGGGAAAAAAATTCGTTCTTTTTTGTTGATTCTGCAAGGGAATTGTGCTATAGTATTACCAAACTTTTCAGAAAGCATCCAAGGGTTGTCCGCTGCATGCGGACACAAGTGCTCTGCTCGATATTATCTGTGAATATCACAGCATAATATACAAATTTTTGTAGGAGGTAACGCAATGAAAAAGAATCTTCTCAAGCTTCTGACTCTGGTTCTCGCTCTGGTCATGGTTGTCACCGTGTTCGCCGGCTGCAAGAAGCCAGACGAAGAAACCGCAGCCCCCACGCAGGGCAGCGAAGAGACTCCCACTGAGACGCAGGAGCAGCCGGCTGACGAGTACAAGCCGTCCGCTGCACAGCTCCTGAACGGCAAGGAGTGGGGCAAGGATTACACCGAGCTGTACGACGAGATCGGCGACAAGGTCACGATCGACGACGTGCAGGAGGATCCGACCACCGGTCTGGCTTACGTCGAGTACGAGGGCAAGACCTATGAGCTCGGCATGGACTTCCTGTCCATGGCAATGGTCTACAAGACCGCTGTTCCCGAGAACTCCCAGTACGAGACCGAGGACGACGTCTACGCCGCCTGGTGGAAGTACTACATGACCCGTTGGAACTATCTCCTCCCGGAGATCCCCCTCTACAGCAACGAGTACTACGATGTTTACAACGCAAAGATCAAGGGCGTTGACGAGCATCCGACGAACCCGTACTGGGGCCCGGCAAAGGCTCTGATCGACTGGACGAGTGAGAAGGCCGACAACGACATCATCATCGGCAACACCACCGACCTGTCCGGCAAGTTCCGCTATTCCCCCTTCGGCGGCTCCAACCCCGGTGCTGCTGACCTTGACGTTGACAACCTCATCAACGGCCTGGAAACTGTCGCCACCACCAAGGAAGGCGGCTTCGAGGTCAACAAGACGGTCGTCAAGCAGCTTGACAAGGTTGAGAATGAGGATGGCACCCTCACCTACACCATCACCCTGAACGACGGTCTGGCCTTCAGCGACGGCACCCCCGTCACCGCGAAGAACTATCTGTACTTCCCCATGGTCTTCTCCACCCTCGTCGCCTCCGAGGCTGAGGGCAAGGATCGCCAGGCCGGCCTGACGATGGTCGGCTTTGAGGAATTCAACGCTTACGACGGCACCAACGAGGGCGACGGCGTCTCCAAGACCTTTGCCGGCCTGCGCCTGCTGGCCGACAACCAGTTCTCCGTCACCGTTAAGCCTGAGTATGCGAACTACTACTATGCCATCAGCTATGCCGGCTTCTCCCCGTTCGTCAAGGAACTGTGGTGCGGCGACTACGACATCGCTGACGACGGCGAAGGCTGCTACTTCACCGACGGCTTCTACAACAAGACCGGCGACAGCTTCGACATGGCTGCTCATCTCGTTGCTTCTTCCAACAACACCGACACCACCTATGCGTGCTCCGGCCCGTATGTCGTGGAGTCCTACGACGAGGGCGATAAGTCCGCGATCCTGACCCTGAATCCGAACTTCCCCGGCAACTACGAAGGCGCGAAGCCGACCATCGCGAAGGTCATCTACAAGAAGGTCGTTTCCGCTACCCAGCTCGACGATCTGAAGTCCGGCGGCGTTGACGTCCTCATGGGCATCACCGGCGGCGCTGAGACCGACGAGGCTGTCGCTGCCTGCGACAACTCCAACGGCGCTTTCGTTTACACCCACTACAGCCGCGCCGGCTACGGCAAGCTGCAGTTCCGTAACGACTATGGCCCCGCTCAGTTCACTGCTGTCCGTCAGGCCATCACCTACTGCCTGGATCGTGCTTCCTTTGCGAAGACCTTCACCGGCGGCTACGGCGGCATCGTTGACGGCGCTTACTACGCTGGCTCCTGGATGTACAAGGAAGCTGCTGCCAACGGCATGCTGCTGAACGCGTATGACACCTCTGCCGATACCGCCATCGCAGTCCTCGAGGCTGACGGCTGGATCTACAACAAGGACGGCGAGGCTTACACCGAGGGCGTCCGCTACAAGAAGATCCCGGCTGAGTATGCCGACGAGAACGACAAGACCTACAAGTCCATCGACGGCGCTTATGTGACCACGAAGGTCGGCGACGATTACTACATGCCGCTGGTCCTCAACTGGTACGGCACCACCGATAACCCCTTCTCTGATCTGCTGGTCACCGACTTCGAGAAGGGCGCTAACATCGCTGCTGCAGGCATCGTGATTCAGAAGACCACGGGCGACTTCAATCCGATGCTCGACGAGTTCTATCAGCAGGCTGTGTACGGCTTCTATTCCGGCACCCCGATGTACAGCTGCTTCAACTATGCAACCGGCTTCACCTCCGCTGCATACGACTACTCTTACAACTGGTCCATCGATCCCTCCTTCTATGAGAACAACTCCATTGCTTATCTGAAGGACGAGGCCGATATCTACTGGCTGAGCTAATGGCGGCAGGCCCTCAGGCCTGACTGACGCATCAAGTATCCGAGATCACGGGATGGGGGTTCGCCCCCGTCCCGTGATTGTGGATTCAAAACCCTGTGTATCACGGCGCACTGTCAAATAACTTCTTTTCACAGTTATCACCTCTGGCGCGCATGTTTATCCATAGGGTGTATCTGAAAGCCCGCCCTGTGGTCCAGCCCGGTAAAGTGCCGCATTCTTCCCGGATCCGCTCTTGTGCAGAAGCGGCTTTTCAGATACACCCTAGGCCCGGCCTTGTATTCTCACAAAGCCGGGCGCGTTTTTTGCCTTGGAGGTTGCAATTTGAGGGCAAAACGGATAGAATAGAAGGAACGTCCTGTTTACAGGGCGCAGCAAAGAGAAAAGGTCAGATCAGGTATGGAACAGGTCTTACAGCAGTTTTGTCTGGACGGAACGCCCGTCTCCTGCGAGCCGTTTGGAAACGGCCATATCAACCGCACCTTCCGCGTCACCTGCAGCAGCGGAAGGGTCTATACGCTCCAGCGCATCAACCGCGTCGCGTTCCGGCACCCGGAGGAGCTGATCGAGAATATTGACGCAGTTTCGCGCTTTATCGCAAAGAAGAACACCGGACTGGAAATGATCCGCCTCTGCACAGCCAGGGGCGGCAGAAAATATGCCGTCGACGCACAGGGGGAATTCTGGCGGGCCTATGATTATATCTCCGGCGGCCTCAGTCTCGAGGCGCCGCGCGACTGCAACGACTTTTATCAGGCGGCGGTCGCCTTCGGCAAGTTCCAGCAGGCGCTGGCCGATTTCCCCGCCGCCACGCTCCACGAGACGATCCCCCGCTTTCACGACACCGAGGACCGGCTCTGCCAGCTGCGCGCTTCAGTGGAGGCCGACGCCTGCGGCCGCGTCCGGGAGGCCGGGCCGGAGCTTGCGTTCATTTCCGCCCGTGAGCAGGAGCTTGGCACGCTCTGCCGGATGCTGCGCAGCGGCGCGCTGCCGCTGCGGGTGACGCACAACGACACGAAGCTCAATAACGTCCTGCTGGACGAAAAAACGGGCCTTGCAAGAAGCGTGCTCGATCTCGATACCGTCATGCCCGGGCTTTCGGCCTATGACTTTGGCGACGCTGTGCGCTTCGGCGCGTCCTCGGCTGCGGAGGATGAGACGGATCTTTCGAAGGTCTTCCTGCGTCTTGATCTTTACCGGGCATTTCTGGAGGGCTATCTTGACGCCTGCGGGCACGCACTGACAGAAAACGAGATCAGCGTCCTGCCGCTTGGCGCAAAGATCATCACGATCGAGCTTGGTATGCGCTTTTTGAAGGACTATCTGGACGGCGATGTCTATTTCAAGATCGACCGGCCAACGCAGAACCTCGACCGCTGCCGCGCGCAGCTGCGGCTCGCGGCGGACATGGAAGCGCAATGGCCGCAGATGCAGCAGATCCTGCTGGAAACGGCCGGCTCCCGCTGCCGGACATAACCTTCCTATCGCTATTTCATCGCAAAAAAAATCCCCCTTCGGCGGTTCCCAACGCCGAAGGGGGCTCTTTTTGTTGACAGCACGCCGCAGAGGGGGATCTGCGAAGACTGCCCGGAAAGCACATGGGTTGTGCAGCTTTCCGGACGGCGCTTTCCGGGGGAGGAAAAGCGCCAGACAAAAAGTCCGCACAGCCACCAGCCGTGCGGACAAAAAATTCGTCCATAGACTCCCGGTGACGGCAGGAGCACAGGTCTGGTTCTGACGTATCTGACTGAGCGCGGCGTGCGCGCATCACAGTGACCCACTCGCGGGGATTTGCACCCCATTCCGCTTCCGGCATCCGTTCCATGCCGGGCGAACCGACCCGCCTTGTTTACTTTCCTGCCTGTATTATAGCATATTTTTTCCGCTTTGCAAGCCCTTTTCTGGTTTTCTTCTTTAACGCCAAATTAACGTACTCCTGCTGTATAATAAGCCCTGAAAAATCATGGCGCTTCGGCGCCCTGTGAGGAGGAAGAACTATGTTTCTGATCAATACCGCCATGGAGAAGATCCCCATCGGTACCGCCGCCCTGATCGTTGTGCTCGGCATGGCCGTCGTCTTTTTCGGCCTCATTCTTCTGATGTTCGTCACGAAGATCGCCGGTGCGATCATCGGCCGTAAAAAAGCTGCTGCGCCTGCCGCCGCTCCCGCTGCTGCCGCGCCCGCTGCTCCCGCAGCAAAGAACGCGCCCGCGCCCGGCTCCGCCGGTAAGATCGCGCTGCACGACGTCCCCGACAAGACCGCCGCCATGCTCATGGCCATCGTTGCAGACAGGACTGGCAAGCCCCTCAACCAGCTCCGCTTCATCTCCATCCGCGAAGTCAAAGACTGACCGTTGTTTTTTACATAGCAGGAAGCGCGCAGCGTGCGCGCTTCCTGCTATTTCTGTATGTTTTGTGCATTATGCCGGTTTATGGTGTTAAGATCTCGTTAAGATCGAGCAGATTGCCTTTACCGCCTATCCGTTTTATGGTATATTGAATGCAGTCTGAGGAATGTCCTCAAAAAAAGAAAAGGAGATCTGTATGAAAGAAAAGAAGAAACTCAGTCTGCCGGCATGGATATTTATCGGCATGCTTGCCGGTATTGCCGCCGGTCTCATCTTCGCGTTCGCCGGTCTCGGCGATTTCACCACGGAGTGGATCAAGCCCATCGGAACGATCTACGTCAACCTGCTGAAGTTCCTGGTCGTCCCGGTCGTCCTGTTCTCGATCGCTGACGGCGTCATCAGCCTGAAGGACCTCAAGCGCGTCGGTTCCGTCGGCCTGAAGACCTTCGTGTATTACATGATTACGACCGCGCTGGCCGTCGTTATCGGCCTCGTGCTGGTCAATCTCTTCAAGGGCAGCTTCACCCCGCTGCCGTCCGCAGATCTGGGCGCGCTGGAATATGAGGCGAAGGAAGCCCCGTCCGTCATGCAGGTCATCGTGAACATCTTCCCGTCCAACCTGCTCCAGCCGATGGTCTCCTCCGACATGCTGCCGGTCATCGTCACCGCCATTTTCCTCGGCGCGGGCGTTCTGGCCGCTGGCGAAAAGGGCCAGAAGATCGCGGAGCTCATCAACTGCGGCGAAGAAGTCATCATGCAGATCATGATGATGATCATCAAGTTCACCCCGATCGGTGTCTTCTGCCTCATGGCCAATGTTGTCGCCGTCAATGGCGCAGACATCATCGGCAAGCTGGCGCTCATCATCGGCGTTGCCTACATCGGCTACATTGTCCATGTTGTCGTTGTCTACGGCCTGTCCGTCAAGTTCCTCGCCAAGATGAGCCCGCTTGCATTCTTCAAGGGCATCGCCCCGGCCATGATCACCGCATTCACCACCACATCCTCCAACGCGACCCTGCCCGTCAACATCGAGTGCTGCAACAAGATGGGTGCGGAGCCTGAGGTCAGCTCCTTCGTCCTGCCGCTTGGCGCGACGATCAACATGGACGGCACGGCCATTTATCAGGCTGTCTGCGCAGTCTTCATCGCCTGCTGCTATGGCGTTCAGCTGACGCTCGGCGACATGGCCATGATCGTTCTGACTGCGACCCTCGCCTCCGTCGGCACGGCCGGCGTTTCCGGTGCCGGCATGATCATGCTGGCGATGGTTCTGACCCAGGTCGGTCTGCCGGTCGAGGGCATCGCGATCATCGCGGGCGTTGACAAGATCTTCGACATGGGCCGCACGACGCTGAACATCACCGGCGACGCGACCTGCGCGCTGTTCATCTCCCGCCTCGAGCGTGAGAAGGCCGCCAAGAAAGCTGCCAAGGCTGCAAAATAACAACAAGTCTGACAACAAACCGCTCCCCGGGCCATCCGTGGGAGCGGTTTTACGTGCACAAAAGCCTCCTTTGGATAAAGGGGAGCCTTTGGAATAACCCAGCTTACATCACATCCATGTTTTCGGGCATGACGAGAGCGGCGATGATGTAGAGCAGAATGCCCGTGCCGGTCAGGCCGAGGGCTGCCCAGAGCAGGCGGACGACGGTGGGATCGATGCCGAGATACTCGGCAATGCCGGCGCAGACGCCGCAGATCATCCGGTTATTGCTTTTATACAGTTTCTTCATGAGAAGTTCCTCCGTTTCATTGATATTGGTTAGACGGCGCGGCGCGCCGATTGTTCCCGGAGACGGAAAAATTTTCAGAGGGAGAGCACGATGGGCTCGCCGCCTATGGCAAGCTGCTCCTCATAGATCTCAACAGGGCTGCCGTCGATGCAGTTCCGGTACACGCCGTTCGGCGCGGGGAAGCGGACAAGCGCCGACTCGCCGCGCAGGCTGAACAGACCGGCCATGCGCCGGCCGTCCTTTTCATATACGGCAAGCAGCACGTCATGCGGCAGGGCTGTGAGGGTATAGCTGCCCTCCGCGAAGATCGGGTCGCGCTTCAGCTTGGCCAGATGTGCAAGGAACGCGGACTGGTCGCGGCCGGTGTTCCAGTTGATGGGGTCCTTGTCGAACAGCGACGGAACGTGCGTGCAGCCGGCCTCCTGTCCGTTGTAAACAAGCGTCAGACCGCGCTGGAAGAACAGGAACGCCGTCCAGTTCCGGCGCATTTTCTCGTCCGGCAGGATATGGGCCGCACGGGCACGGTCATGGTTTTCGAGGAAGCGGAGCTTGACGTAGTTGTCGGGATAGAGCCATTCCTGCGCGTCGAGCCGGTCGGCATACTGCGTCAGGCTGATCCTGCCCTCCAGATAGTCGCGGAAATAGGGATAGACGTCGTAATCATAGCCCGCGTCGAACGCCTGATAGAGCTCGGCGTCAGACAGGCTTGCGAAGCCCTGTGCGCGGGCGGCGACGTGGAAGCCACGCTCAACCGATTCGCACAGCCAGAAGCAGCCGGGACGGACGGCGGCCACCTCTTCCCTCGCCTGCTTCCAGAACTCCAGCGGGACAAGCGGCGCAACGTCACAGCGGAAGCCGTCGACGAGGCGCGCCCAGTATTTGAGCGTTTCGATCTGGTACTCCCACAGCTCTTTGTGGCTGTAATCCAGATCGGCCACGTCCCACCAGTCGCCGAAGCGGTTGCCGAGCGAGCCGTCCGGCTTGTGGAAGAACCATTCCGGGTGGTGCTCTGCCAGCCAGGAATCGGGCGACGTGTGGTTATAGACTACATCGATGATGCACTTCATGCCCCGGTCGTGGATGGCGTCGACCAGATGCCGGAAATCATCCAGCGTGCCGAATTCGGGGTTCACGGCGCGGTAGTCGCGGATGGCGTAGGGGCTGCCGAGCGTGCCCTTGCGGTGCTTTTCGCCGGTCGGGTGAATGGGCAGCAGCCAGATGATGTCCGTGCCGAGCGCCTTGATGCGGTCGAGGTCCGCCTGCACGGCAGCGAAGGTGCCCGCTTCGGAATAATTGCGGACATAGATGGAATACAAGACCTGATTGCGCAGGGTCTTTTCGGTATCGACAGCCATAAAACAGCCTCCCAAACAATATTTCTATATCTGTATTGTACACAAATCATGGGAAAAGGCAAGTCGGCAAAATTCATAAAATCGGCGGGTGCAACTTCTACCGTTTTTCTGCGTCTGTAAAAGCAGATCACCAGATCACATTTTATGATAAAGGAGAGATCATTCATGAAAAAGCTTCTTGCGATTTTACTTGCAGCCGCGTGCGCGTTCTCGCTGGCGGCCTGCGCAGCTGCTCCGGATACCCCGGCAGCGGAGGAACAGCCGGACTGCATCAGCGACCCGACGACGCAGCAGCTGGCCGCACCGGTGGAGGCTGCCATGGCGCAGTATCCGAACGAGGCGAAGTATACAGCCAGCAATGGTAACTTTGACTCTGAAAAGTACGACGAGGACTGGGACGCGTGGTGGGAAAGCTATCAGGAAAAGACCGCGGATATGACCGATCCTGCTACCATGACGCACTGGTTCACAACCAGCATTCCGGCTCTGATGCAGGACGCGGGTAAGGAAAACCGCGTATGCTCGCCGCTGAATATCTACATGGCGCTTTCCATGCTGGCCGCCGTGACGGACGGCCAGACGCGGCAGCAGATTCTGGACGCGCTGGGCGCAGAGTCTCTGGAGCTGCTTCAAAAGCAGACCGCGCAGCTCTGGACGGAAAACAGCTGGGACGATGGCCTCGTCACCAGCACGCTTGCAAACTCTATCTGGCTGAGGGATGGGTACAACTATAACAGTGAAACGCTCCAAAAGCTGGGGGAAGATTTTTATGCTTCCGCGTTTTCCGGGGAAATGGGGTCTGACGCGTACAACAATATGCTGCGCGACTGGATCAATGAGCATACCGGAAATCTGCTGACCGAGCAGGCAAGCGGACTGGAGCTTGCGCCTGCGACGGTGCTGGCGCTGGTGTCGACGATCTATTACCGTGCGTCATGGAGCGACAAATTTTCCGGCTCTGCCACGACGCAGGACGTGTTTCACGCGCCGGACGGCGATGTGACTGCGGATTTCCTGCACAGCAGCGATTCCAATACGGTGTATTACGGAGACGGCTTCTCGGCCATCGGGCTTTCGCTGGAGAACAGCGGCCAGATGTGGCTGCTGAAGCCGGACGAGAGCGTGGATGCGGCGGAGCTGCTGCAAAACAAGGACGCGTTGGGCCTCCTGTTGGCAAACGGCAATTGGTCGCAGACGCAGCGTGCGCGGGTCAATCTGAGCCTGCCGAAATTTGACGTTTCGTCCGATCTGGACATTCTGGACACACTGGCACAGCTCGGTATGACGGACGTGATGGACGGCACAAAATCTGATTTCACGCCGCTCACGACCGCAAACGACTCGCTGGAACTGACGCAGGCCAAGCACGCTGCGCGCGTGAAGATCGACGAGGACGGCTGCGAGGCAGCGGCCTATACCATCCTTGGTGTCGAGGCGACTGCGATGATGGGTCCGGAGGAAGAAATCGATTTCACGCTCGATAAGCCGTTTGTCTTCGCGATCACCGGCATTGACGGCCTGCCGCTGTTTGTGGGACTGGTCAACCAGCCCGGTTGATGGAACCGGCTGTACGCCGCTGAGGAAGACTCCATATCGTAATTTCTGAGGCTGTCTGCCTGATGGCAAGCCGTGCAATCGCCTATCGCACAGGGGAACGCGCAAGCGTTCCCCTTAAATTCTAACAGGAGGGATTCAACGTGAAGAAAAGTCGCGAATCCTCGCATTATTTCTCGCGGCAGTATCCGCGTCGGCGGCAAATACGACTACCCGCAAGGCTGCAGATTTCAGGGACTATGACGATGCCGCAAGGGTCGTCCAGATGGGAACATACAATGGGCGCTGCTCTATGTTCAGGCCATGGACGGCGCAGACTACATGTACGGCAGAGGCAAAGTCCTCGCTCCGCCGGAGAAACATCAAGGGCAGTGTTCTCATCCGCACCGATAGCGGTTTTCTTGATACAAAAAGAAAAAATCCTCGAAATCGTGAGATTTCAAGGATTTTTCTGGAGCTGCTGGGCAGATTCGAACTGCCGACCTCGTCATTACCAATGACGCGCTCTACCGACTGAGCTACAGCAGCAAGTCTCTTTCTCAAGAGCGCTCCGTTATTATAGCATAAAGTCGGGATTTGTCAAGTGGTGATTTTCGTTTTTTTATTTTTCCGTGAAAATACAGGGCGGCGGTGAAATGTTCACAATTCCTTTTCCTGCCGTTCACAGTTCGGACACGATTTGCCCGTATACTCATAATCAAGGATTTACCCAATCCTCTCTTTCTTCTCTTTTTCTTTTCTTTCTTCAAACAAAGGCCTGCAGCCGAACGGCTGCGGGTTTTTGTTTGCTTATTTCGTGTAGTCGAATTCAAAATCGTAGATGCTGACGGTGTCGCCGTCCTCGATGCCCTGCTCCTCCAGACGGTCGAACAGGCCGCTTTTGCGGAGCTGGCGGTCGAAGTACATACGGGACTCGTAATCGTCGAAGTTGATATCGTTCAGGAGCTTCTGGAGCCACTTGCCGGACACGACCCACAGATCGTCATAGCGCTCGATCTGCAGCTCGTCCGCGTCGCCTGCCTCGGCCAGAGGCTTGACGTACTCCGGCTCGTAGATCGTGACGGGCGGGAGCGCGGCGAGCTTGCCTGCGATGGTCTTCATCAGCTCGCGCGTGCCCTGTGTCGTGGCGGCGGAGATCACGTAGAACTCGTAGCCCTGCGCCTCGACGTGCGCCTTGAGGCGGTCCAGATTGTCGCTGTCCGGGGGCAGAAGGTCCGCCTTGTTTGCCGCAACGAGCATGGGGCGGGACGCAAGGTCCGGGGAATACTGGCGAAGCTCCTCGTTGATCTTTTCAAAGTCGTCGACCGGGTCGCGGTCCTCGCTGCCGGAGACGTCGACGATGTGGACGAGCAGGCGGCAGCGGTCGATATGGCGCAGGAAATCATGGCCGAGACCGACGCCGTCCGCCGCGCCCTCGATGATGCCGGGGATATCGGCCATGACGAACGACACGCCGTCGGCGACGTAGATCACGCCGAGGTTCGGATAGAGCGTGGTGAAGTGATAATTTGCAATTTTCGGATGCGCGTTGGACGTGACGGACAGAAGCGTCGATTTACCGACGTTCGGGAAGCCGACAAGACCCACGTCGGCCAGCAGCTTGAGTTCCAGAATGACGTCGTGCTCCTCGCCCGGGAGGCCCGCCTTGGCAAAACGCGGCACCTGACGGGTCGGCGTTGCGAAGTGCTGGTTGCCAAAGCCGCCCTGTCCGCCGCGCAGGAGCACCTTGCGCTCGCCCGGCTGGCTCATGTCGGCCACCACGGCCCCGTCCTCCTCGCGCAGGAACACCGTGCCCACCGGCACCTTGATAACCAGATCCTGCCCGCGCTTGCCATGGCAGCGCCCGGCCGCGCCGTCCGCGCCGTTTTCGGCCAGATACTTGCTGTGGAAGCGAAAATCCAGCAGCGTGTGCATGTTGCCATCCGCCAGCAGGATCGCGCCCCAGAGGTGCTCGTTGGCAGAGATGACCTGCCGCAGCGTCGTGGCAAACATCCTCGCGTTCGGATACTGTTCCTGCACCTGCGAGATCATACCCTTGAAGGACTCGATTTTGGAGGACAGATCTTTCCCTCCCGCCTCAGGGCCTTGAAAACCGAGGCAGAGCTGGAAGTCCTCCTCGTTGCCGATGAGCACATCGGTAAGAGACGCGATCTCGCGGAACGCGGCGGAGAGCTCCTCCTCGCGCCCCTTCCAGAACGACGCGCGGTGGTTGAGGTCAAACGAAACGAGCGTACCGTACTGTTTTGCGGCTTTTGCCAGCGCAAGGCAGCACTGCGTCGTCTCATGGCTCATGGCGGCAATTAAGCCGGACAGGTGCAGAATGCCGATGCCCTCCTGCCCGAAGATACGGTCAATATCAAAATCCTCGATGCAAAGCGTTCTTCCGACCTCGCCGGCACGGTCATTCCAGACGCGCGGCGCGCGCAGACCGAAGCCGGAGTCCGCGATGTTGAACTGATGGCGATAGCCCCACGGACCGCCCTGCTCCACGTCCAGACCCTCAAAGCGGATGTTTCTGGCGCGGAGCTGCCGCTTGATGAAGTCCGCGACAGGGCTGTCCTTGACAAATTTGGTCAGCACGAGGCACTCCCGCCCAAGGCTCGAGGCAATGTTCAGCACGTTCGACTCTGCGCTCGTCGCCTGCATATAAAAGGTATTGCTGTTCTGCACCGCCATCCGATCTTCCGGCGTGATGCGCACCCCCATGCTCGTCGGACACGCGAGGGCGTAGCGGTGGTATTGCTTTGTATCCATAGACTCCTCCTCAAATGCTGCGGTATTGCCTTAAATCGTTTCCGGGTCGGTGCGCTCCGACGTGTAGCTTTTGCGGAACGCTGCGGGTGACGCGCCCGCCGCGGCCTTGAACACCCGGTAAAAGTATTTCGGAGACTCAAAGCCTACCTGATAGGCGATCTCATTGACGCGCAGCTTTGAGCCGATCAGCAGCCGCTTGGATGCCTCCACGCGCAGGCGGTTGACGTAGCGGATCACGCTCATCCCTGTCTGCTGCCGAAAGCGCCGGGACAGGTAGGACTTGCTGATATGCTCCATCTGCGCCAACTGTTCCAGTGTGATCGGTTCGGTGTAGTGCGCATGGAGATACTGCACCACATACGCCAGTACGCCCTCGGCAGCCTTTGCCTCGCTCTGGCTGCGCAGCATCAGCATCAGCAGCGTTTTGATCT